>Ga0137455_1000565_pt1 | contig 10229 bp, 9 predicted proteins | sample EasRivERMGT600_2_FD_102334 | JGI IMG/M metagenome (GOLD analysis project Ga0137455, IMG submission 102334) | Soil microbial communities from meander-bound floodplain in the East River, Colorado, USA - East River MetaG ERMGT600_2 | ecosystem: Environmental > Terrestrial > Soil > Floodplain ... | reverse complement strand
CGGACTATTTGACGATCGAAAAATAATCCGAGATCCGCTCGATCCGAAATCCGAGATCCTCTACGCCGGCGGCATGTGAATGAGGTACTGGACCCCCTGGCGGGTGATCCAGACGCGCAAGTAATCGCCGCCCTTCAAGATGTCGACGCGGGTACCCGCTTTGGGCTGCTTGCCCGGAAGGTCCGGGCCCTGCTGCGTGTCCTTGACCTCTTCCGGCGGGATGATGCTGGCGACTTCGCGCCCGACGACCTTGCCGCCCTGCACGAACTCCACCCAGCGCTCCATCTTGATGCCCGGAACGGCCGGTGACGCGTCTTGCGCGGTCAACCGAACCTGATAGGTTCCGGCCTTCAAATCCTTACCGTCTGCCTTGACGGCGCGGGGGATGCGCACGGAACCGAGTGCGGTTTCGGTCGTCGGAACCTGACCCTGCTGTGCGGCGGCGACGCCCGTGAATGCGGCCAACAGGAATGCGACGAGCCATCTGACCTTCATGCGATTTCCTCCGCTGCCTATTATGCCAGAAGCGTGCCGCTCCATTGCTCAGGCCGCTCGGCTAGCGATGAGTTGGGAGTGGGGAACCCCGTTCTACTTCTTCGTAATCACCACCGACCCGCTATGGCTGCGGACGGACAGGAAGGCGCTGGCGTCGCCGTAGGACCCGCGGATCGCGCGGTTACTGCCGCGCCGGTTCTGCTCGGTTCGGCCAATCGCCCGCAGGGTCACGGGCACGTCGGATCGGACACTGCCGCTGAACGTATCCGCATCCAGCTCGAAGCCGGTGTTACCCGACAACACGATGCGAACATTGCCCGAGTGCGACGTGAACTCGTAGCGCCCACCCTTGGTGAGCGGCGCGTCGTATTCGATGTTGCCCGAGACCGATTTCGCTTCGAGCCGCTCGATGTCGGAGCCGACCAGCCGGACGTTGCCGCTGACCGATCCCGCTTCGAGGGCGCGTACCTTGAGGCCCGTGCCGAGCACGGTGCCGCTGATCGTGCTCAACACCAGCGTCGTCTGCGTGCCGATGTTCTGCGCGGTGACGTCGCCGGAGATTGTCTTGGCGATCGCCACGTTCGGCGTGCCGCTGACGTTGACGTCGCCGCTCACGGTCTCGGCGCGCACTTCGCCCTTGACGTTCGTGACGCTGATGTCGCCGGAGATCGACTTGAGCGACACGGTCACGCCGGCCGGCACCGAGATCACATAGTCGACGCTGGCGGAGACGTTGTTCCCGAACGATCCGCGGCGCGGATAGATCGTGCGAACTTCGACGCGGCCGTTGAAGTTGTTGACGTCGACACGCAAGGCCTCGAGCAGCCGCTTGCCCTGCTCGGGATCGCGATGCCGCACGCGCTTGGTGGCGTCGACCCTGATTTCCGATCCGGTGCCGCCGGTGACGCGGATGTCGCCGGCGAGATGCGAGAGGTCCAGGGCCGCGCCGTCGCCGACCTTGTAGGTCTGCGAAACCTTTTCGATCTGCTCGGGACCCTCACGGGCCTGGGTGTAGCGCTCGAGCCAGCCGGTGCGCGGGCCGTCTTCCGGCACGATGCCGCGCAGTGTGACCGCGGCCGAAGCCGGTGACGCGACCGCGCAGAACCCCAGCACCAGCACTAACCCGGAAGCCGGAACGCGTAACCTGGAACACATCCGCATATCAGTTATTGAGACAGCGTCTGCACCCGACGCCCCGCTTCGGCCTGATTGCCCTTCCGCATTTCGTTGATCAGTTCGACCGTCTGCTGGAGCAGCGCCACCTTGGTGCGCAATCCTTCGAACAATCCGCTCTGCGCGCTGGCATTCGCGGGTTGCGCTTTCAGCGCCTCGCGGCTCTCGCTAATCGCCTGATCGATCACCGTCAGGTTTTTCTGCAGCACCGACGCGACCTGCGGATCGAGCTCGCCGGTGTCCTTGCTGGCGAGCGTCTGCAGATCGTCGATCGCTTTCTGGTAATGCTTTTCCGCGGCTTCGAATTCCGCGGTCACCGATTCGACGGTGGCTTCCGTGCCATCGGCGGCCGTGGCGTCCGCGGAGTCGTCGTGCGCCGGCTCGGGTCGACTCATCAGCGGCAGCAGCCCGATCATCGTCGCGAGGATCAACGCTGCCGCGGCGCCCAGCCACACCGGCCAGTTCGTGCCCCCGAAACTGCGGCGCGCCGCGCTCATGTCGAGCAGCCGGCCCTTGGGCGCCGGCTCTGCGGCAATCGCGGTCTGCACCTTCGACCACGTCTCGGCCTTCGGCTCGCGCCGATCGAGCATGAACGCGGCGGCGCGAATCGAGCGCAGATCCTCGACAAGGGCGCGGCAGTTCTCGCAGCCCTCGAGATGCCGCTCGACGCTGCGCTGTCCGGCGCCGTCGAGACGCCCGTCGACCAGGTCGACGAGGGCTTCGTTGAGGTCTTCGCACTTCATGGGTTTCCCGGCTTTCAACTTTCTTTCTTCAAACCGTGCGCCAGATACGAACGAATCCGCATGCGCGCCTTGTGCACTTGCGACTTCGACGTCCCTTCCGAGATGCCGAGCATCGTGCCGACTTCCTGGTGCCCGAATCCTTCGACGTCGTGCAGCAGGAACGCCGCCCGGCACGCCGGCGGCAGCGACTCGATGGCTCGCTCCAAATCGATGCGGCTCACCGCGCCGAGCACCGGGACTCGCGACGCCACCGGCACCGCATCCGGTTCGTCCAGCGAGTCCGTCTGCTGGCCCATCCGCGTCTGGCGGTTGCGGAGGACGTCGAGGCAGTGGTTCATCGCCAGGCGATACAACCAGGTGCCGAGCGACGACTCACCACGAAAGCTTCCCAGCTTTCGATACGCCAGCAGGAAAATGTCCTGCAGCAGATCGTCGGCCTCTCCGTGCGTGCCGATCATCCGGCTCGCCAGATTGTAGAGCCGGGTGGCGTGCTGCCGGTACAACGTCTCGAAGGCCGCCCCGTCACCCGATCGGATGCGCCCAACCAGATCGAGGTCGGCGCTCTTCGCGTCACCTGCAGGGTTAGACGGGACCATGTCAGGGGAGGTTGATAAGGCGATAGCCAAGCGTCACGACTGTTCATCAAAGACGTGTCAGCCAACGAAATGGTTCGTATCCCCCTTCGCGGCCGCCCGTTTTTGCCGCCGCGCTACGGGGGATCCCTCCGTAGCTCGCCTAGCGAGCCCGGCGAGCGAAGGAGGGTTTCCACCTGATTTTCGCGAAGCCGACCACTCTCCGAGGGGTCACGGTCAAGCCTTCGGCGGCGAGCAGCGAGCGCTTCAGCGGCAGGCTCGAGTAACCGCCCAGCGCGCCGCCGGCGGCGATGACGCGATGATAGGGCAGCCCCGGCCGATCGGCCTGCCGCATGATGTTGCCGACCGCGCGGGCCGCCCTGGGCCGGCCCGCGAGCCTCGCGATGTCGCCGTAGGTGGTGACCCGTCCGATCGGGATGCGCGACACGAGCGTCAGGACCCTTCGCTCGAACGGTGTCATCGTCCGATCGTGATTTTCAAACGGAGCGTTGTGCCGCCGAGATCGGTTTCGTTGAACGCGTCAGAGACGCCGGCCTCGCCGATCGCGTCGGGCACGGTCGTCCACGACGCTTCTCCGGCGACGCCGAGCCAGCGCGTGATCTTGTATTCGGCCCCGCCAAGCGCGTGATAACCGTTGAAGCGTTCATCGACGTCCTCGGCCGGCGTCGAGAAGTCCGATATCTCCTGGTAGCGCATCGACGTCAAGCCGCCGGCGATGTACGGGATCAGTTTCGGCAGCTTCCGGACGCGAAATCGCCAGCCGGCGCTGATCTCGATTGGCGTCACTGTCACGTCAACCGGGATTCCCAGTCCGATCGCTTCGTTCTGGAAGACGAACGCGCGCTCGCCGTCGGCACGGAATCGCCACGCGCCGACGTCGACGAACAGCCCGCCCCACGGCAACCCGACGCGCGCGCCGCCACCGAAGATGGCGCCCGACGGCGCGCCGAGAATCGCATCGAAGCTCTCGGCGGCGGTGAAGTTGATGTTGCCGAACATGCCGTAGCCGCCGATCTCGACGCTGCGAGAGGGCCGCGCGGGCGTCGTGCGCAGACGCGGTTTGGCCTGCGCGTTCGCCGCCGTGACGCCGGCGGATGCGATCAAGGCAATCGCGGCGACTGCAGTCGTCAGGCGTCGCGCGATCATCGCGCGATGCCCAGGCCGCGCAACGTCGCGCGCGGATTGATCAGGCCGAAGCCATAGAGATCATCGCGGCCGGTGGCGCCGCGATCGGTCGAGAACTGTTTCATCGCGGCTTCGATCGCCGCGGGATTGGTGATGCCTTGCTGCATCAGCAGCGCGGCGAACCCCGAAACATGCGGCGTGGCCATCGAGGTGCCCTGGAAGTATTCGAACGCGAAGGAATCGGCGCGCGGCGGCCGCGTATAGGTCTCGAGCATGTCGAGATCGAGCGTTTGCTGCAGGATGCCCGCGCTGACGCCGCCTTGCCGCTGATCGCCGCCGGGCGCGGCCAGCTCCACATAGGGACCGGTCGTCGAATAGAACGCGATATCTAGCGTTCGGCCAACGGCGCCGACCGCGACCATTCCGGCGATATCGGGCGCCGGCTGCGCGAGCCGATTCTGCTGATTGCCATCCGCCCGCGTGTTGCCTGATGCCACTGCGACAAAGACGCCGCGGCCAACCGCATATCGGATCGCATCGGTCACCGCGGTGGCGGGACCGCCCTCTTCGCGGCCGATGCTCATATTGATCACCTTGGCGCCGTTGTCGGCGGCATACCGGACGCCGCGCGCGACGACGTCATCGGTGCCGACGAAGGGGCTGCCGAAGATGTCATCCCACGTTCCCTGGATCACTTTCACCGGCATCAACCGCACGTTGTAGGCCATGCCTGCGGTGCCGTTGCCGTTGTTCGTCAGTTGTCCGATCGTGCCCGCGACGTGCGTGCCATGCCCGTCGAGATCGACGGGCAGATCGTCGTTCCAGATGAAATCGCGCGGCGACGCGAACCGCGTCGAGCCGCTGGCGCCCAGCTCCGGTGCCGCCGCAAACGGCACATCGACCTGGCCAAGCGCGGGATACAGCGGCCCATTCGGCGTCACCCGAAACGGGAAGCGCGAGACGTAGCGCACGCTGCCCGATTGGAACGCCATGCCGCTGTCGAGCACGGCGACAATGATCTCCGCTGACGCACCGGGTTGAATATCCCACGCGCGCTCCATGTCGATCGCGGGGAAGTTCCATTGATTGCCGTAGAGCGTGTCGTTGGGTCGCGCCATCGCGTGGTTGCGATAGCGCGGTTGCGCGTATTCGACATCAGGCCGTGCCCGCATCGCGGCGGCGGCGGCTTCCGGATCGACCTCCGTCGGGATGTCGACGATGTCGAAATCGGCCCAGGACGATCGATCGGCGATTGTCCCCGCGACCTGCGCGGTCGCCGCCGTGATCGCGCCGCGGGTCGCGTCGTCCTTGAACTTGACGATGATCGATCCGCGCACGTAGGCAAGGGTGTCGCCCTGGCTCGAGCGGACGCGATTGGCATCATCGCGGGTGCGCGCGGCGCGCGGCGGATCCTGATCGCGCAGGCCGCGATCGATCGGCGGCAGCGCCGTCTCCCGGATCATCGCTTTGGCGACCGGCGACGAGTTCAGTTGGCCATGCCCGATCGCCGTGCCAAGCGCGATGAGTGCAACGATGGCCGCGCCCATGCGGGCGCGCGGCGACGACGAAGGACGCATACCGCAATGTTAGGCCGGAACGCCGTCCGGTAATTTCGAAAACTTAGAGATACGTGAGCGGATCGATGCCGTGCTCGGCGGGATCGAGCGGGGCGCGGACGTTCTTCGGCCCTGGCGCGTCGTCGGCGACTTCCCACAGATTGATCTCGTACGGGGTGTCGATGCGCTCGCCCTTCGGTGTGGTGATCACTTTCACGCGCGGCTTGAACGGCTCGGGCGCGTGCACCGCCATCACCACCGCGGTGGCGCCATCGTCGAGACGCACCAGGTTGCCGGGCGGGTAGATGCCGAGCAGTTGGGTGAAGCGGCGAACGAGGTGTTGATCGAACTGCTGTCCGTCGCTGCGCTTCATCACTTCGAGGATGCGATCGGACGGAAACGCCTGCTGATACACGCGCTGCGATCGCATCGCGTCGTAGACGTCGGCGATGCTGCACAGCATGGTGCCGACGTTCAATCCGCTGCGCGAGACGCCGAACGGATAGCCGGTGCCGTCGAGCCGCAAGTGATGTTCGAACGCGATCACCGGCGCGATCGCCGGCATCTCCGGCGTGCGGCGCAGGATCTCAGCGCCGTCGACGACGTGCATGCGCATCACCGCGAATTCACTGTCGGTCAGCTTTTCCGGCTTGTTGAGAATCTCCGTCGGCGTGCGCACCTTGCCGATGTCGTGCATCAGCGCCGCGAGGCCGAGCTCGCGCAGAATCGCTCCGTCGATGCCGAGGGCGCGGGCCTGCGACATCGTCAGGATCGAGACGTTCACCATGTGCGTGAACGTGTAGTTGTCGTAGTTCTTGAGCGCGGTCAGCGCAATGAGCGCGGTGCGGTTCGCCGACACCGCCTGCGCGAGCGAATCGACCAGCGCGCGCGCCGCCTTTGGATCAGGCACGCCTTCGGTTTGCGCGCTCTGCCACACCGAGCCGGCGACGTTGGTCGCATCCGAATACAGCCGGCGGATCGTGGCGATGTCGGCCGCCGAGGTCTCTTTTTTTTCCTCGGTTTGAATGCGGCCGACGCGAATATGCGGCAGGTTGCTGAACACGGCCAGCGGATCCGCGGCTTCGACGCCCGGCGCCGATTGTCCCGGCCGGCGTTCCGGATGCGCGATCGTCAGCGCGAGCGTCTGCACTTCGTCAGGCGTGACGCCCTGATCGAAGGCGATGCGCTCGATGCCGAGGGACTTCAAGCGCCGAATCATTTCGCCCATCGACTCGGCGGCGCGCGGCAGCGGCACGTCGCCGACGATGATTTCGTTGCCGATGATGCCGATCGCGATCGTCGGCTGATCGGTCAGCAGCTGCGTGAGCGCTTCGTTGAGCGTGTCGAAGGCGCGCTGCACGAGCGGGTGCGACGGCGCATACAACTGGCCGGCGCGAAGCGCCGCGGCCAGCTTGCGCACCAGGTCGTCCGCGGCGCGCAGGCGCGAGACCTGATCCATTACTTGATTTCCTCGGCAGCCACAGCCTGCTCTTTCTTGCGGCGCGGCGTCGCCGGTTCGGCCATCGCCGCGACCGCGATCTTGCGCGCCGCGCCGGGGCCTGAGGTGATCACTTCTTCGAGAGCGCGGTCGGCGCCGGGGGTGCCCATGCTCCGCAACGCGCGCGCCGCGGCCGTGCGGATCCGCGCGGTGCGGCCGCGCGCCCACCATTCGCCGCGCAAGAGGATGTCCTTCAACGCCGCCACCGTGCGATCGTCGAGCGCGACCTTGCCGAGCGATTCAATCGTTTGCGTGTAGATCCCTTCGTTCGCGCCCTTGTAGTCGGTGTTCGCCAGGATGTGGAGGAACAGCGGCGCGGATTTCTCGTCGCGGAACGCGCCGAGCGCCTGCATGATCGCCTCGCGGGTGTGGGCGGCGCCGCTCTTCAGCGCCTGCTCCAGCAGTTGATACGCCTCGGCCGTGCCCACCTGCACGATCGCGCGGAGCGCCTCGCGCTGCACCTGCTCGTCCGCATCGTCGAGCATCTGGCGCAGCTCGGGCAGCGCGGCGTCACCGGCCAGGCCGCGCAACAGATCGATCGCGGCACGCCGCACCGCGGGGTTGCGCGAGCTCTTCAACTCGTTGGCGTATTCGCGCGCCGCCGGACCGAACGAGACCAGGATGTCGCGCAGGCGCCGCACGATGCGCGGGTTGTCCTCGCCCATCAGCGCGTCCGACATCGGCTTGACCAGCGTCGGGCCGATCTTCGTGCACATCTTCTTGGCGATCGCGAACTCCGTGTCCGTGGCCTTCTGCATGAACATCGCGAGGTGGCGCACCATCGGGCCTTCCACCAGCTTGATCACGCCCGCGGCAGCGGCGGCGCGGAACGGCGAGGTCTCGTCCTTCGAGACGTTGACGACCGCTTCGAGCAGCTGCGACGCGCGAAAGAGATCGCCGACGAGCACGAGCTGATCGATGTTGGCGACCGCGGTGTCCAGGACGCCGGCCCACGCGTCGGGCCGGACTTCGATCCTGAGCAGATCGAGAATCAACAGCTGATCGAGCAGGCGGATGTCGGTGTCGCTGACCGTCGAGAGCCACGCGCGGATGCGCACCGGCGGGTCATCGCCGATCTTGTCGACGTCGACCGCCTGGGTCTGCGCCGTCGTCAGCTCGCGCGCGTAGTCTTCGGTCACGAACTTCGCGTCCGAGTACGACATCAGCATTTCCGACGAGCCTTTCCACACGCTCTCAAATTGCGGATCGTCCTTGAAGAGCGCCCCGACCTGCTCGGCTGCCGCCGCGAGGATGTCCTTCTGCTTCGACGGATCCGGAACGAGGGTTTGAAACGCGGCCGCCAGGCGGTTGCTCGCGCCGCGATCCTTGACGACGTTGTCGACCAGGAACTTGGTGAGCATCTCATCGGTCAGGCGCGCCTGCAGCTCGCCGGCGAGGTCCATGCGCGGGCCCCCGACGCCTCCCGGCAGCGGCGGCGGATCGGTGATCAGCGTCAGCAGCATGTCGGGCGACATCTGCGCCGCGGCGCCGGCCATTTTGTTCAACACCGAATCGAGCTCTTCGGGCTTGCGCTCCGCGGCGTAGTTGGCGAGGCCGTGCATCAGCTCGAGCAGCGACTTGCGCTGCTGGATCGAATCGTCGCCGCTGGCCTTACCGACTTCCTGCAGGCGTTGCGCGAACTGCGCGAGGCGACCTGGATCGTCGGCGAGCGCCATCATGTTCTGCATGGTGGGCTGCTCGCCGCCCTCGCCGCCCTCACCGTCCTTGCCGCCCCCGCCGTCTTCTTCTTTCTTTTCTTCCTTGAGCGCCGTGAGGATGCGAGTCCACGTCGCGCTTTCACCGCCACCGGCGCGCTCGCGCAGGATGTCGGCGTAGTCGATCTCGGTCAGCTTGATCGACTTGTTGCCGGTTTCTTCCCACGCCTTGGCCACGCCGCCAATGGCGCGCGTGTCTTCCGGGGACTTGGCGAGCAGCGACAGGAACGCGTGCCAGCCGTCGTTGTCGAGACGGTCGTAGAGCGTCAACTCGCTGATCAGTTGCTGATGGAGCAGCGTGGCGAGCTCGGTCGCCGATGCTTCCGGTTTCGCGAGGCCGCGGCCATTCACGAGCAGCGCATCCGGCAGCACGGTGATCGAGAACGGCCCGTTCATCGTCGCCTGCCTGGTGGCTTCACCAATGCGGGCGAGCGCCGACTGAATCGCCGGATGTGTCGACGGATACATCGACACGATTCGCGTCGCGGCCTTGCAGGCCTTGGCGAATTCAGCGAGACGGCCGGCAAATTCCGGCGACAGGGGCTCTGGGGGGGCTTGCGGCGCAGCCATTGATGAGCTTAGCCAATGATTATAGATAGGCCAGAGCGTCTATGCCTACCTGCGGTCCATCGACCGCCTCCACGACTGCACGGGCAAATCCACCGCGCGAGTCACGATCCCACGTGTTCGTCAGCAAGGGCGTCTCCAGTTTCTCACCCTTGCCGTCCGTGAGTAGTTTAACCTGCGGCCGGAACGGATCGTCCGGATGGGTCTGGGTCACCACCGCCAACTCCTCCGTGTTGAGACGCACCAGCGTGCCGATGGGGAAGAGCCCCATCAGGTTGACGAAGCGCCGCAGCAGCGTCCTGTTGAACGCCGTGCTGTCCTGCTGTCCCATGATGTGCTTGATGCGATCGGTGGCAAGGCCGGCGCGATAGACGCGATTGCTGCGCAGCGCATCGAACACGTCGCACACGCTCACCACCATCGTGCAGAGATTGAGTGTTCGCGCGCCGACGTTCTCGGGGTAGCCGCTCAGATCCTGTCGGAGGTGATGCTCGAACGCGACCACCGGCGCGAGCGCCGGCGTCTCCGGCGTGCGCCGCAACACGTGCGCGCCGTCGACGACGTGCCGCTTCATGATCGTGAACTCTTCGTCGGTCAGCTTGCCAGGCTTCTCGAGGATCTCGAGCGGTGTGTACACCTTCCCGATGTCGTGCATCAACGCCGCGAAGCCGAACTCGCGCAGCATCGGTCCTTCGAGATCGAGCGAGCGCGCCATCGCCATCGACAGCGCGGCGACGTTCACCATGTGCGTGAACGTGTAGTTG
>Ga0137455_1000564_pt1 | contig 10230 bp, 8 predicted proteins | sample EasRivERMGT600_2_FD_102334 | JGI IMG/M metagenome (GOLD analysis project Ga0137455, IMG submission 102334) | Soil microbial communities from meander-bound floodplain in the East River, Colorado, USA - East River MetaG ERMGT600_2 | ecosystem: Environmental > Terrestrial > Soil > Floodplain ... | reverse complement strand
CTATAACGTGGCCGGGGCGCTCGCGTGGGTGCTGTCGCTCCTCTACGCCGGGTATTGGTTCGGCAACGTTCCCTTCGTCAAGCAGAACCTGACGTGGGTCATCCTCGGCATCATTGCATTGTCGCTGATGCCGCTCGCCTTCGAGTACTTCCGGCACCGGCTGCTAAGGGCGAAGGCCTGACGGCCGCCACGCCGAAGGATCAGCGAATCGCCGCGAGGGTCGAGCGGGATAGCGGAGGGTTTTTCGCGACGTATCCCTTGATGCCGCGGAGGATCGCGCGCGCGATTTTTTCCTGATAGGCCGCGTCGTTCAGACGTGCCTCCTCGTCGGGATTGCTGATGAACGCCGTCTCGACGAGGATGGAGGGGATGGGTGATTTCAGCACCGCAAAGCCCGCCTGCTCGACGCTTCCCTTGTGCAAGGGGTTCACGCCTCCCAGCTCCCCCAGCACCGCGCGAGCGAGCTTGAGGCTGTCGTTGACTTGGGCCGTGAGGCTGAGGTCGTTGAGGGTCATTTCAAGATAGCGGTCCCTCTTGCGTGCGAGGTTGACCCCGCCGATCAGATCGGCCCTGTTCTCGCCCCTCGCCAGCCACTGGGCGGCGGTGCTCGAGGCACCGCGTTCCGAGAGCGCAAATACCGACGAGCCGCGAACGTGGGGCTTGATGAAAGCGTCGGCGTGGATCGACACGAACAGATCGGCCTTGACGAGCTGGGCTTTCTCGACGCGCGCCCCGAGCTCGATGAAGTAGTCGCCGTCCCGAGTCAGCATGGCGCGCATATTGGGCTCGGCGTCGATCAAGGACTTCAATTTGCGCGCGATCGTCAGGGTGACGTGTTTTTCTCGGGTCCCGCGGCTCCCCCGGGCTCCCGGATCCTCGCCGCCGTGCCCGGCATCCACGGCGATCGTCACCAGGCGGTCAACGGGGGGGCTGGCCGGCTGCGGCCGTTTGATGCTCGGGCTGGCTTCCCGCTCATCAGGCGTTCCGTCGGCGAATACACCGGGTGCGGTCTTCAGCTCGCGCTTTTGCAGCAGCGCCAATATCGGGTCCAAGGGCTCGACCGGATAGATGTCGAGCACCAGGCGGTGCCCGTATTCTCCGATCGGTTCAAGAGTGAAAATCTGCGGCTTCACTTCACTCTTCAGGTCGAGCACGACGCGTACCACACCGGGCTTGAAGCGCCCCACGCGCAAATTGGCTATGTAGGGGTCGTTCGTGGAGATCTTGTCGGAGAAACCTTGCTGCACGCTCTGCAGATCGACCTCTTCCAGATCGAGCACGAGCCGCTCCGGATTGCGGACCCTGAGCAGGTTGTGCTTCAGCGTCTGGCCGGATTCGACCGTCACGCGCGTATAGTCTTGCGCCGGCCAGACGCGGATCGCCCGTATGGATTCGGCGGACGGTTCCGCGGCAAGGGGGAAATCCGAAAGGATCAGAACAGCGAAGAGCGCCGGGCGCAACAACCCTCTTGCGCACGCGATCATGCGTCTTGGAGTTTCGCTAAGCACCGCTCTCCCGCTCCGCTGTGGGCCGTGGCACTGATCTCCCTCCCCGCGCCTGCGTAGGCCAAAGTAAGTTCAAGGCCCGGTCGAGGAAGCGTATCACCGGCCCGCTCGGGCCATTCGACCATGCACACGCCCTCGCCGTGGAAATAGTCAGCCAACCCTGCCTCTTCAAACTCACGAGGATCCTTGAATCTATAAAAATCAAAGTGGTACAAGTTTAATCTAGAAACCACATAAAGTTCAACCAGAGCATAGCTCGGGCTTTTCACAGTATCTTGGACGCCCAGGCCGCGCAACAAGCCCCGAATCAGAGTGGTTTTCCCGCTGCCGAGTTCACCGCGCAAGTAAATCCGCATGCCGGGGACGATACCGGAGGCCAGCTTTGCCCCGAGATTTGCGGTTGCGGCTTCGTCCGGCAAATAGGCGGTCCAGTGCGCCTTTGCCGGCGGCTGGCTATGATCTGGAGTATGGGTCATCTGAAAGCGCTCCGGCGGGCGCGACGAATGCGGCCCGCTGATCTTGCGATGCTCGCCGCAACGATCAAATCGTGGGGGCGCGAGCTGGGATTCCAGGCGGTCGGAATCGCCGACACCGACCTCTCGGCGGTTGAGCCTCGCCTCGGCGCATGGCTCGCATCGGGATTCGCCGGCGAACTGGATTATATGCGAAAGCACGGCAGCAAAAGGACGCAGCCCGCGTCCCTCGTTCCCGGCACGCTGCGCATTATTTCGGCACGCATGGACTATCGTCCCCGCGCGGCCGAGAGCTGGGGCATCCTCGCCGATGGGTCCAAGGCATTCGTGGCCCGTTATGCACTGGGGCGCGACTATCACAAGGTGCTGCGGGGGCGCCTGAAGCGGCTCGCCGCAAGGATAGAAGGCGAAATCGGTGAATTCGGTTATCGCGTATTCACCGACTCGGCGCCGGTGATGGAGGTGGAGCTGGCGCGCAAGGCGGGGCTCGGCTGGCGGGGCAAACACACACTGCTGATCGCGCGTGAAGCGGGCTCGTTTTTCTTTCTCGGGGACATCTACACGGACCTGCCGCTTCCTTTGGATGCACCGGTGGAGGAGCATTGCGGCACCTGCACCAAGTGTCTGGATATCTGCCCTACGCGCGCCATCGTCGCACCTTATACACTGGACGCCCGGCGCTGCATTTCCTACCTCACGATCGAGTTGAAGGGGAGCATTCCGGTCGAACTAAGACCCCTTATCGGCAACCGTGTCTTCGGCTGCGACGACTGCCAGCTCGTTTGCCCGTGGAACCGCTACGCGCAGCTCGCGCCCGAACCGGACTTTCGGGTGCGCAACGGCCTGGATGACGTGGAGCTTGTCGATCTGTTCGCGTGGGACGAAAACCAATTTCGCGAGCGCATGTCCGGAAGCGCGATCCTGAGGGTAGGCTACGAGCGCTGGCTGCGCAATCTGGCGGTGGGTTTGGGTAACGCGCCCCGGAACGAGGGGGTGGTCACGGCGCTGCGCTCGCGGGCCCAGGATCGGTCGGCGCTGGTGCGCGAGCACGTCGCATGGGCACTCGAGCGTCACGGAGCGGGCTGACTGGTGGAACGCGCCCTCGGGAAGGCCTTTTCAGGCGGTCGCGGTCCCTTTGCTATAATGCCCGGGTCGTCACCTCCCTCGTCCGTAGATTTACCGTCACCGACTGAAGTTTCTTCGGCCCGGAGCGAGGGCGGAAGGAGAGTATTCGTTTGCCGAGTTTTGCCGAACTGGACCTGCTGCCCGAGTTGCTGAAAGCGGTTGCGGAGCAGGGGTACGTTGAGCCTACGCCGATCCAGGCGCAGGCGATTCCGTTGGTGCTGCAAGGGCGTGACGTTCTGGGGGGCGCCCAGACCGGCACCGGCAAGACCGCCGGATTCACGCTCCCGCTTCTGCAGCGCCTCGCACGATATGCCAATACCAGCGCGTCTCCGGCTCGCCATCCGGTGCGTGCGCTCATTCTTACCCCGACGCGGGAGCTGGCGGCGCAGGTGGAGGAGAGTGTCCGGACCTATGGAAAGTACGTCGGTCTGCGCAGCACCGTGGTGTTCGGGGGGATCGATATGAAGCCGCAGACGGCGGCGCTGCGCCAGGGCGTCGAGTTTCTCGTGGCGACTCCTGGCCGGCTGCTCGACCACGTCCAGCAGAAGGCGGTGAATCTGCAGCAAGTCGAGGCTTTTGTGCTCGACGAAGCCGACCGCATGCTCGACATGGGATTCATCCCTGATGTGCGTCGCATCATGGCGCTCCTGCCCAAGCAGCGCCAGAATCTGTTGTTTTCGGCCACCCTGTCCCAGGACATTCGCACGCTCGCCGACTCGTTCCTGCACGACCCGGTGCTCGTGCAGGTGGCGCGGCTCAACACCGCGGCCGAGTTGGTGCAGCACGTGGCGCACCCTGTCCGGCGCGAGCGCAAGCGCGAACTGCTCGCGTATCTCGTCCAGTCGCGCGATCTGCGCCAGGTACTGGTCTTCACTTCGACCCGTATCGGCGCCAATCGCCTCGCATACCAGCTCAACCGTGACGGCATACATACCTCCGCCATCCATGGCGACAAAAGCCAGCCGGAACGGCTTCAGGCCCTCGCCGACTTCAAATCGGGAAAGGTTCGCGTGCTGGTGGCGACTGATGTCGCCGCGCGCGGGCTTGATATCGAAGACTTGCCCCACGTCGTGAATTTCGAGCTGCCCGGCGTGCCTGAAGATTACGTCCACCGCATCGGCCGCACCGGCCGGGCCGGGGCGAGCGGCGAGGCGATCTCGCTGGTGTGCGCCGAGGAGCATGAGCGGCTCGATGCGATCGAGAAGATCACCCGGCTCAGCATCCCGAGGAAGATCGTTCCGGGATTCGAGCCCGATCTGAGCGTCGCGCCCTCGATGATGAGCAAGCCGACCGGCCGCCGTGACCCGGCGGCGCGGGAGCGCCGCCCGCGTCAAGGCGATCGGGAGCGCGACCGCCTGACCCGCGCAGCTCAGGGCCCGAAGAATCTCGACCCGATTTTCAGCTCTCCCTACAAGCCGGCTCTTGCGACATCGGTTGCGCCTCGGCAGGCGCCCTCTCAGCAGCCTCCACGCCAGGTCGCCGCGCTGCTCTGCGGCTTGCTCAAGAACAAATAGACCTTCTAGTTTTTTGTCCGGAACGGGCTCCGTTCGTTGAGTTCGTCCACGTAGCGCTCGATTCCCTCCGACTCCCGGGCAAGAAACTTTTCCACCGCGTCCGCGAACTCCGGATGGCGCAGCCAGTGCGCGGACCAAGTCGGGTTCGGCATGAAGCCTCGCGCGAGCTTGTGTTCTCCTTGCGCGCCTCCCTCGAAGATCCGGATGCCGCGTTCTATGCAGAACTCAAGCGCCTGGTAATAGCAGACCTCGAAATGCAATAGCGGCACGTGGCCGACCGAGCCCCAGTAACGGCCGTACAGCACAAGCGGCGAGAAAATATTGAGGGCGCTTGCGATCGGCTTTCCATCGAGCTCGGCAAGCACCATGAGGAGGTGCTCGGGAAGGGTCTTGCCGAGCCGCCGGAAGAACTCCAGATTGAGATAGGGCGTCGAGTGATGCGCGCGGTACGTGCTGTTGTAGCAGCGCGTGAAAAAACTCCAGTGCTCGTCGCGGATTTCGGGTCCGACCAGCCGTCGCACGTGCACGCCTGCTTCCTTTACTCGTTGTCTCTCCTGGCGGATTTTCTTGCGCTTTGCGGAAGCGAGATCGGAGAGAAACTCCTCGAAGTTCGCGTAACCACGGTTTTCCCAATGAAACTGGACTGAGCGGCGCAGCATCATTCCCGCCGTCTCCATCTCGCGTGCTTCGGGTTCGGTGGGAAAGAGCACGTGCAGCGACGAGACTTCGAGCGAGAGCTGCAGCGCGGCGCGAACGAGAAGCGTCCGGGTCGCTCCGTCGCGCGCAAGCAGACGGGGTCCGGCGACCGGCGAAAACGGTATTGCGCCGAGCAGTTTGGGATAGTACGAAAGTCCGTGACGGTGATAGGCATCGGCCCAGGCCCAGTCGAAGACGTACTCGCCATAGGAATGCGACTTGGCATAGAGGGGCATGGCACCCACGAGCGACGCGCCCTGCCACAGCGTGACATAGCGGGGCGACCAACCCGTGCTCTCGCAGGCGCAACCCGTCTCATGAAGAGCATGGAGAAATTCGTGGCGCAGGAAGGGATTCCCTGCGGCAAGCGCATTCCACGCCCGCGGCTCGATGGCCCGGAGCGTATCGATAACTTTGACCGAGGGCGTGTCTTCCTTCACTCGACCCGGTCCGAGGGGGCGCTCACGGTTGCCGATTATAGATTCGATTGAGCCGTCCTGAGCGCGGGGGGCATCCCCCGATGGTAAACTTGCCGGATGGCGAGCATCGTCAAGATCGCGATTGCCCAAATCAACTGTGTCGTCGGCGACCTTGCCGGCAACTCCGCCAAGATCCTCCGATATTGCGAACGTGCGCGCACCGCCGGCGCGGACCTGATCCTGACCCCGGAGCTCGCGCTGTGCGGCTACCCCCCTGAAGATCTTCTGTTACGCGGAGGTTTCTATCGCGACTGCAGCGCCGCGCTCGCGCGCCTGGCGCGCGAGGTGAGCGGCATCACGCTCGTCGTCGGGCACCCGCATGAAGATCAGGGGAAACGCCACAACGCCGCATCCGTCGTTAAGGACGGGCGGATCGCAGGCACCTATTACAAGCACGTCCTGCCGAACTACACCGTGTTCGACGAGGAACGCTACTTCGAGCCCGGCGACCGTCCGTGCGTCTTTCAGGTGGGAGAGACCCGCTTCGGCGTAAACATCTGCGAAGACACGTGGGGGCCGCAGGGGCCGCTTACCACCCGGCCGGATGCCGTCAGCATCGGCATCAACATCTGCGCGGATGCCTGGGAGGCGAAGGCGCCGCAGGCGGCGCGCGAGGCGGGCGCGCAGGTTCTGCTCGTGCTGAACGCCTCGCCTTATCACATGCGCAAACAGGAGTCCCGCTACGACGTGATGCGCGAACGCGTGACCGAGACGGGTATGGCGCTCGTTTACGCCAACATGGTGGGCGGCCAGGATGAGCTGGTGTTCGACGGCGCCTCGTTTGCGCTCGACCGGCGGGGGGAAGTGGCGTGCCAGCTGCCGGTTTTCGAGGAAACGCTGGAATTCGTGACCGTGGCCGATGGCGAACCGCAACGAGGCGCCATTGCAGAACAGGCGCCGCTCGAATCCGAGGTCTACAAGGCGCTTTGCCTCGGGGTGCGCGACTACGTCGGGAAGAACGGATTTCCGGGAGCGCTGGTCGGTCTCTCGGGCGGGGTCGACTCGGCGCTGACACTGTGCATCGCTTGCGATGCGCTCGGATCGGAGCGGGTGCGCGCGGTCATGATGCCTTCACAGTATACGTCCCAAATGAGCCTCGAAGATTCGCGCGAGCTCGTCGAGAATCTCGGCGTGCGCTACGACGAGATCCCCATTGGCCCCGCATTCGACGCTTTTCTCGCTTTGCTGGCGAAGGAGTTCGCGCGCCTTCCGGTGGACGCAACAGAGGAAAATCTTCAGGCGCGAATCCGCGGTACTTTGCTGATGGCCTTGTCGAACAAATTCGGAGCGATCGTGCTGACTACCGGCAACAAGTCGGAGATGGCGGTCGGCTACGCGACCCTCTACGGCGACATGGCCGGTGGTTTTGCGGTGATCAAGGACATTCTCAAGACGCTGGTATACCGATTGTGCCGCTATCGGAACGGCATCGAGCGCGTCATTCCCGAACGCGTATTGACCCGAGCGCCCTCAGCCGAGCTCAAGCCGAATCAAACCGACCAAGACAGTCTCCCTCCCTATGACGTTCTCGATTCCATCATTTCGGCTTACATGGAAAACGATTTGAGCCCGGCCGAAATGGTGTCGGGGGGCTTCAGGACCGAAGACGTGAAGCGTGTTATCGAGATGATCCACCGCAGCGAGTACAAGCGCCGCCAGGCGCCGATCGGCATCCGGATCACCCACCGCGGTTTCGGCAAGGATTGGCGCTATCCGATCACATCGCGCTACCGGGAGCCGTACGAATAGCCGGCGATGGCGCGCGGGTCTGACCCGGTAGGTTTCGACGCCCGTTTGTTATACTGGCAGGGAGAACTCAACGCGGGAGAGTGGCCATGAAGAAAATCGAAGCCGTGGTGAAGCCTTTCAAGCTCGACGAAGTTCGCGAGGCCCTTGCTGAAGTCGGAGTCACCGGACTGACTGTGACGGAGGTGAAAGGTTTCGGGCGCCAGAAGGGGCACACGGAACTCTACCGCGGCGCCGAATATGTCGTCGACTTCCTGCCGAAGGTCAAGATCGAGGTTGTGGTGACCGAAAAGATGCTCGAGGCAGCGATCGAGGCGATCGTCAAGGCGGCGCGCACCGGCAAGATCGGCGACGGGAAGATTTTTGTGTCGACCGTGGAGCAGGTGGTGCGGATCAGGACGGGCGAGACCAACGAGGCAGCCGTCTAGAAGCGGCATCGAGGCTCGAGGGGTTGAAGGATCCAGGGAAAAAAGCGACCTCGAACCGCCTCAATTCCGGGCTTTCAGCAGCACCAGCAGCGCGCCGCTTCCGCCCTGACTTTTCGGGGCCTCGCAGAAGGCGAGGACTTCGTCGCGCTGCACCAGCCATTGCTGTGCTTTTCCCTTCAGCACCGGCTCCCGTCCGGGCGAGCGCAGGCCCTTTCCATGGACCACGCGAACGCAGCGCAGTCCGCGCTTGAGGCAGCCGCCAAGGAACTCCGCCAGCAACGACCGCGCTTCCAGCCGGTTCAGCCCGTGCAGATCGACCATGTCCTGCGCGACCCAATGCCCCCGCCGCAGCTTGCGCAGCACATCGCGGGCGAGGCCGGTTCGCAGGTAGGAGGGCTCTTCCCCGGTCTCGATCGATTGATCCCAGGAAAGGGCACCGGCCAGACTCTCGACGAGCGCGTCATGCCCGTCGAGCAACGATTGAACCGGCACAGGCGGCGGCGACTCGGTCTTGGACCCCACCCTGGCTGACGATTCGAGGGGCGTTGCATCGCGCACGGCGTCGCGAAACAGGGCGGCTTCGTCTTCGGGAAACCCCTTACTCGTGCGTTTGCGCATCATTTCGTCGTCGGCACGGACATCCGGGGCTTGTTCCGGGACTTTAGCGCAAACCGTCCAGGTATTTTTCTGCATCGAGCGCTGCGATGCAGCCGCTGCCCGCGCTGGTCACTGCCTGCCGGTAAACGTGGTCCTGTACATCCCCCGCGGCGAACACTCCCTGGACGCTGGTTGCGCTGGCGTTACCCTCGCTCCCGCCGCGGGTGACGATGTATCCGCCCTTCATCTCGAGTTGTCCTTCGAAAATGCCGGTATTCGGGGTATGGCCCACGGCGACAAACAGCCCCTGTACGTCGATCTGCTGCGTGGCGCCGGTCTGGATGTCCTTGATGCGGACGCCGGCCACTCCCTTGGCATCGCCGAGGACTTCGTCCAAAACGTGGTTCCAGCGCATCGTGACGTTGCCTCTGTCGAAGAGCTTTTTCTGAAGGATCTTCTCGGCGCGGAATTTGTCTCGTCGGTGGATCACCGTGACGTGACGCGTAATATTGGAAAGGTAGAGCGCTTCTTCCACTGCGGTGTTTCCGCCGCCGACGACGGCGACGTCCTGACCCTTGTAGAAGAATCCGTCGCAGGTAGCGCAGGCGGAGACCCCTTTCCCCATGAACCTTTTCTCCGATTCGAGCCCGAGATAGCGGGCGGAGGCACCGGTGGCGACGATGAGCGCATCGCAGGTGTATTCACCCGCGTCGCCCTGGAGCCGAAGGGGTCGTTCCTGGAGGCTTACGGTGTGGATATGATCGAACACGACTTCGGTTTCGAAACGCTCGGCGTGCTTCTGGAAACGCTCCATCAGCTCCGGACCCTGCACTCCCTTGCCGTCAGCCGGCCAGTTGTCCACGTCGGTCGTCGTCATGAGCTGTCCGCCGGGAGCGAGGCCCGTGATGACGACGGGTTTCAGGTTTGCCCGCGCGGCGTAGACGGCGGCGGTGTAGCCCGCTGGACCGGATCCCAGTATCAACAACCGGGAATGTCTGGTTTTTTTTGACATGATGGAATGGTGGGGACGAAGATGCGCGAATTCAATTCAATCGCCGTGCAGTTCCAAATTATAACCCGGTTGAATCGCTGCTCCGCCTGACTCGGGCCTCCCGAAGCATTGCGCCTTCGACCGGAACCGCAGCGTGAAGCGGTCTTCGCGAGTCTGCTAAGATATGCCGGTAAAAACCAGGTTTTCTGGGAGGATAGTACAGATGACGGCCCCGGCTAGCGTATCGATGCTGCTTCTGCGCAACGTGCCGCTGTTTTCGATGCTGTCCGAGCAGCAGCTGGCGCCGCTCACCAGCGCCGTGAGCCGCAAGAGCTTTCCCCGCGGGACCGCCGTCATTGCCGCAGGCGACGTGACGGAGTCGCTTTACGTGGTGATATCGGGTCGGCTCAAGGTCATGATGAGCGATGACGAGGGGCGCGAGGTGATCCTTGCGATGCTGGGACCGAACGAGTTTTTCGGAGAGATGGGCCTGATGGACGATCATCCGCGCTCGGCAAGCGTGGTTGCCCTCGAGGCCTGCGAGTTGATGAGTCTCTCGAAGCGCGATTTCAGGAAATGCCTTGCCGAAAATTTCGAGATGGCCATGACGGTCATGCGAGGGCTGGTCAAGCGGCTTCGAGAAGCCGATCAAAAGATCGGCAGCCTCGCCCTGATG
>Ga0137455_1000563_pt1 | contig 10232 bp, 10 predicted proteins | sample EasRivERMGT600_2_FD_102334 | JGI IMG/M metagenome (GOLD analysis project Ga0137455, IMG submission 102334) | Soil microbial communities from meander-bound floodplain in the East River, Colorado, USA - East River MetaG ERMGT600_2 | ecosystem: Environmental > Terrestrial > Soil > Floodplain ... | reverse complement strand
TCGCCGATCCCGATCAGCTGCTCGATCTCGGCCTGTTCGTCGCCGAGGGCCGCCTCGTCGTGCGCCGCCTGATCGATTTGCAGCATTGGGCGATCGAATCGATCCTGCTGACGCAGCCGGCCGCCGATTCACTCATCGACATGCTGCCGAAGACGGCCGCCCCGATCTATCTCGCCGATCAAGAGCTGATGAACGGGATTGCCGGCTTCAACATCCATCGCGGATGTCTCGCGCTGGTCAGGCGCCCGCCGACGCCGTCGCTCGATCGCATCGCGGCCGGCCCGCTGTCGCGCGTGCTCGTCCTCGAAGGCGTGAACAATCCCGACAACGTCGGCGGGCTGTTCCGCAGTGCCGCGGCATTCGGGATCGAGCTGGTCGTCCTTGGTCCGAACAGCGGCGATCCGCTGTATCGCAAGGCCGTCCGGACCTCGATGGGCGCGACGCTGTCGCTGCCGTTCGCGCAGGCGCCGCAGTGGCCCGGCGCGATAGCGGATCTGCGGGCCGAGGGGTTCACCGTGGTCGCGCTCACGCCGGCAGTGACCGCCGCTCCACTCGAAGAGATTTTTCCGCACGCCAAACTCGCGCTGCTCGTGGGCGCGGAAGGCTCCGGACTCACCGAGGAGGCGATGCGGGCGGCCACGCTTCGGATCCGCATTCCGACCACCACCGACGTGGACTCGCTCAACGTGACGACGGCCGCATCGATCGCGATGTATCACTGCTTCGCGGAAAAACGTGGTTGGTGAGATGGATTTCGTCGAAGAAGTGTTGCGGTTTCTCACCGCAAGGATGCAAATCGAAGCGGAGTGGGCGGTGCAGGAGCGGACCTCATTGACCTGGTGGGCGCATACGCTTGCCCAACGCGTGTGGATAGCCGAGCCGCGCGAATTCCAGGGCGTCCAGCTCACGACGCTGCATATCGAAACCGACGTGCTTGCTGACGTGCCGATGGACGCGGCGACGTGGACGCGGCTGGCCGCCGTGAACCAGTACGCGACGTTGAGCGCGTATGTGGCCGACACGGCGCATGGCACCATCCGGCTGCATGCATCGGTCTCGTTGACGGCCGACAACTTTCTGCTCGCGCAATCGATCGCGTTGCATGCGATGGCGCTGCAGATGGCGGACGCCTATGCGGAAGCCGCGGAGCTGGCGGCGGCGTTTGGCGGCACGGTCGCGGCGACTCCGCATCCCCATCGCGGCCTGCGGGCGCAGCCCGACGAGATGGTCGGCATCCTCGAGGTCTACCAGCAACGCGGCAACGGCGATTCGCCGTTCGACGCCGACGAGATCGCGCAGCTGGTCCACCTCGACCCGCGTCCCTGGACGATGGCGGCCAATCAGGAGCAGCGGTTGGATGCGGATCTGGAGTTTGCGACCGATGTGCACGCGCGTCTCGAGCTGGATGCGTCGGAACGGCACCCCTCGCTCGGCAGCGGACTACAAATGCGGCTGCTGTTGCCCGTGGAACCCGATGATGCGATTGCGCAGAAGCTGAACGCGAGCGAATGCCTCGAGCCGGACGCGCATCAGCTCGGCGCGTGGTGCGTGGATCGCGAGCACGGGCTGATGTTCACCGGTTTCGTGCCCGCGGCCGCGTATGGTCCGGGCCTGGCGCGCGCGCTGATCTATCACCTGTCGGCGAAAAACGACTGGGCGCGCGCGTTGTTGTTCCCCTCCGCGTAGAGGCGGGTCTTTAGACCCGCCTGCGCGCGGGTTAGTAGTAGAGGCGCGTCTTTAGACGCGCCTGCTCGATGCGTTTGTCGAGGCGGGTCTCAGACCTGCCTGTTGGTAAGCCAGTTGCAACGATCTGCTTCATGGCAAACAGACCGCCTCGCTTCCCAGGCTTCAGCTATGCCGGCTTCAATCGGTATTTCCTCACGATCTGTGTCGACAAACGCGCACCGCTCTTCATCGACATCGAGCTCGGTCAATTCGTTGCGACGCAATTCTTGCAGCTTTCGGTGACCTTTCAGTTCGAAGTAATTGCGTACTGCGTGATGCCGGACCGCAGTCACATCCTGGTGGGCGCTCAATGAGAAGGCTGCTTCCTCAAGCCGTACGTCCACCGGTGCAAACAAGCAACTGGTGACAACTGGAAGCATGACCGACGACACCATACAAGGCTCTGGCAAGAGGGATTCTACGATCGGATCCTTCGAGACAAGGATCCGACCGAAGGTGTTATCCGATACATCCTGGAGAATCCAGTTCGAGCCGGATTAGTCGACGATCCTCGAGAGTATCCGCTGATCGGCGCGGCGAACTACGACATCGATGAGCTCTTACTCGCTGCGATGTTGTGGAAGCCACCTTGGAAGTGAACAACTTCATGCAGGCGGGTCTAAAGACCCGCCTCTACACGGGAACTCGCAGGCGGGTCTGAAGACCCGCCTCTACGTAACGAAAACGAATGGGCGCGCGTTGTTATTCCCTGCGGGTTAGCTCTCCCAGTCCAGCGAGCGCGTCACCGCTTTCTTCCAGCCCGCGTACAGCTTCTCGCGAAGCGCCGCGTCCATCGCCGGCCGGAATTCGCGATCGAGCGCCCAATTGTGCGTGACGTCTTCGAAGCCGTTCCAATAGCCGACGGCAAGGCCCGCGAGGTAAGCGGCGCCGAGCGCAGTGGTCTCGGCGACGACCGGACGCCGGACGGACACGTTGAGCAGATCGGCCTGGAATTGCAGGAGCATCGCGTTGGCGGCAGCACCGCCATCGACCTTCAACGTCTTCAGCGGCAGTCCCGACTCCGCCTGCATCGCTTCCAGCACGTCGCGCGTTTGGTACGCCATCGCGTCGACAGCGGCGCGCGCGACATGCGCAACTGATGAATTGCGCGTCAGCCCGACGATCACGCCGCGGGCGCGCGGATCCCAATACGGCGCGCCGAGCCCGACGAACGCCGGCACGAGATACACGCCGTCGGTGTCCGGCACCTGCGACATCAGCTTCTCGACATCAGCCGACGCCGTGATCGCCTTCAAGCCGTCACGCAGCCATTGCACCGCCGCACCCGCGATGAATACTGAGCCCTCGAGCGCGTAGGTGGTCTTGCCGCCGATCTTCCACGCGACGGTCGTCAGCAGTCCCTTCGCGGACGGGACGGGCTTGTCGCCGGTGTTGAGCAACATGAAGCAGCCGGTGCCGTAGGTGTTCTTCGCGGAGCCAGGCTCGAAGCAGGCCTGGCCGAAGAGCGCCGCCTGCTGATCACCCGCATCGCCGGCGACCGGAATCGCCGCGCCGAACAACTCCGGATCGGTCTGGCCGTAGACTTCGCTCGACGATCGCACCTCGGGCAGCATCGCCCGCGGAATATCGAGCAGCCGCAACAGCTCGTCGTCCCATTGCATCGTGTGGATGTTGAAGATCAGCGTGCGGCTCGCGTTGCTGACATCGGTGACATGGACCTTGCCGCCGGTCAGCCGCCAGATCAGGAACGTGTCGATGGTGCCGAACAGCACTTCGCCGCGCGCGGCACGATCACGAAGGCCATCGAATGAATCGAGCAGATGCTTGATCTTCGTTCCGGAGAAATAGGCATCGACGACGAGACCGGTCTTCCGACGGAACGTGGCTTCCTGCCCCGCCGCTTTCAGTCGATCGCAGATCGGCGCGGTGACACGGCTCTGCCACACAATCGCGTTGGCGATCGGCTTCCCGGTCGCCTTCTCCCACAGCACCGTCGTCTCGCGCTGGTTGGTGACGCCGATCGCGGCCAGGTCGAGCGCGCTGATGCCGGCGCGCGCGATCGCTTCCTTCGCGGTCGCCAGCTGCGTGGACCAGATGTCTTCCGGATTGTGCTCGACGTGCCCGGGACCCGGAAAGATTTGCGGGAACTCCTGTTGCGCCGACGATACGGCCTTGCCCGATCGATCGAACACGATCGCGCGGCTCGACGTCGTTCCCTGGTCGAGCGCGAGGACGAACTTGCCCGCATGCGCCGATGCGGTCATCGTCCGGCCTCGGGCGCAACGTGATGCTTGTTGACGAACGTGTCATATAACCACGCGCCGAGAATCGCGCCGACGATCGGCGCGACAATCGGCACCCACCACCAGCCGCCGCCAGCGGTGAAGACGCCGGAGCCCCAGCCCGCGACGAACGTGAAGAGGCGCGGACCGAAGTCGCGCGCGGGATTGATCGCGTACCCGGCGTTGAAACCGAACGCGACGCCGATCGCAATGACCAGCATGCCGACGAGCGGACCCGTGAACCAGGCCGGCGCGCCGACATTCTTTTGGTCGGTGACCGCGAGCACGCCCGCCATCAACAGCATCGTGCCGACCACCTGGTCGACGAAGCCGCCGGCGATCGACAGATACGGTTGCGGATAGGTGGCGAAGATGCCGGCCGTCGCCGTCGCGCCTTCCACCATGCGCATGCCGCCATCAAAGGCCGAAAACGCCTCGCGATAGGTCGCGAATACCAGCGCCGAAGCGGCAAAGGCGCCGGCGATCTGCGCGATGGAATACGGCACGACCTTGCTCCAGGGGAATTGCCGATGCACGGCGAGCGCGACCGTCACCGCCGGATTGAGGTGTGCGCCAGAGACGCCCGCCGACGCGTAGATGCCGAGCATCACGGCAAGGCCCCAGCCGATGTTGATGGCCAGGAACGATCCGTTGGCGTTCTTGCTGAGCACCGTCTGGGCGACGACGCCGACGCCGAAGGCGATCAGGATGAACGTGCCGAAGAATTCCGCGGCGGCTTCCCGCGCTGTCCCTTTGAGCATCCGCGGATATTACTTCACACGCAGCACGATAATGTGTTGCCAGGGCAGGACGTCGATCACTTTGTCGAGGACGAACCCTTCGGCCTCCATCTCCTGCTTCACCTCGGCCACGCTCATCTTGTGCACCTCGAGGATCGGCACCTTCGGATCTTCCTTGCGGAATTCGAGCAGGACGAGCCGTCCGTTCGGTTTGAAGGTTCCCTTCAGCCGCTGCAGAAAAATTTGCGGCTGCTGGAGCTCGTGATAGACATCGACCATGATCGCGAGATCGATCGAGTCCGGCGGCAGCCGTGGATCGTCCATCCCGCCAAGGACGGTGGTGATGTTCGTCAAGCCCTCTGACTTGATCCGCCGATCGAGGATGTCGATCATCCCCTGCTGGATGTCGGTTGCGTAGACGCGGCCCGTGGGACCGACACGCTTGGCAATCCGCGACGAGTAATAACCGGAGCCCGCGCCGATGTCAGCGACGACCATTCCGGGCTTGAGCTCGAGCGCATCGAGCGCCTTCGACGGCGCTTCCTCGTCCTCGCGCTCGGGCCGCTCCAGCCATCCGGCGCCGCCCACGCCCATCACCGGCGCGAAAATGCGGCCGCTCACTGGATGGCGTCGCTGCGCCTCGACGAACACTCCGGCGACGATGATCAGCGCAACGCTAACGGCGATTACTCGCATTTGTTATCCTTAGTGGTCTATACATGCCGCTTGCCGCACGACCAGCGACCCCGGCCGACGCCGAACGCATTGCCCAAATCTATAACGAAGGCATCGAGGATCGCGTGGGAACGTTTGAAACACGTCCGCGCTCGACCGGCGACATCCGCGCCTGGTTCGACGGCCGTCATCCCATCGTCGTGGTCGAGGACGAGGGCGAGATCGTCGCGTTTGCCTCGACGTCGAACTACCGCACGCGCGACTGCTACGCGGGCATCGCGGAATTCTCCGTCTACGTCGCGCGCGTGGGGCGCGGCCGGGGCGCCGGCACCGTGGCGATGCGCGCGTTGATCACGGCCGCCGCGCCGGCGGGCATCTGGAAGCTGGTATCACGCATCTTCATCGAGAACACCGCAAGCCGCCGGCTGATGGCGTCGATGGGGTTCCGGGAAGTCGGCATTTACGAAAAGCACGCCAAGCTCGATGGACACTGGCGCGATGTCGTCATCGTGGAGCGTCTGATTCCCGAGAACGTCAAGTAATGCGGCGTTCCATCCCACAAATCATCTCGCTCGTCGCGATCGTGGCGGGCCTGGTGCTGTTCGTGGTGACGATGCTCGGCATCGATCGCACCGAGACGCTGATTCAGGTGCGTAGGCTGGGCATCGCTCTGCCACTGGTGTTGATACCGGGCACGCTTTGGCATCTGCTCCGTGCAGCCGGTTGGTACGTCTGCTTCCCTCCCGAGAATCGCCCCTCGTACTGGCGCGTGTTCCGCGTCCGTCTCGCCGCCGACGGCGTCGGCTACTTCACGATTCGCGGCGTCGCGAGCGAGCCGCTGCGCATTGTGCTGCTGATGGGCCACGTCTCGCCCGTCGTCAGCACCGCGGCGTCGGTGCTCGAGCGCACGGCGATGGGCATCATGAGCGTGGTCGGCGTCGGCGTCTTCGCTGCGTTCGCGGTGTCTTCTGACATGCTGCCTAACGCATGGCAGGAGGTATTCCGAGGCATCGCGATCACCGCCGGCGTGGTGCTTTTCTTCTCATTCCTCTTCCTCATGCGCACGGGCCGCTACTTCGGTCCGCTCGTCGAGCGCGTCTACGCGCGCACGCATTGGCGGTGGGCCGGCGGCCGCACAGTGCGAGCGATCAGCGCCGTGGAAGATCTGTTCCTCAAGCTGGCGCGCACCGACGCGCGCCGGCTTCAGCTGCTCGTCCTGCTCAGCATCGCATGCTACTGGCTGATGGCGTTCGAAGTGTTTCTCGTGTTCTGGGCGATTGGACAGCCGATCTCGCTGTGGATCGGCACGATCGTCGAGACCTTCTGGCGATCCGCGAGCGTCGCGGGCGGCGCGATCCCTGGCAACCTCGGTGCGCTCGAGGCGTCGCACGTAGCGGTTGTCAAGGCGCTCGGCCTCGCGGGCGGCGGCACGCTGGCGTTGTTCCGCCGCTTCCGCAGCCTGCTGTTCGCCACGCTGGGTCTGGCGTTGTATCCGCGCGACAGCGTCGTTGCGCCACCACCCGCGCCTCCGGTACCGGCTCCGCCGCCGGCGTCGACGCCATGATTGCGACCTTCCTTTCCACCATCCAGGACAGGGCCGGCGAGCTCGGCGGCCTCGGCCTCTTCATCATCGCGCTGCTCGACTCATCATTCCTCTCATTTCCCCAGGTCAACGACATCCTGATCATCGTGCTCAGCACGAAGTACCCGGCGCGGATGCCCTATTACGCGGGCATGACGACGCTCGGTTCGTTGATCGGCTGCTTCATGCTGTATGTGGTGGCGCGCCGCGGCGGCGAAGCCTTCATGCGCAAGCGCCTCAAGGGCCGCTACGTCGATCGCGCGTTGAAGCTGTATCAAAAGTACGGATTGCTGGCGGTGGTCGTGCCGGCGCTGCTGCCGCCGCCGGTCCCCTTCAAGGTTTTCGTGCTGATGGCCGGCGCCGCGTCGGTGTCGCCGTGGCGGTTTGGCGCGGCGATCGTCATCGGTCGCGGCATCCGCTATTTTGGTCAGGGATATCTCGCGGTCCTGTATGGTGAGCGGGCGGCCGACTTCATGAAAGAGTACGGCGCGCAGATCGGGATCGGGCTCGCCGTGCTGGCCGTCGTGATCGCCGCGGTCGTAGTCCGGTTGCGGCGCAAACGCTGACAATGGACGTTCTGCCCTTTAAAGCCGTGCACGTCGATCTGGTCGAGACCGCCAACGCGGCGGCGCTGGACAAGCTCGACTCCTACCGCCCGTTGCTGTCGCAGGACGAGAACGAGCGGATGGCGCGGCTGGTGTTCGATCGCGATCGCCGGGCGTTCCTGATCACGCGGGCCCTGGTGAGGACGATGTTGTCGCGTTATGCGCCGGTCGTCCCCTCAGCCTGGAAGTTCATCGCCAACGTGCACGGACGTCCCGAGATCCTCGATCGCCCTCCCGGCGTCCCGGATCTGCGCTTCAACATCTCGCATACCGACGGCCTGATCGCGTGCGCGGTGACGATCGGCCGCGAAGTCGGCGTCGACGTCGAGCACATCGATCGCCACCTGACGCACGACGTCGCCGGCCGTTTCTTCGCGCCGAATGAAGTCTCCGATTTGCGCAAGCTGCCGGAGCACGAGCAGCGGCGTGTCTTCTTCGATTACTGGACGTTGAAGGAGTCCTACATCAAGGCGCGCGGCTTCGGGCTCGCGCTGCCGCTTGGCGATTTCGCCTTCAAGCTCAATCCGCCGGGACCGCCGGAGATCACGTTCGAGCCGGCACTCGAAGACGATCCGCGCACGTGGCAATTCCTGCAGGACTGGCCGACGCCGCAGCATCGCCTTGGCCTCGCCGTGCGCCGTGACGGGGGCGACCTCCCGGTGCGCATGCGTTTCGTGGTTCCATGAAGTTATGGGCCATCAGCGACCTGCACGTCGGCTACGAAGAGAATCGCCGCGCCGTGCAGGCGCTGCCCTCGTATCCGGATGACTGGCTGATCGTCGCCGGCGACACCGGTGAAACGCCGGCGCATCTCGACTTCGTGTTGCGCACGCTGCAGCCGCGCTTCGCGCAGTTGATTTGGACGCCCGGCAACCACGATCTCTGGACGCCGCGAAACCTGCCGAGCGCGCAGCGCGGTGTCCCGCACTACGAGCGGCTGGTGTCGCTCTGCGGCAAGTACGGCGTGCTCACGCCGGAAGATCCCTATGCGAAGTGGCCCGGCGACGGCCCGACGCGGGCGATCGTACCGGCGTTCACGCTGTTCGATTATTCATTCCGGCCGGCATCGGTTTCGCGCGAGGCAGCGGTCGCGTGGGCCGGCGAGACGGGCGTGCGATCGGCCGACGAGGATCTGCTCGCGCCGGATCCCTACCCAACCTGCGACGACTGGTGCGCCGCACGGGTCGAAGCCACCGAGGCGCGCCTCGCCGCGTTACCGAAGGATGTGAAGCTGATCGTCGCCAACCACTTTCCGCCGCGGCAGGACCTGGCCGTGCTGCCACGCATCCCGCGCTTCTCGATCTGGTGCGGCACCACGAAGACGAACGACTGGCATCGCCGCTTCAACATCGAAGCCGTCGTCTACGGACACTTGCATTTGCGATCGTCGAGGACGATGGATGGCGTGCGCTTCGAGGAAGTGTCGCTGGGATATCCGAAGCAGTGGAACCAATCGAAGACGCTCGCGGATTACTTACGGCGGATCCTTTAGACGATCGTTCTTCACGGGGGTTCTTCACGGGGGTTCTGCACGGGGGTTCTTCACGGGGGTTCTTCACGGGGGTTCTTCACGATCGTTCTTCACGAGGGTTCGAACCTTCGTTCAGAACCTTCGTGTAGAACCTTCGTGTAGAACGGTCGTGCAGAACGGTCGTTCAGATCTTCACTAACCGCTCCGCAGCCGCTCGAAGCGTCTCGTCCTTCTTCGCGAAGCAGAACCGCAGTACAGGACCGCCGGTGTCCTTGTAGAGGAATGCCGAGACCGGGATCGACGCGACGCCGTGCTCGACGATCAAGCGGTGCGCGATTTCCTTATCGGTCTCTTTCGAGATCGCCGAGTAATCGAACAACTGGAAGTAGGTGCCGCCGCACGGCAGCGGCCGGAACCGCGATCCCGCGGTGAGCTGCAGAAACAAATCGCGCTTCTGCTGGTAGAACGGCGCGAGTGCTTTCGCTGACGGATCTTTTTTCACGAACTCGGCAAACGCGATCTGCGACGGTGTATGCACGGTAAAGGTGATGAACTGGTGCACGCGCGTCACCTCGGCGATCAGCGGCTGTGGGCCGACGCAGTAGCCCACCTTCCAGCCGGTGGTGTGGAACGTCTTGCCGAACGAGCTGATCACGACCGACCGCGCGCGGAGATCGGGATATCGCAGCAGGCTCTCGTGGCGGCGATCGTCGAAGATGATGTGCTCGTAGACTTCATCACCGATCAAGATGATGTTCGTTCCATCGACGATCGACTGCAGCTGCCGCATGTCGTCCGCTGACCAGGTCATCCCGGTCGGGTTGTGCGGCGTGTTGACGAGAATCGCGCGCGTGCGCGGCGTGATCGCGCGGCGGACCTCATCCCAATTCACGGAGTAGTCCGGATAGCGCAGGCTGACGAACACCGGCGTGCCGCCGCTCAGGCGAATCACCGGCACGTACGAGTCGTAGCACGGTTCGAACAGCACGACCTCGTCACCAGGCTGCACGAACGTGGTCAGCGTCGCGTAGAGGCCCGCGGTCGCGCCGGAGGTCACGACGACTTCAGTGACGGGGTCGTACTGCGGTCCGTATAACTGCTCGACCTTCTCTGAAATCCCTTCACGCAACGCCAGCACACCGGGCATCGGCGCGTACTGGTTGTGCCCGTCACGCATCGCCTTGGCGACGG
>Ga0137455_1000562_pt1 | contig 10250 bp, 8 predicted proteins | sample EasRivERMGT600_2_FD_102334 | JGI IMG/M metagenome (GOLD analysis project Ga0137455, IMG submission 102334) | Soil microbial communities from meander-bound floodplain in the East River, Colorado, USA - East River MetaG ERMGT600_2 | ecosystem: Environmental > Terrestrial > Soil > Floodplain ... | reverse complement strand
TCCGCGGCGCCGAGCCGTTCCTTCCACGTCACGCGCAGGCGCCGTTCGATATTCTCCTTCGAGAAGCGTCGCATTGGCAGGTGCGCGTGCTCGTGGAGGAAGCGCTTCGCGTCCGCTTTGGTCATGCCGCCGCCCGCCACCGTCTTCGCATGCTCCGGGCCCATGACGATGAGCGGCTGCGCGTGGTAATAGACGTCGTTGGTGCCAGTGGCGAGCATGGTGCCGGCGATGGTGGTGAGTATGCCCTCGGCGGTGATGCTCTCGTGGTCGTTCACGTTATGCGGGCACTCCGCGCCGATCACGGTGACGGCGCTCGCCTCGCGCGGAAGTCCGCGCTCGACGTGGAGCGGCTCCCACGGGCTTGCTTCCTCGTTTTCGGCAACGAGATAGGAGTACTTCGACGGCGCGCCGAAGGTGGACATGTCGCCGAGCGCGGGGATCGCGCCGCCGATGTTGACCAGCGCCAGCCGGATCGCGCGCCCGATGGTGGCGTTGGCCTGCCAGCCCGGACCGAACGCGTTGTGTCCGGAGTTGATGTCCAGCTCCTTCGCCACCGGACCATTGACGATGACGAGCGGCGCGCAGAGGTGCGTCGTCGCCTGGATGCCGTAGAGGTTGAACGGCTCCTCGCACATCGCCTCGACCGCAGCCACGAGCAGCGGAAAATACTCCGGCCGGCAGCCCGCCATCACGGCATTGGCCGCGAGCCGCAGCGGCGTCGCCTCGCCGTAGCGCGGCGCGATCTTTGCCACCGGCTCGTTCCACGGCCGGTAGCAGTACGCGAGCATGCGCTCGACGCGGCTCGAAGTAGGCGGCACGACCGGCAGGCCGTCGCCCCAGCCGCGGCCGCGCACGAGCTCGTTTACCGCATCGAAGTCGTCCTCGCACTCGAGGCTCGCGCCTGGCGACTTGAGCAGTTCTGAAAGGCTAGCGTCCATCCTGAAAATCAAAGACAGGATTCAACCACAGATGGTTTCTTGCTCTTGATCTTATCTGTGTTCATCTGTGTTCATCTGTGGTTTCAATCAGGTTCGCTTACTGTCTATTTGAAATGCCCCTTGATGAGTTCCACGACCTGCGGGATCGCGTGCCCGGCGCGCCCCTCGACCTGCTCGAGCGAGAGCCCGCCCAGCGGATGCGGGATCAGGAGCAGCGGCAGGTCCGGCACGCCGAACACGCGCGCCTGCGTCTTCCCCAGCTTGAGGAAGGGCTCGGAGACGATCACGGCGGTGACGAGGCCGCGTTTCCGGAGCTCACACATGTCGTGGACACTCCACGACGTGCAGGACCCTCAATCGGCCATCGCGCTGACGACGATATCGGCCTCCGCGGCGAGCTGATCGAGGATGCCGCCGGGCGCGGGCAGGCTGTTGTTACCCTTGCGCAGCGACACCACGGACGCGACCGGCACCGCCGCCGTCACGCCCTCGACGATGAACTTGAGGAGGTAATCGGCGTTGCCCTTGCTGTTATCGAGCACTCCCAGGCGCAGCCCGCTCTTGCCGGCCTTGCGGCTCTCGGCAGCAACCCCCGTCGCGGAAACCGGTGCTTCCGGCACGACCAGAATGACTTTGCCCATCATTTCTCCTTCAGCTTCGTTTGCAGCAATCAATGGAATCCTATCATCAAACGGCGTGCCAATAATTGCATCGCGACGGACAAGGCGACGCAGGCACGCCGTTTAATGTACGAAATTCCCAGTAGTTTCAGGGTTAACGAAATCCGGACCCCGAAACGGCGTGCGGACGGCCGCGTCAGTACGGACCCCGAATCGCACGCACGCCGTTTACGTACAAGATTTTCAATTTAACGAAATCCGGACCGCGCCCACCAGCGCAGTGCCGCCGTGCAGGAAATTCCCCACCAAGGGCGGATGCTACCGCACTGGATCAGGATTTCGTTTGGATCACGATCTGCGTCTGGGTGACGATAGCCACCACGCCTCCGCCCGGGTTCCGGATCGTGGTCTGCCACACCATCGTGGTGCGTCCGATGTGAAGCGGGACCGACACGGCCCGCAGCACCGGACCCTCACCCGCCCTGAAAAAGTTGGTCTTGGACTCCAGCGTGCCGGTGCGGTGGCCGGGCGGCAGGTTGGCGACGGTGCCGGCGGCGCCCATCACGTCCGCGAACGCCATGATGGCGCCGCCATTCACCCGCCCCGAGCGGTTGATGTGCATGCGCTTCACCCGCATCTCCGCCACCACTCTTTTCTTCGTGAGTGAGACGAGCCGCACGCCGAGCGCGCGCGGCATGCCGCTTTTCAGCACTTGCGGTGCCGCCGCGAGACCCGTACCAAGCATCCGGCGCGAGCGATTGCGGCGCTTCTTACTACCCGTCACGAGTCACCAGTCACGCGTCATCGGCAGTGGTGGATTATCCATGCTGCCTGCCGTCACTGGCAACCCGAGCGCGGCGGTCCCGCGCGTTTTGCCCGGTTGACCCGGCCCCGCCGCTGCGCTAACGTCACCTCAGGAGTTGGTCGAATCAGGTCGGACAAACTCCTGATGCAAAACCGCCATGGCCGAAAAAACCATCAGGATCCTTCCTCCACCTGACCCGAATCCGGTCAAGCCGAAATACACGCCGCCGCCGGGCGCGTGCGACGGGCATTGCCACATCTTCGGGCCAGCACACCGCTTCCCCTACGCGCCCACTCGCACCTACACGCCGCAGGACGCGTCCAGGGAAACACTTGCAGCATTGCACCGACGCCTCGGGCTGTCGCGCGCGATCCTGGTGCAGGCGAGCTGCCACGGCACCGACAACAGCGCGATGCTCGACGCAATGCAATGGTCGAAAGGCGCGTGGCGCGGCGTGGCAATGGTCACTCAAGCCGTGACCGACCTCGAGCTCGTGGCGCTGCACCAGGCAGGCGTGCGTGGCGTGCGCTTCAACTTCGTCGCGCATCTGGGCGGCGCGCCCGACCTGAAAAGCGTCGAGGCCGTGATCGCGCGCGTCACGCCGCTCGGCTGGCACATTCAACTCCACCTCGATGCCCACGATATCGAGACCTACCGCGAGTTTTTCAAGCGCCTGCGCGTGCCGTTCATCATCGACCACATGGGCCGCGTGGAGGCGAAGCACGGGCTCGACCAGAAGCCGTTCCGCCAGCTGCTCGAGCTCATGAAAAACGAGCGCGCCTGGATCAAGGTGAGCGGGCCGGAGCGGATTTCCTCCACGGGCAAGCCGTTCCACGACGCGATTCCCTTCGCGCGGGCATTGATCGCGGCCGCGCCCGATCGCGTGCTGTGGGGCACCGACTTTCCGCACCCCAACGTGAAATGGATGCCGAACGACGGCGAGCTGGTGGACCTCTTCGCGACGATCTGCGACGACGAAGGAATCCGCCGCAGGATTCTCGTTGAGAATCCGCCCAGGCTCTACTGGACGGACATCGCGGGATGACGAGTCTTGCGAGGCGCGGCGTATTCCTGACTCGCGCCGTCTCTCCGAATTGAAGGAACAAAGCATGCCCCTCTATCCCGAACTCTCCGGCCGCGTGGTCGTGGTGACCGGCGCCGCGCAGGGCATCGGCGCCGCCACCGCACGTGCCTTCGCCGAGCAGCAAGCGAGCGTTGCGCTGCTCGACATCGATGGGGCGGGCGCCAAGAAGGTTGCGGACGCGATCACCGGCCGTGGCGGGCGTGCAGTCGCGATTCACGTCGACGTGACCGACGAGAAATCAGTCGAGCGCTCCATCGCAAGCGTCACCTCCGAGTTCGGCGGACTCGATGTGCTCGTCAACTGCGCCGGCGGCTACGGCCGCCTCGCCACGGTGGAAGACATGCCGGTCGAGGAATGGGACCGCACGGTGGCGTTGAACCTGCGCAGCGTGTTCCTGGTATCGCGCGCGGCGATCCCGCACTTGAAGCGCTCCAGGGCCGGGCGCATCATCAATGTCTCCTCCATCTCGGGCCGCCAGGTGACCGTTGCGTCCTCCCCGGCCTACGGTTCGGCCAAGGCCGCCGTGATCCAGCTGACGCGCTTTCTCGCCCAGCAGCTCGGGCCCGACGGCATTACCGCGAACGCGATCGCGCCGATCACCACGCTCACGCCGCGCGTGGCGGCGCTGCGCACGGAGGCCGAACTCGAGCGCATCGCGTCCCTGGTGCCGCTCAAGCGTCTCGCCGAGCCGGAGGATCACGCGCAAGCGATGCTGTTCCTCGCCTCCGACGCCGCGTCCTACCTCAACGGCATCACGCTCGACGTGAACGGCGGCCGCGTGATGATGTAGCACGCCGGAGGGTCAGTCCCCGCAGGACCGCCGGATCAAGCAACTGGTCTGAGGAAACGCCAATGAAATGGTTTACTCCGCTTCTCGCACTCATTCTGCTTCCGGCGTGCGGCAGGGAACCAGCGCCCGTCAAGGCGTCCGCCGTCGCGGAGTTGAAAACCGCGCAGGTGGAGTGGCGCGAGGTGGACCTCACCTATTCTTCCGAAGCGCTGATCGAGGCCGTGCGCCAGTCCACCGTGGCCGCGCAGATCTCCGGGCGCATCGTGGATATCCGTTTCGACACCGGAGATTACGTAAAGAAGGGTGAAGTCATCGTGCGCATCGACGAGCGCGCCTCCACCCAGGCGGTCGCCGCGAGCCAGGCGCAAGTCCAGGAAGCGGAGGCAACATTGCGCAACGCGCGCGCGGGCTATGAGCGGTCGCGCCAGCTTTACACGCAAAACTTCATCAGCCAGGCGGCGCTCGACAAGGCGGAAGCGGACTACAAGAGCGCGCAGGCGCGCGTCATGGCACTTCTTGCCGGCGCCGGCCAGGCGGCGACCGAGCGCAGTTTCGCCACTGTCCTCGCGCCCTACAGCGGCATCGTCTCGGCGCGCCACATCGAGTTAGGCGAGATGGCGACGCCGGGCAGGCCGCTCATGACCGGTTTCGATCCCTCGACCCTGCGGGTGGTGGCAACCGTGCCGCAGGCACAGGTCTCCGCGATCCAGGCCGTTGGCACGGCGCGCGTCGAGATCCCTTCGATCAACAAGTGGATCGAGGTGAAACGGCTGACCGTCGTGCCCGCGGCCGATCCGCGCACCCACACCACGCGTATCCGGCTTGAGCTTCCGGAGGACGTGCGCGGCATTTACCCGGGGGTTTTCGCGCGGGCCCATTTCGTGCTGGGCAAGGAGCTGCGGCTGCTGGTGCCGCGTCAAGCGGTGGTGCGCCGGAGCGAAGTTACCGCGGTCTACGTGGTGGACGACAGCGGCCGACCGCAGCTGCGCCAGGTGCGCCTCGGCACGGCAGCGGACGAGCGCTCGATCGAGGTGCTCTCGGGACTCCAGCGGGGCGAGCGTGTCGCGCTCGAGCCGGTGCGCGCAGGCATGGCCACCGGAACAGCCGGCCCGCGCTGAAGCGCTGCCCTGGGGCGCAGGATCCATGGGCATTTCTGGACGCATCGCGGAGTTCTTTCAGGACTCCCAGATCACGCCGCTGCTGGCGCTCGTCGCCCTGCTGCTCGGCCTGTTCGCGGTGGCCGTCACCCCGCGTGAGGAGGAGCCGCAGATCAACGTGACCATGGCGAACGTCTTCATCCCGTTCCCGGGCGCCTCGGCCCGCGACGTGGAGGCGCTGATCGCCACCCCCGCCGAGCAGGTACTCGCGCAAATGACGGGCGTCGAGCACGTGCTCTCGGTCTCGCGCCCCGGCATGGCGGTGCTCACCGTCCAGTTCGAGGTCGGCGTGCCGCGGATCGACGCGCTGGTTCGCCTCTACGACACCATCAACTCCAACCGCGACTGGGTCTCGCCCGAGCTCGGCATCCTCGATCCCGTCATCAAGCCGAAAGGCATCGACGACGTGCCGATCGTGACGCTCACGCTCTGGAGCGAGGACCCGCAGCGCGGCGCCTACGAGCTCGAGCGCATCGCGCATGCGACCGAGGTCGAGTTGAAGCGCGTGCCGGGCACGCGCGACGTGCAGACGCTCGGCGGCCCGGGACGCGTGGTGCGGGTGCTGCTCGACGTGGACCGCATGAATGCGCACGGCGTTTCGGCGCTCGACATCCGCAACGCCCTGCAGCTCGCCAACGTCGCGCTCCCGACCGGCAAGCTCGTGCGCGATAACCGCGAAATCGTGGTCGAGACCGGCAACTACCTCGAATCGGCCGAGGACGTTAGACACCTGATGGTGGGATCTTTCGAGCAGCGCCCGGTATTCATCTCCGATTTCGCGGATGTGGTCGACGGACCCGATCAGCCCGCGCGCTACGTGTGGACGGGCACCGGGCCCGCGGCACGCGCCAAGGGCGTCGCCGCGCGCGGCGAGCATCCCGCGGTCACCGTGCAGATCACGAAGAAGCCGGGAGAGAATGCCGTGGACGTGGCCTCCCGCGTGATGAATCGCATGGAGGAGCTGCGCGGGACGATCATTCCCCACGACGTCCGCATTACGGTGACGCGCAACTATGGCGCGACCGCCAACGACAAGGCGCGGCAGCTCATTCAAAAGCTCATTTTCGCCACGCTCTCCGTGGTGGTGCTGGTGTTCGCGACACTCGGACGACGCGAGGCGGTCATCGTCGGCGCCGCGGTGCTGCTCACGCTCGCTGCCACGCTGTTCGCATCGTGGGCCTGGGGCTTCACGCTGAATCGCGTGTCGCTGTTCGCGCTCATCTTCTCGATCGGGATACTGGTTGATGACGCAATCGTGGTGGTGGAGAACATCCATCGGCGAATCGCCCTCGAGCCTCGACCGTTGAAGGAGGTGATCCCGCTCGCGGTGGACGAAGTCGGCGGGCCGACGATACTCGCGACCCTCACGGTGATCGCGGCACTGCTGCCGATGGCGTTTGTCACGGGGCTGATGGGCCCGTACATGGGTCCGATCCCGATCAACGCCAGCATGGGCATGCTGATCTCGCTCGCGATCGCGTTCACCGTGACGCCGTGGCTCGCGCTGAAACTCCTCGCCGGGGCGCCGCACCGCAGGGACACGCCCGGTGGAACGCTCGAAGCGCTCTTCCAGCGGTTGGTGGGGCCTTTCGTCACCGGCGAACGCGCCGCAATCAATCGTCGCAGGCTCGCGTACGGCGTGGCTGCGCTGATCCTCGCCTCGGTCTCCCTCGCGGGCGTGAAGCTTGTCGTGCTGAAGATGCTTCCCTTCGACAATAAGTCCGAGTTCCAGGTTGTGGTCGACCTGCCCGCGGGAACCCCCATCGAGATTACATCGGCGGTGCTCCGCGATTTGGGCGCTTACCTCGCGACCGTTCCCGAGGTGACCAATTATCAGGCCTACGCAGGCCTCGCGTCCCCGATCAACTTCAACGGCCTGGTGCGCCAGTACTACCTGCGCAGCGCTTCCGAAGCGGGCGATATCCAGGTCAACCTCGCGGGCAAGGCTGACCGGGACCGCTCAAGCCATGAGATCGCGCAGTCCGTGCGCCCGAAACTCGAGGAGATCGCCCGCCGCTGGCAGGCCCGGGTGAAAGTGGTGGAAGTGCCACCGGGGCCGCCGGTGCTGTCGCCGATCGTCGCCGAGGTCTACGGCCCCGACGAGGGCGGGCGTATCCGCGTCGCCAAGCGCCTGCGCGAAGCGTTCGCCGCTACCGCGGACATTGTCGGCATAGACGACTCCGTCGAGGACCCCGCGCCGCGCGTGCTGCTGAGGGTTGACCAGAGCAAGGCTTCCCTCCTCGGCGTCTCGCGCCGCGACGTGGTCGACACCATGCGCATGGGGCTGTCGGGCGCGGACGTCACCCCGTTGCACGATGGACAGTCGAAGTACGAAGTGCCGGTGCGCGTCGCCCTGCCGGCCGAGCGCCAGGGACGGCTCGAAGAGTTCTTGAAACTTACCATTCGCACGCCCGCGAGCACGCTCGTACCGCTCTCGGAGGTCGTGAAGGTCGTGGAAAACGAGCGCGACCGGCCGATCTACCACAAGGATCTGCTTCCCGTGGTCTACGTCGTCGGCGACCAGGCGGGGCGCGTGGACAGCCCGCTCTACGGCATGTTCGCGGCACGCGGCAAGTTCGTCGGCCAGCCGCTCGCCGAAGGTGGCGTACTCGGGGAGTATTTCGTGCGCCAGCCCTCCGACCCGTACCGCGAATACGCGATCAAGTGGGACGGCGAATGGCAGGTGACCTACGAGACCTTCCGTGACATGGGCATCGCCTATGCGGTCGGCCTCGTGCTCATCTATCTCCTGGTGGTCGCGCAGTTTCGATCGTATCTGACGCCGCTCATCATCATGGCGCCGATCCCGCTCACCGTGATCGGGGTGATGCCCGGCCACGCGCTGCTCGGCGCGAACTTCACCGCGACCTCGATGATCGGGATGATCGCGCTCGCCGGCATCATCGTGAGGAACTCGATCCTGCTGGTGGACTTCGTAAACCTCAGGCTTGCCGAAGGCTCCGCGTTCCGCGAGGCGGTGATGCAATCGGCCGCGGCACGCGCGAAACCGATCGCGCTCACCGCGGCTTCTGCCATGCTCGGCGCGATGTTCATCCTCGATGATCCGATATTCAACGGCCTCGCGATCACGCTCATATTCGGGATATTCGTTTCGACCCTGCTTACGCTCGTCGTGATTCCGGTGCTCTACTACATCGCCTACCGCGGACGCTTCCAGGCGCCTGCCTGAGACGGGGGCCGAATTACGCTCGACGCAAGCGCTTACGGGACAGACCACTAAGAAAATTGTGCAGTCGGATCAACTCTCTTCAATCCTTAGTGGTCCCCTAAGGCCGCGATTGTAGTCGAGTGAATAATCGAGCCTGGCCCCTTTTTGTCCTCTTCAGTCAGGTAGGCCGGAACGGCGCAGCACCGCCAGGTACTGATCCCGCCGCGACTTGTCCGAAAGCGGCTGCGTGGCCGAAAAACGGGAGAGTGAGAAGTCGGAATAGTCTCCCAGCAACGAGACCGCCTCGGCCTTGGCATCGTCCGGGCGGCGAATCGCGTCGAGCGCAGCGATCCGCAGCACACGCGCGACGAGAAGTCGGGGATTGCGCGCGAGCGCCTGGCTCAGCGTGGCGAGGGCCTGCTCGTGCCGCCCGCTGAAATACTCGGCGGCGCCCATCAAATATAGATACCAGCCCGGGAACACCGGATTGAGCAAGAGTGCCTTCTTGGCGTTGCTGAGCGCGCTGTCCCATCGCCCCGAATACAATTGGAGGTAGGCGAGACTCGCGTTGGGCCCGGAGCACATCGGCCGGAGTTCCAGCGCACGCGCCCCTTCCGCAAGCGCCTCCTCATTCCGGCCTTCGAACAGCGACACGAATCCCCGTGCGTAATGGCCGGCGGCGTTGTCATCATCGAGCTCAATGGCCTTGTTTGCGAACTGCTTCGCTTCCTCGAGCGACTGCTCCGGGTGCGCGCTCCATCCGTGGATCATGTCGAGCACATGCGTTACTGCTGCGCTGGCGTAGGCCTGGGCAGACTCCGGCTCCAGCCGAATCACCTCCAGGAAAAGCTCGCGCGCCCTGCGGTTGTCTTTCTGCGTCGAACGGTAATAGGCGTCCTGTCCCTCGTAGAACACGTCGCGCGCCTTGGGTGACCTCGTCGCCTTGCGCCAAATGCGCGCATCCTCGCCGCGGCCCACCTTGATGTCCAGCGACGTCACGATGTCCTCCGCAATCTCGTCCCCCATCAAGAAGGCATCGTCCCATTCCCGGTCGTAGCGGTTCGCCCACAGGTGGGTACCGGTTTCCGACTCGACGAGCTGTGCGGACACGCGCACCTGGCTGCCGACCTTGCGCGCGCTGCCCTCGAGGACGTAGCGCACCCCGAGCTCCTGGCCTATCCGGCGTACATCACTTGCTTTCCCTTTGTAGGTAAACGAGGACTGGCGCCCGATCACCGCGAGGCCGTTGATCTTGGACAAATCGGTGATGATGTCCTCACTGATACCGTCGCAGAAATATCCCTGCGCCGGGTCGCCGCTCATGTTGTCGAAGGCGAGCACCGCGATCGAGGGCTTCTTCTCGCTCGATGCCTTCGGCGATCCGTCCGCGACGAGACTCGGGTGTTCGTCTGCAGCTATCGGGGGCACGTCAGAACGCCTCTTGAGAATAGCGAGAAACGATCTTCGCGGCTTCTCGAAGGCAAAGAGAATACTGACAAGTCCGAGAACTACTCCAAGGGCCTCAAACAAAGCGTCCGTTCCTTCTTGGCCTAACGTAATGTGAACTACCTAATTGTCAGCTAATCTAGGAATTGATTGAGCGCGTTATATATTTCTGTTTATTTTCAGATAGTTATAAGACCCCTATCCCAGGATAGGCTGCATAGCACGCAGGAATATCGAAATA
>Ga0137455_1000560_pt1 | contig 10269 bp, 10 predicted proteins | sample EasRivERMGT600_2_FD_102334 | JGI IMG/M metagenome (GOLD analysis project Ga0137455, IMG submission 102334) | Soil microbial communities from meander-bound floodplain in the East River, Colorado, USA - East River MetaG ERMGT600_2 | ecosystem: Environmental > Terrestrial > Soil > Floodplain ... | reverse complement strand
GTGGTCAACCCCAGCTTGTTCACCAACCTGAACCATGACGTGGTGCGGGACTTCGCGCCGGTCTCGCTCATTGCGGTGGCGCCATTCGTGCTGGTGGTCCACCCCTCGCTGCCGGCGTCGTCAGTCAAGGAGTTGATCGCCTACGCACGCGTGAGACCGGGAGAGCTCAACTACGCGTCGGCAGGCGGCGGCACCAATCTCCACGTCGCCGCGGAGCTGTTCAAGTACCTGGCCAAGCTCGACATCGTGCACGTGCCGTACAAGGGGGGCGGCCCCGCGATGGCGGCCATGCTCGGCGGCGAAACGCATATCAGCTTCATCGAAGTGCTGGCGGCGGCATCGTACGCGAAAGCCGGCAGGATCCGTGTGCTGGGCGTGACCGGAGTCAAACGGTCGCCCGCCCTGGCGGGGGTCCCGACCATCGCGGAGAGCGGCTTGCCGGGCTATGAATTCACGAGCTGGTACGGCGTGCTGGTGCCGCGGGCGACGGCCCAGGAAAAGGTCGTCGCGTTGAACGGGCATTTCAGGAACGCCCTGCGCGCTCCTGAAATTGCGGAGCGTTTCGCCTGGGTCGGTGCCGAAATCATTGCCAGCACGCCCGAGGAATTCGGCAAGCACCTGCGCGTCGAGCTCGCCAAATGGGCGAAGGTGGTGAAGGAGACGGGCCTCAAGGCCGAGTGACTCGCGACTCGTGCTCCCGGTTTCCCGCTGGCGCGGGGCTGCTTTGCCCGCTTCCCGCCGGTCACGACCCGCGAGTCACGCGTCTCGCGCGAGGCGCTTGAGCGCCTGCCGGTCAATCTTGCCAACTGAGTTTTCCGGCAGCGCGTCGAGCGCGATGACACGCGCGGGCACGTAGGTGCGTGGAAGTTCCGCCGCGACGTGGTCCTGAATCGCTGTTTCCGGGACGGCCCGTCCGTCGCGCGCAACCACGAAAGCCACAGGCACCTCGCCGAGATCGGGATGCGGCGCGCCGACGACGCAACACGCGCGCAGGGCCGAGTGGCGCATGATCGCTTCCTCGATGCGCCCAGGCGAAAGATTCTCGCCGCCGCGGATAATGAGATCCTTGAGCCTTCCGGTCACGCTGAGGTAACCATCGCGGTCGAGCTGACCGAGGTCGCCCGTGCGAAGCCAGCCGTGCCGCAGGCACGGTCCGTCGGCGTACTCGCGGGGCGGCACATAACCTTTCATGACAGACGGCCCGGCGATGCAGATTTCCCCCTCGGCTCCCGCCGGCAATGGGCGTTCCGTTCCCGGTGAAAATACGACGACGCGCTGCCCGGCGAGCGCCGGCCCCACCGTGCCAATTTTGCGCGCCGCGGGCGGGTTCATGACGGCGGTGCAGGTGTCCTCGGACAATCCGTAGGACACGACCAGCGGCAAGCCAAGGTGTGCCTCGGTCCTGCGGTGAAGCTCTTCCGTAAGCGGCGCCGACCCGCAACGCGCGAAGCGCAGGCATGCCAGCACGCCGGGGTGCGGCGCGCAGGCGAGCAGGCGCGAGTAATGCGTGGGAGCGCCGGTGATGTAGGTCGGCCGGTGCGCGGCGATCTCGTCGAAGAACGTGTCGGCCTGGAATCGCTCCAGCATCACCACCGAGGCTCCGCGGGCGAACGGCACGATGAGCAGGTTGTTGGTGCCGTTGGTGTGATAAAGGGGCAGCACGTGGATGAGCCGGTCTTCGGGCGTGACGCCAGTGCGCTCGGCGACTCCGTATGCGTTGGAAAGCAGGTTCTCGTGGGTGAGCAGCACCGCTTTGGGCGCACCGGTGCTGCCCGAGGTCAGCACGAGCAGCGCGTCGTCTTTCCGGCCAATGTCGTCAACCGTGCGGGGCGCTGCGCGTGCCGCATCCTCCAGCCGGACCCGCTTGCGTGGCGCGGCGGCGTTCGCGAGCGTGTCGTGCGCGGCGTCCGTCAGCAACCAGCCGATTTCCGCGCTCCGGAGCCGGACGCCGAGGTCCGCGGGCGACAGGCGCGGATCGAGAACGCAGGCGGCACCGCCTGCCGCGAGGATGCCGAAAAAGCCGGTCACCGCGTCAGCCGTCCTGCCGGCCAACAGGCCGACGCGCTCTCCGCGTTGAAGTCCCCGCTCCAGCAGCAATCCGGAAGCGCGCGCGGTGCCTTCCGCGAGGCCGGCGTAATCAAGGGCGCGATCCCGGGTCCACAGCGCCGGCCGCCTCCGGATGGCGGAATCGCCAGCGGTGGAGAGGACCAGTTCGGGAACGGAAGCGGCGGCGAACATGCGGCGCTGCGAGTTTATGGTAACTTTGATCTCCGCTCAACATCCTTGCATCGCACAAGCCGGGAGGATCGCAGTGACATCCAGCCTCGTTCCGCGGCACAGCCGTTACGACTACTCGCCCCTCATCGAGCGCAAGGACTACAGCTGGCCGGGTGGCAAGCGGCTCGCGTTCTGCATCACCACCAACGTCGAGGTTTTTGCGTTCGGCAAGGGCAGGGGGCACGACAATGCCAAGCTCGGCGAGCCGCAGACGCAGCGCAATTACTCGTGGCGCGACTACGGCAACCGCGTCGGCATCTGGCGGCTGTTCGACCTCGCCGCGGATTTGCAGGTGCCGCTCGCGCACAACGCCAACAGCCTGCTCTACGAGCACGCGCCGCAGGTCATGGACCGCATCCGCGCCCGCGGCGACGAGATCGTCGCGCATGGGCGCACCAATTCGGAAAACCTGCACGATTTCCGCTGGGAGACGGACGAGGCGCGCGTCATCGGAGAGGTGACCGAAACCTTCGCCCGCCACGAGGGCAAGCCGCCCAGGGGCTGGATGGGCGCCGGCACCTACGAAAATCCGTGGACCCCCGATCTCCTGAAGGAAGCGGGCTACACCTACCTCATGGACTGGCCGCACGACGACCAGCCGATCTGGATGCGCACGCGCGCGGGCCCGCTGCTCTCGGTGCCGTATCCGGCGGAACTGAACGACTCGCCGCAGGTGATCCACCGCCAGCACTCGGGGCGCGAGTTCTGCGACATGCTGGTGGACCAGTTCGAGGAGATGGTCGAGCAAAGCGCAAAACACCCGCTCGTGTGCAATATCTCCATCCACCCCTACGTGTTCGGTTATCCGTTCCGCCTGCGTCCGCTGCGCAAGGCGCTCCAGCACTGCTTTTCGAGCAAGTTCATGGATCGCGTCTGGAAATGCAGGCCGGGCGACATCGCCGACTACTGCCACACGCTCAAGCCCGGCATCATTCCGGGCAGCTAAGACCTATTCGGCTCTGGCACCCCGCTCGGCGGCGAGCGGGGTGCCGCCAGCATGACGCTACGACTCTAGGCTGGCTTGCGCTTGAGCAGGAAGGCCTGTATGCCTTCCTGCACCACTTCCCCGCGCTGGTTGAGCACCTGCAGCTGGCGCTTCATCACGCCGCGATCGGCGTTCGAGCTCTCGCGCTTCTCGAGCACCTTGACCCGCGCGCGGATGGTGTCGCCCGGCTTGACCGGCTTGGTGAACTTCAGGTTCTCGAAGCCGAGGAAGGCGATCAGCGTGTCGTCATAGAGGTGGAGCTGGAACAGCAGGCCGGCGGCGATGGCGTAGACGAGCGGCCCGTGTGCGATGCGCCCGCCGAAAATCGTCGTCTTGCAGTATTCCTCGTTCACGTGCAGGGGATTGTAGTCGCCCGACAACCCGGCAAACGCCACGATGTCAGCCTCGGTCACGGTGCGCGCCGGGCTCTCGAACTCCGCGCCGATCTCCCACTCTTCCCAGTACAGGCCTCTCATGGACACGGTTCCTCGATCTCTGCGGCTGGACTGCGCTTGCGCCCGATATCCTATTTGATGGCGCCCTGGCGGCGCAGGTCGGCAATCTTGTCCATGGACAGAGACAAGAGCTCGCTCAGCACGGCATCGGTGTGCTCGCCCAGCCGCGGCGCCGGCTGCGAAGGCGTGGCCGGGATGCTCGACATCTTGATCGGGTTGCCGGGCAGTCTCACCCGGCCGACGTCCGGGTGGACGTACTCGACGATCATTTCACGCTCGGCGACCGGCGGTTCCGCGAAGGCGCCGTCCAGGTTGTTGACGGGCGCCGCCGGCACCTCGGCGGCGCGCAGGCGCTCGAGCCAGTCGGCGACCGTGCGGGCGCGGAAAATTTTCTCGAGGCGGGGGACCAGCGCCTCGCGGTTGGCGATCCGGCCGGCGTTGGTGGCGAACCGCGGATCCTCGGCGAGACCGGGCTCAGTCAGCACGCCGCAGAGCTTCTTCCAGAACCCCTCCTGGCGCGTGGCGACGACGATGTGGCCGTCCTTCGTTTCAAACGCCTGCCACGGCACCGTGTACTCGTGCGCCGAGCCCGGCGGCTTGGGGAGCACGCCGTCGGTCAGCCACAGCGTGGCGATATAGCTCAGCAGGTTCAGCATCGCGTCGAACATCGAGACTTCCACGCGCTGGCCGCGCCCGGTGCGCTCCCGCGCGTAGAGTGCGGCGAGTATGCCCTTGCACGAGTAGATGCCGCCGCTCATGTCGGCGAGCGGGATGCCCACGCGCACCGGCGGCCGTCCCGGCTCGCCGGTGATCGCCATGTGGCCGCTGATCGCCTGGATGATGAGGTCGAGGGCGGGATAATCCTTGTAGGCGCCGGCTGCGCCGAAACCGGTGACCGAGCACTGGATGATGCGCGGGTTGATGCGGCTCAAGGTCTCGTAATCCACCCGCAGCCGCTCGAGCACGCCGGGGCGGAAATTGTCCACCACCACGTCGGAAACCTTCACCAGGCCGTAGAAAACCTCGCGGCCCGGCTCGGTCTTGAGGTTGATGACGATGCTCTTCTTGTTGCGGTTGAACGTGAGGAACAGCGCACTCAGGCCCCGGTACGGCGCGACCGAGGGAATGCGGCCGAGGTCGCCCTCGGGCGCCTCCACCTTGATCACCTCGGCGCCCAGATCCGAAAGCACCTGGTTGCCGTAGGTGCCGGCGATGATCTGGCCGAGTTCCAGCACGCGCACGCCCTGCAGCGGGAAGGACACCGGGAATGGCCTCTAATCAGCCACAGAGATCACAGAGAACACAGAGAGATGTCAACCATGGGAGCTGGTATTGGCAGTTCCTCTGTGACCTCTGTGTCCACTGTGGCCACGTTGGTTCATCCTCTAGAGCCCCAGGCCGCGCGCGATGATGTTGCGCTGGATCTCGGAAGTGCCGGCGCCGATCACCGCGACCCGCGAATCGCGGAAGAAGCGCTGCATCGGGTATTCCATGCAGTAGCCGTAGCCGCCGAGGATCTGCAGCCCCATGTCGGAGATCGCCTTGTACGATTCGGCCGCGTAGAGCTTCACGACCGCCGCGTCGTGCCGCGTGGCCTTTCCCTGCGCGAGCAACCACGCGAAGCGATAGACCAGCATGCGCGAGAGGTCGAGCATCACCTTCATGTCAGCGAGCTTGTGCGAGATCGCCTGGAATTCCCCGATCGCGCGGCCGAACTGCTTGCGCGTCTTGGCGTAGTTGAGCGCGTAGTCGAAGGCCGCGGATGCCGCCCCGGTGCGCGCGGCCGAAAGGCACAGGCGCTCGTACCAGAGATAGGAATCCACGGCTTCCCAGCCGCGATCGACTTCTCCGAGCACAGCTGAGAGCGGCACCCGGACGTCCATGTAGAACACCTGGGTGGTGCCGATCGCGCGCATGCCGAGGGTCTCGATCCTGCGCACTTCGATGCCGGGCAGCCGGGTGTCCACCAGGAAATTGGTGATGCCTTGCTGCTTCTTCTCTCCGGTGGCAGTGCGGGTGACGAGCAGGCAGTAGTCGCTGATGTCCATGCCCGAGGTGAACACCTTCTGCCCGTTGATGACATAGCTGTCGCCGTCCCGCGTCGCGCGCGTAGCGAGCGCGGCGGCGTCGGAGCCGGCTTGCGGCTCCGTCAGCCCGAGGCAGAACGAGAGCTCGCCGCGCGCGACGCGGGGCAGGAGGGCGCGTCTTTGCTCGGGCGTGCCGTGCTGCAGCACGGCGTAGCCACCGTAGGTGAGTGTGCGGAACACCCATACCCCGAGCTCCTCGAAGTGCCGGCCCGCCTCCTCCAGCAGGATCGCGAGATCGATCGCTGAGCCGCCACTGCCGCCGTACTCGGCCGGGATGGTGAGGCCGAGCCAGCCGTGCTTGGCGAGCGCCTCGTACGCTTCGCGCGGCGGGCGCGCCTCGCGGTCGCAGCGCTCGGCGTACTCCGGCGGGCAGACCGCGCGGAGCAGCTCCTGCACGTGTCCGCGCAGGCTCTCCTGATCGGGCGTGAACGAGAAATCCACCGTCAATTCCCGTCGAGGCGCGCCAGCTCCAGCACGCGCTTCGCCCGTTCATACATCGCGTAATCGACGAGCTTGCCATCCACGGTGATCGCGGCGGAGGCGCCGGACTTTTCCACCGCCTCGAACTCGCTCACCACGCGCCGATAGTAGGCGGCGTCCGCCTCGGACACGGCGTACGCCCGCCGCGCGGGCGCGATCTGCTTGGGGTGTATCACGGTGCGCCCGACATAACCCAGGCGCGCCGAGAGGGCACAGTCCTGGATGAAGCCCGCCTCGTCGCCGAGGTCGCTGAAGACGCCGTCGAGCGCGTAGACGCCGGCGGCGCGGCTCTCGAGCAGAATCTTGGAGCGCGCGTAGAACAACTCGGTGCCTTCAATCGACCAGCTGCAGCCAAGGTCGGTCTGGAGATCGCCATCGCGCGCACTGCCGATGCAGGTGGCGGCGACACGCGGCGTGGCGCGCGCGAGCTCGTAGCAGCGCATCACGCCGAGCGCGCTCTCGAACATGGGAATGATGCGCACGGCTCCCGCAGGCAAGCCCTGGGCGGCCTCCAGGCGGTCGAGCAGCGACGCCGTGCCCGTCATCTGTTCGACGGACTCCACCTTGGGCAGGAAGATCGCGTCCAATCCCCGGCGCACCACCGCCGCGAGATCATCTGCGAGAAGACCGGTCGCGGCGGCGTTGGTGCGCACCGTAACCATGGGGCGCGAGGCGGCAGGAGCCGCAGCCGCGCTGTCTATCGCTCTCGCCACCATCGCGCGCGCCTCCGCCTTGGCCGCGATCGGCACCGAGTCCTCGAGATCCAGAATCACGGCTTGGGCGCCAGCCTCAAGGGCCTTCGCCATCACGCGCTCCTTGGCTCCGGGCGCGAACAGTGCGGTTCGTACTGGCTTCAAGTCGGCCCTCCTGCGGATGGGTGCTGCCGGAATGATAGCAGCCAGCCCGCATGTTTCATGATTGCCACGGTTCCGGGGGGTCACGCGATCAAAGCGCACGTGGAGGGGTGTGCGACATGCGGGCTGAATTGTATTTCCGGCAGTACGGTTTCAACTAGCTGATTGACCACGGCAAGTACGGATGCGCCGATTGGCTTCATGAACTATTCAGGAGTTTGTCGGGCCAGCATCCGGCAAACTCCTAGGGCTTCAACTGCGGACTCGCGCGAAAGTTGTAGATTCGCATCCATTCGCCCAGCGCACGGCGATCCGGGCGCTGGTAGAGCAGCCGCTGGCTCGCGCGCAATCCGGCGCAGCTTGCGAGCTCAGCCATCGCTTCCGTCAGCTTCAGCAATACGGCATTGCAGTCCATGACGAGGGCGCCGTCCACTTCCTGGATCTTTTCCCTGCGGATGATGGCGTTCACCGTGGCGCAGGCGGCGAGGATCACCTCCGCGCCCTGTGCCGCGAGACGGCGTGATTCGCCGAGAAAGGCCCCGGTCATCCGCTCGGGGCTCGCGAAGGCGGTCTGCACCTCGTTGAAATCAATGCCAAGGTTGCCGAATGGCACGTGCCGCGAGGAGAGGCCGTATTCGAAGGCCTTGCGGTCGTAATACTGCGCCTGCTTGGCGTGAAACGCGACGCCTGAGAACTTGTGCCCGAACATGCAGGCGGTCAGCATGGAGGCCTCGCCCAGTCCCAGTACGGGGATCGGCAGGAGCTCGCGCGCTTCCTGCATGGCGGGATCGAGGAAGCAGCCGATCGCCACCGCGTCGTAGCCCTGGTCTGCCGCCTGGATGATCTTGTTCAGCACGCCGCCGGGCCCGTAGCTGTTGACGGCGACGACGGCGTTGTAATGAAGATCCATCGAGCCGTCGTCCACGCCGTTGATGTGGACCACGGTCTCCGGCCGCTTCACGCCCGCCAGGTGCTCGGTGAGCGTAGAGCGGTAATCGTGCAGGCGATGAATCGGGGTGCTGCTCTGCCACCAGATCTTCATGTCGGGCTCCTCCGTAATGGCCGCCGGGATGCCGCGGACGCGCCCCGTCACCGGCCGGTCAAGCTCCCAATGCTACGTAGCGCTCCGCCGTGGTCTTTGATGCACATCAAACAAAGCTGCCGCAGGCTGCGACCGAGAAGCGCGACTCCGGAACGCCGGCTCAAGCGCGTACTGCGGAGGCAAATTCACCCCGCGGATCGAGACCTTCGAGGGCGGCCCGCTCGCGCACGGTGATCGGCGCAGTCAGCTTCGCGCTGCTCGCGTCGAACTTGAAACCGGTTCGCCGGATGACCTCGTCGAGCGTGACCTGTGGATCCCGGGACTCCAGCGCCAGGCGGCCGTCGCGTTTCCGGAAGACCGCGATCGGCGTCACGACCGCCTGAAGATTGCCTGCGGCGGTCACGAAGTCGAGCTTCTCCACCAGCGTGCGGACGGAGTGCTCGGTGCGCCAGGTTACGACGCGCTTTGCCGTCGGCATCATCACCGCCGCGCCGCCCCCGCCGGGCAGCCGCACTTTCGGGTTCTTCCACTCGCCGATGACGGAGACGTTGGTGCGGCCCTCTCCGTCCACCTGGGCGCAGCCCAGAAACACGAGATCCAGCGCACCGCGCGCGCACAGGTCGTAGAAGTCCTCGTTGGCGAAGATCGCTGGCGAGCCTTCGACGAGCGCCGGGTCGCTGCTCGAATGCGGAATCGTCTTCGGCACGGGCTCGACGCCGCCGGCAACGTTGAGATAGGTGAAATGAAAGTCGTAGGCGCGCTTGGCGAGCAGGCACGCCAGCATCGCGAGCGTGGAATTGACCCCGCTGAATGCAATCTCCCCCGGACGAATCTGCCGCGCCAGATTTACGACAATGTAGGAAAAAGAAGACCAGTCGCTGCTCATAAAGGCGTGATTCGTGAATCGTGATTCGTGATTCGAGGTAGCGCCCCGAGTCGATTCACGACTCACGAATCACGACCCACGTTGTTTTGTTCGGGGGCCGAGGCAAGATGCGCCTCCAGCACGCCGTCTTCATCCCGCAAATAGGCCTCGACCGCCGGGTAGTCCACCTCGTAGAGCGGATGCATCGAGCCCGGCCACGCGCCACGCGGCACGACTGCCGCGGCTTCCACCATGAAGCCCGGCACCAGCGTGAGTTCCGGCTGCGCAGCGAGCGATTCCGAGGGGACCAGCCGCTCGGCGGTGACGAGCACGCGCTTGGCCGCGCGCGTCAACGGATGGTCCCAAAACGGCGAACCCAGCACGCGCGCATTGCCGTGCTCGTCCACCTCGTTGGCATGGATGACCGCGACATCGGGGGAAATGGCGGGGATGACGTAGACTTCCTGCCCCGAGCCGTAGGGATCCTGGATCTTGCGCCAGCCGTTCAACGCCGCGAGATCGCTGCCGTGCACGCCGCCGACCGGCTGGAAGGGGACCCCGTATGCGGCTGCACGCAGCCCGGCGACGAGGGTCATTCAGGCGTGCTCTTCGAGCGCGGCTTCCTTGCGTTCGATCGCCCTGCGGTACCACGGGGCGAGCCCGAAATTGCCCTCCATGGCGACAATGCCGGCCCGCACCTTCGCCACTGCCTTCGCGCGACACAGGAGGTCGAGGTCATAGCCGGGCGAAGCCTTGATGATTTCGAGATTTCGTCTGCGCAGCCGCGCGAGCTCGCGCACCAGCGCGAACGGGCCGCGGTGCAGGAATACGCCGCCCAGCCCGAGCGCACAGCCGTCGGGTATGCGCTCCGCGAGTTCGGAGAGGCTGCAAATCTTGGACGGCGCGGCTTGGGTCATTTCGGGACGACTTGGAGAAGGAGCGAAAATCATATCACTAAGGAATTCGTCGGGCAGTAACCCGACGAATTCCTGAAGGAGTACCGCCTTCGAAACCCCGCGAGGATGATGCGCATCGATTATTCACGGACTTGACGTACGGAGACAGCCTTAATCCATCATAGGGGATATTCCCAGGCCGTTGGAAGCACTCTTTGTTAAGGAATTTGTCGGGCTCTTGCCCGACAAATTCGTCATTTCCAGCTAAACTCCGCACTCTCGACGGGGAGAACATCATGCATGCCGAAGTCAGGGACCGCGCTGCCGC
>Ga0137455_1000559_pt1 | contig 10270 bp, 9 predicted proteins | sample EasRivERMGT600_2_FD_102334 | JGI IMG/M metagenome (GOLD analysis project Ga0137455, IMG submission 102334) | Soil microbial communities from meander-bound floodplain in the East River, Colorado, USA - East River MetaG ERMGT600_2 | ecosystem: Environmental > Terrestrial > Soil > Floodplain ... | reverse complement strand
GTCGTTGATCAGGATCTGGATGCTGTCCGTGATCTCGTACTCGTCACGCATCGCGGTTCGCGGCGTGCGGCGGATCGCGTCGAAGATGTGCGGGTCGAACACGTAAAGCCCGCAGCCTTTCAACTGGCTGTTCACGTAACGCGGCTTCTCGATCACCTTGTGGACACGGCCCGTGTCATCGGCCTGGATGACGAAGTTGCGTTTCACCATCTCGGGATCGGGCTCGTACATGCTCACGAGGTTGGCGTTGACGGCGCCGGACAGCACCTGGTCGCAGAGCGGCCGCAGCGGCGCCTTCAAATGGAAATAGATGTCGCCGAGCATCAGCAGGAAGGGCACATGGATCCGCGACTCGAGCGCGCCGACCGCATGCGCAAGGCCGAGCGTGCTTTCCTGCTCGACGAACTTGATCCGAACCCCGTAGTTCGAGCCATCGCCGAAGAAACTGGCGACCTGGTAGCCGAGGTGGCCGACGACGATGTGGACGTCGGAGATGCCGCAGTCGCGCATCACCTCGATCTGGTGGGCGAGCAGCGGCCGGTTCAGGATCGGCAGGATCGGCTTGGGGCTGCGTTCCGAAAACGGATACATCCGCGCGCCCTTGCCGGCCGCGAGGATGACGCCCACCATCACATTGTCGAGACTGCTAGCCATGCGCTTCGCTCTGGATCTTGCAGCGAATCAGCTCGCGCATGACGCGCACCGCGTCGAACGCGCGAATCTTCTTGCCTTCTTCGAACGTGCGTCCCGAAAAGCTGACCGGCACCTCGGTGAACCGCGCGCCGCGCTGCGCGAGCCGGGCCGTAAACTCGGCTTCGAAATCAAACCCGTTCGCCTCGATGCGCAGCCCCTTGACGAGCGACGACCGGTACATCTTGTAGCAGGTCATCAGGTCCGAAACGTTCACACCATACAGCACGCGGGCGGCGCCCGTCATCGTCAGGTTGCCGATCCGGTTGAGGAAGCGCATGCCTTCGATCGACCCCTTGAAGCGGCTGCCGTAGACGACGTCCGCGCGATCGGCCTTGAGCGGCTCGAGCATCGGGATGTAGTCCTGCGGGTCGTATTCGAGGTCGGCGTCCTGGTGGACGATCACATCGCCGGTCGCCAGGGTCCAGAGGTGCTTGATGACGCCGCCGCGGCCGACGTTCTCGTCCATGAAGATCACTTTCACGCCGGGCAGCGAGACTTTCGACAGGATCTCGCGGGTGCCGTCGGTCGAGCCGTCGTCGCACGCGAGCACCTCGACCGTGAGTCCGGTCCTGACCGCTACCACTTCGTTCAACAGCCGCTCGATCGTGGCTCGTTCGTTGAAAATAGGAACCAGGACGCTCAAGCTGGCCGGGGACCGCATGCGTTGCCCTTAACGATAGCACTTGGAAGTCCTAGTGCGGCCCGGATTTACGGCGAAAACCTAATCCGAAATCGGCCGAGTTACGATAAACTAGGGAGCGATTAACCCCGAGGCAGTCCAACTATGAACGATCGATTTCACATGAAGAAGACGGCGCTGGTGCTCTGTGCCGTAGTGGCGGTGGCGTGTCAGGGCGGAATGAATTCGCCCGTGTCCCCGAGCGCGGTGGCCGGTAGCGTGTCGGCGCTCAACTCCGACGGCTCGAATCTCAAGGCCACTCAGCCGTTTCCGGTGTTTCCGTTGTTCGAGTCGACCAACACTCCCGCGACCCCGACCCTGACCGCCCGGGCCGGTGCGGCCCGCTACGAGCGGGCCAGTTTCTCGCAGCGCTTCCAGGTGAGCGCCGATGACTTCGCGAACATCGTGGCCGCAGGCATGGGCAGTGTCGATGCCTCGGGCGTCGCCCGTTACACCGTCGATCCTCCGCTGACCGCGGGCCGGCGTTACGTTTGGCGCGTCCGCGCGGAAATGAACGACGGAGTGGGCCCCTGGTCGAACGTGATGGCCTTCACGGTCGTTGGCGGCACCACGCCGGTGCCTGGCCCGGGTGGTAGTGGTCCCCGCACGCCGGATCCGGCGCCGGGAACCCGCCTGCCGCTGCCCGACATGCAGGGCGTGCTGGCCCAATTCGCCAACGCCGCCGATTCGTGCCCCCGCGGCCTGAAGTACGTCAACAACCCCTGGCAGGATCGCGTGATCGATGCCTTCCGTCAGCGCGATACGCGCTGGGGCTACAACGGCAAGCCGACGCGCACCGCCGCCGACAACAACGGCGTTCCGGTCGTGGCCGCGGGCGACGAAGCCGCGTATCACTACAGCGGCGGCGCGGATCAGGGAAACACCGAAGTGCACCTCGTCGACCTGCTCGGCGGCCACTGCGGCCCGACGCCGACGATCACATGGCGCGTGTTCACGGGTGAAGAGCCGGGCTTCTGGACAGGCGCGGGCAGATTCTAGAAGTTTAAAGTTTAAACTTTAAGGTTTAAACTTCGAGTTGCAGTGTGGGCGGCGTTACCGAATAGGTGACGCCGCCCATTGCTTTGAGTAGGTCTCGAAGATCTTCACCGCGGCGATCTCATTCGCCAACGCACTGGGGTGATGATCGAGCCGGTTGGCCCACAGCAGCCGGTGATCCTTCACCGACGCAAAATCGCTCCGTAAGTCGAGGCACGTCAGGTTCTGCGTGCGGCAGATATCGAGCACGCGCTCGTGCAGGTACCCGAACGGATACTTCTCTCCGAGGTCGGCCGCGGTATCGGGAAACAGGACGATACCGATCGGAACATCCGCGCGACGGCAGATCGCGATCAGGTCGACCAGCAGGTTGCGATCGACCTGCGCATCGTGACTGTTCGGATCGCCCAGCCGGTTCCGCAGGTAGGTCTCGTACGAGATCGTCATGCCGAATGCCACCTGCGTTTCGGCCCACTGCATGTTGGCCACGGTGTAGAGCGCCGATGCGTCATTGAGCCAGTCGTGCAGCCGGCGGACCGGCATCAGCGGATGGAACGTCGGCCGGTGCGACGAGTCGTCATCCTCGACGTCGTTGACGTACCACTGGAGTAGCACGAAGTCCGGATGGACGCCCCCGAACAGGTGCTCTACCAGCGTACGGTGCTCGGGCGTGTTCGTGCCCGGCGTGCCAAAATTCAGCACTTCGATGTGTTCCGGAAGGCGTGCTTGCAGGAGGTCCGAATATCGATCCTGTTGGCGCACACCATTGCCCCAGGTGAACGAATCGCCGACGACGGCGATGCGATACGTTCTGGCGGGCTTCACCGCGCTGAACTCGCGCTCGCGGAAGCCGAAGCTGTTCTGGTGCACCGCCCCGCTGCGAAACCAGCGCCGCGTGAAATACCCGCCGTTATCCGAGCTTGTCGTGACCTCGCGGAAGATCAACCGCGTGGCCGGCTCTGCCAGGCCGATCGAGAAGGCGATCGTGAATAAGAGCAACAGCGCCCGATTCCGCCACTGCGCGATCGCGGCGGCGTCCAGGCGATCGCGCAGCGTGAGTGCGATCGCGGACCCTCCCAGTGCGAGCGTCAGCGCGAATTCGAGGTGATCCGGATCGACGTACGGGTTGTCAGGCAGCCAGTCAGCCGCGGCGAGGAGCGTCGCCATGGCGATCAGCACGAGCGCTCGCCCGGCTGGAAGCGCCCTCCGGGAGAACGAGGACTCAATTGGCAGACGCATGCCGAGGGTGATTTTCTCAGAATAAGTTGGCGGCGCCATTTGTCTGGTAGAAAATGCCCTTGCCATGCCTGACGTCGACGCCTCCGCTCCGAACCCCGCGCAGGCATCCCGCCTGAAGACCACCAACACCTTCATGGCGGTCGTGATCCTGTTATTGCTCGGTCAGATTGCGTGGCAGGAAATGCGCGTCAGCTCGCTCAAGGCCGACCTCGAACAGGCGCGGCGCGACCTGTCGGTGCGGGTCGAGCGGACGGCGACCGAAAGACTCAAGAGCAAGCGCGAGGACATGGTCAAGGCCGTCGCCTTCGTCGATGACCTGTATCGGTCACCGGAGGGATTGATGCGACCGAATGGCCTGTATAACGCGGACGCGCAGAAGGTCGATGCCGAAGCGATCGGCACGTGGATTCTTGATGTCTACCTGCAGGCTCGCATCGCGGGTAAGTCGGACGCCGAGGCGCGCCAGTCGATCGCCGACGCCATCAAGGGCTCCGACGAGTGGCGCAGCAAGCATCCTAAGAAATGAGGCTTAGGGTCCTAGGGGCTTAGGGGCTTCGAGCGGCAGGAGCGAATACACCCGGCCGCTGCCTTCGACGTGTTCGAGCTTGAACGCACCCGTCTTCGCGATCTCCTCTTCGACGGCGCGCCAGCGATCTCCATAATCTTCGGTGTGCACGACCACGTAGGTCACGCCGACTTCGCGCAGGCTCGCGACGCTCGTCGCATCCGGAAACGTCGACAACTCGGCATTCAAGCGATCGTGGAGCGGACGCCGCAGGCTGCTGTAACCGTGAATGGTTCGTTGCCAGTGCGCCGTCGCATGCAGCATCGAGCGCGTCTGATGGCGCTCCAACTCGCCGTAATCTGTCGCCCTGGGAGCCGGCACTTCCGCGATCGTGAACGGCTTGGGCTGCGTATCGAGCCATCGGTCGATGGCCGGAGGGTTGATGGCGAAAGGTACTCCGGCGAAGGGATACGCGTTGTACTCCGCGAGCAGTGATGCGACGAGCACCGCTGTCGTTGCGGCCGCCATCGACTTGGACAGCCTTGCCGCGATGCGATCGACGCCGAATCCCGCCAGGACCGACAGCGCCAGCATCGTCAGGATAATGAACCGGGATGGCATGCGAATGAAGTTCATGCCGGGCAGCCAGTGCACGTATTCCCACAGCTCGAACGGCCAGGGGACGAACATGGCCGTCGCAATGACCGCGAGCAGCGCATAGAACGCGACGTAGTTGTCACGCATCCGGCGCCGCGCCGGCCAGCTCACGATGGCAATCGCCGCCAATACCATCACGAGGATGCCGGGAAACAGATACGCGTCCGCCTCGTGTGCGAACGGCCCCCAAAACCGTTCTTGGAGGAACTGGTGGAACCACGCGGGCGAGGCGATGAAGCTCTCGAACGTCGGCATCGCGTCCGACAGGTAACCGCGACGCAGTCCTGCTTCTGACTGGGCGACTCGATAGGGAATGATCACCCATACGGCCGGCGCGATCAGGTAAGCGCCGGCAACGCCGACATCACGGAGCCGCTGTCGCAATGCGAGGGGCGCCCCGAACAGCAGCTGCCACGCGCTCAGCGCCAGTGTCGAGAGCAGCAGATACACGGCGCCGTGGCCGCTTGACAGCGCCTGAAGCGAAAAAAATCCAATCGCGAATAACAAGTCGCGTCGCCGGCCACCCTCGAGATAGCTATGCAGGAAGGCCAATGAGAACGGGATCCACTGCATGGCGGTCATGTGCAGCTGGCCCATGCGAACGAAGCGCGGCGATCCGAATGCGAAAATGACGCCGCAAACAAACGCGCCGCCCACGCCGACATGTAGCCGGCGCGCGAGGAAGTACGCGCCGGACCCGCACAGCACGCACGAGAGGAGCGCGGCCAAATTGACGCCGAGCACGATATTGCCGGTCAGCCAGATGATCGGCGACGACACTAACGCGCTGCCAATCAGGTTTTCGGAGTACGCCAGCGTGTTGGCGTAGGGGGCGTAGATATTGGCGTCGAAAATGTGCAGCGGCTGGTGGAGAAACGCGTACGCGTCCCAGCCGAGGGTCCACATATACATGTGAGCGTCAGGCACGTCGCCGAGGATGGTGGTGCCTGGCGACAACGAGAAGGGGAGGGCCATCACGAAGGTCATCGCCGCGTACGCGAAGGTCACCGCTGTCAGGTTTTTGCCTTCGGCGCCGAGGGTCACTGCTGAAGTATAGACGGCGGGAATTCTCGAAGTGGCGTATGTCAGGGCGGCAACAGCGCATAAACGCGTCCTGCGCCCTCCACGTGTTCGAGCCGCAATTCAGGCGTCCTGGCAATCTGGGCCTCGACCCGCGCCCATCGATCGCCATAGTCATCGGTGTGAACGACCACGTGGTTCACGCCGACGTCACGCAGGCTGTTGATGCTTGCGGGATCGGGAAACGCAGTGAGGTCGAGATAGAGCTGTTCGTGGAACGGGCGGCGAATGCCGCTATAGCCATGGATGGTTTTCTGCCAGTGCGCCATCGAGTGCAGCATCGATCGCGTTTGCTCGCGTTCCAGCGCTCCCAGATCGCCGGGGCTGGGCACCGGCAGTTCAGCGACGACGAACGGCTTGGGCTGCGTATCGAGCCAGCGATCGATAGCCGGCACGTCGACCTGGTAGGGAACGCCGCCGAAGGGATAGCTCGAGTACTCGCCGAGCAGCAGTCCAGCCATGACCACGAACGCGATCGCACGCAACTGCTGCGATGCGCGCGCGGCAATGCGATCGAACCCCATCCCGGCCAACACCGACAGCGCCAGCATCGTGAGGATGATGAATCGCGACGGCACGCGAATGAAATTGAATCCAGGCATCCAGTAGACGTATCGCCACAATTCGAACGGACGATCGATGAACATCAGCGTCGACAGCACGCCGAGCAGCAGATAGAACGCAACGTAGTTTCTCTGGCCGGGCTTGTCCCCCGACGCCTTCGCTAAGGGGGACCAGCTCGCGATGGCCATGCCCGCGAGGATCAGGACGAGGATGCCCGGAAAGAGATACGCGTCCGCCTCTTTGGTGAAGGGCGGCAGGAACTTCGCCTGGAGGTAGAGGTGAAACCGCGACGGCGACGCGAGAAAACTCTCGAGGCCCGGCTGCGCACCGGACAAATAAACGCGGCGGAGACCCGCTTCGTCCTGCGCAATGCGATAGGGCAGCACGACCCACACGGCCGGCGCCATCAGGTAGGCGCCGGCGGCGCCGAAGTCGCGAAGGCGCCGACGGAGGGCGATCTCGCCGCCGGATGCCGCGTGCCAGAGGAGCAGCGCGAAGATGGCGACGAAGAGATAGGCGGCGCCGTGGCCGCTCGAGAGGGCTTGCAGCGAGAAGCAGGCGACCGCCAGCAGCAGATCGCGCCGCCGGCCGCGTTCGAGATACGAATGCAGGAACGCCAGCGAGAACGGAATCCACTCGACGGCGGTCATGTGCAGCTGCCCGAGCCGGAAGAAGCGTGGCGGCGCAAACGCGAAGATCACTCCGCAGATGAACGCGCCGTGCACGCTGGCGTGCAGCCGGCGCGCCAGGAAATATGCGCCCGTGCCGCACAACACGCAGGTGATGAACGCGGTGAGGTTCATCGCCAGCACCATGTTTCCCGTCAGCCAGTCGATGGGCGCGGCAAAGAACGCGCTGCCGATCAGGTTCTCCGAATAGGCCAGCGTGTCGGAGAACGGGTAGTAGATGTTGGCGTCGAAGATCTGGAGCGGCTGGTGAAGGAAGGCGTGGGTGTCCCAGGCGAGCGTCCAGATAAAGAGGTGCGTGTCGGGCACGTCGGCCACCACCTGGCTGCCCGGCGACAGCGAAAAGGGGAGAGCCATCAGAAAAGTCAGCACCGCATAGACGGCGGTTACGATGGCCAGCTCTCGTCCTTCTGTGCCGATTCTCACTGGTGGCCTCAGTATAATCAGTCCGTGGGTTATCGCACGCCGCTCGAGCAACGGATCGCGAAGAAGACGACCAAGGCGATTACCGACTTCAACCTCGTTGAAGACGGCGATCGGATCATGGTCGGCCTCTCGGGCGGCAAGGACAGCTGGGCGCTGATCCAGATCCTCGACGTCCTGCAGCAGCGCGCGCCGATCGACTTTTCGATCGTCGCCGTCAACGTCGATTCGGGCTACGAGGGCTACCAGCACACGCAGGTCGCGGCGGCGTGCAAGGAGCGCGGCTGGGAGTTCCACAGCGAACACACCACGATCGGCGCCGTGATCGACGACAAGCTGGAAAGCGACGACACGCCGTGCTCGCTCTGCGCGCGGCTGCGCCGAGGCGTGTTGTACCGGCTCGCGAAGCAGACCGGCGCCACCAAGATCGCGCTCGGCCACCATCTCGATGACTTTGTCGAAACGGTGTTGCTGAACCTCTTCTTCGCCGGCGCGCTCAAGGCGATGCCGGCGCGCCTGACCTCCGACAACGGCGCGCACGTCGTGATCCGCCCGCTGGTGTACGTCACCGAGGCGGAAGCGCGCGCCTATTGCAAGGAGCGCGAGCTCCCCATCATCGGCTGCTGTTGTCCGGCCTGCGGCGATCTCAGCCTCCAGCGCCAGCGCGTCAAGCGGCTGATCGTCGAGCTCGAGCGCGAGCATCCGAACGTGAAGTCGTCGATGATCAAGGCGCTCGGCAACGTGATGCCTCGCCACCTGCTGGATCGAAGGTTGAATCCGATTGGCGAGATCACCGAGAGCGTCGCAGCGGAGCCCAGCCTCATTCCCCTGCTGCTCAACAGGCCCTCGTGAGGGCTGTCGTACAACGAGTGACCTCCGCTCGCGTCACCGTCGGCGAGCGCGCCACTGGCGAGATCGGTGCCGGCCTTCTCGTGCTGCTGGGCGTCGAGCAGGGTGATGGCCCGGCCGACGTGCAGTACATCTCGTCCAAGATTCGGGACCTGCGGATCTTTCCCGATGACGCCGGTAAGATGAACCTGTCGGTGCTCGACACGAGAGGCGGCGTGCTGGTCGTGTCGCAGTTCACGCTCTCCGGCGACGCGCGCAACGGACGGCGGCCATCGTTTGCCTCGGCGGCGCAACCGCAGATTGCGAAGGCGCTCTACGAAGATGTCGTGCGAGAATTGACGGCCAGTGGGCTCCACGTCGCGACCGGCGAGTTCCAGGCGATGATGCAGGTGGCGCTCGTCAACGACGGACCCGTGACCATTCTTCTCGACAGCAGGAAAACGTTTTAATGATGCGACCATTCGTCCTTGCTTTGTTCGTGCTCGCGGCGGCCACCCCTTCCTTCGCACAACAGCGTCCCCTCAAGACCGAAGATCCCGAAACGATTGGCTCCGGCCGCATGCTCGTCGAGGCCGGTATTGACTACCAGCGGGACGTCTACCTGCCGGTGTCCGGTCTGCGCGGCCACCTTTTCACGATCCCCGATTTCGGGGTCAGCCTCGGCGTGAGCTCGATCGCAGAGATTCAGATCGATTGGGGCGTGTACCAGAAACTCAACATCACCGACCAAGTGGCGGGCGCCCCGCTGTCGGACCTGCTGATCCTCGATGGCTCCACTACCGACGATTTCGGCGACATCCATATTGGCGCCAAGGTGAAGCTGGTGTCTGAAACCGCGCGCCGGCCCGCGATTGGCAGCTGGTTCAGGACGCGCCTGCCGAACGCCGGGAACGAGTCCGGCCTGGGGAAAGACGTGCAGGATTTCTCTTCGGCACTCACCATCGGCAAGACGGTGCAATCCGTTCGCGTCGTCGCCAACATCGGCGTGACGATGATCGGCAAGCCCACGGAGGCGGTGGCACAGGATGATCTATTGATCTACAGCCTGTCGGTCGCGCGCGCGATTAGTGGTGCGACCGAGGTGGTCGGAGAGTTCGTCGGCCGCGCCAACTTCGCCAACATCGTCACGCCTGGTGCGGAGGATCGCGGCTTGCTGCGATTTGGCACGCGTTACACGATCAGCGGCCTGCGCTTCGATGCGGGCATCCTAATCGGGCTGACCCCGCGCGATCCGGAATTCGGCGTGACCGGTGGCTTCACCTGGGTGTTCGACGCCTTCAAAGTGCCCTGATGCTGTCGGTCGCGAAGGCTCACGCGTACGGCAACGATTTTCTGTTTGTGCCGGCCGAGCAGGTCGAAGGCTTGCGCCTGGACGATCTGTCGCGGCGTCTATGCGATCGTCATTCGGGAATCGGCGGCGACGGCGTCATCTACTACACGATTGCGCCCGACGGCACGGCGCAAATGAAGTTGATCAACACCGACGGCAGCCCGTCGGAGCTGTCGGGTAATGGGCTGCGCTGCCTGGCAGCGTTGGTGCTGTATCGGCGCGAGCAGCTGCGCCACCCGCCGATTACCGAGGTTCGTGTCGACACCGATGCCGGATGGAAGACGCTGTCGTTGATCAGCCGGCAGGGCTCTCGTCACACCTTCCGTGCCGCCATGGGGCATCCCGAGCGCGTCGTCGAAGAGGAGATCGATGCCGGCGGCGAGACCCTCAAGGTCACGACGCTCGCCATCGGCAACCCGCAGTGTGTCGCACTGATGAAGGAGCTGCCTGACCCCGAGCGCTTCAACCGTCTCGGGCCCGCGCTCTCCACGCACAAGCGGTTTCCACAAGGCACCAACGTTGAATTTGCGGTCGTCGACGCCCCTGATCGCGTGCGCATCGCAATCTGG
>Ga0137455_1000557_pt1 | contig 10277 bp, 9 predicted proteins | sample EasRivERMGT600_2_FD_102334 | JGI IMG/M metagenome (GOLD analysis project Ga0137455, IMG submission 102334) | Soil microbial communities from meander-bound floodplain in the East River, Colorado, USA - East River MetaG ERMGT600_2 | ecosystem: Environmental > Terrestrial > Soil > Floodplain ... | reverse complement strand
TGCAGGACTTTCAGCCGCGCATGACCATGATCATGGAAACCGGCGGTGTCGATCGGTCGACGCTGGAGCGGCTGCATCGCCGCATCGCCCTGATTCCCGGCGGCAGGGAAGAGCGCATCATCGTGAAGACACTCGACGAGCACTTGAGCCGGACGGCGCTCGCACCGGAGCGCATCGCGACGGTGCTGGTTGGCGCGTCGGCGACCATCGCGCTGGTGCTCGGCATGCTCGGCCTCTACGGCGTCATGAGCGACGCGGCGCGGCGCCGGCAGCGTGAGTTCGCGCTGCGCATCGCTCTCGGAGCGGGCGGCAGCCACGTGGTTGGCCAGGTGATCTCCGAAGGCATGCGCCTCGTGATCGCCGGCACCATGACCGGTATGGTGGGCTCGGCGGTGGTGGCCCAATGGGTGGCAAGCATCACACCCACAAATGAACCTGTGTCGCCATGGATCTGGATTGCCGCGCCGATTACGCTCGCGCTGGCCGTGATGATCGCCAGCGTCCTGCCGGCACGGCGGGCACTGACTTCTGACCCCTTAATCATCATGAAGGACGATAGATAGGACTTGTCCACCGACGCGCGCAGCGCGGAGGGCAATGGCGGGAATCCTGCATGTAGCTACCGCATGCGTATCGTGTGCCTTGCGCTTCTGACCTCGGCGTTGTTCTGCTGCGCTCGCGTTGAAGCGGTGCGCCAGCCGGTCGAGGTGGAGATGAGCAATGTCGATCTCCACATGTCGGCCGGAGTCACACTCCACGTCCGCCACCTGCGCGGCAGGTTCGAGCCCGCCGCGAAGCGGGACGTGCCGTATCTCGATGACTCCAAGTCCTACACCGTCACCGTGGACACCGGCATTGTCGCGATCGATCTCGCGTCGCTCAACGCATTGATGACGGAAACGCTGGCCGACGACAACTCCAACGTCGACAAGCTGAAGATCAGCGTCGACGACAAGGGCAACCTGCGTCAGAAGGGCGAGATCGACAAGGCCGTCAACATCCCGTTCAACGTCAAGGCCGGCATCGAGGCCACGCCCGACGGCAAGCTGCGCGTCTTCACGAAATCGGTGAAAGGGTTTGGCGTGCCGATGAAGCCGCTGATGAAGATGTTCCACATCGAGATGGACGATCTCCTCAAGGTCAAGCCCGGTAACGGCGTCGAAGTTCGCGACAACGATCTGATTCTCGATCCGTCGACGTTGATGCCCGGACCATCGATGCGCGGCACCATCACCAATGCGCACATCGAAGGCGACGCGATCGTCCAGATCTTCGGCGATGGCTCGGTGCGTCACTTGTCGCCCCCGGCGACCGCACGCAACTTCATCTACTGGCGGGGCGGATCGCTCTCGTTCGGCAAGCTGACGATGACGGCGACCGATCTCGAGCTGGTCGACATGGATCCGAAGGATCCGTTCGATTTCTCCATCGAGCGCTGGAACGCGCAGCTCGTCGCCGGCTATTCGAAGATCACCAGCGCGCGCGGGCTCAAGGCGCACATGCCTGATTACAACGATCTGAAGAACAAACAATAATGATCTGATGCTGCCGCTATCGGTCCTCGACCTTGCCCCGATCGTCGAGGGCGGCACGGCCGCGCAATCATTTCGCCACTCGCTCGATCTCGCGCAACACGTCGAACGGTGGGACTATCGACGCTACTGGCTCGCCGAGCATCACAACATGCCGGGCATCGGCAGCGCCGCGACCGCGGTGCTGATCGGACATATCGGCGCGGGTACGTCGACGATTCGCATCGGCGCCGGCGGCATCATGCTGCCGAACCATGCGCCCCTGCAGGTGGCGGAGCAGTTCGGCACTCTGGCCTCGTTGTTTCCTGGTCGTATCGATCTTGGTCTCGGCCGCGCGCCCGGCACCGATCACGCCGCCGCGTTGGCGCTGCGCCGGACGCTGCAGGCCAATCCCGACGAGTTTCCACGCGACGTGATCGAGCTGATCGAATACTTCCGCGATCCGCAGCCCGGCCAACAGGTGCGCGCGGTTCCGGGCGCCGGCCTGAAGGTGCCGATCTGGATTCTTGGCTCGAGCCTGTTCGGCGCGCAGGTGGCCGCGGCGCTCGGCCTGCCATTCTCATTCGCGTCACATTTCGCGCCGCAACTGCTGCATGAGGCGATCGGCGTTTATCGCGACCGCTTCACGCCGTCGGAGCATTCACAGGCGCCGTACGTGATGCTCGGCGTGAACATTGTCGCGGCAGACACCGATGCGGAGGCGCGCTTCCTCGCTTCGTCGGGGCGACAGTCATTTGCCAGCCTTCGCGCCGGGCGCCCGATCCCGCTTCCGCCGCCATCGAAGGAATGGGAGCGCGATCCGTCCGACCGATCGGAAAGTGCCTGGCACCATCAGGGCTCGCGGGTGCCAGGCACTATTTCGCGCGTGTCGTTCGTCGGATCGCCGGCGACCATCAAGGGGCAAATTGCGGAGTTCGTCGAGCGGACGCAGGCCGACGAATTGATCGCGGTGTCGCACATCTACGATCACCACGCACGGCTTCGATCCTATGAATTAGCAGCTAAGATCTAGCCGTGGATTGTCCACGTTGCCAGAAACCGATGCAGCCGCAGTCGTTCGACGGCCACATGGGCCGCGAGATCGAGATCGATCTCTGCCAGCCATGCCAGTCGGTCTGGTTCGACGCGCGCGAGAACCTGCAGCTCACCCCGGGCGCCACGTTGACGATGTTCCGCATCATCGGCGAGCACGTGTCGCGCCCCTCGCTCGAGGATCGCGACATCGCCAAGTGCCCTCGCTGCCACGCGCAGCTGCGCCGCACCCAGGACATGCAGCGCAACACCCGGTTCGAGTATTTCCGCTGCCCGAACCAGCACGGCCGGCTGACGACGTTTTTCGATTTCCTGAAGGAGAAGGACTTCATCAGGCCGCTGACGCCGCAGCAGATCGCCGAGCTCCGCAAGAACGTCCAGATCGTCAACTGCTCCAACTGCGGCGCGCCGATCGACCTGGCGAAGCGATCCGACTGCGAGCATTGCGGCTCGCCGCTGTCGATGCTCGACCTGCAGCAGGCTGGCCGGCTGATCGAGCAGCTGCGCGACGCCGAGCGCACCGACCAGGTCGTCGATCCCGCGTTGCCGCTGGCGCTCGAACGCGCCCGCCGCGAAACGGAGCACGCCTTCCACGGCCTGCGCCACGAGGGCTGGGACATCGAAACCTCCTCGCTCGGCCTGGTCGGCGCCGGACTTCTCGAGCTGGTGCGTCTTCTCAAGGAGTAGCCAGTAGCCTAGAATCACCTTCATGGGAATTACCGACTTCTTTAAAGGCGAGCTGATTGACGTCATCGAGTGGACCGATGACTCGCGGGACACGCTGTCCTACCGCTTTCCGGACGACGACAAGGCGATCAAGAACGGCGCGCAGCTGATCGTGCGCGAGTCGCAGGTCGTGCAGTTCGTGTATCTCGGCGCGTTCGGCGACTTGTTCCAGCCGGGCAAGCACACGCTGACGACGGACAACATCCCGATCCTCACCAAGCTGGCGTCGTGGAAGTACGGCTTCAATTCGCCGTTCAAGGCCGACGTCTATTACGTCATCACGCGGCTGTTCACCGGCAACAAGTGGGGCACCTCGAATCCGGTGATGCTGCGCGACAACGACTTCGGCGTCGTCCGCGTCCGCGCGTTCGGCACCTACGACTTCCGGATCGTGCAGCCGGCGACGTTCCTGCGCGAAGTCGCGGGATCCGATCACAACTTCCGGCTCGATGAATTCAACGACACGATGCGCTCGCGCATCGTCAGCCTGTTCACCGATGCGATCGCCTCCGCGAAGGTGCCGGTGCTCGACGTCGCGTCGCGCTACAGCGAGCTCGGCGACGCGCTGCTGCCGATGATCAACCCGGCCGTGACCGCGAAGTACGGCCTCGAGATCACCAGCTTCATCGTCGAAAACGTGTCGGTGCCGCCCGAGGTCGAAAGCGCGATCGACAAGCGATCGAGCATGACGGCGATCGGCAACTTGAACGACTACGTGAAGTACCAGATGGCGCAGGGCCTGGAGAAGGGAAGCGGCGGCGCCGGTCCCGCCGGCACCGCGGCGGAGCTCGCGGTCGGCTTCGGCCTCGCGCAGCAGATGATGCAGCAGGGATTCACCGGCGGCGCGGCAGCGCCCGCGGTCGCGCCCGAGTTGCTCGGGCCGGCCGACGCGGCGCGCGTGCTCGGCGTCAGCGAGGCGGACGTGATGGCGGTCCTCGAATCCGGCGAGCTGAAAGGCAAGAAGATCGGATCGACGTGGCGCATCCCACGCGCGGCGATCAACGCCTACTTGGCGGGGTAGGGCCGGCGACGCTTCGCTCTTGAAACACAACGAAGCTTCGCATCGCCGGCAACAGTGTTGCTTTGCCGCGCATCCGCGCGGCGGCGTCTTGAAGACAATCGAATGACGATTCATGCCTGACGAAGTGCCTTCAAGACGCGTCGACGAAGTCTTAGCGCGCGAGAAACACGCGTGCCCGGCGTGCGGCGCGCAGGCTGAATGGGATCCTGCCAAGAAGAAACTGGTCTGCCCGTTCTGCGGCACTGAATCGCCGTACGCGATCGATCGCGCGATGGGCAAGGTTGCGGAGCGCGGGCTCGACGATGGGCTGCGCGCATCCGCGGAAGCCGATCGCGATCGCCCCGATCAACGACGCACCGTCCAGTGCCAAAGCTGCAAGGCGATCATGGTCTACGACGCGGCGCGCGTCGGGCAGAACTGCGAGTTTTGCGGATCGCCGGCGCTCGTCGCCTACGAAGACATCAAGTCGCCGATTCGTCCCGAAGGCGTCCTGCCGTTCTGCATCGATCGCAATCGCGTGCGCGACGACATCCGCCGCTGGTGGCGCAGCAAGTGGCTGGCGCCGGGCCGGCTCGCCAAGGCGGCGCTGGTCGACACGGTCAAGAGCCTTTACATTCCGTACTGGACCTTCGATGCGAGCGCGCACTGCCCGTGGGACGCGGAGGCCGGCTACTACTATTACGTCAACGTCGAAGGCCGCGACAGCAAGGGCAATCGCGTCGTCCGGCAGGAGCGGCGCGTGCGATGGGAGCACGCGTCGGGCGTGCTCGATCACACGTTTGACGATGAACTGGTTCCGGGAACGACCGGCGTCGACCTCAATCTGTTGCGCCAGGTCGAGCCCTTTCCGACGCAGGAGATCGTGCCCTACGACACCGCGTTTCTCTCCGGCCACGTCGTCGAGCACTACCAGGTCGCGTTGACCGAAGCGGCGGGGGATTCCGAAGCGCAGATGCGCGCGACGCTCGAGCAGCTCTGCGCGCGGCAGGTGCCCGGCGACACGCATCGCAATCTCGTGATTCACCCGGTGTTTTCCGGGCGAACGTTCAAGCACGTGCTCGTACCGATCTGGCTGCTCGTCTACGCGTTCGGATCGCGCAACTTCCAGGTCGTCGTCAACGGCTACACCGGCCGCATCGCCGGCCGGTATCCGTACAGCCCGTGGAAGATCGCGTTCTTGATCCTCCTCGCGATTATCGTGTTGTTCCTGTTCGTGATCGCTAACGAGAGCTAGAACGTTAGTTCCAGGGGTTCCAAGAGTTCCAAAGGTTCCAAAGGCATCGTTCTGCTGCAGTTCCAAAGGTTCTCCGAACCTGGAAGCCTGGAACCGCGGTGGAACGATGCCCTTGGAACTTCTGGAACCTCTGGAAGCCTTTGGAACCGGAGCAGGCTTCGTTATCGGTTATTTGACGTCGCTCCGGCTTTTTCAAACATCACGACTTCGTGGCCGTCGATCCGCAATGCGGGCGGCGTGCTCGAACGCTCCTTCACCCACTGCACCAGCTTCGCGCCTTCGCCTTCGGACGGATCGAGGAGATACACGTCGTTGTTGCCGTCGCGCGATACCGGCACGAACGACACGCGGCGGATGCTCTTGCCCTGGATCACGACGCGAGCGACGAGACCGTCGACCGACTTCTCATAGCCGGGCTGATCGAAATTCGAGTGGCCGATCGCGTAGAGGATCGGCTTGCCGTTGTACATCTCGACGCCCTGGATCGTGTGCGTGCCGTGGCCGAACACGAGATCGGCGCCGCTGTCGAGCGCGACATGCGCCAGCTGCTTCTGATACTCCTCGGTCTTCGATCGATCGCGGCCGGCACTCGTGCCCTTGATCGAGCCGAACTGCACCGGCGTCGAGCCGTCGCGGTTGTGATGCGAGACGACGAGGATGTCGACCAGCGGACGCAGTTTCTTGATATCGGCCTTGACGCGATCCAGATCGCCGGGATCGATCGTGATGCCGTTGATCGACGTGATCTTCGCAACGCCGGCTTCCGTGGCGTTCGCGATCATGTCCTTGTCCTGATACCAGCGCGCCGTGTATTGCAGGAAGCCGATCTTGACGCCTTTACGCCCGACGATCGCCGGCTTGTGCGCCTCGTCAATGTTCCTGCCGGCGCCGGTGTGAATGATGCCGCTGGCGTCGAGCACGCCGAGGCTCTTGAGGATGTTGGCGCGTCCCGACGCGACGTTGTTGGCGACGCCGACGACGGCGATGTTCGAGGCCTTGAGCGCCTTCACGCCATCGGGGCCGGGATGCGTCCACTCCGGCTTGTCCGGAATGTCGATCGTCGTCCCGACCGACTTCACGAGCAGCCCTTCCAGATTGGCGTAGACCAGGTCCGCCTTTTTCAACGTGTCGCGCATGCGATTGAACGCGGTCGTCGGATCGGCGCGTCGCGAGTGCACTTGGATGTCGCCGATGATCAGCATCTCGACCGCCTTGTCGCCGTACGACCCGGACCATTTCCACGCCGCATCGCCGCGGATCATGGTCGCGAAGCAGAGCGCTAATGCGGGTTCCAGGGCGACGAGGGCGAGGACAATGAGCAGTCGCTTCTTCATGCGCCGTATACTACGCCGATGCGAAGAATCACACTAGCGGTCGGCCTTATTGCGATCTCAGCCATCGCCGTGTCGGCCCAGCGGGGCCGTAAACCCGTCAACTTGAAGGAGCTGCCGGCGCCTTTCGCGACACCGTCGGTGCGCAACAACCCGACGGTCGTTCCGAAACCCGAGGGCGCGACGCTAACGGCCCCGGCCGGATTTGTCGTCGAGGAGTTCATGGACTTCGCGGGGATGCGCCCGCGCTTCATGATGCTCGGCCCCAGCAACGAAATCCTGATCAGCGACACCTCCGGCAACGGCAGCGTGTTCGTGATCAAGGACGGCGTGCGCACGGCGATCATCGAGAAGCTCGATCGACCCTACGGCCTCGCGCTCAAAGGCGATCAGCTGTATGTCGCCGAGCCGACGTCGATCAAGGTCTACACCTACGACGCCAAAACGATGAAGGTGACGAGCCCCGGCAAGGAGATCATCTCGCTCGCCGGCATGGGCACCGGCCACAACACGCGCACGCTCGCGTTCAACCGCGACGGCTCGAAGCTGTATCTCTCGGTCGGCTCGCAGTCGAACATCGATCTCGGCGAGGATCCGATGCGCGCCGCCGTGCATCGCTACAACCCTGACGGCACCGGCCACGAAACAATCGCCACCGGCCTGCGCAACGCCGTCGGCATGCGGTTCTATCCGGGCACCGACGATCTGTGGGTCACCGTGCATGAGCGCGACGCGCTCGGCGACGATCTCGCTCCCGATTACGCGACGAAGATTGAGACTGGCGGATTCTACGGCTGGCCGATCGCCTACATCGGCCCGCACGTCGAGCCGCGCCACAAAGACGTCGACATGAAGAAAGTCGAGAGCACGCTCTATCCCGACGTGATCCTCGGTGGGCACGTCGGTCCTCTCGATATCGCGTTTTACAGAGGCAAGATGTTCCCGGCGAAGTATCAGGGCGGAATGTTCGTCGCGCTGCACGGATCGTGGAACCGCTCGCAGCGCCAGGGCTACAAGATCGCGTTCATCCCGTTCAAGAACCGGATGGCGACGGCGGGCCCCGAAGATTTCGTCAGCGGCTGGATGCTCGCGCCCGACAAGAAAGAAGTGTGGGGCCGTCCGGTCGGCCTGCTGCAGATGCCGGACGGCTCATTGCTCGTCAGCGATGACGGCGGACGCAAGCTCTGGCGGATTTCCTACAAAGGCTAACGTCGCGTTTCGCCGGGAACGTTGGTGCCTGCTCCGGGCACGTCGGTTCGATCGTGAAACTCGGGGCTGTTCGCCCGCGTCTTGTCATCATCTTCACCGCGCGGCATCGATGAGGTGTCGCGCGGATTGATCCCTTCTGGATTCGCCTCCGGCCCACGATCTTTGTGCGCGTTCGGCGCCTCGGGCAAGTATTCGTCGCGTTGGGTATCTGGCTGAGATGGATCTTTCACGTATTCCTCCTCGGCCATGCCTTGCAAAACGCTTACCCGTGGCTCGCGAATCAACTGCAAACGAAACGCGTGGCCTTCGAGGTTACCGTGCGGCCCCTCGCCGAGGTCCACGACTTGATAGTTCTTATACAAATTCAGGATCGCGTGTATCGCCGGGGAGGGGGCCGCGTCCGCAATCGCGGTTTGTCCGGCCACCGGCGCGGCTATGACCATGCTCAGCAATGCACAAAACGCCGCGCTGCGACGCATCGCAGGGGTTAGACCCCGCTCCGGCTGTTCTGGCAACGGCGTTGCACCGATACGCTGATGTGTTGGCGACGGTGAGCAAAATGAGCACGAATCGGCTCAAAAATGCCGAAGCGGTATCCAGCGCGAGGGCGGCAGGCCTTCGCTATGCGAACCCTGACGCGCCCGGAATCTCGCGGAAGCGCCGCGGCAAGAGCTTCGTGTACTTCGACGCGCGCGGCCGCCAGGTTCGCGACGCGAAGATGCTCGAGCGCATCCGTGCGCTGGTGTTGCCTCCGGCGTGGACCGATGTGTGGATCTCGACTGACCCTCGCGCGCATCTGCAGGCCACTGGCCGCGACGCCGCGGGACGAAAGCAGTACCGTTATCACGCCAATTGGACCGCCGAGCGCGACTCGACCAAGTACCACCGCATGCTCGCATTCGCGGAAGTGCTGCCGGCGATCCGCAAGCGCACGCGACGCGATCTGATGGGTCAGGCGCATTGCCGCCCGCGCGTGCTGGCCACGGTCGTGGAATTACTCGCGCGCACCTACATCCGCATCGGCAACGAAGAGTACACGCGTGCCAACAAGTCACATGGCTTGACGACGCTGCGCGATCGACATGTGACGGTTCGCGGCCGCAAGTTGAGTTTTGCGTTCCGCGGCAAGAGCGGCGTGTTCCAGGAAATCGAGATCGAGGAGCCGCGGCTCGCGCTCGTGGTGCGTCAATGCCAGGACCTGCCGGGACAGGCGCTGTTTCAATATCTCGACGAGAGCAAGAAAGCGCGCACGCTGACTTCGTCCGACATCAATTCCTATCTGCGCGAAGTCACCGGTGGAAAGTTCACCGCCAAGGATTTCCGGACGTGGGCCGGCACGCTGTCGGCGGCGCAGGCGCTCGACGCGATGGAGCCGCCGGATTCGAAGACGGCGGCGAACAAGTTGATCGTCGAAGCGGTCGACAAGGTCGCGGATGTCCTCGGCAACACGCGCTCGGTGTGCCGCAAGTGCTACATCCACCCGGCAGTGCTCACCGCGTTCACGAGCGGCGTCACGCTCAGCACGGTGACGATCAACAAGTCGCGGGTCCCGAAGGGACTGCTCGATCCGGAAGCGCGTCTCGTCGTCCTCCTACGCCGCCCCGATCGGGTTCGCAAGGCGGCCTGACGCCGTCTTCTTCCGCTCGACCCACCATCGGCACGCGCCGTAGAGCGCCACCACGCACACCGCGGTCACGAGATAGAGCAGCCAGAGACTCCATCGATAGCCGGGCGGCTGCTCGGGCGGCTCCAGCGGATGATTGCCGAAGAGCCACGGCGTGATCGAGCCGGTGCGAATCAGCGACACGACCATCGCGGCCACGTGAATCAACGGAATGTGCAGCACGTAGTAGAAGAGCGGCACCCGCCCGAACAGCTCGAGCGCGTTGGCGATCGCGCCCCCGGCGCGCTCGAACAGCGGCATCAACGCGATCAAGGGCCCAAGCGTCATCAGCAGGAACAGCAACGATGCGGGATACTTCGTCGTGTTGAGGAACGAGAGCGGTTGCTCCCCGTTCCAGGGCCGCGGATCGCCATAGATGTTGAATGTCCTCAGCACGATGAACAGCGCGATCGCCGCGCCGCCGATCATCAGGCACGCGCGGTTGCGCCGCTCGATCGGCAGCTGCAGGATGCGCCCGAACGCGTAGCCCGCGGCCATCACGCCGATCCACGGCATCAGCGAATACAGG
>Ga0137455_1000556_pt1 | contig 10278 bp, 7 predicted proteins | sample EasRivERMGT600_2_FD_102334 | JGI IMG/M metagenome (GOLD analysis project Ga0137455, IMG submission 102334) | Soil microbial communities from meander-bound floodplain in the East River, Colorado, USA - East River MetaG ERMGT600_2 | ecosystem: Environmental > Terrestrial > Soil > Floodplain ... | reverse complement strand
GCACCCAGGTGGCGGAGCTCATCTACGCCAACTGGGGCAGCGGCGCGCCGGGCTTCAATCGCGGCCTCGGCTTCACCTTCCCCGGCCTCGCCGTCGACCGCGGGACCACCGCGACTCGGGGCCGCGTCTACCTGACCTGGCACGAGTCGGTGAACTTCTACGAGGACAACCTGGGGAACACCGGCACCACCTTCGAGGCCGAAGGCAACGGCGATCCGGCGAGCGCGACCCTGTTCACCATCGGGCGGGAGCTGCGCGGCACGATCGCCACCAACACCGACTTCGACTACTTCCGCTTCGACGGCACCCAGGGCCAGACCGTCATCCTCTATGCCGATTCGGTGAGCGGCTCCCTCGACGCCTCCTTCCGGTTGTTCTGCTCGGACGGCGTCACTCGTCTGGGCTTCAGCCAGACCGGGCCGGGCACCGATCCCAGCTCCCAGGGGCTGATCGTCTTCACCCTGCCGACGACGGCCACCTACTACCTCCGCATGGCGTCTGCGGCGGGCCAAAACACCGGCAGCTACTGGATCCAGACCGGCAACTACACCACCCAGGCCGACCGCTCCCGCGACACCCGCGATGTCTTCGTGAAGTGGTCGCCCGACGGAGTCACGTGGCCGGCGGCGAACACGAGCCAGGTCAACCAGAACCCGGTCGGGTTCGATGACTGGCTCCCCGAGGTCGGGGTGGCGCCGAACGGCACGGTCTACGTGGCCTGGTTCGACTGGCACGACTCGCCGGCGAGCGAGTGCGGCGGGCGTTCCCACAACTACGTCGCGCGCTCGACCAGCCCCGCGCCGCTGGCGTTCGGCGGCGGCTCGCCGGTCTCGGACGTGATGAGCGCCTGGACCACCGTCCTGACCGACATCGCGCCCAACCAGGGCGACTACAACGGCCTGTTCGTCAACGGCAACGGCGTCTATGCCGCCTGGTCGGACGGGCGCGACGGCGATCCCAACGTCTACGCCGCCACCATCGAACTGAACTACACCGCGACCCGTGTCGCCCTGGTCGCCGCCCGTGCCACCACCGAACAGGTGGAGCTGGAGTGGCACGCCGCGGCCGGCGATCCGGCGGCCACCGTCTACCGCCGGGTCGGCGACGGCGCGTGGACGACGCTGGCGTCGATCGTCGCCGACGGCTCGGGGCGGCTGGCCTACGTCGACACCGATGTGGTGGCTGGCGGCCGCTACGGCTACCGCCTCGGACTGCGCGACGGCGAGGGCGAGACCTTCGCCGGCGAGGTCTGGGTCGACGTGCCGGCGGGGGAGGCCCTGCGACTGGCGATCGCCGGCGCGCGGCCCAATCCCACCCGCGGCCCGCTCCGCATCGCCTTCACGCTGCCGAACGACGCGCCGGCCACGCTCGATCTGCTCGACGTCTCCGGCCGGCGGGTGCGCAGCCGCGAAGTCGGCGGCACCGCCGGCAGCCAGGTCGTCGACCTCGACCCGGGCCCGGCGCTCGCCGCCGGCGTCTACCTCATCCGCCTCACCCAGGGCGCCCACATCGCCTCGTCGCGGCTGACCGTCGTCCGCTAACTCCCGCCCTGTCGCCCCACGGGCCGGCGCTCACGCGCCGGCCCGTCGTGCTTGGCTCCCGCCGCCCCGCGAATCCTCTCTTGACAGCCGCCGGCCCGCCTGTATTTTCATTCACCACTAAGCATATTTATGCACCGTGTCCGGAGGGTCCTCGTGCCCCGCACCCAACGTCTCAACCGCCTTGCCCGGCTGCTCGCCGCGGGCCGCTACACCAGCCAGGAGGAGCTCACCCGCGCGCTCGCCCGCGCCGGCGAGCCGGTCACCCAGGCGACGCTCTCGCGCGACCTGCGCAGCCTCGGCGTCGGCAAGCGGCCCGACGCCGACGGCGTCGCGGTCTACCGGCTGCCCGGCCCCGCGACCGAGACGCTCGACCGCGAGCGCCAGCTGCTCGACCTGCGCGCCTTCGTCAACGAGATCACGGTGGCGCAGAACCTGGCCGTGGTGCGCACGCCTCCCGGCCACGCCCACGGCGTCGGCCGCGCCATCGACCTCGGCGCCTTCGACGGCGTGCTCGGCTCGGTGGCGGGCGACGACACCGTGCTGGTCGTGCTCGGGGACGTCACGGCCGCGCGGCGTTTCAAGAAGCGCCTCGACGTCCTCGCCACCGTCGCGGGAGCGGCCAAGTGAACCCGCCCGCGGTCGGATCGCCCGTCACCACCCCGGACGCCGCGCAGATGGCGCCCGAGGCCGTGCCCGCTTCGCCCCCCGGCGCGCCGGCGTCCGCGGTCCACCACGCGCCGTCGACCGACGCCGCCCCGGCCGACACCCGCGCCGCGGCCCGCGCCCGCGTCGCCGTGCTCGGTGCGGCGGGCTACACCGGGCAGGAGTTCGCCCGGCTCGCGCTCGCCCATCCCGGCCTCGAGCTGGTGGCGCTGGCCTCACGCGAGCACGCCGGCCGGCCCGCCGGGGAGCTGCTGCCCGGCCTCGACCCGCGCGCGCTGGCGCTGCCGCGGGTGTGCGAGCCCGCGGCGCTCGGCGACCTCGCGGCCGGCGGCGGCTTCGACACGCTGGTCGCCTGCCTGCCGCACGGGGCCTGGCGCGAGATGGCGGCGCAGAACCCCACGCTCGCGGCCGGCGTGACGCGGGTCGTCGATCTCTCGTCCGACCATCGCGACGGCGCCGGCGGCTACGCCTACGGGCTGCCCGAGGCGTTCCGCGCCGCGCTCGCCGGTGCGACGCGCATCGCCAACCCCGGCTGCTACCCGACCGCCGCCGCGCTCGCCCTGCTGCCGGCCGCCGAGGACGGCTGGCTCGACTCCCCGGTGAGCATCACGGCGATCTCCGGCGTCAGCGGCGCCGGCCGCGCGCCCTCGCTGCGCACGTCGTTCGTCGAGCTCGAGGGCGGCGCCGCGATCTATCAGGCCGATGGCTCGCATCCCCACGTCGCCGAGATCGAGCGCCAGCTCGGCCGGCTGGCCGGGAGCGCGGTCGACGTCGCCTTCGCGCCGATGCTGGTGCCGATGGCGCGCGGGATCCTGCTCACGGCGACGGCCCGGCTCCGGCGACCGATCACGCCCGAGGCGGCGCGCGACCGCTGGGTCGCCCGCTACGAAGGCGAGCCGTTCGTGCGCGTGCTCGAGCCGGGCGCGTGGCCCGAGACCCGTGCCGTGCGCGCGTCGAACCGTTGCGACCTGGCGGTGACCACGCTTCACGGCGGGCGCACGCTGCGCGTCGCGGCGGCGCTGGACAACCTGGTCAAGGGGGCCGCCGGCCAGGCGCTGCAGAACCTGAATCTCGCCCTCGGCTGGCCGGAGACATGGGCGCTCCCCGTCCACGGGACACCGTGGTGACTGTCGAAGCGCCGGGGCTCGGTTCCCCGGATGCGCGAGGCGCTGGCATGAGCGCGCCCGTCTCTCCCCTGGTGCTGAAGCTCGGCGGGCGCGCGCTCGAGGCGCCCGGCGCCGAGCGTGAGCTGGCGACGGCGGTGGCGCGGCTCGGCGCGCCGGTCGCGATCGTGCACGGCGGCGGCGCCGAGGTCACGGCATGGTGCGGCCGGCTCGGGCTTGCCGCCGCGTTCCACGACGGGCTGCGCGTCACCGACGCGGCCACGCTCGAGGTGGCGACGGCGGTGCTCGCGGGGCTCGCCAACAAGCGCCTGGTCGCCGCGCTGCGCGCCGCCGGCGTGGACTCCGTCGGACTCAGCGCCCTGGACGGCGGCATCGTCACGGCTTCGCCCCATCCCGAGGCCAAGACACTCGGCCGCGTCGGGATCGTGCGCGACGTGAACCCCGTGCCGCTCTCCCGGCTGCTCGCCGCCGGGGCGGTGCCGGTGCTGGCCAGCATCGGCGACGATGGCGCCGGCGGGCTGCTCAACCTCAACGCGGACGACCTCGCCGCCGCGCTCGCCGCGGCGCTCGGGGCGCGCGCCCTGGTGCTGCTCAGCGACGCGCCGGGCGTGGTGCTCGACGGCCGCGTCGCGCGGAGCCTCGACCTGGCCGCGCTCGACGCGGCGCTCGAGGGCCCGGACGTGCGCGACGGCATGCGCCCCAAGCTCAGGGCCGCGGGCGCGGCGCTGCGCGGCGGCGTCGCCCGCGTCCAGGTGGCGGCGTGGAGCGGGCTCGACACGCTGGCCCGCGCGCTCAGCGGCCAGGGCGGCACGACGATCGAGGCGGCCGCGGAGTCGCTGACATGAGCGCCACCGCCATGCCGCCGGCGGCGCCGCCCGCGGCGCAGACCCCGGCGTTCCCCGGTGCGGCGCTCGACGAGCCGGGGCTGCTGGCGCCGGTCTACCCGCTGCCGCGGCTCGAGCTGGTCTCCGGAAGTGGCGCGGTCGTCACCGACGCGCTCGGGCGGGACTATCTCGACTTCACCAGCGGCATCGCGGTCAACGCCTTCGGCCACGCGCCGCGCGGGCTGGCCCGCGTCGTCGGCCGGCAGCTCGCCGCGCTCGGCCACTGCTCCAACCTGTTCGCCAACCGGCCGGCCGCCACTCTCGCCGCGTCGCTGACGCGGGCGACGGGATATGAGCGCGTGTTCTTCTGCAACTCGGGCACCGAGGCGGTCGAGGCGGCGCTCAAGTTCTCACGCGCCCGCGCCCTTCGGCGCGGCCTCGCCGGTCGCGACGTGCTCGCCTTCCGCGGCGGCTTCCACGGCCGCACTGCGTTCGCCCTGGCCGCCACCTGGACGCCGTCCTACCGCGAGCCGTTCGAGCCGCTGGTGCCCGGCGTGCGCTTCGCCGACTTCAACCAGCTCCATGCCCTCGACGACGTGCTCGACCGCGACGTCGCGGCCGTGATCGTCGAGCCGGTGCAGGGCGAGGGCGGGGCGATCCCGGCCGACCCCGGCTTCCTCCGCGCGCTGCGTGCCCGCTGCGACGCGCTGGGTGCGGCGCTGGTGCTCGACGAGATCCAGTCCGGGCTCGGCCGCTGCGGCCGCCTGCTGGCGTCCGAGCACCACGGTGTGCGCGGCGATCTCGTGCTGCTCGGCAAGGCGCTGGGCGGTGGTCTGCCGCTGGCCGCCGTGCTGTTGAACGCCGACACCGCCGACGCGCTCGCGCCGGGGATGCATGGCTGCACCTTCGGCGGCGGGCCCACCGCGACCGCGGCCGGCGGCTGGGTGCTGGCGCGCGTCGCGCGCCCCGGCTTCCTCGCCCGGGTGCGCAAACGTGGCCGCACGCTGCTCGCCGGGCTCCGCGATCTGGTCGGCCGCCATTCCTCGCTCGGCCTGGCGCGCGGCCTGGGGCTGCTCTGCGCCATCGAGCTGGCCCCGGGCGCGCCGTTCGAGCCGGGGGCACTGGTCGCCGCCGCGCGGCGCCACGGCTTGCTGCTGGTCCGCGGCGGCGAGCGAGCGGTGCGCGTGCTGCCCCCGCTGACGGTGACGGAGCCCGAGCTCGAAGAGGCGCTGGCGCGCCTGGACCGCGCCCTCAACGAGCTGGAGACGACGGAGGACGAGACGACATGACGAAGGTGAAACGCGCGGTCCTGGCCTACTCGGGCGGTCTCGACACCAGCATCATCGTGCCCTGGCTGATCGAGCGCCACGGCTGCGAGGTGGTCTGCTACTGCTCCAACCTGGGGCAGGGCGACGAGCTCGACGGCCTCGAGGCACGGGCCCGGGCGATCGGCGCCAGCCGGGTGGTGGTCGAGGACCTGCGACTGCCGTTCGTGCGCGACTTCTGCTTCCCCGCGCTGCGCGCCGGCGCGGTCTACGAGGGGCGCTACCTGCTCGGCACCTCGCTCGCCCGGCCGCTGATCGCCGCGCGCCAGGTGCGCTGCGCGCGGGCCGTCGAGGCCGACGCGCTGGCCCACGGCTGCACCGGCAAGGGCAACGATCAGGTGCGCTTCGAGCTGACCTATCAGGCGCTGGCGCCCGACCTCACCGTGATCGCGCCGTGGCGCACGTGGGACATCGTCTCCCGCGAGGACGCGCTGCGCTACGCCGCTTCGCGGGGCATCCCGGTGCAGCAGACGGCGAAGGATCTCTACTCGCGCGACGCCAACCTCTGGCACCTGAGCCACGAGGGCGGGCCGCTCGAGGATCCCGCGCGCGCCCCCGAGGAGCCAATGTTCAAGCTCACCGCCGGCCCGATCGATCACCCGGCGCGCCCCGAGCGGGTCACCGTGCGCTTCGAGGCCGGCACGCCGGTCGCGCTCGACGGCCGCGTGACCGGGCCGGTCGAGCTGGTCGAGCAGCTCAACCAGGTCGCGGGCCGCCACGGCGTCGGCCGCGCCGACCTGGTCGAGAGCCGGCTGGTGGGGATGAAATCGCGCGGCGTCTACGAGACGCCCGCCGGCACGGTGCTGCACGAGGCGCTCGACGACCTGTGCCGCCTCACGCTGCCGCACGATCTGCTGCGCACCCGCGCCGAGCTCGGACCGCGCATGGCCGACCTGATCTACGAAGGCCGCTGGTTCTCGCCGCTGCGCGCGGCGTTGCAGGCCTTTGCCGACGCGTCGCTCGCCTGCGCCACCGGCGAGGTCACCGTCGAGCTACATCGCGGCCGTGCCGTCGCCGTGTCGCGCACCAGCCCGTGCTCGCTCTACCGGCCCGCCCTCGCCTCGTTCGACATGACCGGCTACGACGCGCGCCACGCCGAAGGCTTCATCCGGTTGTTCGGGCTGCCGCTCGCGGTGGCCGCGCGCGTCGGCGGGCCGGCGGCAACCGCGGCGCTCGAAGCCGCGGGATTGCCGGCGCCCGTCGCGGACGTGATGGAACCCGTGGAGGCGAACCGTGTCAGCTGAGGGGAAGCCCGGGGTCTGGGGCGGGCGCATCGCCGTCGCGCTCGATCCGCGCGCCGCGGCGCTCAACGACTCGCTCGCCGTCGATCGGCGGCTGTGGCCGGAGGAGCTGGCGCTCTCCCGCGGCTACGCCCGCGCCCTGCTCGAGGCCGGCGTACTGGACCGCGACGGTTGCGAGGCGCTCGAGGCGGCGTGCGACGACCTCGAGGCGGAGCTTCGCACCGGCGCGGTCCAGCTCGCCGGCGAGGACGTTCACGCGGCGATCGAAGCCGAGCTGACGCGGCGCGCCGGCGAGGCCGGGCGGCGGCTGCACACCGGCCGCAGCCGCAACGACCAGGTGGCGACGCTGCTGCGCCTGCACGTGATGGCGCTCTGCGACCGCGCGGTCGAAGGGGTCCGCGCGCTCGAGCGCGCCCTGGCGGTGCAGGCGCGCGCGGCCGGCGAGGCCGTCGTCGCCGCCCAGACCCATCTGCAGCCCGCCCAGCCGGTGCGGCTCGCCCACCTCTGGCTCGCCCACGTCGCCGCGCTCGAGCGCGACGAGGAACGGCTGCTCGCCGCACGCGAGGCGGCGGACCGGCTCCCGCTCGGGGCCGGCGCGGTCGCCGGCACGCCGCTCGACTACGACCGGGTGGCGCTGGCCGCGCGGCTCGGCTTCTCGCGGGTCGCCGCCAACAGCGTCGACGCCGTGGGCGATCGCGACTTCGCGCTCGAGTATCTGCACGCCGGCGCACAGCTCGGCGTCCACCTCTCGCGGCTGGCCGAGGACCTGGTGCTGTGGTGCTCGCCGGGCTGGGGCTGGTTCACCGCTCCCGACGGGTTCTCGACCGGGTCGAGCCTGCTGCCGCAGAAGCGCAACCCCGACCTGTTCGAGCTGGCGCGCGGCAAGTCGGCGCGCCTGATCGCCAACGCCAACCGCCTCGCCATCGTGCTCAAGGGCCTGCCGTCCGCCTATCAGAAGGATCTCCAGGAGGACAAGGAGGCCGTGTTCGACACCGCCGACACGCTCGAGCGCCTGCTCGACGCGTTGCCGCCCGCGATTTCCGCGCTGCGGGCGCACGCCGATCGGCTCGCCGCCGGGCTGACGCCCGACCTGCTCGCCGTCGAGCTGGCCGACGGCCTGGTCGCCGACGGCCTGCCGTTCCGCGACGCCCACGCCCTGGTCGGCCGGCTCTGGGCCGCCGCCGAGCAGGCCGGCGTCGAGCCCGCGCGGCTCGCCGAGACCGAGCGACTGGCGATCTCGCCGCACTTCACCGCCGCCCGCCTCGAGTCGTTGACCCACGAGGCCGCGCTCGAGCGTCGCGACCGCGAGCCCGGCACCGGCCCCACCTGGGTCGCCGCCCAACTCGCCCGCGCCGAGTCGCGCCTGGGCCTCGGCCCCGGCGACCCCGAGGGAAAGCTGGAGGCGAGGGAGGACGAGCGGGTCGGTGAGCCGCGACTCCGGACCTCGCGGGAGCCACGGACTGGCGGAGCGAGGTCCGGCGTCAGCGAGCCGGCGCAGGATGCGCCGGCGAGCGGCGGCGACCGACCCGCTTGTCCTCCCTCGCCCCCGGACGATGCACCGGTTCTCCGGCGCGCGAGGCTCTCCGACGTTCCCGGCATCGCCACCATCATGGCCGCCTACGTGGTCGACGGCACGCTGTTGCCGCGGCCCGTCGGCGAGCTCTACCAGTGCATCCGCGAGTTCCGCGTCGCCGTGGTCGGCGACGAGGTCGTCGCCTGCGGCGCGCTGCGACTGCTGTGGGATGACCTCGGCGAGGTGCGCTCGCTCGCCGTGCGTCCCGACCACCACGGGCGCGGGCTCGGCGGCGCGTTGGTGCAGGCGTTGATCGAGGACGCGCGCGTGCTCGGCCTGCCGCGGCTGATCGCGCTGACCCGCGAGGTCGCGTTCTTCGAGCGGCTCGGGTTCGCCACCGCCTCGCGCGACGGGCTGCCGCGCAAGGTCTGGACCGACTGCGTGCGCTGCCCGCGGCGCCACGCCTGCGACGAGACCGCCGTCGTGCTCGACCTGGTTCCCGGCGCCTCGGCCGCCGCCGCGGCGCGTGGCCGCGCCACCGTGCTGCCGATTCCGCCGGCCGCGCCGCCGCCCGGCGAAGCCCGCATCCGCGGGTCCGAGCTGCCAATCGTCACCTGAAGGAGGACGCCGACGTGCCCGAAGCCCTGCACCACCTCGTCAACCTGATCGACTTCGACCGCGACCGCGTCGAGCGCGTGTTCGACCACGCCCTGCGGCTGCGCGCGGCCCGCGCGCTGCGCGGCGCGCGGCGCGCCCTGCTGCCGCTCGCCGGGCGCACGGCGGCGCTGGTCTTCCACAAACCGTCGCTGCGCACGCGGGTGTCGTTCACCGCCGGCATGCACGAGCTTGGCGGCGACGTCGTCGATCTCGGGGCCGCCGAGGTGGCCGAGGGCGGGCGCGAGAGCCTGGGAGACGTGGCGCGGGTGCTCTCCGGGATGTGCGACCTGATCGTGGTCCGCACCTTCGCGCACCGCATCGTCGAGCAGCTGGCCCAGCACGCCTCGGTGCCGGTGCTCAACGCGCTCACCGACTTCTCCCACCCCTGTCAGGTCCTCTCCGACCTCTACACGCTGCGCGAGGCCGGCCGCGACCTCGACCGCATGACCGTGACCTGGGTCGGCGACGGCAACAACGTGCTGCACTCCTGGCTCGAGGCGGCGACGCTGTTCGGCTTCGCGCTCAACGTCGCGGTGCCCGACGGCTTCGAGCCCGATGCCGGGCTGTGGCTCGAGGCCGAGCGCCGCTCGCGCGGCGGCGTGCGCCGCTTCCGCGACCCGCACGAGGCGGTGCGCGGCGCCGACGTCGTCTACACCGACACCTGGACCAGCATGGGCCGCGAGGACGAGGCCGCCTGGCGGCGCGTCGCCTTCGCCGGCTACCAGGTGGACGCGCGGCTGATGGCCACGGCCGGCGCCGGGGCCGTGTTCATGCACTGCCTGCCCGCCCACCGCGGCGAGGAGGTGACCGACGCGGTGCTCGATGGGCCGCAGAGCATCGTCGTCCGCCAGGCCGAGAACCGCATGCACCTCCAGAAGGGCCTGATGGTCGAGCTGGTGCACGGCGCCACCCGTGCGCCGGAGGGCAACGGCGCCGTGCGGCGCGACCACGCGATGGTGCAGAGCTAGCGCCGTATTCCGCGTGCCGTGCGCGCTTCGCACGGAGTGGGGTAGCGCCGGTGGCGGGCGGGGATGTCTCCCGCCCGTCCCGTCGTTTTCGGAGCCTATCGCGCGGCGTGGCACGACCCACGAGCGATTGCGCCCTCGGGCGATGCGTTTCGCCCCTCACACGCCCCGGTCGTCCCTTCTCCCGTCGCGTGGGCGCCGGGCGGTGTCAGGCTGATCGTCGATTCGGGCGCACGGCCGCATCGTCACGATGCCGCTGGACACCATGGGAGAAAAGACATGCCGACCCTCTTCGCTCCGGGCCGCTTCCACGGCGCCGTCACGCGTCGACGCGACCTCGCGGGCTTCACGCTCACCGAGACGGTCTACCCCGGAGAAGGCTCGCTGCCCGCCCACCGGCACGAACAGGGACGGCTCGAGCTGGT
>Ga0137455_1000554_pt1 | contig 10292 bp, 10 predicted proteins | sample EasRivERMGT600_2_FD_102334 | JGI IMG/M metagenome (GOLD analysis project Ga0137455, IMG submission 102334) | Soil microbial communities from meander-bound floodplain in the East River, Colorado, USA - East River MetaG ERMGT600_2 | ecosystem: Environmental > Terrestrial > Soil > Floodplain ... | reverse complement strand
TGAATGGGAGGACTACTACAACTATCATCGCCCGCACGGGGCGCTGGATGGACAAACCCCGTACGAACGGTTACTGGCTAAGACGAAGAGTTGAAGTGTTACCTGGGTCTTTAGACCCTACAACCTTCGGTCTCGTCATGGCGTCGAGAACGGATTCAGTCACGCGGCGACAGCCTGCGGCTGGTCGCCAGCGGGAGCGAATCCCTTCAGTCACGCTAGCGATCGGGGGAAAGAAAGGTGACTAGGAACCAGTTGACGGCTTTGCCTCGCCGCCTGAGCTGCGGGCAAACCTGGTCCGGCAGCGGAGTAACTTCCGGCGTCATGATGCTTCCAGGTCTGGAGGTTTGGGTTCAATCGATGCCCGCTGGGAAGGCGCGTGCGGGCGGTGACGTTCACTACTTTTCGAACTGTCCAGAATGCCTCGTCTCGCGGATTGCCTTAGCAGACGTGAGCGGTCATGGCGATAACGTCGTCGCGTTTGCAGATGCGTTACAGCACCTGATGATCAAGCACCTGTCTGCACTCGACCAGGAAGCGTTGATGCGAGAGCTCAACCAGGTGTCACGACGGGCGCTTGGCTCCCTTCACTACGCCACGATGCTGGCGGTCGGATGGCATAGCCGCCGAGGCCTCCTCGTGATCACGAACGCGGGTCATCCGCCGCCGTTGTGGTACCGCGCCGCTCTTAAACGCTGGACGTGGCTGAACATCGATCGCAGCTCGGAAAAGCCTGCCGGCGTTCCGCTGGGTTTGCTGGACGACATTCAATATCTCCGTCGAGTGATCAAACCAGAGTCAGATGATCTCGTCGTCCTCTACTCCGACGGCGCATCCGAGGCCCTGGACACCGCCGGAACCGAACTGGGACGCGACGGTCTCATGGCGCTCGCGGAAAGGGCTGCCGTTCAGTCGGCCGAAACCTGCGGGCAAGGACTCGCGGAATCGCTCGCGTCATTTCGCGGCGGCGGCGCTGCGCTCGACGATCAGACCGTCATCGTCTTGCGGGCCTTGTGAGGATTCGAACGCGGTCGCGCCCTTCTCTCGACGGTCTCGCTCGGCAACACCCCGCGGGACACCGCACGCACGAGCGTCTCGTAGTCCGCTTCGACCTGGTCCGCGTAGGCGCGCGCGAAACGTTTCATGGCGGTATCCAGCCGCGTCGACGAACCGACGTAGCCGGCAATCATCGAGGCTCCGCTCGTGCGCGCATGCCCCTTGGCCAGCAACTGACCAAGGATCCTGGCGTAGTCTGTCAGCGCGCCGGGTTTAATGTCGTCGATTGGAATCGAGCCCTTCATGTCGCGAAACTGCCGGACGTAGTACGACAGGCCGTCAATCGTCGTCCAGCCGAGCAGCGGGTCGCTGACTGTCTGCAGCGCCTGCTGATACTCCACGACGCGCTGGCCCTGGTGCGCATGCCTGGCCGATTCGCCATGGACGTACCGAGCTACCACCGACCGCCGTGCCTGCTTCAACTGCAAGAAGAGGACGTCTTCGGGAGTACTGCCCTCGAGTAGTGCGATGTAGCTGCGCAAGCCGACGCTGCTGACGCCGACCACTTTCTGCGCCACATCGACGAGCGTGTAACCGCCCACCACGCGCCGCCAGTGGGGTGCCAGCGTGACGAGATAGTTGTCGAGGGCCCTCGCGATCCGCTTCGCAGGCTTGCCGGACAGCCGCGTGATCAGCGGTGGCTGATCGACAATCCGTCGTCCCGCGCCGCCCACGGTTGTCAGCTTCGGCAGTGCGCGATCGCTGGTCCTCGCACGCGCCAGCGTTGCTGACCGTGAAATTCTTTCAACGAGCGATTTCTCTTTCACCGTGGTATGCAGCTGGTCGACGTTCACCCGCTGATAGGAGCGCGACAGCAACGGCTGGTTCGCAAGGAACCGGACGGACTCGCGGTACGAAGCCACGCATGCCATCACCGCGTCGCCGCACCTCGCTTCCGTGGTGCCGTTCTGGCGACCGGCGATCCAGAGACTGACGACCAGTCGCCGCAGGTCCCACTCCCACGGACCTGGGTGCGCCTCGTCGAAGTCGTTCAAGTCCATCACGAGGTCCCGTTCGGGAGAGGCGTAGAACCCAAAATTGCCCAGGTGCGCGTCGCCGCAAATGACCGGCGTGATGCCGGTCGCCTGAACCCGCGAGAGGTCGTGGGTCATGACGACCGTTGCGCCGCGCAGAAAGCCGTAGGGTGACGCGACCATGCGCCCCACACGGATTGGAATCAGCGACGCAAGCCGACCGTCGTGTGAGTGGACGATCTGCGCGACTGGATCCGGCCGGTGTTTGTCGCGGCGCCACTGCCCGAGCGAGGAGCGAGGCACTCGCTGCCGCAGTTGCCGTCCGAGTGCGAACCGCTGGGCGCGCGAGATCGGCCGGATCTGGACCGAGTGGTAGGAGCGGTCATCTTCCCCGGGTAGTACTGCATGGTGGGGCAGAGCTCTGAGCGGCATCGGCCCGTAATTCTAGCGCTGTCGACTATCGGCCCGATCCGAAGACGAAGCCGATCGAGCGCTCGACGGGGTTGTAGGGGGTACCGTAAAACGGCGACGTCGTGTTCGCCTGGATGTCGCGATATGCCGAGGCCCCGAACAGGTTGAACATCTTGATGCCGGCGCGGAAGCGGCGTTTCTTGAACTGCCAGGGACGCGCGATCGAGAAATCGAGCGTGCGCACCGCCGGCAATCGGCCGGCCTGCGAGCGCGGGCCGACGAAATCCTGGAACTCGTTGACCGCCGACCAGGGGAACCCCGATCGCAATTCCATAACCGGCGCGAAGTCCCACTTGCCGGGCAGTCCGAATGTGCCGCGAAGCAGCAGCCGATGTCGCACGTCGGTCGAGGTCAGGTTGCGCTCATTGGCCCGGATGATCGGATTGCGGAAGTTGCCGTAGAAGTCGTCGTAGTTGTTCAAATCGGCCGTACCGCGCGCCCACACATACGACATCGTCAGGTCGCGGCGCTCGCCACCCAGATACCGCACCGTGCTTTCGAGTTCCCTGTACCCCGATGCGCCGATGGTGGCAAGACGTAAGGTGCCGGCCGCGGGATCGGGCGACACCACATGCTCGTGCGAGCCGTAGCGCCCCAGAAAGGCCACCTTCAAAAGCACCCGACGGCCAAACCGCTGGTCCCATTCGATGTTGCCGACTTCTGCTTCGGGCGTGCGGAGCGGACCATCGATTCTGTTGGTCAACGTGACCGGCTGGCCGATTGGCGAGCCATCGACGTTGAAGCGCGCGATCGTGCGCGGCTCGAACGACTCGAAGGCCCCGACATTGAGCGGCGTGCGCTGGGCGAATTTGCCGAACCCGCCTCGCACGATCGCGCGGCCTTCAGGCAGCACCGCAATGGCCGCGCCCGCTCGCGGCGACCAGTTCGTGCCTTCGCCGACACCATCGCGATCAACGCGCACGCCAAGCTCGAGCGTCAGTCGCGAGTTCACTCGCCAGCGGTCCTGCGCGAACATCGCAAACTCGGTCCCCTGGACAGACTGCGCCGACGCCGCGCCGAACGCGGTGCGCTCCGCAAGGGAACCATCGAGACGACGAATTTCGACCGGGCGGCTGGCACTCAGACCGGTGTACTCCGAACGCTGCAGGTCGGTGCCGAACTTGAAAACGTGCTGGCCGCGAAACAGATCTCGCGTGAAGCTCAACGCCTCGACCCACTGGTAGCTGCTCACGTTGCGTTCCTGATCGTTGAAGAAGCCGCCGCTCTGCGTCTCGGGCGCGTAAACCATCGGGGCAAGGTTGTCGCTGTCTACCTCGATCTCAAAACGCCGTAGCGAGAACGTCGACTCGAGCACGAGATTCGGCGAGATCGCCAGCCGGTCGACGGCGCCAGCCGACGCCCCTTCCTGACGCCATTCCGGCGTCGTGGCCGGCGGCCGGAACGTGTTCATCGTCACACGATCGATCTTTCGGGGAAACAAGATGAGCGCGCTGCTCACCACATGCCTCGCGGAGATCACGTTGTCGAGGCGTGTAAACGAGTCAAAGCTGGTCATCCCCACCTCGGGCTCGTCAGGCAGGCTCTTGACCGGCGTGTTCACGTAGCGGAACTGGAAATCCTGCGCGAGAAAGAAACGATCCTTCCGAATCGGACCGCGGATCGATGCTCGTGGTTCGAAGCCGCGGACGCCGCGGAACATGGAGCGGAACCGCGGTACCAAGTTGCCGATCGAGAAGTCCCAGTCGTTGGTGCCGCCTCTCGTGCGGATCTGCGTGATGCTGACGGAAAACCGTCCATATTCGGCGGCGAACGGGTTCGCCATGACCTCCACGGAGTCCACCGACTGCGATGGCAAATCGAGATCGAAATCTCCCGTTGACGGATCGACGAGGCTGGCGCTGCTGATCTGCAGTGCGCTATGGGTCGGCTGCCCGCCCTTGATGCGCAAGCGCCCGTTCCCATCGCGGACGACCCCCGGCAGCAGCGGCAACAGGCTCCGGAAATCGTCGCCTTCGAGCGGCGCGGTCTCGAACAGCGATCCCGACAGCATGTCGCTCATCGACACGGGTTGGACACTGTCCGTGGGTGACGGCGTTTCGGCGCGCACCTGGACGCCCGGCAGAACAAACGTTAACTGCGCGTCGAGAAGTACCTGCGCCGTCTCGTTCGCGCGCACGTCGAACACGGCGGAATCGCGGTCCAGGAAGCCCGGTCCGGATGCCGTGATGAGATACCGGCCAATGGGTACATCGGGAAACGTGACCTGCCCGGCGCCATCGGTTTCCGTCTGGGCGATGACGATACGCTTATCCGCGTCCCGGAGCTCGATCCGGACGCCCGGCATGTGCACGGTCCCCTCGAGCGTCGTAATCGTTGCGACCACGCGTCCGGTCGTGGCCGGCTGCGCGGACGGTATTGGCGCGGCGGCGGTGAGCGCCGGCACCCATAGCGAAACGAGGAAGACTCCAAAGACGAACCAGGTGCCGCGGCTACGCATACGTTCGACTGCCTACATTAACAAATCTCGTGGCCTTGCAGACTGACAACCGTGGGTCCAGGAAATACGGTGATCAGCGGCCGTCACGCTGCCGGTTGCATCATGCCGTTGGCAACGGTTGCATCCGTATTCGACGCGGGGTTACCTTCGTGCCGTGATGGCCATCAACCTCGTCTTATTATTTCTGCTTTCCGCGAACCTGTCGGCCCCGGTTCAAGCGCCGCTGCCAACGACGGCCCGCACGGCAGTGGTGACCGTGACGACGCCCACCTACGACACGGACATCGAGATCGACGGGCGGCCGATCACTGGCAGCGGCACATCGCGGACGTTCGAGACCCCGCCACTGGCGCCAGGCCGTACCTTTCAGTACAACGTCGTCGCCAGGTGGGCGCCGAATACCTATACCAAGATGTCGCGCGCGAAGGTCGTGCATGTCCGGGCGGGCGATCGCTTGCAGATCGATCTGTCGGTTGCCGACCCCAGTGACCGCGTCACGGTCATGTACGTGCCGACGCCCGACTTCGTCGTGGATGCGATGGTGAAACTCGCCGGCATCACGACGAGTGACGTCACCTACGAGCCCGGTGTCGGCGATGCACGGATCACCATTGCGGCGGTGAGGGGTGGCGCACGACGAGCGGTCGGCATCGACCTCGATCCCCAGCGGGTCGAAGAGTCGCGGGCCAACGTCAACGCCGCGGGCCTCGCCGACAAGATCGACATCCGGTTAGGTGATGCTCTCGAGCAACCCGACCTCGCAGCGATGACGGTGGTGTTCCTCTATATGGGCGATCACTTCAACATGCTGATCCGCCCGTATTTGTGGAAGCAGCTGCCGGTCGGCGCCCGCGTCGTCTCGCATCGGTTCTTGATGGGGGATTGGAAGCCGGATCGGACAATCACACTCGACGACGAGTACGGCTTGTCGTACGAGGTCCATCTGTGGACGATCACCGACGCGCAGAAGCGAGGGAAGTAAACGCCTTTCGGCACGATGAAGTCGCGGGGGGAATCCTCGGCGCGCTTTTATCTGTTTTGAGCGCCGGTCCCGCTGACTTTATCCGGGAAGAAGTCGCGGCCTCTCACCATCTCAGCAAGGTTTTTCGCCCCGCCGACAAACGGGATCGCGTCCAGGCCGCTGTGCACGCTGCCGCGAAATAATCCCTTCCGGCGAATTGCGCTTCCAAGGGTCAAGAGCGCTATCGCAGCACCAATGTAGGGAATGGAACGGGTCAGGCGGCGGGCGATTTTTCTTCCGGCGTAGTTGCTGAGCTGTGTGGTCCTGGCCATGACGAGATAAGAAGCAATTCCCGATCCGGCTTACCCATCGCTGGGCTGCCAGGTTTCCACGATCGAAGCGGCGACCGTACCGTCGAGATCGCTCCACCGATCGATCGGCAAATCGAGTTCGACAAGGGCCGCCGTGACCAGGCCGTGATGCTCGCCGGTCAACAGCAGAACGAAATCCTCGAGTCCAGGATTGTGTCCGACGATCAGGACGGTGGCAGCCTCATCGCTCACGCCGTTGAGCGCGTCGAGAAGATCGTCCGGCTTCGCGTGATACAGCGACGGATTGGCGACGATGTCGCGCGGGTAGCCGGCAGCGTCCGCCACGGCCTGCGCCGTCGTGCGGGCGCGAACGGCGTCAGAAGTGATGATGATGTCCGGCATGACCGCGCGCTCACGGAGCCATTCACCGACTCGAGGCGCGTCGCGAAGGCCGCGCGGGTTGAGCGGCCGGTGCCAGTCGTCCTGCGACGAATCCGCCCAGCTCGATTTCGCGTGCCGGAGAACCAACAGCCGCTTCACGCTCCGATGTTACGCCTTCTACGACGACTGCTTGAAGGCTTCAGCGATTTTTACCGCGAGGCCGGCGGTGTCCGCGTACGAGGTGTTGGAGATCACCGACACGACGATCCCGTGCTCGGGGAAGATCGTGAGCGACGACACCATCCCGCCCAACACGTCGCCATCGTGGCCGATGGTCTGTGTTGGCTTGCCGGCGAACGTGACGGTCTCGAGATCCCAACCGAGGCCGTAACCCGTCTCCGCTCCTGACGACAGCCGCTGTGCGGTCTGAAGCAGTGTGACCGTTTCCGGTTTGAGCAGCTTGCCGCCGTTGATCGCCATCCCGAAGCGCACGAGATCGGACGGCGTCGATAAGAAGACACTCGCACCCGAGTAACAGGAAAGATTGATCTCGCGCATCGGGTCGGGGCCGTAGCGTGGATCCGCCGCGAACCTTGGAAAATAAGCCGTCGCCTGATCCGGAGACGACTCGGTCGCGAGGTCGGGCTCGGTGTGATCCATGCCCAGCGGCTCGAAGATCTGCGCGCGTATGAACGAGAGGAACGGCTTGTCGGCCGCGGCTTCGATCGCCGCGCTCACGAGAATAAAACCGAAGTTGGAATAGCGAAACTCGGTCCCAGGCTCGAAGCGCAGCGACGTATCGAAGTGCTCCAGCGCGTCGACCGGCCGATCGCATTGCTGGCCGTAGAGCGGTCCTTCGTCGCCGCCGTCATTTCTGACGCCGGCCACATGCCCCATCACTTGTCGCAATGTCGCCGGCCATTGCTGCCCCTGGAATTCAGGTACAAAGGTTGGGATCTTCTCGTCGAGCTTCAGCTTGTCCTGCTCGATCAGCAAGCCGGCGGCGGCCGATGTCAACACCGTTGAGGCGGAGCCGATCCTGAAGCGCGTGTCCGGAGACACGGGCACCTTGCTCTCGAGATCCGCCAGGCCAAAGCCCTCGGCCCACACGATCTCGTTGCCGGCGCCGACCGCGACCGAAAGTCCTGGAAGATTCTGCTCGGCGACCGCGGCACGGATGATCTGTCGCGCCCGTTCGGCGGCGTCCGACCATTGTCGAGCCGGCGTCGCACCCGCAACAGAGTTCACGTCCTGCGCGTTTGGGTAGATGGGCTTCGTCGTGGCGCTTATGTAGACCCACAGCCCCCCGACCCCCATGATGATCACCCCGACGCCCAGCGCGAACAGCGCCAGCCACGTCTCGATCCGGTTCCAGCTCTTCGCCACGTTTTCTCCGATTCTAACGTCCTGATACGAACCCGAGCCGCCGCTTGGCCCGCCGGAGCCCTTGGCGAAGGCGGCTTGACATCATTTGTACCGCAGTATACTTTGAAATGCAAAGTTATGCGGATCCTCCGGGCGGCCCACCTCGGCATGTGCTTCGGCGTTCGCGACGCCATCGAGCTTGCGCATCAGCACGCGGACGTCGGTCCTCTCACGATCCTCGGTGACCTCGTCCATAACCCCACCGTCCTGAAGGCCCTCGAGGCGAAGGGCATCGCGGTCGCGCAGGACGTCGCCCAGGTCAAGACGGCGACGCTGATGGTGACGGCCCACGGCACATCCGAGCGCAACCTCGCGCGGACTCGGGCGATGGGGCTGAACGTCGTCGAAGCCACGTGCCCGCTCGTCCACGTCGCGCACCGCGCCGTGACCGACCTCGCGCGCGCCGGCTATCACGTCGTCGTCGTCGGACAACGCGATCATGTGGAGGTGCGCGGCCTCACCGGCGATCTCGATCGCTTCGACGTCGTGCTCGAGGATGACGACGTGCTCGCGCTCGAGGAACACCCTCGCATCGGCATCGCCGCCCAGACGACGCAGCAGGTGGAGAAGGTTCGGCACCTCGTTGACGTGATTCGACGGCGATTTCCGCAGTCAGAAGTGCGCTTCGTCGACACCGTCTGCAAGCCCACCAAGCAACGCCAGTCCGCGGCCGTTGAAATGGCACAACAAGCGGACGTCGTGATCGTGGTCGGCGGCAAGTCGAGCAACAACACGCGCGAGCTCGTGAAGACTTGCGGACGCTACTGCTCACGCGTGCATCACGTGCAGACGGATGCAGACGTTCGCGCTGAGTGGTTCGATGATGCGGAGGTCGTCGGACTAACGGCCGGCACGTCGACGCCGGACGACGTCATCGATCGCGTCGAGGCGCGGATCCATTGCTGCCGGCGTGACGCGGCACATCAGGGCTCGGCGTCACCCGCGCCGGTTGCAAGAGATGACGGGAGGGGATCCGCGGGATCGGGCCAGTAGACTCGCGACAAGTAATGCAGCGCGATGCCCGCGCCCCAGCGGTTGGGAGCTGTCCAGATCAGCAACGCCACCGCCACGGCCATCAGCATCATGCCCGGCACTGGATGCGAAACCATGACTCCGAAATAGATCACGACAATGATCACGGCGATGGGCAGCCGATCCCCGAAAATGGTGAAGGCCCACGTATCACCGGGATTCCGGGTGAACACCAGGCCGCAGGTCGCACACCGCTCGAACTGGCTCCACCCGGAAAACAGTCGCCCCTCGCCGCAATGCGGGCAGCGCTTGCGCAGTCCACGCCGAAGCGCTGTCAGCAATTTCGACGCTCAGCTTGAAGAGTGCGCGTGCCCCCGCCGCGCCGCCTCGATGGTCGCGACGTCGATCTTCTGCATCGTCATCATCGCCTCGAAGGCACGCTTGGCCTCATCCCCACCAGCGGCAAGCGCATCGGTCAACACGCGCGGTGTGATTTGCCAATTGAGGCCCCAGCGATCCTTGCACCAACCGCACTGGCTTTCCTTGCCGCCATTGCCGACGATGGCATTCCAGTAGCGGTCCGTTTCTTCCTGATTGTCGGTGGCGACCTGGAAGGAGAAGGCTTCGCTGTGCTTGAACTCCGGGCCGCCGTTGAGACCGAGACAGGGAATACCCAGGACGGTGAACTCCACCGTCAGCTCATCGCCCTCCTTGCCGCTCGGGTAGTCACTGGGCGCCTTGTGAACGGCGGTCACTTTACTATTCGGAAAGGTCGCGGCGTAAAAGCGCGCCGCTTCATGCGCGTCCTTGTTGAACCACAGGCAGATCGTGTTCTTTGGCGTCATGTCCCCACATTGCCTCGTCCCGACAGCCACTGCAAGGTCAGCCGTTCCGGTTAGCGGATGCGCTCGAGTTCGGTTTCGGCGATTAGGCTCTCTCGTGGACGGCCGATCGTCGCGACCGCGAGCGTCTTGCCGGCAAGCGAGTACGTCACTTTGCAGTTCTTCTCTGCAGGCGAGCCGTCGACGACGACGCTTTCCCATTGCTCCGCGTGACCGACGTAAGAAATCGACGCGTCGAAGTGACGGCTCCAGAAGAACGGCACCGCGTCGAACCGCTCGCGGCGGCCGAGCATGTTGCGCGCCGCGACCTGGCCCTGCCGCTCCGCCACCACCCAGTGCTCGATGCGGACCGGCTTGCCCGTGTGCGGGTCCGGCCAGCGCGCGATGTCGCCGGCGGCGTACACGCCCGGAGCGCTCGTCTCCAGGTACTGGTCGACGACGACG
>Ga0137455_1000553_pt1 | contig 10296 bp, 8 predicted proteins | sample EasRivERMGT600_2_FD_102334 | JGI IMG/M metagenome (GOLD analysis project Ga0137455, IMG submission 102334) | Soil microbial communities from meander-bound floodplain in the East River, Colorado, USA - East River MetaG ERMGT600_2 | ecosystem: Environmental > Terrestrial > Soil > Floodplain ... | reverse complement strand
TCCGCGAGCTCAACGGCATCTCCGCGCGCACCTGCGAGGAGCACTACGAGCTCTACAAGGGCTACGTCGCGAAGACCAACGAGATTCAGGAGAAGCTGAACTCGGTCGATCGCGCCTCGGCCAACCAGATCTTCAGCGACTTGCGCGCGCTGCGGATCGAGCTCTCCTTCGCGATCGGTGGCGTCAAGAACCATGAGATCTATTTCGCCCACCTCGGCGGCAAGGGTGGTCCTCCCACCGGCAAGGTGGCCGACCAGATCAAGCGGGACTATCCGTCGATCGAGGCCTGGCTCCAGGACTTCAAGGCTTCCGGTCTCGCGGCCCGCGGCTGGGTGTGGCTGGCCTACGATCACGATCTCCAGACGCTCACGACCGCCGTCGGCGACACCCAGAACACCTACCCGCTGTGGAACGCCACGCCGATCCTGGCGATGGACGTGTACGAGCACGCTTACTGGCTGGACTACGGCCGGGCGCGCGCGAAGTACATCGAAGCCTTCTTCAACAATCTGGACTGGGGCGTGGTCGAGCAGAATCTCGAGAAGGCGCTCGCCATGCAGGCGGTCCACCGCTAGAGCGCCAGGGACGGCACGACGTCCCCGAGAGCCGGGCTCCCGCGGGAGCCCGGCCTTGCTTCTGGGAGGATGCATGGCGACCAGTTTGCTACCCGTGATCGGAAGACCCGCGCCCGATTTCACCCTGCCTTCGACCACGGGCGAAAATGTCACGCTGCGCCAGTTCAAGGGGAAGAAGACCGTGATCCTGTACTTCTACCCGAAGGACGAGACCCCCGGATGCACGCGGGAGGCTTGCGACTTCCGCGACCACTCGGCGGAGTTCGACAAGCACAACTCGGTGGTCCTCGGCGTGTCGACCGATCCGATGGACTCGCACCAGCACTTCCGCGAGAAGAACCGCCTGCCGTTCCCGCTGCTGGCCGACGAGGACGCCACCGTCTCCAAGCTCTATGGCGTGTACAAGCAGCGCAACCTCTATGGGAAGAAGTACATGGGCATCGAGCGCACGACGTTCGTGATCGATCGCACCGGACGCATCGCCCAGATCTATCCCAAGGTGAAAGTCGACGGACACGTGGAGAACCTGCTCGAGTTCGTGTCCGAGGACTGATCTGCGGGGCCGCGGGCCCGTCGCCCGGCGAGGAGGCCGCCGTGCAGATCGTGCCGAAGCAGGCCGTCCCGATCTTCCCGCTGCCGGGGGTCGTGCTGTTCCCGCGCACGATGCTGCCGCTGCACGTCTTCGAGCTCCGCTACCGCACCATGGTGCGCGAAGCGCTCTCGGGTGAGCGCCTGCTCGTGCTGGCGCTGCTCAAGCCCGGCTGGGAGCGCGACTATCACGGCAGCCCCGAGTTCTTCCCGCTGGGCTGCCTGGCGCGATTCGAGCAGGTGGAGTGGCTGCCCAACGATTGCTACGACATCCGGGTCTCGGGCCTGTGCCGCGTCGAGATCGACCGGCCGGTGCGCGAGTATCCCTACCGCGCCGCGCGCGTGCGACCGCGTCTTCAAGAGCCTTTCGGAGAGGACGACCCGCTGATCGTGCTCGAGCGCCGCGCGCTGCTCGACGCCTTCGCGCGGCTCACGCGTCTCGTCGGCGGGGCGACGGAGGGGATCCACGAGAAGCTGGCCTTCGAGGACGCCGTGAATGCCGCCTGCATGACCGTCGCCCTCGACGATCCGACCCGGATGGCGTTGCTCGACTTCGACAGCCTGATCGAGCGATCGCGCCGCGTCCGCGAGCTGATGGAGGCGCGGCTGCGCCGGAAGCCTTCCGCGGCCCGTGGAGAGGGCGGCGAGGCGAACTAGGTCGCGGCGTCTGCGCGCATGCCGCGCGTGGGCGCGAAAAGTCCGGGCGAGAAAGCGTTGGCGCGGCGCGGGCGGGTTCCATTATGCTGCTCGCAACCGCTAGCTCGTCGGACCCGAGGTCGGGCGAGCCGCGGCCGGCAAAGACAGGGAGCCGTCTCCCCGAGGATCGAGGAGGTCTTTGCTGGGTCTGCGCTGTGGATCGTCTGGGCGTCTGTGGGATCGGGGGACTCCAACGCTCGTGTCGTGAAGCAGCGCAGTTAATGGAGCCGCCCAAATCGGCGCCGCTGATGGCTGCCATGGGCGGTTCGACGAGTCAGGATGCGATGGCGCCGCGTCGGGCGCTGGTCAGCGCCCCTCGCCTGTGAGCGAGTGACCGCGGATGTGCGGGTCGGCACCCCGAGCCGGCCCGCCTTCTTCTTTTGGGGGGTCGCCCGGAGCACGAACGGGCCCGGATCAGATCGATCCGGGCCCGTTCGATGCTCACGGCCCGCGGACGGGCCGCCTCAAATCACGGTCAGCGCGACCGCACCAGCTTGACCGTTTCCACCTTCCCACCGGACTGCAGACGGGCCATGTAGACGCCGGCCGACAGCATGTTGCCCGCGTCGTCCCGGCCGTCCCAGGTGGCCTTGTGGCTGCCGGAGCTGTAGCGGCCCTCCGCCACCGACCGCAGCTTCCGGCCCTGGAGGTCGAAGATCGCCAGCTGAGCCTCGCCCTCCCTCTCCAGCGAGAAGTTGAGCGGTGCGTCGCCACTCGACGGGTTGCGGCCGGCCCGCAGCGAGAACGTGGCCGGGGGCCCGTCGTCGACGCCCACCAGCACCTGGTCGCCGACGCGGACGCGGTAGTTCCCGCCGAGGTCGTTCTTGTTGTAGATGATCAGGCCCAGCCAGTCGTCCGACGGGTTGGCGAAGCTGAGGACCTCGGAGCCGCCGACGCCGGTCGCGTCGGACGACGCGACGCCGAGACCGCGACGCGAGTAGTACGTCGCGCCGTTGGAGTCGAACAGCTCGATGCCCAGGTCCATCACGCCGCTCAGGTCGTCGACGACGATGCGGATCGTGCGTGCAGCGGGGACCAGGATGTCATAGGCCTCGACGACATCGCCCGCCGGCCACACGAGGTTGGTGGTCGTGATGCCGCCGACGACGAAGCCCAGCCCGTCGGCCCCGCCCTCCCACTCGATGTCGACCGCACCGAAGCCCGTGTCGCGCCAGAACCGCGGGTAGACGGTCCCGAGCGGGCTGTGGTTGTAGTCGCCGACGACGTACGAGACGGCGCCGCCACCGAAGTCGCTCGCCACCAGCGTGCTGATGGTGTACGCGTCGTCGCCATAGAGCTGGGCGTAGACGTTGTCACCGGGCGAGGGACGCGCGCCGAACACCGTCCAGTAGATGTTGCCGACGTTGTTCGACCCGAAGACGATCTGCTCGCCGCGGGTGATCTGGCCGTCCTCGGCGAGTGCGATGTCCGGGCCGGAGAGGATGCCGTAGGCCTGCCCGGTCTCGTCGTTGACGATGTTGATCAATCCGTACCAGTCGCTGATCGGCGGGATGAAGTTGAACCACTCGCCGCCGTCCGCCGGCAGCCGGAAGTTGCTCGCCGCCGCGAAGGCGCCGCGCTCCTTGTAGTAGTCGCCGTCGGCCGAGCTGAAGAGGTAGAGGCCGTTGTCCATGGTAAGCGGCGCGAACTGGTGGTACTGGCGGAAGAAGTAGTTCTCCCCGCCGGTGAGGAAGACGTCCCACACCTTGCCGAGATGGGGCGCGACATGGGTATCGGCGACGTAGCCGAGCCCGGTCTCAGGATCCTGCTCCCACTCGGTGCGGTGATTGCCGGCGCCGGCGGTGCGCCAGACGCGCAGGTAGTCCTGCGTGATCGAGGCGTGGTTGTAATCCACCGCGATGAAGTCGAGCTGATTGCCGGAGTAGTTCGACTCCGCGGCCTGGTTGATGTAGTTCACGTCGGTGAACAGGCTGAGGTCCATGTCGGTCCCGACGTCGGGGCGGTTGCCGACCAGCGCCCAGTAGTTCGTGGTCGGGATGTAGTTGAAGAGCCGCAGGGCGAAGGGCGAGGAGAAGGGCGTCTCCTCCGCCAGCGTGAACGGATCGGGGCTGCCGATCTGGATGGTGAAGTTGCCGGCGACGGCGTTGTTGGACCAGATCACCAGCCCGTAGACGTCGTCCTCGGGCACCGTGTAGGTGAACGACTCGTCGAGCCCGTTGCCGTTCACGTTGGCCGTGATCACGGCCCCGCTGCGCCCGACCCAGTAGGCGCCGCCGTTCGACTTGTAGAGCGCCATGCTGAGGTCGAGTCCGGCGGTCTGGTTGTCGAGGATGAAGGAGATCTCCTCACCGCCGAACAGCGGCACGTCCCACACCCGGACGATGTTGTAGTCCTGCCAGGAGCCGGCGCGCACGATGCCGTCCGGATAGAGCACCTCGGTGCCACCCTCGAAGGTCAGGTTGTAGCCGAGGACCGGCCCCGCGAAATGGGTGAGCTGGATGTGCTCGTTGCTGGGCGGGGAGTGGTTGTAGTCGCCGACGACGAAGTCGACCGCCGACCCGCCGAACACCGAGGACGCGTGGATGTAGTTGTGGTTGTTGTCGCCGTAGAGCGTGATGTCCTCGTCGGCGCCCGCCCCGGGCCGGATGCCCACCGCCGCCCAGTTGGTCCAGCGCTGCGACACCATCTCCGATTGCGTGGTGTTGTCCCAGAAGAACCAACCGTTGTGGTAGAGCTCGTACATCGTGACGAAGTTGTTGCCGGACGTGCGCCGCTTGACGGTGTCGAGCAGCCCGGCGCCCCCCTCGTCGACCCAGCCCCAGTGCTCGAGCGTGAAGGAGCAGATGTTGGTGAACGTGTTGTTGATCATCAGGCACGTCTCGTGCGGGGCGCACGCGGCGAGCTGGCAGTTGCCGTTGTTGACGTTCTCGTCCAGATACCAGCTCTGGCACAGGTTGCAGTTGATGCCGCCGTTGCACTGGCCGCCTTCGATGTACTCGTCGCACGCGCCGTAGAGGTGGCCCCACTCGTGGGCCCATACGTTGGCGTTGCTGTCGGTGTAGAGCCAGGTCTCCGACAGGCCGTACGACGCGAAGGCGCGGCCCGTGACGGCGGGCTGGAAGCAGCCGAGCACGTTGTCGAAGCCACGGTCGAACGTCTGCAGGTACAGGGTGAAGTCGTCGACCCGCGTCCCGTCCCCGTCGCTGTCGGCGAAGCCCAGGATGGCGAGCGCGTCCTCGGCGATCGCCTGGCTCATCCCGCTGTTCGGAATGTTGTAGCCGACGGTCACCTCGTAGAACCAGTAGTTGTCGCTGCCCTGCCAGTCGAAGGACACGTTCGCGCCGCCCGGCGTGTTGGCGAGGTAGTGGTCCTTGGCGACGTGGGCCCGGGCCCCGGCGTCGGCGCGTTGCTGTGCGGTGAAGGTGCCGCCGGTGTGGTTGATGAAGATGTGGATCGCCAGCGACCGGCCGCGCATGTAGTGCGCCGTGTCGTTGTCGTCCGCGAGCAGGACGTGGTCGGGGTCGGGGCTGCGGGAGAGCGACTGGGGCGTGAGGTGGGCACCCGTCAACGCATCGTAGCCGTCCATCTGACCAGCCGTGATCTCGAACTGCTCGGGCGGGCCGAGCGGCTGCGCGGCCGCCTCGAGCTGGGCGCGCTGGAGATCCGCCTGGGTGTAGTACCCGACCTTCGGGGGCTGGGGGGCGGCCGCGGCCGACATCGCCGTCGCGGCCAGCAGCAGAGCGGAGAGCAGGGAGACTCGCTTCATCTCAGCGCCCTCCCTTCTCGGCCTTGACCGTGCCGTCGTCGCGCGCGGGCGAGCGCCGTGAAGGCTTGGCAATCGTCTCCGGCGTCGGCGCCGGGCGCCCCTGCCGGATCGCCTCGAACTTGGCCCGCTCGAGGGCGCTCAGGCCCTCGGGCCCCACCAGCTGGAGGGGCGCGAACTCGCCGACCCCCATCTCCGGCGCGTTCGTGACGCGCGGCGACACCCGCGTCCTCGCGGCCTCGGCCTTGATCGCCTCGGCCTGCTCGCGGGACATCGCCATGCCCTCGACCAGGAGCGGTCGATAGAGCGAAGCCGATGACCGCGCCAGCGCCACCGCCGCACGCGCCATCTCGAGCTTGGCCTTCTCGATCTCGTTGAGGGCCGAGCGCGCGGCCGGGTCACCCAGGTCGGTGTAGTAGGAGCCCTTGTCCTCTGCGGTCGCGGCGGACTTCCGCGCGACCATGAACTTCTGCGGCGAAACCTGCTTCGCGGCCTCGACCGTCGGTGCCTTGATGGCCTCGCTCGCCATGACCGGGCCGGGTCGCGCCGGACCGCGACGCGGTGCGTCGGCGAACGCGGCGCCGGCGCAGAGCAGCCCGAGCGCGGGTATGAGGAGGCGAATGACGAAGGGGAATTGCCTCGTGACCATGGGGAGACCTCCGCTGGCTGGAAAGCGTCTTGCGACGCGGCGAGACGCCGCCGGCCCGGACGGGCCGGACGGCCCCGGAGTCCCATCGGGCGCGTGCGCACCGCCGTTGCGGCGGGGGACCACGACGTCGTGCGGCCTCGTCGTCGCGGTGGGGACCGGGAGGTTGGAACGGGAAAGAACAGCGCTTCACGCGTCAGAGTCGGGTATGCGGCCACCTCTGTGTCGCGTGACGGCGTCGCGGCCATGATGGCGGCGGACAGGTGAGCTACCCGTCGCCGGAGGGCAGGGGAGGGGCAGGGTACCCCTTGCGAGCATCCGTCTCGCGAATCACGGTAGGGTGCGCTGGCAGAGGTGTCAACGAATAATCATGCCGACGGCCGGAAATCCCGGCGTCCGATTGTCGGCGTTCACCCCGGTGGCTAGACTGCGCGCCGAATCCAACCCGTCACCGCCGCCATGGAGGAGAGGATGAGCAGGATCGGTCGCGGCTTCACGCTCACCTGGCTCGGCCACAGCACGTTCCGTCTCGACACCCAGGGCGGCCGCACGGTGCTGATGGACCCCTGGGTCGAGGGCAACCCCGCCTGCCCCAAGGCCGCCCGGCACTTCGAGCGGATCGACGTCATGACCATCAGCCACGGCCACGGCGATCACATGGCGGATGCGGTGCCGCTGGCCAAGCGGCTCAAGCCCGCGATCCTCTGCAACTACGAGATCGGCCTCTACCTCGGCCGGCAGGGGGTCGCGAACCTGCAGCCGATGAACAAGGGAGGGACCCAGCAGGCCGCCGGGCTGCAGTTCACGATGGTCCAGGCGCTCCACTCGAGCGGCATCGAGGACGGCGACCGCGTGCTCTACGGCGGCGAGGCCTGCGGCTTCGTCGTCACGCTCGAGGACGGCACCCGCCTCTACCACGCCGGCGACACCGCGGTCCATTCGGACATGGCGCTCATCGCCGAGCTCTATCGCCCCGAGGTCGCGCTGCTGCCGATCGGCGACCTCTACACGATGTCGCCGCGCGAGGCCGCGCTCGCGGCCCGCATGCTGAAGCCGCGATGGATCGTGCCGATGCACTACGGCACCTTCCCGGCGCTCACCGGCACGCCGGCGGAGCTGCGCGAAGAGCTGGCGCGGGCCGGCGTCGACGCCGAGGTGGTCGCGCCGGAGCCCGGCGGCGTGGTCTCCTAGGCCGTCACCGGCTCGAGGGTGAGCACGGCGACCAGGTCGTAGAGCGCGTGGATCAGGATCGCCACCGACGTGCTGGTGCGCCGGCGAATCTCTCCGAGCGTGAGGCCGAGCGCCAGGATCACGCCCATACCGATCCACGAGTACTGCACGTGCAGGGCGGCGAACACCAGCGAGGTCAGCACGAGCCCCAGGCGGGGCTGGAGCGCGCCGCGCATCGACAGCTCTTCGCCGACGCCGGCGCTCACCCCCAGCAGCACCGCCTCGGCGCGGCTGAGCCGGCCCGCGAGCATGGCGTTGACGCGCTGGTCGCTCGCCCAAAGCTCCGGGAACCAGTGCCGCTGCAGGACCTCGGCGCCGCCGTTGACGAAGAAGAGGAACGCGACGCCGAGCGCCACGATAATGACGTCGCGCGGGCGCACCGCCGCGATCCCGAGGCGCTCGAGCGTGGCTCGCAGGTCGCGGCGGACCAGGAATCCGACGCCGCCGAAGGCGAGCAGCGTCATGCCGATGAGACCGCCCCACAGCGATCCGGCGCCGAGCAGCTCCTCCTGGGCGAGCAACATGTCGGGATCGCGCGCGACCAGATACCAGCCCGGCACACAGAACATCAGACCCATGACCACCAGGCGGGCGCTGAGCCGGAGCGTGTGGCCGGGCTGGGGCGTCCGGAAGAGCGCGCGCGCCAGCACCGTGGCCACCGCCGGCGGCCAGAGCGCGAGGCAGGCGAGCGCGCCGAGCCCGCCGAAGCCGATCGCGAGCACGCGGGTCCAGCCGCCGGTCGGATCCTCGATCGGGATCGCCACCATGCTGGCGAAGAGCACCGCGCCGCCGGCCGGGACCGTCCACGCCAGCGACTGGTGGAGCATGACCCAGCGGGGGTCGCGATCGGCCGCATGGGAGACGGCGAAGACGCCGGCCAGCGCGCCGAGCCCGCCGAGCTCGGGGAGGCCGAACGCGAGTCCCGCCACGCCGCAGAGCAGGACCAGCGCGAGCCAGGTGATCAGCGCGCGCTCCTCCGCCGCGCGCACGGCGGGGTCGACCGGCGGCGGACCGAAGGGCTCGTCGGGCGGGCCCATCGGATCGACCGGCGGCGGCACGGAGGGATCGATGGGCGACCGACCGAGCGGATCCCCGAACGGCGGGCCGGCAGGCTCGCGGGTCGCCGCGCGTGGCGCCGCGTCCCCCGGCGATTGATTCATATCGTGCATCGCGGCAGCATAGGGACTCGATGAACGAGCGTCCAACGCTGACCATCACCGTCCTGCTGTTCGCACAGGCGCGCGAGCGCGCGGGCACCGCGCGCGAGACGCTCGAGCTGCCCGCGGGCAGCCGGGTCTCCGATGCGTTGGGGGTTTTGGAGTCCCGTCACCCCGAGCTCGCGACTCTGCGCGATCATCTCGCGATCGCGGTCGACCAGCGGCTGGTGCGCGACGATGCCCCGCTGACGTCCGGCGCCGAGCTCGCGCTGTTGCCGCCGGTGAGCGGCGGATGAGCCGCTCGGTGCCGCGCCGGCGCTCCACGACGCGCCGGCGTCTGGCCGGAGGCTCGAGACGCCGTGGCTGAGCTGGTGCGCGCCCCGATCGCGATCGATCGGCTGCTGGCGGACGCCACACGGGCCGATTGCGGCGCGGTGGTCCTGTTTCTCGGCACGACGAGGAATCGGCACCGCGGCCGCGCGGTCGCCGGGCTGGCCTACGAAGCCTACGAGCCGATGGCGCTGGCCGCACTCGAGACCCTCGAGCGCGAGTGCACGGAAGGCTTCGAGATCGCCGCGTGCCGGATCGTGCACCGGCTCGGCGAGGTGCCGCTGGCCGAAGCCAGCGTCGCGGTCGTCGTGTCGGCCGCTCATCGCGCCGCGGCCTTCGACGCCGCGCGCTGGGCGATGCACGAGCTCAAGCGCCGCGTGCCGATCTGGAAGCACGAGCGTTTCGCCGACGGCGGCTCGGCGTGGGTGGAAGGGACCCGGCTCGAGTGAGGCGAAACGCGAAGAGCGGCAACGATCCTCGGGGCGCTGCGCGGACTGTTCTAGGGACGCGCGCGTTCGCGCGCGGCCGCCGCCTCCTCGCGCACGGCGGGGTCGACATCCGCGGCTGATCGCTCGAGCGCGGCGACGATCCCGTCGACCGAGCAGTCGGCGCCCTCGGTCGAGATCGCGCGCGCGATCTCACCCAGCGCCCAGGCGGCGTGGCCGCGCACCAGGGGATCGGCGTCGCGCTCGAGCGCGCGCTGCAGCGCCGGCACCGCCGCCGCCTCGGCGCGGTTGCCGAGCGCCACGCAGACGTTGCGCAGGAACCCGCCCCGCCCCGCGCGCCGGATCGGACTGCCCGCGAACAGCGCGCGAAAGCCGGACTCGTCGAGTCCGAGGAAGGCCTCCAGCGTCCAGCCGCCCAGCTCGCGCGCCTGGAGCCGGGCCTCGCGCGCCGGCGGCGCGAAGCGATTCCACGGGCAGACCTCCTGGCAGAGGTCGCAGCCGAAGATCCAGTCGCCGATCGAGCGGCGCAGCTCGCGCGGAATCGCGCCGGCGTGCTCGATCGTGAGGTACGAGATGCACAACCGCGCGTCGACCTGGTAAGGCGCCACGATCGCGCTGGTCGGACAGACGTCGAGGCAGCGCCGGCAGGTGCCGCAGCGCTCGCGCTCGACCGGCGGATCGGGCTCGAGCGATCGATCGACGAGCACTTCGCCGAGCAGCACCCAGGAGCCGGTCTGCGACAGTAGCCCCGAGTGCTTGCCGATCCAGCCCAGGCCCGAGCGCTCCGCCCAGGCGCGCTCGAGAATGGCGCCGGTGTCGGACCAGCCGAGCGCCCGCGCGCCCGGCCGTGCCTCGACCACGATGCGGGCCAGCGCGCCGAGCCGCTCCGCCATGATGCGGTGGT
>Ga0137455_1000552_pt1 | contig 10296 bp, 18 predicted proteins | sample EasRivERMGT600_2_FD_102334 | JGI IMG/M metagenome (GOLD analysis project Ga0137455, IMG submission 102334) | Soil microbial communities from meander-bound floodplain in the East River, Colorado, USA - East River MetaG ERMGT600_2 | ecosystem: Environmental > Terrestrial > Soil > Floodplain ... | reverse complement strand
CATGAATAGCCAGCAATGCTGGCCCTTCTCGACAACCACCGTAAGGAACGGGTCGATGATGCCGATGGCAGAGTCGATGTGACACATGCCCACCATCTCGGTGTTGCCGGGGATGACGAAGCGCACGTGGTGCCCCGGCTTCAACCTTTCGCTCGCTGTCACGGGTAGCACAGCGATATGAATGGCATCGCGATGCTCGTTGGTTTCGATCAGCTGCCCTAGCTTGGGTCCGTTCATTGCATCTCCTTTCGAATCTGAATTTTCAGATTGGCTACTTGCCGCCGAACATCTGCTTCAACTTCACGCTGCCGATCATCTTGTTGATCCCCGGCCCTGCGATCCCCGGCATCTTGGTGTCGTACACGATGCGAGCGAACACCGCGAGGAACTCCGGCGGGCCACGGTCGAGGTAGTCGTACGCATGCTCCAGGTTCTGCTTGGTGGCACGCGATGCCAACGTCAACGCCAGCGCCCACTGCACCTCCATCTTGTCGGGCATGGGCACCCGCCTGCCTGCGAGGATCGCGTCCACATCGGGCATGTTGTTGGCGATCTTGCGGAAGGCACCGAACTTCACCGCCGTCGGCGAACCAACGAGTGACGCCGCGTCGCCCACCACATCCCCCTCGCCCAGCCCTGGCTCGTTCACGTCGATGTAGTTGCAGTACTTGGACAGCCGCTCCAGCGAACGCGACGAGGAGAACTGCGGCTTCAGCATCTGCGCCGGATCAGAGGGATCGAACGAGTTGAAGAACGTCGGCGCGTACTCACGCGTGTCGCTCGGATTGATACGCTCCATGCCGTGCATCTTCAGGAACGCCAGCACCACCGGGTTCCATCCGTTCTCGGCACCGTACTGGAACACCTCGTCGGTGGTCGGGATCACTGTCATGAGGGAGATGCGGTTGCCCTCCTTGGTGAGGATGCGGTTGGCCCCGGACCTGTCGCTCACCCGGTTGCCGGTGAGGAAATGGTAGGTGTCGGACGGCAGCGTGAAGTTATGCCCGCCGTTCTCCTCCACCAGCTGGCAGGTGAAGTTCGCTTGCGGCACGTTGTGATCGGTGAACTCGTCGTGCACGAACAAGAGCCCACCCTGCAAGTCCAGAGGTGGCAGCATGTCGGCACTCGGGTACTGGTGGGTGAGCTTGTCGCTGTGGTCAGGCACCGGCAACCCCGCCACCTCATGTACTTCATGATGCGATAGCTTCAGCTGGAAGATGTGCTGCAATCCCATCGCGCGAGCGATGTACACCTTGGCGAACGTCTTGCCCGTACCCGGCATGCCGATCCATGCCACTGCACGTACGCCCGATCGGTACATCCTTACCGTCGATGCGATGGCGGCTTGGTACCCCATCACGCTGTAGTCCTGGCTGATTTCAGGCATTGCTTTTCTCCTTGGTTAAGGGAACTTCGTCCAACATTCGGTGGTACTTCACATGCGCTACCCACAGATCACGCAGGTACTTGTTCAGCTTCGCGCGTGGGTCTTCGACGCGGTAGTTCAGCACTGCACGTAACAGGTCTAGGTCGAACTCTCCTTTCTCGATGGCGGCAATGGCATCGTGTGATCGGACGTAGGCTGTCCCGAAGGTGTGCCCTTCCCTCGCCATGTGCAGATGCGGCAGGTACACGTCCATTGCTTTCGCACGCCACGTGCGCATCAGCGCTCTCGCTTCGGCATTGGGTGCATGTCTGGTGTACGGCTTGATCTCGCTGGTTACCATGCCCGTCTTGTCGATCTCCATGCCGTCGTAGTACTGCACGCTGCCGTCGTTGGCACGCCCGTCCCATGCACCCGCCCACCGCTGGTGGTACAGGTACACCGGCTCGTCCCAGTCGCCGATCTTCTGGCGGAACACGTAGAACCCTGCCTCACGCAGCCAGCTACGCGTGGCTACTCGGTCGACCCATCCACGACAGTCGATCATGACGCTGCCATCAGGGTGGAAGTGGATGATCTCGGTGTTGAACAGCTTGAGCACGATGTCGTTGCCCTTGCGGTACGCCTGCGCACAGTTTTGCAGCTGCACGATGTGCGGGTCCTTGCGCTTGGTCTTCGCCTTGTCATGCAGTGCGGTGTCCAGGGCGTGGTAATTCAGTCGGTGGGTGGGGTTGGGTGGTCGGCAGAAACCCATGTCATTCTCCCTCTTTCACCACCGCCGACGGGTCCCGCTCTTGCAAACCTCGTTCCTTCAACCACGCTTGTGCTTGCGCTTTCGTGTCGAAGTAGGGTGAAATGTTGTCCTGCGTATGCTCGTCGAAGATGACGTATGGCGGGTGGTCGTAGCCGCTTTCGAAACAGTCATCCCTTGTGCCGTCGATGTGCAGGTACTGCTTGTTAGTTTTCATACCTCCTCTCCTTTCTGTGCGTCAACCGCACGCTTGGTGAATGCGACGAAGAACAACATCATTGCCTTCTTGTGCTTGGCCATGGTGACCATGAACTCCAGCGCACGGCACAGGTGGAACAGCTTGCATGTCTCGGGGTACTGCCACGAATGGATGTACCCCTTCTCCAGTGCACGCACGGTGTTGCGCAACGTATTGCGCTCACGCTCAACGTCGGCATGCATGGCATCGAGCAGCACCGCGTATTCCTTCATCTCGTCGAGCTTCATCATGATGTTGCGCTTGTCCTTCAGCGCATCGGGCAGCACGACCTTGCGTGTCTCGCGGTCGTACCATGGGTTGCGTGGGTTACGTTCCCACCAGTCGTACGGCACTTCGTCGGCGAGCTTCATTGCTTCTCCTTCTCCAACACACGCCGCACTTCGTGCGTGAACGCGTCTGAACTTTTGGTGATGTGCCGCACCGTCATCAACGTGGGCTTGGGGAACTCGGGGACCACAGCCAGATGCGATCGAGTCTTCGGCATGTAGGGTGTGGTCAGCTTCCTTTGCCACACCTTGAGCGCTTCGATGTGGTTGTGCAGCACCATGGCCAGGGCAGTGGCCGTGGCTTCGTTGAGTGGTTCGTCCATCTGCAATCCTCACAGTACTTGACGCGCATCGGCACCAGCACATTGCACCCGGCGCACTCGTGCATCGCGTTCGGACATTCGATCTCGTGGGTAGCCACGCCGTTGATCACCAGCGCAGCGCAGGCGTTGCACTTGACGTGCGGATATGCGCTGACGTTGAACCCTTGGCGGATCAGGCTGGCCTTGACGTAGTTCGTAGTTGCCATGCTTTTCCTTTCGCTTGGACGTGCGCACTCAATCTGAATTTTCAGATTCAAAAATGCACACGATAAAGCGCCCTCGACTTTGGATCGAAGGCGGACTGGGTTTAACCAGTTATTGCATGGTGATCTCCTTAGTAGATGTGGCTGCTTGTGATCTGCACACTCATGTGGGATGCCAAGCCCTTGCGTATGTGAATGTGCAGATAAAAACAGCCTGACCCAACCGGCGTCGCCAGATAGCGTAAGCGTGGGGTCGAAGTGAAACAAAATACCGATATGATTACTAGTCGTGGTCTTGCACGGAAGGTTTTGTGCTGTGTTTGAAAGGTGATAGATCGCTTTTCCACAGCCGTACTCTGCACGTCGATGCGTGAGCGCATCCTCCCTCGGCGAGGGCAGACTAACGAGATTCAGCAGGACCCGGCACGCTTGTCAGGCGTGTGCTCCGGTGCCCACCAGCACCGTCTACTGGACCATGCGGGATGCATGGCGGGTGGCTCTCGTGTGGGTCGTGGTGCTGTATGCGCATCGTCGACATGGGTCAACGGCTGGGCACAGGGAGCACGCTACTCATCCCACCTATCGCCTACCTCACGGGGAATTATTTTTTAACGGTGCCGTTCCCGCCCTTGGCATCGGTGTATGCAGGCATCGCGCTCTGCACTCAACGGCCCTCAATTTGCCGTTGCTCGGGGGAGTACACCGCACCCCTGTCACTGGCTCCCAATCTGAAAATTCAGATTCAGACTTTCGCGTTCCCTTTCCCACCGTGACCCCTACATTATACCACATGTTGGTGTACGTGTCAAGGAAAATAAAGGGAATCAAGGGGTTAGGGGCGCGTCGCTTCCCGCAGTCGGTCGTACTCTGCAACCAGAACTTCAGCAACTTGGTTGTAGCAGTCGGCATTTATCCGCAGGTCTTGCGACATTGCGTCTGCTGCGACGAGTGCCTGCTTGCACCGCGCAAGCTCGGCCGTCAGGGATTCGATGCGGTCGGCGGCTTGGTTGATCGTCTCGCGGTTCGGCCCTTCGAATAGACCGAGATACCGCAGTACCTCTACTAGCGCATCCTGTTGCGGGCACGGCGTCATCGCAATACCTTCCAGACAACAAACCCGATACCGCCTATGCCGACGATGTAGAGCGCCGTTAGCGCGAGTAGTTGCCAATCATGCGGCGTCATTTGTCGGCGTCCTGTTGAGCGAGAGCGGCGCGGGCGGCTTTGTGTGCTGCATACAGTCGCTCGGCAACGCCAGCGGTCGGCTCCTCTTCGCCGTTGTCGCTCAAGAATGCGTCAATGGCATCCGTCAACTCCCGCAGCGCTTCTCTTACTCCTGCGGCGGGATGGGTATAAAGAGGTTCCCATAAATGAGCGAAATCGGGGCCGGGGTTATTCGGACGCAATGCGCCATTGCGATAGGCCCGCCACGCTACCGGCTCCTCTCTTGCTGCTGTGCGAGAGCGGGCTTGCCAACCGATCCACGCCGATCCCTCTGCAACCGCGTGTACGTTTTGCGTGGCATACCACGCCTCGAACGCCTCGCGCTCCTCACTCGTCGTCGTCATTTGTCGGCGTCCTGAGCGAGAGCGCGGATAGCGTCTGCGCACATTGCACGCACAAGCGATGGATTCGATGGCATGCCACGCACTCCCTCGCACGCTTGCGCGCACTCCTCAATCGTCGCTTCTCTTACTCCTGCGGCGGGAGGGGCGGAGTAGAGGGGGCGTACTTCCATCGTGGCGTCGTGCGGCGGTTTGGTAAAGATCGTTGCGCTCCAAGCGGACGCCCCTTGCGCGCGGTACTGCCACGCTACCGGCTCCTCTCTTGCTGCTGTGCGGGATGCGAGTGCGGTGAGCCATGCCTGCTCCCATAGCAACCAGCCCGCGACAGCGGAGTGGCCGAGACTCGCGCAGTGTCGGTCGTACGCTCGGCGTGCGGCCTCGCGCTCCTCACTCGTCGTCATTTCACTTCCCTCCCAAAAAGAAGCGAGCGCCCTAATGCGTGGCAGGAAGCGCTCGCCCGTGAAGTCACTACAACTGCATCAGCGCGCGATCTGTGCCGAGTACAGCGCGTCCTCGTACGGGATCTGCACGTCGGTCAGCCACATGGTGACCCAGCTGTCCTTCGGCACCGTGGTGCCCAGCAGGATCGCCGTGCCCAGCCCGCCCTGCCCCGCGTTGTCCTGGCTGCCTGCCGAGGGACCGTAGGCGATGCTGCACCATGCTCCTGGGCGCGAGTAGCTCACGTTGGCACCGTCGTACCCCAGCTGGTAGGTATACAGCCGCCCGTCACCCGCCATGTTCTTGATGGTGAGGTTGCCCGCACCCTGCGTCGCCGGTACCTGCACGGTGGAGTTGGGAGGGGGCAGATCGGGCGGGTTTACGACCCCGCCGTTGCCCGACACCTTCACTGCATCGTGCCACGCCTGGATGGCGCTCCACGCCGCGCCGCTCTTGTCGTTCTGCTTGCTCGCGTCGAGATTGCTCGCCTTGGCACCCGGGATGTTGCCCTTGTCGAGCAGTTCGGCAGTCTTCCCCGTGGCTGCATTGACCGCGCTCGGGATCTGCCCGCCGGTGTTGATGTCCTCGTTCAGCTTCTGCAGCTGCTCTGCGGTGACCGTATACGTCGTCATCTGAAATACTCCTTGGTTAGTTGTCCTGCCTTCGCTTCATACACCGCAACCCACGATGGGTGCGCGCGTAGCCATTCGTCCGCGATCTGCTCCATGTGCTTCTTCATCTGGGTGCCACCTCCCCGGTACCCGCAGAACCTGCGTAGTGCGTGGTACCACGCGCTCATGTCGACCTTGCGCACGTACAGGATACGCGCGGCACAGATCACGTCCCATACGTCGGGATCGAAGTCGTCTGCCTGGATGGGGTTCGAGGGCTTCACAGGTTGCTCGGCAATTCGAATCCTACCAGTGTATCTGGGGTTGGTGTGAAGGGCATGGACGCGGGTGGTGCCGCAGGAGAGGGCCAATCTGAATTGTCAGATTGGGCGACTGGTTTCAGGCCCAGTATCTGCTCGGTCGACAGCTTGCGCACCTCCGCCAGCTTCGTCTCGAACGCATCGTTGAACACCGCCGATCGCAGCATGCGCACCTCGCGGTAGATCCGGTCCAGTCGCGAGTAGATCTCGTCACGCTGGTCCTTCGTATACCCGCGCATGCGGCGCGCGTCGTGCGCCCGGTCGAGCATGGGCTGCAGGGCATTCAGCATCTTGTCCGTTGTCGTCAGTAACTCTTTGCGCCGTGCCAGCCGCATGCCGACAGGGTGTCCTGGCACCGATGCGTCGCCGATCACTGGTGGGTTGCGTGGCCTGCCGCGCTTCGGGTTCAGGAACTTGTATAGGTGCGATGCCACTGTATACAGATACGCTTTCCCATTGAGAAAATTCCTGTGGCTCTTGTTCCAGTGGAACCGTGGCTGTGCAGGTATCGACGTTGGGTCGAGCATGGCCATGTCCACGAGCAGCAGGCCCGCAGTGTGCATCTCCAGCAACCCCTGCCGCTGCAGCAAGACAGGCAACGACCTGCCCGCGTAGCTCGGGCTGTCCTTGTGCGTCTCCACGTGCAGGGTGTGGCCACGTCGCCGAACCCACAGTCGGAAGCGCACTTCCTTGGGCTCCCCGTCCTCAAGCCACGACGTTGTCGACCAGGGTGTCGGCACTCCTCTGAGGGTCTTCAGGAACAACGCCGCTTGCGAGTGCGACGTGTAGTTTCGAACCAATCTGCGCGGCATTCTGCATCTCCTTCTGGGTGGAAAATTAGGGAAAGCGGACGATAACATGAAAAAGGCATTTACCACAACTGTACAAAATTTGTACAGCGGAAATAGAACGTGCGTTCGAGGGTTTTTCGAGAATCATTGGGGAAGCATTTCTCGGTCGGCTGCTGCCAAACCCTCTGGTTTTCGAAAGTGGCCTAGTTTGGGGTTTTTTCGGAGGCCCGCCAGCCGAAGTCATGGATTGAGTGGTGAGATTGGCAGCGCGAAGCGTGGAGGGGTTGTTTGTGCCGCAAACAATATGGGTATGAGCGCGGCAGATCAGGTATTAAATGTGGTTGTTGGTCAACATATAGAGAGGGATGGAAAGTTGGGGCCGGCGAGGAGGGGTGCAAAAAAATGTTTGTACTCCCAGTTTGGGTAGGGTCACGCGAGGGTATTATTATTATTTATAGTTAGTTAGATGATGATGATAAGAGCTTAGGAAAAAATGGTTTTTCTTTTTAATCAATGCAGTAGAACCAAAATCGCGCCGTGACGTCGCCTGGCGGGCTAAGCCATTTGGCGGTTTCTCCTATGAAAAAACTAATGCCGATGCTGGCCAGCCGCCAGAATGTGCTGATTATGTAGTTTATTGAATGGTGCAACATACTGAATCTGAAAATTCAGATTGGGGTCGACCCCGTAGAATCGCCGCTAGCGAAAAATCGGGCCGTCAAGGTAGGGTGATACCTACCCGTGCCCGATCGCCCTGTACGCGTCGATTTTAGGCCGATTCCGGGCATAAAAAATGGCGTCACGGGGACGCCAAAACGATGGGCGAGAAAAAGCCCGGACTAACCGCGTCCGGGCTTTGAGGGTTGCGCTTGCTACTTGGTCGCGCCGTTCGCGAGCTTGGCCACGGTGCCCAAGACTTCCAGCATCTCACCGTCACCCGCATGCTTGCCTTGCATCTCCGCTACGAACGCGAGCACCGCGACCAGACGCGCGGCGACGTCCTTTTCGCTGAGCTTCGATACAGTAGCAGCGGCCTTTTCCTTGCGGCCGCGCGTTTCCTTGGTGCTCGCGCTCTTGCGCGAAGTGTGCGGCGAGTACTGACGCGCGAGGTAGTCGAACCGGTTCTGTGCGCTCTTGTAGGCTTTGGTTCCCTCGGCCGCTTCAGGCGCAAGCCCGTGCACGAATCCCGCGCGCAACACCTTGCGATCGTCCGTGCCTACCCTTGCGAGCTTCAGAGCTTCTGCCCAGTTGAGCGCGTTCTGTCCATCGTCCGCGCCAAGCTCGACACCGCGAGCGAACAACGAGTCTTGCTTCGGTGTCATGGCGACAGCGTGCGTCACCTTGGCATTGTTGAACTTTACGAACGCAACTGGGGTATTGATCTTCGACATGATAGCTCCTATGAACTGGGCAGAATTACCCAGTGACTACAGTATAGCACGGTACAGTATGTGAATCTGAAAATTCAGATTGACGACGCGGCGCGCGGCGCGGGCGGGGAAATTTTTTGGGGGGTGGGGAGGGCGGGGGGTTGTGGGGCGTAGAGGGGGGTAGTCCGGACAAGGGGGAGGGGTGGAAATTGGGGAGCCCCTAAAAAAACAATCTTTTATTCATAACTACCTTGCGTTCGTACGATAACGTTGTGTATAATTGCGTATGACCAAACACACTCGGAAACGCGGTACCGGCACCGTTCGCAAGGACGGCTACATCGCCCACTACCGAAACAAGCGCATTGTGTTCGAGCACATAGAGATCGCCGAACGCGCGCTGGGGCACCCCCTGCCTCGCGGAGCACAGATCCACCACGTCGATGGGGACCCAGCCAACAACGCTCCTGGCAACCTCGTGATATGCCCGAGCAAGAAGTACCACATGGAGCTACATGCACGCGACGCCGCGCGAACTGCTGGCTATCCGATGGAGTGGAGAAAGTGCGCTTTCTGCAAGAACTACGACAATCCGAACGATTTGTTCTTCAGCGGTGTGCACTACCATAAAGCGTGCCGACGACAGTATCTTAAAGCACGATATGATCGGATTCACGGGAAGACCTGACACCCCCTCCCAGTCGTTTATAGTCCTCCATACTGTACTATCCTCCCTCTTGACATTTCCCCCCTCCCAAGGTATCCCCGCCGGGTAGTACTTCTCAAGGAGAATGCAGAATGGAAGGCACGCTGATCTCTCTACTGATATTCGTGGTCATACTGGGGGTGATCTACTACATCCTCACGCTGATCCCTCTGCCGCAGCCGTTCAAGAACATTGCGCTCATCATCATTGCCGTGATCGCCCTGCTCTACCTCGTCGGCATGTTCACCGGGTACAGCCCTTCGTTTAGACGATAGCCACAACGACTCTGACCTAATCCTGCGACGCCTTCGGGCGTCCCTCATGAGGGCGATCGGAAGATCGACCCTGGCTAGGTCAGAGTATTTTCTTTCTACATACAGTGGTAGCTCCCAATCAGGAGACTGAAATGCCGAAGCGAATGAGCGCCATCGAGCGTATCGAGATCCGTGGCGGTGACGCCAGCACGAACCCGCGCAACCGATTCAAGGTGCCGAGCGCGCGATGGAACCGCTGGAGCGACACTGCCCGGTGCGTGTTCAACAGCGTGTTCATGCAAGCGAAGGACAGCCAGATGCTGTACCTGCACCCCAAGACCGATCCGGTGCCGAAGGTGCAGTGGCAGACCACCGCGTGGAATGTAGCGTGGATCGCGGCGGATGCGGTGCAGGATGTGATGGAAGCGCGGGCCGAGCACCAAAAGGCAGCCTGACCATGCCAGACTTGACAACAACCACGCTGGGCCGGTTCTGCCGCGAGCTTGCGGGCGGGCTCGACGATCTCTCCGTCATCCTCAAGGAGTGGCACGTCACGCAGGCCGACTGGGAGGGGATACAGTCGTCGCCCGCCTTCGTCACCGAGATGCGTCTGGTCGAGGCCGAGATGCGCGAACTGGGCAACGATGCGGGCTATGTATACCGCATGAAAAGCCTGTCCGAGCAGATGCTGCCCGAAGTCGTCAAGCTGCTGATGAGCGACCACACGACACCCACCATGAAGTTCGAGATGATCAAGTGGGTGGCGGAGATGGCGAGGCTCAAGGAGAAGCCCGTGCCGAAAGGCGAGTTCCAGGGGCCGCGAGGGCCCAGCGTCATCTTTAAATTCGGTGCGGGACTTCCGATACAAACCATGACCGTGCATGCGGGGGAGCAGGTTGTGGAGGAGCCGGTGCAGGAAACCCATAAAATTATGGGTGGATCACATGAAATCATGAGATTGGCCGAGGCGGAGCCTGTGGACAGAGTTGTTGACAACACGGGCTGGCCCGTATGAGCGCGGTTCTCGATGACCAACACAGTGACGTCCCCGAAGT
>Ga0137455_1000550_pt1 | contig 10312 bp, 7 predicted proteins | sample EasRivERMGT600_2_FD_102334 | JGI IMG/M metagenome (GOLD analysis project Ga0137455, IMG submission 102334) | Soil microbial communities from meander-bound floodplain in the East River, Colorado, USA - East River MetaG ERMGT600_2 | ecosystem: Environmental > Terrestrial > Soil > Floodplain ... | reverse complement strand
TGACGTCGCCGATCGCGTACACCTGTTTGACCGAAGTCTGCAACCGGTCGTTGACCGAGATCTTGCCGCGGTCGCCGCGGGCGACACCGGCGGCCTCGAGGCCGAGGCCCTCGGTGTAGGGCCGGCGCCCGGTCGCGACCAGGACGGTGTCGACGGTGACGGTGCGGCCGCCGCCGAGGTTCAGGGCCACGCCGCCGTCCTCGCCGTCCGCCACTCCTTCGACCTTGGTGCCGAGATGGAGCGTGATCTTCTGCTTCTTCATCTCGCGCTCGAGCGCCTGCGCGATCTCGTCGTCCTCCGCCGGCACCAGCCGCGGCAGCATCTCGATCAGCGTGACCTCGGTGCCGAGGGCGGCGAAGAAGCAGGCGAACTCGCAGCCGACCACGCCGCCCCCCAGCACGGCGAGCCGGCGCGGCTGGCGCGGCAGGTCGAGCGCCTCCTTGCTGGTGATGATCCGCTGGCCGTCGAGGGCGATGCCCGGGGGCATGGTCGCGTAGGCCCCGGTGGCCAGGATCACGTGCTCGGCGGCGATCTCGGCGCGACCGCCGTCGGCCTGCGCGACCGCGATGCGGCCCGGCCCGGCGAGCGAGGCGGCGCCGCGCACGATCTCCACCTGGCGGCCGGCAAGAAGCGTCTTGACGCCGCCGGTGAGCTGCTTGACCACCTTGTTCTTGCGCTCGAGCAGCAGGTTCCAGTTGATCCGCGGCTCGGAGACCTCGATGCCGAACTCCCGCGCCCGCCGGATCTGCTCGAGCAGGTGGGCCGAGACGATCCAGGCCTTGGTCGGGATGCACCCCCAGTTGAGACAGGTGCCACCGAGCTCGTCCTTCTCGACCACGGCGGTGCGAAGACCGAGCTGCGCCGCGCGGATCGCGGCGACGTAGCCGCCGGGGCCGGTGCCGACGACGACGACCTGGTAGGAACCGCCTGGAGTGCTCATGCGTGGGCGCTTTCGTCGAGGTGGCGTCAGCGGCTGCGGAGTCGCACGAATCTGTCGCACGAAATCTAGGGTTGCGACGCCCGGAGTGTCAACGGGGCGCCCCGGCGAGCCGGGACGCCCCGTGACGTTTCAGCGATCGCGAGCGTTCAGCGCGCGATCATGATCCTCCGGCTCTCGACCCCGCGCCGCGTGGTCAGCCGCGCGAAGTAGACGCCGTTGCCCACCGCACCACCGTCGGCGCGCCGCCCCGACCAGGTCGTGACGTGCCGCCCGCTCGTGGCCGCGCCCTTGAACACCGTGTCGACCCGCCGGCCGCCGATGTCGAAGATCGCCAGCTCGACCGAGGAGCCCGACAGATCCGCCGGGATCGCCCAGTCGAAGTGCACGTCGCCGGCGCTCGGGTTGGGGGACGGATGCGCGAACTCCACGCTCGCGACGCCGCCCGAGACCTCGGCGCGATACGGGCCCGCGTCGGCGACGACGGCGCCATCGCGAATGCCCTCGATGCGGTAGTACCAGACGCCCGCGCCGGGGCTGTCGCGCCAGCTGCGCGCGGCGGCCGGGAGCATGCCGGCGAGGTCATCGTAAACGCCGTCCTCGATCGTGCCGCGGTACACGCGGAAGCCGTCGACCGCGAGGCCGTCGTCGATCTGCCAGCGCAGCTCGTAGCCGCCGTCGACCTCGCCGCCGGCGAACATGCTCATGGCGGTCGCGGTGGCGCCGAAGAACCAGCCGATGTCGCGGAACAGCTCGAGCGTCAGGTCGACGTTGTCGTGCAGGCTGGCCGTGGCCGACGGCTCCATCAGCGCGTTCGGATCCAGAGCCGTGTCGAAGTGCGAGATCGATGACCCGCCCTGGACCGGGTTGGGCGCGAAGAGCCGCACGCGACCGGCGTCGGTGGTGCCCGCGAGCAGCGTCGGGTGGCGGTTGAGCGTCACGTTGACCGGCCCGTTCAGCAGCTCGGCCTTCATCGCGGTGCCCGCCGCCTGGGTGATCATGACCACCGGGATGGTGATCATCGGATCGGTGCCGCCCGGATCGATCAGGCCGGCCGCGTTGTTGGCGATGATGAGCGCGACCGCGCCGGCGGCCTGGGCGGCCGCGGCTTTGATGACGAAGGTGCAGGAGCCGCGGTCGAGCAGCGCGATGTTGCCGGCGACCGCCGCCGCGTTGATGTAGGGCGTCTCGCAGCCGTCGCTGGGGGTGCCCGTGGGAGCCGTGGACACGCCGTCGTCGACCAGCACGACGTTGCCCGAGATCCCGGCCTGCGTCAGCGAGGCCCCGAAGGCCGCCACGCCGACCGGGTACTCACCCGCGATCGCGCCGGGCGAGTTGACGATCATGCGCGGGCGCTTGTTGAGGAAGGTCTGCGCCATGGTGTTGACGTTGAACCCGTCCCAAGCGACGTTGCCGGAGTTGACGGCCGACGCCTGCCGCTGCGCGTTGGTCATGTCGGGCCAGTAGAGGCCGACGGTCTCGTCGAACATGTAGCGCTGGTAGATGTCGGGGAAGCCGGCGTTCGGCGCTCCGGTCCCGAGATTGCCGAACTGCTGGAAGTTGAGCCCGTGCCCGAGCTCGTGAAGCACCACCGGCAGCAGCTCGATGTTGACGCCCTCGAGGCCGTCCAGGCCGTAGTACCAGACCAGACCCGGGCCGAAGCAGCCCGCGTCGAGCTGTGAGTTGAAGGTCGCGTTGATGTCCGGCTGAACCGCACTGAGGTCGGCGCCGAACTGCTTGTTGGCGAGCGCCTGGCCGTACCAGGTGCCGCTGAACTCGGCGCCGGCGAAGTCACGGTGAATCGTGATGGCGCCTGCGGAGCCGAGCACGGCGCTGGTGGCGCTGCAGGTCTGCGGGTTGAACTGCGCCCGCACCTGGATCGTCACGGCGCTGGGCAACAGCGCGCCCCAGATCGACGCCGCATGGTTGAAGATGTTGAGGCGCTGCTCTCCCAGCGTGACGCCGGGATTGCCGCCCACCGGGGCCCGCGGCGACGGGTCGTTGAATCCCTCGCCGGCCCCGTCGTTGTTGACGATGACGATGGTCGCCGCATGGCCGACTGCGGCCGCGGCCAGCAACAGCACGAGCGTGAGCGCAAATCGCAGAGTTCTCATGGCTCACCTCTCCGCGCTGGGCAGCGCCGTCTCGAACGCGTGGTGCACGTGACGCGGATCGAGGGCCTGGGCCGGATCGTGGACGCAGCGGACCTGGAGCCTGCCCGAGGCGTCGCGGACCATGACGCTGTACTCCTGGAACCGTCCCTCGAGATCGATCATCACGGAGCCGTCGGGAAGCGTCACTTGCGTGAGACCCTCGGTGGACTGACTGAACGACTCGTCCCCGGTGGCCGGCAATCCATATGTGCCGGTCTCAGGGTCCATCGCGACGCGCAGGCCGGCGGTGCCGACCGGCTCGGTTGCGATCTTCGCCTCGGCGCGAGCCACCGGAGCCGCCTCGGCGCGGACGGCGGGCGCGGGCGCCGCAATCGCCACCGGCGACACGGCGACGGGCGACGTCACGTCGCTAGCCGGTGCCGGGCCATCGGATGAGTGCATCGCGCTCACGCCGAGCGCGACGGTGACGAGTGCAGCAGCGCCCGCACCGGCGATGAGAAGGGAAGGAAATCGGGTGGCCGTTCGACTCATGACTGGCTCCTTCTGGTTGGGGGTAGCAACCAAGAAAACGGCGTCAAGCCGGCGCAAAGGATACGTCGGCGGCGCGTGGGGCCGACAGGGAAAAAGCCGTCCCGCCTCGATTCCGGAGACGCTCACCCCCTCGCCGCGCCGCGTCGGGCCTGGAGCCGGCGCGGGACACAGCCAGGACTCGGAAACGGCGCGGGCCCCGACCGTAGCGAGGGTCGGGGCCCGCGAACGACGCGGCAGGATCGCCTTGTTTACGGCAGCAGAACCATCCGCTTGGCGGCCATCCCCTGGGCGGTCTTGAGGCGGTAGAGGTAGACGCCCGACGGCATCCGATGGCCTCGGCCGTCGGTGCCGTCCCAGGTCTCGGTGTAGGTGCCGGCCGTGCGATAGCCGCTGTGAATCCGCTTCACCAGCGATCCCCTCAGGTCGTAGACGCCGAGCTCCGTCATACCGGCCTTGGGCAGGTCGTAGCGCAAGGTGGTGCGGGTGGAGAACGGATTCGGCGCCGCGGCCCGCAGCTGGAGCGCGGAAGGGGGTCCCGGCGGCACGCCGGTGATGGGCGCGTCCAGCCAGCCGATGTCGTCGAAGTGATAGAGGGTGAGATCGACGTCGTCGGAGAGACCGTCGTTGACGAACGGCTCCATCAAGGCATCGGGGAAGAGCGTGACGTCGAAGTGCGAGATCGACGAGCCGCCCACCACCGGGTTGGGCGCGTAGAGCAGGACGCGCCCGGCGTTGTCGGCGCCGGCCAGCAGTGTCGCGTGGGTCCCCACCGTGACGTTGACCGGTCCGCCCAACAGCTGGTTCTTGAGCGTCGTGCCGTCCGCCTGGCTCACCGCGATCACCGGGATGGTGATCGTCGGGTCACTGCCCCCCAGCTCTGGGGCCGGACCGGCCGCGTTGTTGGCGATGATCAGCGCGATGGCGCCTGCGTTCTGGGCCGCCTGCGCCTTCAGGGTGAAAGTGCAGACGCCGCGGTCCAGCAGCACGACGCGGCCGGCGACGGCGTTGACCAGCGCCGTACACCCATCGTTGACCGGCGCGGCGCCATCCTGGCCGAGGATGAGCTGGCCGGAGACTCCCGCCGCGGTGAGCGCCGCGCCGAAGGAGGCCCGGCCGACGGCTAAGGCGCCGAGCGGCGGCGAGGTCACCGTGAGCTGCGCGCGCTTGTCGAGGATCAGAGGCGCGGCGAGGGTGGTCGCCGGCCCGTCCCATACGACGTTGCCGGTGTTGATCGCCGAAGCCTGACGCTGCGCGTTCGTCATGTCGTCCCAGTGGAGCCCGACCGTGTTGTCGAGGATGAAGCGCGAGTAGATGTCGGGGAATCCGCCGTTCAACGCTCCGCTGGCCAGGTTGACGAAGGTCTGGAACCCGAGCCCGTGGCCGACCTCGTGCAGCACCACGGGGAGCAGCTCGATGTCATTCCCCTCGTTGCCATCGAGGCCGTAGTACCAGACGCCGCCGGGAAAGCAGCCGCTGTCGAGGCTGACGTTGAAGGTTGCGTTGATGTCGGGCTGCGCCAGGCTGAGGTCCGCGCCGCTGAGCCTGTTGGCGAGCGCCTGGCCGTACCAGGTGCCCGGGAAATCCGCGCCCGCGAAGTCGCGATGGATGGTGACCGCGCCGGCGCTCCCCAGGACGGCGCCGTTCGCGTCGCATGTCTGCGGGTTGAACTGCGCCCGCACCTGGATGGTCACCGTGCTGGGCAGGAGCGCGCCCCAGATGGCGGCGGCGTGGTTGAACACGTTGAGACGCTGCTGACCCAGCGTGGCGCCGTTGTTGCCACCCACCGGCGCACGCGGGCTCGGGTCGTTAAACCCTTCGTTCAGGCCGTCGTTGTTCACGATGACGATGGTGGCGGCGGTGGCCGCGCCGGGCGCGACCGCGAGCGCGGCGGCCAGGAGCGGGGCGAGGAATCGGAGCGGTGTCTTCATTTCAGCTCCACCTCCCGGGCGGCGGCGGCAGGCTGCTGCACACAACGCATACGCCGCTTCCCATCCGGCCCGATCTCCATCACCACGTACTCCTGGAAGCGCCCCTGGAGGTCGACCATGACCGAGCCATCCGGCAGCACGACCTCCTGGAGGCCTTCGCTGGACCGGTTGAGGGCCGCCGCCTCGGCCTCGGACCGCTCGAGGCTCGAGGGGGCGGCGCGGGCGGGCCCAAGGACGCCGGTCTCGGGATCGATCTCGACCCGCATGCCCGCCTCGCCGTACAGGACGGTCTCCGGCGTGGTGGCAGGCGCGGGACGATGCGTCGCGACCTCCGTGACCGCTGCGGCCCGCGCGACGGTGGACGGCGATGCGGCCGGCAGGGGCGTCGGCGTCACCGCCGGGCCCGAAGTGACGGGGGCCTCCATCGAGGGCACCGTGGTCCGACGCGGAACGGCGATCGCCGTCATCGCAACGGCGGCGACACCCAGCGCAGCCAGCGCGATCGTGAGACGGCGGGAATCGAGGCTCATGGGGGGCTTCCTTTCGTGTCTGTCGTTCTCAGATGCGGCCCGGAAGCGGGCCCGAGGGACGCCATCTTACCGGCCGGCCGGACCGGTCGAGCGTCAAACCGCCGGCCGCCGCCCTCGAGCGACGACCGCCCAGCTCATCCACCGGTTATCGGCCGGGGCGTGGCCGAACTTGAGCCCTTCCCCGGCCCGAAGACACGGAGGCCCCGCGCCGGGGACGCGGGGCCTCTCTGTTCAGTGGCGGGCGATCTCAGCGCTTCGACCCGCCCTCCGCGGCCGGCTTGGCCGTGGCCTTCGCCGTCGGCGCCGCCTCGAACTTGAGGGCGGCGGAGTTGACGCAGTAGCGCAGGCCGGTGGGGCGCGGTCCGTCGTCGAAGACGTGCCCGAGGTGCCCACCGCAGCGGCTGCAGACCACCTCGACGCGGCGCATGCCGTGGCCGTCATCCGTGATCTCGCTCACGTTGGGTGACGCGATCGGCTCGTAGAAGCTCGGCCATCCCGTGCCCGACTCGAACTTGGCGCCGGAGCCGAACAGCTCCAGGTCGCACGCGGCGCAGCGGAAGACGCCGTCGCGCTTCTCACCGAGCAGCTCGCCGGTGAAGGCCATCTCGGTCCCCTTCTCGCGCAGCACCCGGTATTGCCCTGGCGTCAGCTCCTTCCGCCAGGCGGAGTCACTCTTGTCGATCTTCACGATTCCTCCGGCCTCGGTCTTCCCGCTCGTCGCGGCCGCGGTGGACTCCCGAGCGGGACCGGCCGTCGCCGATCGATCCGCGCCCACAGCACCGCAGCCGGCGGCCGCGGCGAGGAGTACGGCACCGGCGCAGACCCGGATCGCGTAGGTGGTGATTGGCTTCACGTGGACCTCCCTCCACCGGGATCTACGCACCCGGGGTCCCTTCAGACGTAGGATGGCCCGAATGCGATCGGTCACGATTTTAGCGCGCAGACCGCGTCCGGGAACCGTCAAGTCCCGGCTCTCCCCCGCCCTGCCGCCGAACGAGGCCTGCCGCTTGTACCGCGGCATGCTGCTCGACGCGATCACCGCCGCGCGTGAGTCCTCGGCGGACCGCCGAGTCGTCCACTGGGCCGACCCTCCGGGCGACGGCAGTGAGGATACGCCCGGGCTCGCGGAATCGCTCGGCGCGGGCCTGGGCTCCGCGTTGCAGCGAGGGAACGACCTCGGCGACCGCCTCGCCGCGGCGTTCGAGGATCTGCTGCAGGCGCCGGAGGACCGGGCGGTCGCGATCGGGGCCGATTGTCCGGAGCTGGACGGCGTCACCGTCGACGCCGGTCTGGCGGCGCTGGAGCGCCACGACCTGGTGCTCGCGCCGGCCGCCGACGGCGGCTACGCGCTGGTCGGCCTGGCGCGACCCGCGCCGGAGCTGTTCCGCGGCGTCGCATGGGGCGGCGCCGCGGTGCTCGAGCAGACGCGGGCGCGGGCGGATCGGCTCGGGCTTCGCGTCGCCCTGCTGCCGACGCTTCGCGACCTGGACACGCCGGTTGATCTGGTGGGATGGATCGCGCGGACGCTCGCGGACACGGATCGGCGCGGGGCGCAGACGGCGATGGCGCTGGCTGAGCTCGGGCTGCTGCCCCAGCCGGCGTGAATCAGCGACCGTCGGGCAGCGGCCGGGCCTCGGCCCCGGTCTGGCGCTGGACGCGCTCCATCGCCGCCAGCAGCGGCTCGCGCATCGCGTCCGGCGGATTGCTCTGCAGCGCGCGGTGGAAGAACTCGAGCGCCTGCTTCGGCTGCTTGCGTCCCTCGCTGACGATGCCGAGGTTGAAGAGCGCCACCGGGTGGTGCGGGTCGCGCTTCAGTGCGAGCTGGAAGTGGCGCTCGGCGTCCGCGGTGGCGCCGAGGTTGTAGTACGCGACGCCGAGATCGACCAGGGCGTTGGCGTTGCTCGAGTCCATGCGGACCGCGGCGCGGTAGTGGACGATCGCGTCGGGCCAGTTGCCGGTGTCGTAGAAGATGTCCGCGAGCCCCACCCGGGCCTCCACGTCGGTCGAGTCCTTCTCGATCCGCGCGCGCAGCGCCTCGGCCTCGGCCAGCTGGGCCTCGTTCGACCCCTCGATCGGCTGGCGCGCACGCTCGACGTTGGCCTGGAACGCGATCCCGACCACGACCAGCGCGCAGAACGAGCCGAACACCAGCCAGAGCTGGAGCGCGATCGGCGAGGGCGGGCGCGGGCGCCGCGGGCGATACGGGCGCATCCGCGTCCGGTCGATCACCGGTCCTGCTGCGGTCGTCTCCCCGGCGGGCTCGACCGGCGGCGGAGCCGCGGCGGGCGGCGCCGCGGGCTCGCGCAGGGGGAACCCGCAGAGGGCGCAGCTCTCGGCGCCGGCCGGCTGGTCCCGCCCGCAGTCGGGGCAGCGGATGGTCTCGCTCATGGGTCGCGCACTATAAACGGAACCTGCCTCCCCGCGACATTGACCCCCGTTTCCGCGGGGTGCTAGCGTCGCATGGTCCTCGATGCGATTCCGACGTCTCCTTCCCGCGCTGGTCCTCGGCTCACTCCTGGCGCCACCAGCCGCGAGCGCGGAAGAGGCGCGTCTCGTCGTCCTCCACACCACCGACCTCCATGGCGCGCTGACCGGCCACGACGATCTCGCCGACCGGCCGGCCGGGCGCGGGCTCACCCGGATCGCGACCCTGGTCTCCCGGGTGCGGGCCGAGGGCGCGCCGGTGCTGCTGCTCGACGCCGGCGACTGCATCCAGGGCTCTCCGCTCGAGACGGTCTGGCGCGAGCGCGGCGGGGAGGCGCCCGAGCCGATGATGGCCGCGATGAGCCGGATGGGCTACGACGCGATGGCCGTGGGCAACCACGATCTCGAGTTCGGCCGCGCCAGCGTCGATCGCGCCCGGCGCGCCGCCAACTTCCCCTGGCTCTCGGCCAACATCCTCGAGGCCGCGGGGCGCCCGGCGTTCCAGCCCACACTGATCAAGACGCTCGGCGGCCTCCGGGTGGGCGTCGTCGGACTCTGCACCCCCGCCGTGCCCTCGTGGGTCGACTCGGCCCACATCGCCGGGCTCAGCTTCGAGTCGCCGGTCACGGCGGCGCGGCGCGAGGTCGAGCGGCTGCGGCGCGAGGGCTGCGACGTCGTGGTCGCCGTCGCGCACACCGGGCTCGGGCGGGACTCGGTGCGCCGCGACGCCGAGGGCCCCGACGAGAACTGGGGACGGCGCATCGCCGCCGGGGTGCCCGGCATCGACGTCCTGGTCCTCGGCCACACCCACGTCGTCGTGCCCTCGACGACCGTCGGCAAGGTGCTCACGAGCCAGGCCGGCAAGTGGGGCGAGCACCTGGGGCGGATCGACCTCACGCTGCGGCGCGCGGCCGCGAGCGGGCCGTGGACGGTCGCGGAGAAAGCCGCGCGCACGATCGCGGTCGCCGACACGACGCCGGAGGACAGCGCGATCGTCCGGCTGGCGGCGCCCTATCACGCGCGGGCGAAGGAGACCCTCGACGAAGTCGTGGGCCGCGCCACGGCTCCGGTCGGCTCGCCGGGTGGCCGCCACTCGGACGGCGCGGCGTGGGACCTGATCCACGCGGTGCAGCTCGAGGCCTCGGGCGCCGACGTCTCGCTGGCCGCGCTGTTCGATCCCTCCGCCCGCATCGCCCCCGGGCCGGTGACCGTGCGCGACCTCTGGCGCTTCTACACCTACGACAACACCCTGGTCACGGTGGAGCTGTCTGGAACCCAGCTCGTCGAGGCGCTCGAGCACTCGGCCCGCCTCTTCAACACCTACGACTACAGCCACGGCCGCCCGCTGGTCCCGCCCGGCACGCCAGGATATCTGTTCGACGCCGCCGCCGGCGTCAGCTACGAGATCGACCTCACCCGCCCGCCGGGCCAGCGGCTGACGAACCTCGCCTTCAAGGGCAAGCCCGTGGCGCCGGGCCAGAAGCTGCGGGTCGTGGTCAACAACTACCGCCACAACGGCGGCGGCGGCAACGACGCGCTGGTGCGGGCGCCGGTCGTGTGGCGCTCGGACCGCACGGTGCGCGACCTGCTGATCGCGCACGTGCGCCGGCGCGGCATACTCGCCGGCACCACCGACCACAACTGGACCGTCCTCCCCGATTGGGCGACGACGACCGAGCGTCCGCTGATCGACCGGCTCGTGCGTCTCGGGGTCACGCCGCGGGAGGAGATCCATCGGCTGCATCCCGAGCAGCCCGGACGCCGCGGCGATCTCGCCTACTGGCTGTCGCGGTCGTTCGGCTGGCGGGCGAAGCGCCTCTCCGGCGCCTTCCCCGACGTCCCCGACTC
>Ga0137455_1000548_pt1 | contig 10342 bp, 10 predicted proteins | sample EasRivERMGT600_2_FD_102334 | JGI IMG/M metagenome (GOLD analysis project Ga0137455, IMG submission 102334) | Soil microbial communities from meander-bound floodplain in the East River, Colorado, USA - East River MetaG ERMGT600_2 | ecosystem: Environmental > Terrestrial > Soil > Floodplain ... | reverse complement strand
GACGGATCTGCCGATAGTCCTCTAAACCGCCAGGGGAATCAGGCTCGATAATTGAACCGCCTCTGCGTTTATCTGCGGCTGATCCTTCTGGCTTATACTCTGTGAAAGCGCACTGAGAGGAGGCCCAGCCATGATGGAAGGCGACAGCAGGACGCGCGTCGTGATTCTTGCCGGCGCGTATCGCATCAAGGGCGAGATCGAGCTCGTGACCGGAGCCCGGATCACCGACTACATATTAGACGCGAAGGAGTTTTTCGCCGTCACCAAGGCCGAGGTCTGGGACCTCGATGGCCGCAAGATCTTCGCCGCGTCCTTCCTCAACGTGAACCGAGCCCACGTCGTCGTGGTCGCCCCGGATTAGGCTGGAAGAGCGTGAATCGTGTTTCGTGAGCCGTGATTCGACTCTTTATTTTTCCCGCGCCCTTTGGATTCTCTGTAGCTTGTCGTTTGTTGTTTGATCCGCGTTTGTCTGCGGCTAATCAACTAACTCGCGCATCACCGCATACAGCGCATTCTGCGCCTCAAACCCGATCCCCGGCCGGTCGGGCAGCCTGATGGTCCCGTTCTCCACCTTGGCATCATCGGCGAACCCGGCGAACGGGCCGAAGACCCCCGGGTAGGCCTCGCACCCGCCCAGGCCGAATCCGCCGACGATGGCGAGCGTCATCTGGTTGCCGCCGTGCGGAAAAACCGACTTTCGCTTCCACCCGCGGCGTTCGAGCATCGCCAGCGTGCGCGAGAACTGCAGGATGCCGTAGGACTGCGGCACGTCCATCTGCAGGATATCGCGGTCGGCCCTCAGTCCGCCGTAGCTCACCAGGTTCTGGACGTCCTGCGTTGAGAACAGATTCTCGCCGGTGGCGAGCGGCGCGGCGTAGTCGCGCGCGACGTCCGCCAGCAGCGCGTAATCGAGCGGATCGCACGGCTCCTCGAACCAGCGCAGCGCGTACGGGGCGAGCGCCTTCGCGTAAGCGAGCGCGCGGGCGCGGTCGAACGCGGCATTGGCATCCACCGCGAGGTGATCGGCCGACTTGACGACCTGCAGGGCCGCTTCGATGCGCTTCACGTCCTGGGGAACTGGCGCGCCGCCGACCTTGATCTTCATGGTGGCGTAGCCCTGGTCGAGCTTCGCGCGGATCTCGTCCTGCAGCTCCTTCAACCCCTTGCCCGGCTCGTACCACCCGCCGCCAACGTAGCACGGCACCGTGTGCTGTGCTTTACCGCCGTTGTAGCGTTTCGCCAGCACGCGATGCAGGGGCTTGCCGGCGATCTTGGCGATTGCGTCCCACACCGCGACCTCGATGGTGCCGACGGCAACCGAGCGCTCGGTGTGCCCGCCCGGCTTTTCCCGCTGCATCATGCACGCGAGGATCTTCTCGGGATCGAGATTGTCGCCGCGGCTGTTCACGAGCGACTCGGGCGGCGCCTTCAGGATGCGCGGAATGAAACGGTCGCGCATCTGCGCGCCGCAGGCGTAGCGGCCGGTGGAATTGAAAGCGAAGCCGGCGACCGGCCTGCCCTCGCGCACGACATCGGTAATCACCGCGACCACCGAGGTGGTCATCTCGCTGAAGTCGAACGCCGCGTTGCGCAAGCTGGAATTCAGCGGGACGGCGGCCTCGCGGATGTCCGTGATGCGCACTTAACCTCTTACCGCCAGGACGCCGAGAGAACCAAGAATAACGATTGAATCGGCAGGCCTGTCCTGAGCCTGTCGAAGGGACGCCAAGAGAACAAATGGGCTTATACCCTCATCCCTCAATCCTCGATCCTCATCCCTGGTCTGAGCGCTCTCAGTTCACCACGATCTTGGCGTCCTTGATGACCTTGCCCCACTTCGCAACCTCGCGCTTGATCTTGTCGGTAAATTCCTGGGGCGAGCTCAGGATGATGTCGTATCCCTGCTCCGCGATCCTCGCCTTCACGTCGGGCGATGTGATGGCCCTGACGGTTTCGGCATGAAGTTTCTTGACGATTGCGGCCGGCGTTCCGGCCGTCACCAGCATGCCGGAGATCGTATCCGCCTCATGCCCCTTGAACCCGAGCTCCGCCATGGTCGGCACGTCGGGTGCGATTTCCGACCGCTTCTCGCTGGTCAGCGCGAGCGCGCGTACCCGGCCAGCCTTGATATGCGGTGTCACCGGCGGTATGGCCTGGCACCCGAACGGTATCTGGTTGCCCACCACCGCCAGAAGCGACGGCCCGCCGCCGCCAAAGGGCACGATCACCAGGTCGATCTTCGCGTCGAGGCCCAGCAGGATCGACGAGAGGTGAGGAACGGTACCGATCCCCGGCGACGATATGCTGTATTTCTTCGGGTCATTCTTCACCGCGGCGATCAATTCGGCGATCGACTTCACTGGCTGGCTCGGGTGCGTAAAGAACACGTGGGGCGAAGCCGCGATGTTGGAGATCGGCGCGAAACTCTTGTGCGGGTCGTACGGCACCGATTTGTACAGGCTCGGATTCACCATCAGGCTCGAGCTCACGAAGATCAAGGTGTAGCCGTCTCCGGCCGCGGCCGCGGCGATGCCCATGCCGATGTTGCCGCCGGCGCCGCTGCGGTTGTCCACCACGAACTGCTGCCCCCAGGCCTCGCTCAGCTTTTGCGCCACGACCCGAGCCACGAAGTCGGTCGGCCCGGCGGGCGCGAAGGGCACAATCACGCGTACCGGCCGCGACGGGTATTGCTGGGCTGAAGACTGCGCGGCAAGCAGCGCGAACATCGATAGAACCACCGCAATCACGATATTGATAGTGGATTTCATGCGCCCCCCTGGGATGAAGTTCCGATCACGGGTCACCCTTTCATCGCCCGCCGACGACGACCGCGGCGGCCGATTCCATTGCTCTATTCATCGCCTCCAGTGCGGCGACGGTGTCGATCATCTGCACCGTCGAGACCGGAAACGGCACGCGGCCCGCCGCCGCGTCCGCGAAGGCGTCGAGCTCGAGGCGCAGCGCGTCGACCGGCTCGAACGACTGATGACTGGGCTTTTCGCCGGTCATGCGCAGGACCAGCTCGGTTTCTCCGAGCGCCTCGGCCGACCCCTTGTCGCCGAACACGTGGACGCGCCAGTAGAACGGGGTCACGCGGATCGTATTGAGCGCACCGCTCGCGCCGTTCCTGAATTCGAAGATTGCGGAAACCGTGTCGAGCATATCCGGCGCCGGCTGGCGCGAAACGAGCTGCGCTTGCACGCGCCGCACGGGACCCAGCAGATTGACGAAGGCATCCAGCACGTGGATGCCGGTCGCGGTCATGCCGCCCCCGGGGGATTCCGCCGCCGAATCGCGCCACGGGACATGGAACCGATGCGAGGTCTCGTTGCTGAAATGGCCCTCGATGTGCAGGACCTCGCCCAGCATGCCGCTCTCCACCACCCGTTTCAGCTCGCGCATTGACGGCCAGATGCGCTTGTCGGTCCCCACCGCCAGCGCCACGCCGGCCCTCCTGCACGCGTTCACCGCGCGCTCGGCATCGGCCCTGGTGAGCGCCAGCGGTTTCTCGCAGAACACTGCCTTGCCGGCGCCGGCGGACGCGATGATCTGCTCGACATGCTGAGAATGCGGCGTAACCAGCGCGACGGCCTGCACGCGCGGGTCCGTGAGCGCGTCCGACAGTCCAGTGGACAACTCGAGGCCGTGCTGCGCGGCGAAATCGACTGCGGTCTCGGGCCGCCGCACTACGCCGCGCACGAAGCGCAGGCGCTCGCTCTTGTCCTGCACCGCGTTCACGATGTTCCGGCCCCAGCGGCCGAGCCCGACGATGGCGGCGTTGATCATCCAGGGATGACCCGATCACTCATCACTGAGCAGGTATCTTGGCGTCCTTGACGATCATCGCGTAGCGCGGGGTCTCGCTCTCGATGAACTTCGCGAACTCTTCGGGCGTGCTGGTCAGCGGCTCGACGCCGCCGTCCACGAGCCGCTTCCTGAGATCAGGCGATTGGATCGCCTTCACGATCTCGGCATTGAGCCGGCCGATGAGGCTCGCCGGCGTTCCGGCCGGCGCAAGTATCCCGTACCACAGGCGCACGATGTAGTCCTCCACGCCTTCGTCCTTCGCGGAGGGCACGTGGGGCATGACCGGGGCACGCTCGGTGGAGAGGATCAGGAGGCCGCGCGCCTTGCCCGCCTTGACCTGCTCCGCCGCCGCGGGCACGGCCATGATCAGCACGTCGACCTGCCCGCCGACCAGCGCGATCAATGCCAGGCCCGAGCCCTTGTAGGGGACGTGCGTCATCCGCGTCTTGGTGATGCTCATGATGAGCTCCGGCGTCAGGTGCGTGGTGGTGCCGACCCCGCCGGAGCCGTAGTTGAGCTTGTCGGGATTTTTGCGCGCCAGCGCGATCAGCTCCTTGACCGACCTGGCCGGCACCGAGGGATGGACCAGCAGGACGTTGCGGATCTCCGCCACCAGCGAGATCGGTGCCAGGTCCTTCTGCTGGTAATTGAGCTTGGCGTACAGCGCGGGCGCAAGCGCTATGACCGACGAGGTCAGCACGATGGTATGGCCGTCCGGAGGCGATTTCGCGGCGAGCTCCAGCCCGAGATTGCCGCCCGCACCGGGCCGGTTGTCGGGCAGCACCTGCTGCCCTATCTGCTCAGACAGCTTCTGGGCAATGGACCGCCCCAACAGGTCGGTTGGGCCTCCAGGCGGAAACGGCAGAATCATCCGCACCGTCTTCGAGGGAAAGGGCTGGGCAAGCGCTGCAGCCGGCAGGATGGCCATCGCTAGCGCAAACACCCGGGCAATGCGTGAAATGAAAACCATGGGGGCCTCCTGTCGCGGCGTGGATTTTTCGATTTACTGAATGTTCTGTACTGGTCTGCGTCAATCTGCGGCTGCATTCAGTCCGCGCGTATGTTGGCCGCCTGCGCGACCTTGGTGTATTTCGCGAGATCCGCCTTGAAGATCGCCGCGGTCTGCTCGGGGCTGCTGGCGACGATATCCGCGCCGAGCAACGCAAGGCGCTCCTTCACCTCCGGATCCGCGAGCGCCCTGAGAATTTCCTGATTGAGCTTGACGACGATCTCGCGCGGCGTCTTGGCCGGCGCCACCGCGCCGTACCAGGTGCTCATTGCATAGCCCGGCACGGTTTCCGCGATGGTCGGCACATCGGGCAGGACCGCGGCGCGCTTGCCACTGGTCACGGCAAGCGCCTTCACGCGACCGGCCCGGATATGGGGAATGATCGGCGGCATGGTGCTGAAGCTGGTGATGACGTGGCCGGCCATGAGGTCGATGGCGATCGGCCCGCCGCCCTTGTAAGGGACCGGCAGCAGGTTGGTCTTCGTCATCATCTTGAACATCTCGCCGGCGAAGTGCTCGGGGCTGGCCACGCCGGAGGTGGCGTAGGTCAGCTCCCCGGGTTTTGCCCTGGCCAGGGCGATCAGCTCCTTGACCGATTTCGCCGGCAACGAGGGATGGGCGGCGAATACGTTCGACACCTCCGACACCACCGTGATCGGCGTGAGATCGCGCTCGATGTCGTAACCCAGGTTCTTATACACCGGCTTGCTCATGATGTGCGCCACCGACATGAACAGGATGGTGTAGCCGTCGGCGGGGGCTTCCGCGGCCAGCTTGGCCGCGACGTTGGCATTGGCCCCCGGCCGGTTCTCGATGATGAACTGCTGTTTCACGGATTCCGTCATTTTCGCCCCGACGGCGCGCGCCATGATGTCGGTGCCGCCGCCCGGCGCGAACCCCACGAGTATCCTCACCGGCTTCGCCGGATAAGTTTGGGCCAGCGCGAAGTGGCCCAAGCTTATTAATGAGGATCCGAACACTATGACTGCAATACGCTTCATGCCGCCTCCGCACAATCCAGCATTCATCACTCACGCCGTTGGCCATGCTGCGCGACTCTCGGTAGATGGCCATAAACCTGTGACGGATGGCCACAGAGTGTGGCTTATTGATTTTGCTGCATTTTTCAGGCGCTTCCGCTACAATCGCCGCTCCTATGACTGCACCCCGCATAGCGCTGGTCCATGCGATGCCGGTCGCGATCGAGCCGGTCTCCTACGTGTTCCGCGAGTTGTGGCCACAGGCGCGCGTGACGCATTTGCTCGATGACTCGCTGCCCGCCGACCTGACGGCGGCCGGCAGCATCACGCCCGCAATGGTCGAGCGCTTCATCGCGATGGCGCGCTACTGCGAAAGCTGCGGCGCGAACGCGGTGCTTTTCACCTGCTCGGCATTCGGCACGGCGATTGACGCGGCCAAGCAAGCCGTCCGGGTGCCGGTCCTGAAGCCCAACGAAGCGATGCTGGAGGAGGCGCTGGCGGCGGGCTCCGACCTGGCGCTGCTCGCCACGTTCGAGCCCAGCATTCCTTCCCTCAAGAAGGAATTCGAGGATCTTGCATCCAGGCGTGGCATCAAGCTCAAGCTCAAGACGCGCACCGTGCCGGCGGCCATCGCCGCGCTTCAGAAAGGCCACGCTGCCGAGCACGATCAGTTGATCGCTGCGGCGGCCGCCGATATGGGGCCGTGCGACGCGCTGGTGCTCGGTCAGTTCTCGATGGCGCGCGCCGCGACCGGCATTCCGGCGAAGTCCGGGCGCAAGGTGCTGACCAGCCCGCATTCGGCGGTTGCGCGGCTGAAGCAGATCTTCGACGTGCGCTAGCCCGCCGGTTCCGGCGGGTGACCCGTGATCGGTGACCGGCTGTAGAATTCAAGAACTCAATAATCAAATCGGGAGGAGTCATGGGCCCACTTTTCGCTCGCGGCGTGCTGGCATTGTTCGCAGTGACGCTGCCGCTTTCCATCCACGGCCAAACCTATCCCACCAAGCCGGTACGCTGCGTAGTGCCGTTCGTGCCTGGCGGGCCAACCGACATCCAGGGGCGCATGCTCGGCGAGAAGCTCGGCCAGCGCCTCGGCCAGCAAGTCATCATTGACAACCGCGGCGGCGCCGGCGGCAACATCGGCATGGAGCTCACGGCGAAGTCCCCGCCTGACGGCTACACCATCGTGATCGCCACCGTTGGAACGTGGGCGGTCAATCCTTATCTCTACCAGCTGCCTTATGACGTAATCAGGGATTTCGCGCCCGTTACCCAAGTCTCCACCTCCCCCGGCGCCCTCATCGTGCACCCGTCGGTGCCGGTAAAGAACGTGAAGGAGTTGATCGCGCTCGCGAAGAAGCGGCCGGGCGAGCTGAATTACGGCTCTTCGGGCGTGGGCGGCTTCGGCCACATCTGCGGCGAGCTGTTCAACCTGATGACGGGGACGAAGATGACCCACATCCCGTACAAGAGCTCCGCACCCTCGCTGACCGACCTCATCGCGGGGAATATCCAGGTGCTGTTCAACAACCTGATTTCCACCACGCCGTTCGTGAAGACCGGCAGGGTGCGCGCGCTGGCGACCACCGGAGCGAAGCGCTCGCCGGCGCTGCCTGACCTGCCGACGCTGGACGAGGCGGGACTGAAGGGCTACGAGAATTCGTCGTGGTCGGCCGTCGCCGCGCCGGCAGGGACTCCCCCGGCGATCATTTCGCGGCTGAACAAGGAGTTCATCGAGATCCTGGGGATGCCGGACATCCAGAAACGGCACGCGGAAGTCGGCGCGGAGATCATCGCCAGCACGCCCGAGCAGTACCACGCTTACCTGAAGAGCGAGCTCGCCAAGTTCGCCAAACTGGTGAAGGCCGCCGGGATCAAGGCCGCCGCCGGTGGATGACGCGTGACTGGTGACGGTGATGCGTGACTGATGAGGCGTAGCCACAGATAAGACCAAACCGAAAGGCTTCAGCCGCAAATTGTGCCGTCGCAAAGAGGAGGAGAAAATGAGAGCGATGCTTGCCCGCAGCGTGTTTGCTTGTGTCGTTGCCTCATTTAGCCTGGCCGTTCACGGCCAGGCTTATCCGACCAAGCCGGTGCGGGTGGTCGTCGCGTTCGCGGCCGGCGGCTTTGCCGACGGGGTTGCGCGGCTCGTCGGGCAGAAGCTCTCCGAGCGGCTGGGACAGCCGGTCGTGATCGACAACCGCGGCGGGGCAGGCGGCAACATTGCCGCGAGGCTCGTCGCGGGCGCGCCCGCGGACGGCTACACGCTGCTGGTCAGCACCGCGGCGATCTCCATCAACGCCAGCCTTTACAAGAACCCCGGTTACGATATTTCCAGGGACTTTGTTCCCGTCGCATTAACCGGGTCGACACCAGGCCTCTTCGCCGTGCACGCATCGAATCCCGCCCGCAGCCTGCAGGACCTGATCCGGATGGCCAAGGGAAAGGGTCTGAACTACGCGACGGCGGGCGTCGGCAGTTCCTCCCATCTGGCGGGGGATTACCTGTTTCGCTCGCTCGCCGGGCTCAACGCGACTCACGTTCCGTTCCAGGGCGGCGGCCCCGCGGTCGCGGCGGCCCTCGCGCAACAAGTCGAAGTGCTGAGCCTGTCCATGCCGCCCGTCGTGCCTCACATCAAATCGGGCAGGCTGAAGGGGCTGGCGGTCTCCAGCCTGAGCCGGGTCGCGGCGCTGCCGGACGTGCCGACCGTCACCGAGGCCGGCTTTCCGGGATTCGAGGAGCGCTCCTGGGTGGGCTACTTCGCACCCGCGAAGACGCCGGCCGCGATCGTGAAAAAGCTGAACCGAGAGATCAGTCAGATCCTGGCTTTGGCGGAAATCATCGCGCGCCTCGACGCCCTCGGACTGGAGCCGCAACCGGGCTCGCCCGCCGCATTCGCGTCTTACCTCAGCGCGGAAGTCGCGAGATGGTCCAGGATCGTGCAAGCGACGGGGATTACCGCGGACTGAGCGTGAAAGTGCGTGATTCGTGATTCGTGAATCGACTTGTTCTTGTAGTTATCGGCGTCCATCGGCGGCTAATATTGATCTACTTCTCGCCGAGAAGTGACTTCGCCGTCTTGGAGCAGATCCATTCCCGCTCGGCTGCCGTCAGGCCCGGGATCGCGTCAACCTGTCCGACCTGCCTCGCGTCTCCCTTGGGCGCCATGTCGAACGGGTTGTCGGTCCCGATCACGATGTGGTCCGCCCCCGCCATGGAGATGAGATGGCGCGTGGAGCGCGGCTCGTGCGTCAGGCAGTCGAAGTAGAAACGCTTGAAGAGCTCGCGCGGCGAGCTGGCATTGTTCACCTTCGGCTCGGGGCGCACGTCGTGCCCGTGCACGAGGCGCCCGATCTGGTAGGGCATGAAGCCGCCGCCGTGCGCCAGCAGGAAGCGCAGCTTCTTCAGGTCGTCCAGCGCGCCGCTGAACATGAGGTAGGCAACCATCATCGTGGTGTCGAGCGGGAAGCCAATGAAGTTGCGCAGGTAGTAGCTGTCCATTCCGCCCTGCGCCAGGCACTGGTAGGGATGGGTAAAGACGAAGAGCCCGAGCTGCTCGATCGCTTTCAAGACCTTGCGGAATTTCATGTCGGCAAGCGGGAGGCCCTCGATCGAGGTAGCGAGCTCGACCGCCTTGAACCGGTAATCCCTCACCACCCGCTCGAGCTCGGCGATCGCCGCGTCGGGATCCTGCATCGGCAGGTGCGCCATGCCGCGCAGCCGGTCAGGATGCTTCGCGACCATCTGCGCGATGCCGTCGTTCGCGAGGCGGATGATCTCGATCCCGGCCTCGGGCTTGAGCCAGTAGAAATAGATCGGGGGGCCGACTGAGATCACAGCAACGTCCATCCCCACGCGGTCCATCCAAGCGATTTTTGCCTCCGGATCGCAAAATTCCGGCAGCAGCTCCGTCATGCGCCCGTGGCTGTCGAAGAAGCGCTTGCCGTTCCTCATTTCGATCCGCGTCCCGAAGCGCTCCGGATTACGCTGGATCGCCTGCACGACGGTTTCGGGAACGACGTGGTTGTGCAGGTCGTAGGTCATCCCCTTCTTCCCGCCGGACTTCTTCTTTGCACCCACCCTCTTCTTGGCAGCCATTCTCTCCCTTTCTAAAAGTCAACGGGTTCTGGAAACACAAAGACTAAATCCCAAATCACAAACTTCAAATCCCAAACAACTCACAACTCCCAAGCCACAAGCTCCAAACGTTTGGTGCTTCGCCTTTGGTGCTTGGAATTTGTTTGTCATTTGGTGCTTGGAATTTGGTGCTTGATCCATTGGTGCTTTGCGCTCGGTATCGGTCGTCACTCGGCTTTGATGCCCGCGGCCTTGGCGACTTTCGTCCATTTCGCGATCTCTGCCTTGAGGACGATGCCGAATTGCTCCGGCGTACTGCCCACGACGTCGGCGCCGTCGCGTTCGAATACTTTTCTCGCTTCCGGGGAGTTCAGTATGCGGGCGACTTCGGCGTTCACCTTCGCGAGCACGGGCTTCGGAATCCTGGCCGGGCCGAACATGCCGTTCCAGGGCTCGTGCTCGTAACCCG
>Ga0137455_1000546_pt1 | contig 10355 bp, 6 predicted proteins | sample EasRivERMGT600_2_FD_102334 | JGI IMG/M metagenome (GOLD analysis project Ga0137455, IMG submission 102334) | Soil microbial communities from meander-bound floodplain in the East River, Colorado, USA - East River MetaG ERMGT600_2 | ecosystem: Environmental > Terrestrial > Soil > Floodplain ... | reverse complement strand
GCACCGGCTGGCCGAGTTTCTTCCAGCCGATCGCCGACGAGAACGTCGCGACCAAGCCGGATCGCAGTTTCGGCGTGCTTCGCGTCGAGATCCTGTGCCGGCGATGCGATTGCCATCTCGGTCACGTGTTCATGGACGGCCCGTTGCCGACGCGGCAGCGCCACTGCGTAAACTCGGAATCGCTCGAATTCACCGGCGTCGAGCAGCTTTCTTCGCTCGCCGATTCGGGCGCCCCTTAGTCTTCGCGCCCGAACCCGCCGAAGCCTTTTGGCGAAGGCGGGCTGGCTTCTTCGCCGCCTTCTTCTTCGATGCTCTTGCCGCCGGACGCGTGATGTCGGCGGCGATCGCATGGAACGGCTGATACATCATCACGTCGCAGCCGCCTGGCAGCCGCAGGGTCGTCGTAATGCCATAACTTTCCGTCTTTGGCTCACCGACGACTTCGACCCCCTTTGCCTTCAGCTCGACGATCGTCTTGTGGAGGTCGTCGCACATGAACGAGATCTGGTGACGGACACCGGAGTCGAACGTCGGTCCTTCGGCCGGATGGACGCCAACTTCGGCCGGCGGGAGCCGGAAGATCAGCCAGCCCGCGTGCGCGTCGACGTACGTGAAGCCGAAGACGTCGCGCAGCATCTCCCGCAGCTTCTCCGCCTCGGACGTGTAAAACAGCATGTGCGTGCCGTTAATCGCCATAGGTTCTCCCGATCGTTCAACGAAGTGGCGGCGTGCTTTCCGGCGGTCGGCGATGATGCGTCGCCTGTTCGTATGCGTATGCGTATTTGATCAGTGTTGGCTCCGACCACGCGCGACCGAAGAACGTGATGCCGGCGGGTAATCGTCCGCCGCGCGTGTAGCCCATCGGCACTTGAATCGCGGGGAAGCCGGTGGTCGGCGAGAAGAACTGGCTGTTGTCGCCACCCGGCGTGTTGAGATCGCCGATCAGCCGCGGCGGGTTGCTCCACGTCGGATAGACCCACGCATCGATCTTCTGCGCGTCCATCGCGTTGTTCACCGCGGCGCGGACCTGATCGCGATACGTCATCTCTGCCTTGCACGCGTCGGTCTCCGGTCCGTTCACCGCGCCGGCCTCCGCCTGCTCGAGACGCTGCGCGACGGTCGGATGGAAGCGGCGCGACTTCACGATCTCGGTGAGGCTCTTCATCGGGATCTTGTCGCCGTGGCCGGCGAGGAAGCGATTGAGGTCGTACTTGAATCCCATGCACGGCCCCGATCCCTGCGTCCGCCTAATCTCGCCGATGCCATCGATGACACCGGGATCGATGATCGTCGCGCCGGCGAACTTCAGATCCTCGACGGCGCGCATGAAGACCTGCACGATCTCGGGATCGGTGCTCTCGCGCTCGTACGCGAAGCGCAGCACGCCGATGCGCGCGCCCTTCAGACCATCGCGAACCAGCGACGCCGAATAATTCTGCGGCAGGTGCGCCGACGCCGCGGCCGTGACGGGATCGGCGGGATCGCTGCCGACGACGACCTGGAAGACGGCGACGGCATCTTCAACGGTGCGCGCCATCGGCCCGGCGATATCGGCGAGGAGATTGAGCGGAAACACGCCCGCCCGGCTCGTCAACCCCATCGTCGATCGGATGCCGACGAGCGCCTGATGCGAGGACGGCCCGCGAATCGAGTTGCCGGTGTCGCTGCCGAGACCGACAGCGCCGAAGCTCACGGCGACGCTGGCGGCGGTGCCGCCGCTCGATCCAGCGGTGACGCGATCGAGCGCATACGGATTCTTCGTGTAGCCCGGCAGGATCGAACTGAGCGTCTCGTTCGGCGTGAACGCCCACTCCGCCATGTTCGACTTGGCGATGACGATGGCGCCGGCGTCTTTGATCCTCTTGACCTGGTACGCATCCTTGTCCGACACGAACCCCGCGAGGGACAGCGATCCGTTTGCGCTCTGCAGGCCGATCGTTTCGAAGTTGTCCTTCACGATCACCGGAATGCAGTGGAGCGACGGCATCAGCGAATTCGACGGTCGCCCATCCTTCGCTTCCGCCTCTTCCAGGGCCTTGGGGTTGGTGATGACGATGGCGTTGATGGCGGGGCCGTTCTTGTCGAAGGCCTCGATGCGGCGCAGGTACTGCTCGACGAGCCAGCGGCAGGTAATGCGTTTGGCCATGATCGCCGCGTGGATCTGCGCGATGGACGCCTCGTGGACTTCGAATGGCGGCTGCGTCTGCCCGGACGTGGTCGACGCCGCAACTACGATGAGAATGGCAGTGAGCTTTCGAATCACGGCGGCAATCATACTGCGACACCGCGCGGCAGCCGCCGGCGCGCTTTGATGCCGAACGCCATTTGCTCCTCCGGTCGCTCGTTACGCCTGGGCAAATCGACGGTCGAGCCTGCCTCGTTCCGCTGCGACCATCGATGTTGCCTGTGAGTAACCTGCCCGCCGCCTCCGCCCTCGATTCCCCGTTCCAATTTAGAGTCGGCGGCTCCCGGCGGAACTCGCTTCCTTCGGAGCAAACGGCGTCCGGCCCGCGCGCCGGCGCCCACGCGCGACACCGTCTGTCGTATAGGATGTGCGCCATGCGTCGACTGACATGTGTGCTGCTGCTGTGGGCGAGCGTCGTGATCGCCCAGACCACCACTCCGGTGTTCGAGCCAATGCAACCCGATATCCTCGGCGCCGGGTCGAACTTCACCAACGCGTTCGCCGATTACGACAACGACGGCGATCTCGACCTCTTCGTCGGCTTCGACGGCAAGCCGAACCGGTTGTATCGCAACGACACGGGCACGTTCACGGATGTCGCCGCCACCGCCGGCGTGGCCGACACGCGTCCGACGCGCGCGGCGGCGTGGGGCGACTTCGATGCCGACGGCGATCCGGATCTGCTGCTCGGCTTCACACCGCTCAAAGACGCCTCGGTGCTCAGGCTGTATCGCAACAACGCCGGATCGTTTGCCGATGCGACCAATGATGCGGGCCTCACCGTGGCCGCCGGCGCCGTCCGTCAGCCGGCGTGGATCGACTTCGACGGCGACCGCGATCTCGATCTCTTCATCGGCTTCCGCGATCGCGCCAACGCCCTCTATCGCAACGACGCCGGCAAGCTGACCGACATTGCCGCGTCGATCGGCCTCGACGACAAGCGCCGCACCGTCGGCGCGGTGTGGTTCGACTACGACGAGGACGGCGATCTCGATGCAGCCGTCGCGAACATGGACGGCGATGCGAACGGTCTGTTTCGCAACGACGCCGGCAAGTTCACCGACGTCGCCGAGGCTGCCGGTGTCGCGTGGGGCGGGCGAGCGCCGAAGCTGGCCGCCAACGGCACCGTTCGCGTGTGTGCCGCCGATGTCGACAGCGACGGCAAGTTCGATTTGTTCGCTGCGAACTACGGGCCGCTCGGCTTCTTCAGCAATCGCGGCAAGGGCACGTTCGAAGATCGATCGACCGCCTGGCAGATCGCGATCGACTCGCGCTACGACGCCTGCGCGTTCGCCGACTTCGACAACGACGGCAAGCTCGATCTCTACGTCAACGGCACGGTCACCGGCGGCGCCAGCTGGCAGGATTCGCTGTTCCGCAACACCGGCTCCGCATTCGCGGATGTGACGCCTGCACCGATCCGGAAATTACAGGCCGATCACGGCGTGCAGTGGGCCGACGTCGACGGAGACGGGGATCTCGATCTCGCCCTGACCGGATCGCGCACGGATGGCATGCATCTCGTGATGCGCAACATGCTGCCGGCCGCGGATGCCTCACGCGGCCTCCACGTTCGCGTCGTCGATGCGAAGGGTCACGCCACCCGCGCCGGCGCGGAGGTGCGCGCGTTTGCCGCGGGCTCAACGCGGCTGATCGGATCGCGACTGGTCGACAGCGGATCCGGCTACGACGCGCAGAACGACATGCCGGTGCACATCGGCGTGCCGTCAGGTGTGTCGCGCGTTGATGTGCAAGTGATCGTGCCGGCAGGTGGGAAGCGCACGGCAATCTGGCAGCGCGGCGTCGCGCCAGGCAAGACGATCACGATCCGGACGAACTGACGTCAAAAGACTTTTTTTACGCCCGCCTTGAACAAGAAATCGTACGGCTTGGTGCCGGCGAGCGGGAAGCCGGGCGTGATGGTCAGGGTCAGTCCCTTCTCTTTCGAAAGCACGAAGCCGCCGGTGACTTCCACCATCGCCGAATAGGTATCGTGCTCGTAATTCAACACCACCTGCGGATCGAGGTTGATGAAGTTCCGTCCACCGTTGAACAGGTAGACGAAGTACAAATCGATCGCGCCCTGGTTGACCTCGTCACGCTCCGGATCGCCGGAATAGCTGTTCGACTGCTTGTAGACCGGCGCAAAGATGATGTCCCTGGCGGGAAACATGGCGACCGTGATGCTCGGCATGATCGTGTTCATGCCGAGACCGAAGACGGGCTCGGTGGCGGTCGCGAGACTGAGCTCCACGGCCGCGAGCACGCCGAGCTTCAGATGCGGATTGAAATAGGCCACATACGACGCCTTCAGTGACAGATCGCCGAGGCCTGCGTGCGTGTCGCCCTTCGAGGCGCCGGGGGCCGGCGCGCCGACGCCACCGCCCCCGATGCCGCCTGGCAGCACGGCGCTACTGGAGTTGGTGGTCGTGATCTGCGGCGTGATCGCGATGCTGGCGCGCTTACCGCCGAAGGGGACTTGCATCTTGAACTTGGTGACGTTGTTGGTCAGGTCGTTCGGCAGGTCGTAGAACTGGTTGCTCGGTTGAATCATGTAGGTGAGCACGAGCGGATTGGTGCCGGTTCTGTCCTGTGATTCGTGCGGTGGTGTCGTTGATGCCGGCGCGGTCTGGGCGAGCAGCTGCTGCGCCGGCGCCACGATCAGTGCCACCGCCGTGATGAGTTTCAGCAATCTCATGTCGCGACAAAAAGCACGGACCATGCCGTCCAAGACCCCGAGCAGACATTAAGAAAGCCCCCCAACCTCACAGCCGACCGTGACCGGGCGTGGCCGGTTCACGATTGGCGGTGGCTGCCGCCTCTGGTTCCCGCAAAATCGGCCGAAAAACATCAGATCTACTCGGCGCGGTATTTGAGTGAGCGTTCACAGGCGCGGTCGATTTGGCTTCGACAATGATGGGTGCCCGAACATGAAGATCAAACACGCATTCTGGTTGGCCGTCGTCCTGGCAGCACTCTGTCCTGCGCTGGGATCCGCGCAGGCCCAACCGCCGAGACGACCGAACATCCTCGTCATCTTTGGCGACGACATCGGTCAATCGAATATCAGCGCCTACAGCCGCGGGTTGATGGGCTTCACGACGCCGAACATTGATCGCATCGGCGCCGAAGGCGGCGTGTTCGTCACCTACTACGGGCAGCAAAGCTGCACTGCGGGTCGCGCAGCGTTTATCACCGGACAGTCGCCGTTCCGCACCGGCTTGACGAAGGTCGGACTGCCGGGCGCACCGGTTGGACTGCAGGCAGAAGATCCGACCATCGCCGACATGCTGAAGCCGCTTGGCTACGCCACCGGGCAGTACGGCAAGAACCATCTCGGCGATCAGGATCGATTTCTTCCCACCGCCCACGGCTTCGATGAGTTCTTCGGCAACCTCTATCACCTGAATGCCGAAGAGGAGCCGGAGAACGAGGACTACCCGAAGGATCCGGCGTTCCGCAAACAGTTCGGGCCGCGCGGCGTCATTCGATCGACCGCCGGCGGCAGGATCGAAGACACCGGCCCGCTCACCAAGAAGCGCATGGAAACGGTTGACGAGGAGTTCCTCGGCGCCGCCAAGAGCTTCATTGAGAGGAACGCCAAGGCGAACACGCCGTTCTTTGTCTGGTTCAACTCGACCCGCATGCACATCTTCACGCACCTGAAGCCGGCGTCCGCGGGAAAGACCGGCTTGGGCACACAGGCGGATGGCATGATCGAACATGACGGCCAGGTCGGCGAGCTGCTGAAACTGCTCGACGACCTCAAGATCGCCGACAACACGATCGTCGTCTACAGCACGGACAACGGTGCCATGAAGAACCAATGGCCCGACGGCGGCTCCTCGCCGTTCCGCAGCGAGAAAGACACGAACTGGGAAGGCGCGTTCCGGGTTCCGGCACTCGTTCGCTGGCCCGGGCGGATCAAGCCGGGCACCAACTTTACCGAACTCTTCTCGGCTGAGGACTGGCTGCCGACGCTGGTCGCCGCGGCGGGTGGCGATGCCAACATTCGCGAGACAGCAACGAAGGGCGTCCGCAGCGGCACCATGAACTTTCGCGTGCATCTCGACGGCTACAACCAGCTGCCTTACCTGACGGGACAGACGACCAAGAGCGCGCGTTCGGAATTCGTGTATTTCGACGACGACGGCAACCTGGTGGCGTATCGGGACGATCGGTTCAAGTACACGTTCAGCCGCCAGGATGCGATTGGCATGGAAGTGTGGCGGAACCCGATGACGCAGCTGCGGGCGCCGATCATGATCGACCTCAAGTCGGATCCGTACGAGTACTCGCCCGATGGTTCGGCGAACTACGAGGCGTGGGTCATTCAGCGCGCCTATCTGATGCTGCCCGCCGTCGCGAAGGTCGGTCAGTACCTGCAGACCTACAAGGAGTTTCCACCGCGTCAGAGACCGGCGAGCTTCTCGATCGATCAAATGATCGAGAAATTATCGGCTGCGACGAAGGGCAAGTAGGCCATGCCGCGATCGCTCCGGACGGTGAGCGCGACAGCTGGCGCGATGCTGATTGCGAGCAGTCTCGCATGGGCACAGAGCGACGGCTCTGTCTTGCCGAAACCCTCACCGCCGTTCGGCGGAACGATCGGCAAGACGTATCAGGAATCGAAGCCGGATTTTCCGAAGCCGATCGCCGCACCGAAGGGTGCACCGAACGTGTTGTTGATCCTCACAGACGATACCGGCTTCGGACACGCCGGCACGTTTGGCGGAGCCGCCGCGACGCCGACGCTCGATCGTCTCAGCAAAGAGGGGCTGCGATACAACCGCCTGCACACGACCGCGCTGTGCTCGCCGACCCGCGCTGCGCTTCTGACCGGACGCAATCACCACTCCGTCGGCACGGGCGTGATCATTGAGATGGGCACTGGGTACCCGGGTTATACCGGGATGGTGCCGAAGACGGCCACCGGGCTTCCTGAAGTACTTCGCTTGAACGGGTACGCGACGGCGGCAATCGGCAAGTGGCACAACACGCCGGTGACGGAGATCAGTACCGCGGGCCCATTCGACCGCTGGCCGACCGGGAGCACGTGGGGTTTCGAATATTTTTACGGGTTCATGCAAGGTGAGACGCCGCAGTACACGCCGGTCTTGTTCCGCAACACCTCGCCGGTCGCGGCACCGCGCACGCCCGACCAGGGTTATCACCTCACCGCCGACATGGCGGACGAGGCGATCGCCTGGATGAACGGGGTCAACGCGACGAGTCCGATCAAGCCATGGTTTCTCTATTTTTCTACCGCAGGCGTGCATGCGCCGCATCACGCGCCAAAAGAATATCGCGACAAGTACCGGGGCAAGTTCGATGCGGGTTGGGAGAAGTATCGAGACGACACGTTCGCTCGCCAGAAGGCGCTTGGCGTCATTCCCGCCGATGCCAAGCTCACGCCTCTTCCTCTCGACATTCCGGCGTGGGACAGCCTGAGCGCCGATGCGCGCAAGGTTTATGCGCGGTTGATGGAGAACTACACCGCGTATCTCGAATACACCGACGCGCAGATCGGGCGCGTCGTCGATGCCGTCACGGCAAGTGGTGAAGCCGACAACACGCTGATCATCTACATCGTCGGAGACAACGGTGCGTCAGCGGAAGGCGGACTCGAGGGGACTGTCAACAGCGTCGCCAGTCTCAACGGCGTTCAGCTCGGCTTGCCCGGGCTGCTGGCGAAGTTCGACGAGATTGGCGGACCCGAGACCGAGCCACACATCCCGGCGGGATGGACGATTGCCGCGAACACGCCGTTCCAGTGGACCAAGCAGATCGCGTCGCACTTCGGCGGCACGCGCAATCCGATGGTGATCAGCTGGCCGAAGCGCATCGCCGACAAGGGTGGCCTGCGCTCGCAGTTCCACCACATCATCGACATCGCGCCGACGATCCTCGAAGCGGCAGGCGTTCGGGCGCCGCGCGTCGTCAACGGAGTGATGCAGAAGCCGATCGAAGGCGTCAGCATGCTCTACACCTTCGATTCCGCGGCCGCACCCGATCGCCGCACCGTCCAGTACTTCGAGCTGCTCGGCAACCGCGCGATTTACAAGAACGGCTGGGTTGCCGCGACGCAGCACGGGATTCCCTGGAAGACCGCCGGTCAGGACAAGAGCTTCGACGCTGACGTGTGGGAGCTCTATGACGTCACGAAGGACTTTTCGGAGGCGACGAATCTCGTCGCGCAGTACCCAGCCAAGCTGAAGGAGCTGCAAACCGCATTCAACGTCGAGGCGCGCAAGTACAACGTACTGCCGCTCGACGATCGGTTCGCACAGCGATTCGATATGTCGCTTCGTCCAAACGCGCTCGCCGGGCTGAAGAGTTTCACCTACGGTACGGGCGTGGCCTACGTCAACGAGAGCGCGACGCTCAGCACGCACAACGTGCCGTTTTCGATCACGGCAGAGATCGATGCCGACAGCGCCGCTGCCGACGGCGTCATCGCGGCGATCGGTGGCGGCACGTCAGGGTGGTCGCTCTATCTCAAGGACGGGCGGCCGACCTTCTACTACAACTTCTTTGAGATCTCCGGCTACCGCGTGCAATCGACGACGCCGTTGCCGAAGGGGACCAGCCGGGTACGCGTCGAGTTCACGCCGGAGGAGCCGGGCCTCGGCAAGCCCGCAGCAGTGAAGCTGCTGGTCGATGGCAAGCAGGTCGCGACCGGCCGCGTCGAGAAGACCGTTCCGCTTGGCTACGGCGCTGAAGGCCTCGACATCGGGAGGGACAACATCTCGGCGGTGAGCCCGGACTACAAGTCACCTTTTGCCTTCGCCGGCGTGGTTCGCAGCGTCACGATTGCGATCGAGAAATAGCATGCGGAAACAGTGTCCAGGACTTTCTCCTGAGAGCAAGTCAATGATTCGCACCGCCGCCGGAGCCGTTCTGACAATGCTCTTTGCGAGCAGTCTCGCTTGGGCACAAAGCGACGGCTCTGTCTTACCGAAGCCCTCACCGCCGTTCACCGGGAAGATCGGCACGACCTACAAGGAATCGGCACCGGATTTTCCGAAACCGGTTGCGGCACCGAAAGGTGCGCCGAACGTGCTGCTGATCCTCACCGACGATACCGGCTTCGGGCATGCCGGCACATTCGGCGGCGCCGCCGCGACGCCGACCCTTGATCGACTGAGCAAAGAGGGCTTGCGCTACAACCGTTTCCACACCACGGCGTTGTGCTCACCCACTCGCGCGGCGCTGTTGACCGGACGCAACCACCACTCGGTCGGCACGGGCGTGATCATCGAGATGGGCACCGGGTATCCGGGCTACACGGGGTCGGTGCCGAAGACGGCCGCCGGTCTGCCGGAAGTCCTGCGATTGAACGGTTACTCCACGGCCGCGATCGGCAAGTGGCACAACACCCCCGCGGTCGAGATCGGCCCGGCGGGTCCTTTCGATCGCTGGCCGACCGGCAGCACGTGGGGCTTCGAGTATTTCTACGGCTTCATGAATGGCGAGACGAACCAGTACTACCCGGTGCTCTATCGCAATACATCTCCCGTGCCCGCGCCGCGCACGCCGGAGCAGGGATACCAACTCACTGAGAATCTCGCCGATGAGGCGATCGCGTGGCTCAACGGCGTCAAGGCGACCGATCCCAAGAAACCCTGGTTCCTCTATTTCTCGACCCCGGGCGTGCACGCACCGCACCACGCTCCGCAGGCGTATCGCGACAAATACAAAGGACGTTTCGACGCGGGGTGGGATCGATACCGCGAAGAGACATTCGCCCGCCAGAAGAAGCTGGGCGTCGTGCCGGCGAACGCGAAGCTCACGCAGCGCCCCAAGGAGATTTCGCCATGGGATGAGCAACCCGTGAAGAACAGAGAGGCCTATGCCCGCCTCATGGAGAACTACACCGCTTACCTGGAGTACACCGACGCGCAGATCGGCCGCGTTATCGATGCAGTGGCGGAGCGCGGCGATCTGCAGAACACGCTCATCCTCTACATCGTCGGCGACAACGGCGCCTCGGCAGAAGGCGGCCTGGAGGGGACCGCCAACGAGATTGCGAGCCTCAACGGCATTCAGCTTGGCGTGGAGGGCCTGCTGGCGAAGATCGACCAGATCGGCGGCCCGGAAACCGAGCCGCACGTACCGGTCGCCTGGGCATGGGCTGCCAACACGCCTTTCCAGTGGACGAAGCAGGTCG
>Ga0137455_1000543_pt1 | contig 10376 bp, 4 predicted proteins | sample EasRivERMGT600_2_FD_102334 | JGI IMG/M metagenome (GOLD analysis project Ga0137455, IMG submission 102334) | Soil microbial communities from meander-bound floodplain in the East River, Colorado, USA - East River MetaG ERMGT600_2 | ecosystem: Environmental > Terrestrial > Soil > Floodplain ... | reverse complement strand
TTGTTCCCGCTCCACAGCGAATAGGCCGGGAAGTTCGAGTACCCCGAGGTGCTGCTGACGTAGTCCGTCGCCAGCCAAAGGTCGTAATCATCGCTCGGCGACGGCGGCGCCGCGCTGACGATCCACGCGAGGCTGGGAATCCGGGCGTAGTGCAAGCCGTCGGCGTTGTACCAGGGGCCGTAGCCGATATGCGGTGGAGCCAGCCGGCTGATGGGCGTGGCGGTGCTGATGTTGAGCGGGCTCCAGATGAGCTGACGATCGTGACGGTTGTTCCCCTCGTCGCTTTCGGCCACCAGGTTCAAGCGATCGGCCAACGCAATCACGGTGTGGCGTCCACCGCGTGAGTGGTAGGGGCCCGAGCCGAAAACCGCGTAGGTGCCGGGAGCGTTTCCGGCCCCCGCGACGTAGAGGCCCGACCACGGCTCCTCGTCGAGCCAGGCTTCGGTGTCCCACGCGGGCATGGGATTCGGTCCGAGCTGGCCGATCGCCCACGTGGCCCACGTGTTCGTGGCGTTGCCGTCGAGCGTCGCCGAGACCGTGGTGGTCCCGGTGTTGTCGTTCCGGGGCGCGATCACGTCGTCCCAGCCGCCGGGGGGCGGAATGGTCTCGCTCAGGTCCGACAGCGACGGCCCGATCCGCAACTGGTAGTCGTTCGCGAGACCGATGTCCCCGGCCCCGGTCTTCCACACCGCCACCACGTACCAGCCGGCCGTGGTGGGCTGGAAGTTGAACGTCGCGTTCCCGCCCGGACCAGGAGAGGTCCCGATGGCGATCCAGTCGAACTTGCTGAAGTAGGAGCCGGCCCGGTCATAGAGCGTGATGTTGAGGCTCGCGCTCCCCGACAGGTTCTCCATCGTGAAGGTGTAGGCGAGAGCGGAGGCTGGATCCAGGAACACCTCGTGGAGCTTCACCACATCACTCGCGCCCATGGTCGTGACGGGTGTCACATAGGAGGTCCCGTAAGCAGTCGGGAGGCTGCCCTGGCTCGACACCTCGTTGCTGTGATGGATGACGTAGTTCGACGACCCACCCGAGTAACGAACGACGCCGGCCTGGCGGCTGGCCCCGAAGCCGAGCCAGTTGTTGTTCCAGATGACGAAGTCGCTGAACTGGCCTCCCGCGGTCGAGCCCACGAGCACGGACTGGAATCCCGTCAGGCTACCCGCGTAGTCGTTGTAGAGGTAGAGGTCGGCGTCGTCGGTGCCCTGCGGGATGATCCCGAACGCCCCCCAATAGTCTCCGGCGCCGCTGTAGCCATCCTGGTTCAGGAGAGTGTAGAAGCCTTGGTGCGGAGCCGGGCCGCGGACGGCGTTCGCTTGGTTCGCGAGCGGCGTCGGGCTCCACACGTACTGGCCGGTCCACACGTTGTCGGATTCGTTCGACTCGACGACGCCGTTCGCCGTGTCCACGAAGTTGGTGAGCGAGTGGCGCCCGCCCGGGATGGTCAGGATGCCGATGTTGATGGCCTGGTAGGACGCCGGCCCGCTGCCCGGGCCGACACCGCCGCTCGCGACGAAGTGTTCCCAGTCGAGCCAGATCTGGGTGTCCCAGCCCGGGCCGATGACACCGGGCCCCTCGTGCTGGATCGCCCAGTTGAGCCAGGTGTCGTTGACGTCGCCGTCGAGCGTCGGCGGGAGCACGGCATTGTTGCCGCCTGCGTCCCCGGTGGTGCGCGGGACGATGGGCCAGCTGAACCCGGGCGGCGTGACCGTGGCGTTGAGGTTCGCTGCCGGCGTGACTCCGACCACGAGATCGTACTGGTTGCGGGTATCCGAGAACAGGTAGACGCGGAGCAGGAGCGGCGACGCCCCGGTCGTATTCGTGTAATTGATGGTCTCGGAGTTCCCGGTGCCGGTCGAGCTTGCCACCAGCGTGCCGCATGCCGTAAAGAGCGCCATGTCGATGTCGCCGAACGAATGCGTGAAGCTCATCGAGATGTTGACCTGGGCGTTGACGCCGGCCGAGATCGCGAACCAGTCCTCGTCGACGCTCTTGACGATCCGCCCGAAGTAGCTCCCGGGGCCGAGCGCCCAGGGCGTAGCGCAGCCGTCGTTGTTCTCGAAGGCGTCGTCGCTGCCGCCGGACATGAAGCCGGAGATACCCCCGAAGGTGAAGGAAAAGCGGCCGTATGAGTCGGGGAACAACGTGGCGCTGCAGGACGAGGACCCGCAGTCGAGCTGGCCGATGAGCTGGTGCGAGCCGTCGAGATAGAGACCGCTCCCCGACGATCCACCCTCGGTCACGCCGCTGCCCCAAATCTGGCCGATGTGGTCGATGTTGGTGCCGCCGCAGGGCGGTCCGGGCTGCGTGGCCCCGAAGCTGATGCGCTTGAAGGCGCCGCCCGGGTGATGGATGCCGGTCGTGGTCATGAACGGGCCGATGAGGCCGGTGTTCCAGCCGACCCAGCCCCGGCCGCCCGGGAGCCTGCCTTCGACCATGAGCAGCGAGAAGTCGGAGCCCGTCCCGTTCGCGAGCAGTGTGCAGACGCTCGACGTCGGCAACGAGCCAAAGCTCGGCAGTGCTCCACCGCACGAGAGACGCTGCCAGTCCCAGGTGATGACGGCGGTGTTGGCCACCGCGTTGGTCGAAATGCAGTGGTTCGCCGTCAGGAAGTAAGGCGTCAAGTCGCCGGCCGAGTTGTTGATGAGCTGGCCGGTGCACAGGAACCCCGTGCCGCCGACAACGAAGTCGATCCGCGCTGTCGCGTCACGTTCCAATGACCACGCGGGAGAGCACATCGCGTCGTTGTGGCAGGTGCCTTCCTCGACGTCGTTGCCGCCGCTCTTGGTCTCGACCGGGTCGAACGGCGAGCGGTACATGTGCAGCGCGGCGTCGATGATGAACGGCACGGTGGCCGGGGGCTTGGCATCGACGCCGGGGACGAAGTACTCGGCCCGGATCAGCTCGCCCGGGATATAGGGCGTCCAGAAGTCGCCATCGTCGAGCGGGCCGCGCCCGTCGTACACGGGAGAGCTCCACTCAGGCCTGGAGGGCGAGTAGACCTGTACCTGGGCACCGGGGGGTGCGTTCATCAGAGTGAAGTGGAGCCGGATCGCTTTGGCGTCCGCGGAGCGGACGTCGGCGGCCCAGATCCAGCCACCGGGAGCCTTGGTCCAGCCACCCTCGGCCTCGCGCATCCGCAGGTCGCGGCTCACGCCGGTGCGAAGTGGCGAGCCCTTGGCGTTCGTGTCCTCTGCCACCAGCTTCGCAACGTCCAGCGCGCCGAGGTCGGTGAGTCGCACCTTGGCTTCGACCGAGACTCCGAGTCGCGCGGACAAAGAGAGATGGGAGTCGTCGAGTTTCGGTTCAGCGGCGGAGCGGTTCTCAGGGGCCCGCGTGCCGTTCACGCTCTCGGCGTGCAGTGGCGATGCGGCGGCGAGCGCGACGACCGCGAGCACCGCCGCGAACAACGTTCGCTGCGAGGTCCTCATGGCCGTCTCCTTATTTGACTGCGCCGGGGCGATTGGGGCTCTGGGCTTCGGTGTGGACCGGGGCCGGCTTCGGGTGGAGGAGCTGCTCCACGATGTCGTCGGTGGTCAGTGCGGAGGCGAGGTCGCCGCGCGCGCGCTGCTGGCCGGCCAGCGTGCGAAGGAACTCGACCCGGTAGCGCAGCTTGGTCTCGACGATCTTGCGCTCGATCCCCTCACGCGCCGGGCCGAGGGGCATGCTTTGGAGGCCTTGGACCAGCGTGCCGACCTCGGCCTGCCCTCGCTGCATGATGTCCTCGAGCGCCTTCTGGTCGGTGGTAAGGGCGGGACGCTTGGCGTCCGTTGTCGCGGGAGCCGGCGCTGCCTGGAGCTGGATGGGGGCTGCGGTGGGTGTCGAGACGCCCGCGGCCGGCTTCGCCGTCGGTTTCGCGGTGCTGGCGGCGAGCGAGGCGCCGGCGACGAGAGCCAGCAGGGAGACAGCGGCGATGAGGCGGAGCTTGGCGGTCATTTCGAACTCCTCGCGAGGGGCCGCCTAGGGGCGGCATTCACAGGGAAACGGCCCGAGCAGCCGTTCCCGACCTAGGATGGAACCCGCTTGGGCGGATGGCGGGCTACAACCCGAGGTACGCGGCAGCCGACGTGGAATCACACGGGCGATTGCAAAATCAACTCGCCGCGTTGGGAAGTCCGATGTCGTGAACCGGCGGTCAGCCGAGGGGGAACCGACAGAGGCGGACGGAGGGCTAATGGCGGCGGGAGGCTGGCCGGCGGCCTGACCGATTCGGAAGCGTGCGTCGACGGGAGCAAGGCAGGGCGGCGCTCTCAGAACCTCGATGCCGGCCCTGCGGCTGACGACGACCTCGGCTGACGCCGGACTACCGGCTCGATGCGCCGCCTTCCACCATCACGCCGGGACCCGACCCCCGTACCCCGCGTGGGGATCCCTGACACGCCGCGGGTTGGGTCCAGACCGAATAGGAGCCGGGGCTCCTGGCCGGTCCCGAACTAGCGCTGGCTCCGGGCTGCACGACGAACTCCGACCGGTCGAATCCACCCGGCGAAACGTGAATGGTGACCGGCGACCTGAGATCGGAGTGCCAGGTGACCGACTGCCCGACGTGAACTGTGGCCCACTGCGGCTCGAACTGGACGCAGCCCTTCTGGGTCAGAACGACTCGGTTTGTTGCTCCCGAGCTTCTGGCTTCGCTGCGCGCGGCGCCCGTCTGGGCGCTCTTCTGGAGCTCGGCGTTGGCGGTGGATGTCGAGTCGCTCGCGGGGGTGAGGCCGACCTCATCGTGTTCAGCGCCCTTCGTCCCGCAGCCGGCCGATGCGATGAGCAGAGTGGCCGCTACTGCGCACAAGGTTGCCATGCAAGCCCGCGAGCGGCACCCCGCCTTGAGACCATTCACTTCGGGGCTGAATTCCATCGACGACCTCACTGAGATGGATTCACAACGCAACTTCCCCGGCATCCTGTCGGGAGCCGGCATCATATACGACGGCTCTCTGCTCCTCGCAATCGGCGGCGCGATGGGCGACACGCGCCCTGCTGGCGGACCCTCGTGAGGCGTGGAGATGATCGCAGGAGGTGCTCTGGCGTCCCCAACGGGATTCGAACCCGTGTTACCGCCGTGAAAGGGCGGTGTCCTAGGCCTCTAGACGATGGGGACGCGGCGCCGGCGACTCGTGGAGTCTGCGGCGCAAACGGTCGCTCAACCTAGGCGCGGGTCGCGGTGCGGGCAAGCGAAAAGGCGGGCGCACCGGGCGCCCGCCTTGCGCATGAGCGTTCGCGGCTACTTGGGCAGTGCCACCACGACGGCCTGACCCACTGAGCCCTTGCCGATGAGATCGTTGGCGGCCTTATCGGCGGGGGCGCGGCCGTCGAAGGAGCCCAGCACGACGCGCCAGACGTCCTCGCCGTCTTCCTTGGCGGTGAGCACGCGGCCTTCGAGGCCGGTGGCGGTGGCGAGGCGATCCTTCTCGGACGTGGCGCGTTCTTCGTTGAGGAAACGGCCCACCTCGATGCCGTACTTGCGCGGTGGGGCTGGCGCGGCGGCGGTGGCCGCGCCAGCCGCGGCGGTTGCTCCCGCGGCGGCGCCCGCGGGCTTGGTCGCGCTCGGCGTGGCGGCGGGCTTCGGCGTGGTGGCCGGCGGCGTGGTCGCGGCGGCCGTAGGCGCGGTGGTCGCACCGTGCGGCGCTGCCGTGGCGCCGGCAGGTGGCGTCGTCGTGCCGGTCGCTGCCGGCGTCGTCGCGAGCGCGGCGGAGTCGGTCGGCGTCGGGACTGGCTCGACGGGCGCCTGGGTGGCGGCCGGTGCGGCAGGCTTCTCGGCGTTGTTGCGCATCACCAGGAAGCCCACCACGGCGATCGCGACGATGGCTCCGATGCCGAGCACCCAGACCAGCGCCCCACCGCCCTTCTTGACCTCGAGCTCGTCGTCATCGGTCGTGCTCGTGTCGGTGGACATCAGCTTGTCGCGCAGCCGCGGCGAGATGTAGGGCGAGGGCGTGTAGCCGGCGGGCTTGGGATCCGTGGGGTGCGGGGCGATGCGGTCGGGCGCGGCGGTGCGCGGTGGTGCCGCGGGTCGGGGTGGAGCAGACGAAGGCGTCTCCTCACCACCGCCCTCGACGCGGGGTCGGTCGGCGCTCACCTGGGCTTCCACCTGCTTGCGCTTCTCCAGCACTTCGTCGAGCCAGGCAGGCATCTTGACGTCCGGCGGCTCGCCGCCTTCCGGGCTCTTGGGCTGATCGTTCACCTTGGGTCCCTCCGCCACTCGCGGAATCTCATCCGACGTTGAAGTTGATTGGGATGGCTCCGGCGCAGTGTACACCGGGGGGATGGGTGTCGCGCCACCGCGAACCGGCGGGGAGGCCGGCTCCATCCGCCACGCCAGAACGGCCGGGCCAGGGGCCGGCGGCGGGATCGTCAGCGGCTCTGGTCGCGGGGCGAGTGGGCGCTCCGCTGGGGCCGCGGCGGCCAGCGGGCGCACGGCGATCGGCTCGGGCGTGGCCGAGACCTGGTGCGCGGCGACCGGCTCGGGCGCGGCCGGGACCTGGTGCGCGGCGACCGGCTCGGGCGTGGCCGCGATCGGGAGCGGCGGCTCCGGGGGGAGGTCGCGCGCCGGCCCCATCGCGCTCCTCCGACGGGGCGCGTCGGCGCCACCGTCTCGTGGCGGCTCGCGGTATGGCGGCGGCGGGATCGGCTCGGTCTGGGCTCCGGCCTGCTCCGGTCGCCGGTCGAGCACGCTGTGGAACGCGTCGTCCTCGGCCACGGCGGTGACGTGCTGCGGGCGCACCGAGGACGAGTCGCCGACGAAGGCCGTGATCAGCGACTGGCCGGCGACGAGGTTGATCTCGCGCGGGATGCCGTGGGTCAGGCGGTGGATCTCGGCACAGGTCTCGGGCGGGAAGAGCCGGGCGGCGTCTCCGCCTGCGACGGTGACGCGGTGATGGATGTAGCCCTTCGTCTCCTCGAGGCTCAGCGGGTTGATGCGGTAGTGGATGCCGATGCGCTGGCGGAGCTGGCGCAGCTCGGGGCGCCCGAGCTTGACCTCCAGCTCGGGCTGCCCGACCAGGAAGATCTGGAGCAGCTTCTGACCGTCGAGCTCGAGGTTGGAGAGCAGCCGGATCTCCTCGAGCTGGTCGCGCTCGAGGTTCTGGGCCTCGTCGAGCAGCAGGATCGCCAGGTCCTGCCGGGCGCGGATCGCGATCAGGAGGCGCTCGAGCTGGATCAGCGACTGCGGCTTCGACACGCCACCGGCGACCAGCACGCCGAAGCGCAGGCAGATCTCCTCGAGCAGCTCGTCACGCGTGAGGCGCGAGTTGTTGATCAGCGCCACGACCGCGCGGTCCTTCCACCCGGAGAGCGCGTCGTAGATCGCCGTGGTCTTGCCGGTGCCCACCTCGCCGGTGATGAGCACGAACGGCTCGGTGTTCTCGATCCCGAAGCGGAGGTGGGCCAGCGCCTCCTGGTGCTCGCAGCTGGGATAGACGAAGCGCGGATGGTGTCCCGCGACGAAAGGGTTTTCCTTGAGGCCCAGCTGACTTTCGAACATCGACCTCAGTTACCTCGGGGGACCAGGCGGGGGAGCAACGGCGGTGAACCAGACGGCGCGTGGGGGGGAAGGCCAACGGGGCCGGCCGCGCGGGGCGCGGCCGGCATCATGTCAGCGCTCCGCCGGGAGCAGCTCGCCGATCGAGAACAGCGCGGAGAACGGATAGCCTCGCTGCTGGAAGATCTGCGCGGCGCCCTGCTCGCGGTCGACCACCGTCAGCACGCGCACGACCTCCGCTTTGTACGATTCCGCGGCCTCGGCCGCGATCAGCGCGCTCTCGCCGCTGGTGATCACGTCGTCGAGGATGGCGACCCGCTTGTGACCGGCGAGGTTGCCCTCGACCTGGCCGCGCAGGCCGTGATCCTTGGTGGTGCGACGCACCAGGAAGCCTTCGAGCGGATGGCCGGCCTCGGCGCTGTGGAGCATGACGCCGGCGACCAGCGGATCGGCGCCGAGCGTGAGCCCGCCGATGGCGGTGACCTTGTCGGCCTGCAGCATCTCGAAGAAGAGCTTCGAGATCATCTTCAGCCCCTCGGGATGGAGGCTGGTCTTGCGGACATCGATGTAATAGTTGGAGGTCGCGCCCGAACTGAGCACGAACTCGCCGAAACGCATCGAGCGGTTGAGCAGCATCTGGCGGAGCGGGTCGCGGGGGTTGTCCATGATCTCCTGTCGTCGGATGCGCGGCCGGGGGGAGCGTTGGGTCGGTACCGAGGGCGCGAAAAGTCTGCCCGGCGGCGCGCGGGCCGTCAAGCGTCGGGCTTGACCGATTCGTAAACCCCTCCCTAGACTCGATCCCGTCTCCGACCCGCATGCGCATCCTCCCTTCGCTCGCCACCCTGCTGATCCTGGCCCCGCCGTCGTGGGCGGAGCTGCCCCGGGATCTCCCCATTCGGTACTCGGGCGCGCCCTCGTCGATGGGCGGTGGTCCGGCTTGGTCGGGGGACGTGATCGAGATCCGCCTCGCGCCCGCCGCGGCGCGTCTGGCCCGGCCGGTGGGTGCGGGGCGCACGGCGCGGCTCGGGCTCGCCGGGGTGGACCGGGTCGCGCGCGAGCTGGGCGGCGCCGCCTTCGAGCCCGAGTTCCGCGGCGAGCGCGCGCCCTCCGAGGGCTCGGGCGAGATCGACTTCACCGCGTTCCACCTGGTCCACCTGCCGCCCGGCGTCGGGCTGGAGCAGGCGCTGGAGCGCTTCGCCGCGCTGCCCGAGGTGGTGGCGGCGAGCCCGATCGCGATCCTGCCGGTGAGCGCGATCCCCAACGACTCGCTGTGGAGCGTCTCGACCTGGTTCTTCCAGCCTTCGCGCCGCGACCTGCATGCGCCCGAGGCCTGGGACATCACCACCGGAGACCCTGCGGTCGTGGTCGCGATCCTCGACAGCGGCGTGCTGCCCTACCACCCGGATATCGGCGGCACGATCGCCGGCGATCCCGGCCGGATCTGGACCCGCGTCCGCGAGCGCGACGGCACCCCCAACCTGGACGACGACGGCAACGGCTTCGACGACGACGTCCACGGCTGGGACTTCGTCACCCTGCCCGGGCCGGGCCTGGTCGAGCCGGGCGAGGACTGGCAGTCGGCCGATCCCGATCCCAACGATTTCGCCGGCCACGGCACGGCCTGCGCCGGCATCGTCGGCGCGCTCACCGACAACGGGATCGGCATCGCCGGCACCGCCTGGGACGTGCGGATCATGCCGCTGCGCGTCGGCTACGCCTTCCCCGGCGCCGATCTGGGGGAGGCCGACGTGCGCATGGACTGGGTCGCGCAGGCGGTGCGCTACGCCACCCTCAGTGGCGCGCAGGTGATCAACTGCTCGTTCGAGACCCTGGACACCGACGGCCTCGGCGCCGCCGTCACCGCCGCGGTGCACGCGGGCGTGACGGTGGTGAACGCGGCCGGCAACTTCCAGACCCCCAACACCTACCTCGGGGGCCGCGGCGACGTCATCGCGGTGGCCGCGACCGGCGCCGGGGACGTGATCGCGCCGTTCTCCAACACCGGCCCCTACATCGAGCTGGCCGCGCCGGGCACGGGGATCGCCACCACCTGGCTCGCGCCCCATGCCGCGCCGCCCACCGACAGCATCGGCCTGCGCCAGGGCGCCTACTCGGCGCGCAGCGGCACCTCGTTCGCCGCGCCGTTCGTGGCCGGCGCCGTGGCGCTGCTGCAGTCGCGGCAGCGCGAGCTGGGGAAGGACCCGCTCCACCCGATGGCGGTGCTGCTGCGGCTCGACGAGACCACCGACGACATCGCGACGCTGAACCCGGGCTCGCTCGGCTACGGCAGCGGGCGGCTCAACCTCCAGCGCGCGCTCACCGAGACCTCGGGCTCGACCGCGATCCGCACCGGCGGCGCCACGCGCGGCGCGCCGGCGGTGATCCACCGCCCGCCGGGATTCGCCAGCATCTACCTCGCGACCGGCGATCGGCGCATCGTCGGCATCGACCGCTACTCCATGGACACGGCGTTCGTCGCGACGATCGCCGGCGTTCCCACCGGCGTGCTCGCGGTGGCCGGGCGGGACGGCCCACTCCCCGAGGGGATCTTCACGGGCGCGACCAACGGCGCGGTCTACGGCTTCGACTGGGATGGGCAGCCGCTGCCCAACTGGCCGGTCGGCAGCGGGCCGCAGAAGTGGGGCGGGCCCGCGGTCGGCGACGTCGACGGCGATCTCATGGACGACGTGGTCATCGGCGCCGACAACGGCAGCGTCTACGCGTGGCGCACCGACGGCACGCCGATCCCCGGCCTGCCGGCGCCCGCGGTCAGCGGGCGCATCCGCGCGCCGGTCGCGCTCGCAGAGCTGGACGGCTCGCCCGGGCTCGAGATCGTGGTGGCCGGCGAGAACGGCGATCTCACGGCGCTGGACGGCGCGGGCGCCCCGGTGCCGGGCTG
>Ga0137455_1000542_pt1 | contig 10380 bp, 11 predicted proteins | sample EasRivERMGT600_2_FD_102334 | JGI IMG/M metagenome (GOLD analysis project Ga0137455, IMG submission 102334) | Soil microbial communities from meander-bound floodplain in the East River, Colorado, USA - East River MetaG ERMGT600_2 | ecosystem: Environmental > Terrestrial > Soil > Floodplain ... | reverse complement strand
AGCGGCGAGACTTCCGCCGGGAAATCGAGCACGAAGGTCGGCTCGACGAGATGTTTCTCCGCCACCGCCTCGAACAGCATCAGCTGCAGCGCGCCCCAGCCCAGCTCGGCCCTGTGCTCGACGCCGAGTCCGGCGAGTCGCTGCGAGAGGAATTTCCGGTCGCGCAGGTCGCCGCTCAAACCCTGCCGGCGGATCGCTTCCGGGATCGGCAGGCGTTCGAAGGGCTTGCCCAGATCGAGGGCCCTGCCCTGGTAGGTCAACGCGAGCGTGCCGCAGGCGGCCTGCGCGGCGTTGCGCACCAGCTTCTCGGTTAGCCCGATCATGTAGTCGAAATCCTGGTACGCGCAGTACCACTCGAGCATGGTGAACTCGGGGTTGTGGCGCGTGGAGATGCCCTCGTTCCTGAAGTTGCGGTTGACCTCGAACACGCGCTCCAGCCCGCCGACCACCAGGCGCTTGAGATACAGCTCCGGCGCGATGCGCAGGTACAGATCGATATCCAGCGCGTGGTGGTGCGTCTTGAACGGCCGCGCCACCGCGCCGCCGGGAATCGGCTGCATCATCGGCGTCTCGACCTCGAGATAGCCATCGGCTGCCAGCGTTTCGCGCAGCGACTGCACCGCCTTCGAGCGCGCGGCAAACACGCTGCGCGCCTCGGGATTGACGATCAGGTCCACGTAGCGCTGGCGGTAGCGCAGCTCCTGGTCGGTGAGGCCGTGGAACTTCTCCGGCAGCGGGCGCAGCGCCTTGACCAGGAGCCGCAGGGATTTCGCGTTCACGGTCAGCTCGCCCTTGTTGGTCTTGAACAGCGTCCCTTCCACGCCGAGTATGTCACCCAGGTCCCAGTGCTTGAAGGCCTCGTGCGCGGCTTCGCCCGCGACGTCGTTGGCGACGTAGATCTGCATCCTGCCGCCGCCCTCCTGCAGCGTGGCAAAGCTCGCCTTGCCCATCACGCGCTTGAGCATCATGCGGCCGGCGAGCTTCACGCGAACCGCCTTCGCTTCGAGCGCCGCCTTGTCAAGGGCGCCGTACTCCCGCGCAAGATTCCCAGGGTGGTGCGTGCTGCGCCAGTCGTTGGGGAAGGCCTCGCCCTGCGCGCGCAGCGCCCTGAGCTTTTCGCGCCGTTCCTCCACCAGCTTGTTGTCGTCTTCCATCCCTACACCCCCTGTTTCAGGCTGGCGGTGATGAAGTCGTCCAGGTCGCCGTCGAGCACCGATTGCGTGGCGCCTTTCTCCACGCCGGTGCGCAGGTCCTTGATGCGCGACTGGTCGAGCACGTAGCTGCGGATCTGGTGGCCCCAGCCGATGTCGGTCTTGGAGTCCTCCAGCTTGTCGCGCTCGGCCTGGCGCTTGCGCATCTCCAGCTCGTAGATCCTCGACTTCAGCATCGCCATGGCTTCCGCGCGGTTCCTGTGCTGCGAGCGGTCGTTCTGGCATTGAACCACGATGCCGGTGGGCAGGTGCGTCATGCGGATCGCGGAGTCGGTCTTGTTGACGTGCTGGCCGCCGGCGCCGGAGGCGCGGTAGGTGTCCACGCGCACGTCCGCCGGGTTGACCTCCACTTCGATGGTTTCGTCCACCTCGGGGTAGACGAACACGCTGGCGAACGAGGTGTGGCGGCGCGCGTTGGAGTCGAAGGGCGATTTGCGCACCAGGCGGTGCACCCCGTTTTCGGTGCGCAGGGTGCCGTAGGCGTAGGCGCCGTTGATCTTCAGAGCGGCGCTCTTGATGCCGGCCACTTCGCCTTCGCTCTGGTCGAGGATCTCGACCTTGAAGCCCTTGCGGTCGCAGTACTTGAGGTACATGCGCTCGAGCATCGAGGCCCAGTCCTGCGCTTCGGTGCCGCCGGAGCCTGCCTGGATGTCCATGAAGCAGCTGTTGGGGTCGAGCGGGTTGTTGAACATGCGCTGAAACTCGAGCTGGGCGACCTGCTTGTCCAGGTTTCCCACGTCCGCTTCGACGCCGGGGAAGGTGGCGTCGTCGTTCTCCGCCTTCGCCATGCCGAAGAGCTCGCCGGAGTCGGCGAGTCCCGTGGCAATCGCGTTCAGCGTGGCGACGGTGGCTTCGAGGGACTTCTTCTCGCGCCCCAGTTCCTGGGCGCGCTTCTGGTCGGACCAGAGCTTTGGGTCTTCGAGCTGCCGATTGAGCTCTATGAGGCGGGCTTGCTTCCCTTCGAAGTCAAAGGTACCTCCTCAGCTCCGCGGACCGTTTGTTCAGATCTTCGAGCTTTGAGGCGATGGCGTTGAGGCGTTCGGCTTCCATGAGGGAACGGATTATACCGGGTGGTGCCGCCTAGCCGGCCTGCGCCTGCACGAGTACCCCCTGCGCGTGGCCACGATAGGGATTGCCTCCCGCGCTGGCGAGCGCGGCGGCGACCTTGTCGATGACGAGCTCGAGCGGGACGCCTTTCTTCTCTATGAGAGCCGAGCGCGGTGTGCCGCGGATCTGGCCGGTGGCGATGTTGCGCGGATCCGCGCCTTCGAAGGGGATGCGCTTTGTCTCGATGCGCGCGTCGCGGAAGTTCGCGCCCGCGAGCAGGTGCCGCAGCAGCGCGGGATCGTGCATTTCATATGGGATCCTGAACCGCATCTCTGCGTCGCCCGGGAACATTGCCTCCACGACCTTGGCGCTCGCCATGGCGTGGGGATTCTCCTCGATACGATCCCATACGCTGAACAGGAGGATCCCGCCGTCCACGAGGATGCGCCGCGCCTCTTTGAGCATCGCCTGGCGGTCGGGCACGAACATGATGCCGAAGCCGCACACCACCGCACCGAAGGCGCTGTCCGGAAAGGGCAGCTTCAGTGCGTCGGCTTCCCGCCATTCGATGCCCTCGCGTGCGCCAAGTTGCGCTTTTGCGTACTCCAGCATCGTCGCGCTGAGGTCGGTGGCCGTGAGCCGCAGCGCCGGGTCCAGACGTTCACGAAGCCTCTTTGTCACCAGCCCGGTGCCGCAGGCGATCTCGAGAACGTCGCCCGGCGGGCGCGGCGGAAGGCGCCGCACGAGCTCAGCGGCGAAGGGATCGAACTGGATGGGGCCCAGGTGCTGGTCGTAGTACTGCGGGCCGGTGAAGGTGGCGGATGCAGTGACAGCGCTCATCTACTTAGGGCCCTGGCTGTCGATCTCGGCAATGCGCTGGCGAACCCGCTCCGCATCGATGAACTGGCGAACTACAGGCCACTGCTTAACAAACGTCGAGAACCAAAGGCCCAGGCCAATGCACAGGCCGCCCACGCCGGAAAGTGCTGCAAATATCCAGGACACGGCTGCGTCTTGTGCATAGGCAAAAATCGCCAAGACCCACAATAGAGATCCCAGAAAGATTGAAGCTTGGCCGACTACGCGCCATCGCCTGACAAGTGCCTTCTCGTTGGTCAGGAACTTGGCGAGGGTACGCACGATCTTTTCTTCGAGCTTGATGTCCGGACTCATGTGAACTAACGATCGAGCTAACCTGGAGACAACCGCGGAACGCCGTTGGCTCGCAGATTGAGCGAGGGGTTAGGCATCACAATCGACTTGTGATCACGGTACAAATGGTGTTCGAGCACAATATTTGCGCATCTCGCTGAATTCTGGGGATCCAGTCAATAATTCTCTGCTCAAGCTCGGCTCGCCGCTGCGGGGTAAGCGTTCGAATGTAGTCTGCATCAAGCTTGAACCAAAACCCACCGTACTTGCCCATCTCGGCTATGGTTTCCTCAATATCGGCGCCATGAAATACACTGTAGGCGGCAACCATTACGCCGGTGCGGTTCTGACCGGAACGGCAGTGAACGAATATTGGCATGGGTTGAGTACGAGTAATAGCCATGAAATGCGCGACGCGATCATCCAGCATTCCAGGCGCTATTACTGCCAACGGCTCCCAATCGGGAACGCGAAAGTACTGGATCTGATAGGTTCGACCAGCTGCGACTTTCGCGTCTTCGAATGACTTCCGGTCATCGTTGAGCCATTCAAGATTCACTACGGTCATCACGCCAAGCTGTAGTAGAGCCGATGCGGCGGCGGGGTCCGGCCGCGCACCGCGCCAAAGCGTGTCAGCTCTTACGACGCATGAGTTGGTGACCTGTTGGTTCAGGGGAGTTCCGCAGGCGGCAAAGGCGTCCGGGCGTGGCCCTGCGGCGCATGAAAGGAGAAAAGAGGCGCACCCGATCGCGAGCACGCTTGCAAACGAGTGGAACGGGACTCGAATGGTCATCGGTGTGTCGTTGTGATGCCTAACGTTCATTAGACCGCGCAGAGTCTGTGTGATCCGCCGGTCGATTGACATCACTTCGCGGGTGTTGCCCTTGGTGCAGTCGAGCGCCTGAATGCGCCTGGGAAGGCGGTGGCGACCGCCGCAATGACAGCCCACAGCGCCGCACCGAGTGCAAGATTGTAAAGGACGATCGACCATCCTGATATCGGGACCGGGTCAAATATGCGCACGCTGGAGGTGAGACTGGCGTGCATCCACATCGCGAGCAGGAGACTGTCGGTTCGGTCGTAGACCCACACCATCAGCACGCGGTACGGCACAAGGAACGAGAACGCCATCGCGGGCAGGTAGACGGCCATCGACAGCGAACCAGACGTGTCGGCGCTGCCCCACCACACCACGAGCAGGTGCCACGCGCCCCAAACGAGGCCGACGATGAGACCCGTCACGACAACGCCGCAACGGAGCCGCAGACGCGGGACGGCGAATCCGGTCCAGCCGAGTTCCTCGAACAGCCCCGCCACGATCCCTGTCACAAGCCCGAGAACGAGGTGGGTCGAGGGGTCGCTCGCCGTGAGGATACCCGGCCGAAACACCGAAGACATGAGCGAAAGCACAATGAGAACCCCGAATACCACTAGCGGCGCGATCAGCAGCGCGACTGCGTACCATCGTGCGTCCACACGGCCCTGGCGGAATCTGTGCGACAAGTCGTGAAGCCCTGTCTTGCCAAAGAACAAGGCCGTTGCTGCGACACCCGCGACGCTGGGGCCGGCCAACATCGCAATCACCACCATCGGCAGCAAGACCCGGAAATCTTCCGCAGTGCCCGGGAATCCGTCGAAGCCGACGACCGCTACGACCCCGCCCCAAGAGATGGCGAAGGCAAGCACGAAGTATGTCGACACACCCGTCCATGATGCCTTGGCAGGAGGACGGTCGGGCAATGGCTCGTGTTTCGACATGGGTTCGTTCAAGCGTGAGTCGCGGTCTAACGTCCCGCATGACCCGCCTGCGGAGGCGGCGCGAAGCGACGCTGGAGCAGGTCGGCGTTGATGCGGTGGTTAGAGGTCAATGCAATCTTCATTGGATCTCGGCCGCCACCCGCTGTGCAAGCTGCGCTCGTTCATTCAACCGCTCAAGCTTGAAGTTGACCCATTGCCGTAGCCACTTGGCGTCAGCGAGGCGATGTCGCGCAAGAAGCCGTATGGACAATAGATCGTTGTTCCAAGCATCCGGGTTCGTGGCCAACATCGAGAGTACCCCGGCGAACTGCGCCACACTGTCCCGTGACCAGGCCGGAAGGACGGTAGCAAGAATGGCGTGCTTGACCTCGGGCATCGTTGCTCGCGAGAGCGCCGCCACAACGTATTTGACGTAGCGCTCCCCGTGCTGGGCAAAGAAAGCACAGAATTCAGCCGACACCGGTGAATCATGGTGCTTAAGATGCCGCAACATCTCCGGAACGACGGGCGCAAGCTCATCTGCGCCGAGCGCGACTAGGTCTTTAGCCGCCGCTCCGTCTTGGGCATTCTTCGGCATCACGTGCCGGAGCTGCTTCGCGTCCATTGACCTCTAACGTTCCGGTTTTGCCGCGCGGTGCGAGCGGCGTAGCTGCAAGCCTAACGCGTCGGTCAAGAACCGGAGGTTAGAGGGCATCACGCAATCACCTGTCCGACGAGTTGTGGCAATAGAAACCACCACAATGTACCGCCAACACCAAGGACAAAGAATGGCAAAACGAAGTTGTCCAGGTCGTTCAGTGGCGCTCGCAACCAGGGAAGAGACAGCGGGCGAGACTTGGCACGATGCCGAACCTTGGCAATTGCGAGGAGAACTAAGCTGAACGGGAGGTCGAGCCAAAACAGCAGCAACCAAAGCATCGGCCAATCCGGCTCAATGCCTTTGACGATCGTAACCACGATGCTCACGACCGCGATCAAGTGCACTACTGCAAGCACAAATCCGATCGCTAAGGCCGCGCCCACTTCGATTTGCCCTCTAACGTTCAATAGTCAGTAAGATTGCGGCCTATCATAGACGCGATCTCCCACGCTCGGCGCCAATCTCCTCTTCAATCAACGCAGTAACGAAGCTGCCGAGAAGCCCCCGGCCAGGATAGGCCGCACGGCAAGGAACAAGGCGCTGATTCTCGGCAGCTATTTCTCGCAGGGATGGAAATTGCTCACCTCGCCAGCCGGCGCTCGCGCATCGAGTGGTACACCATGCCGTTTTTCCCCGACACCGCCGCGGACACATACCCGGCGCCGCCTTTCGCCGCGTCGCGCTCGCCGAACCGCACCAGCACGCAGCGGCCAAGCAGCTCGGGCTCGATCCGGTAGTCGCCCGCCGGATCGTTGCGCTGCAGGCTGAAATGGAGATCCTGCCCGACGACATAGCGGCAGCTCAACGTGCCGTCCTTCTGCAGCGAGCAATGCGCGCCACGGCTTGGCGCCCCTACACGCGCCGGCCGGTGTAGTCCTCGGCAATCTTGTCGTCGTAGAACGTGGTCGGGTTGGGCGCCGCCATGAACTGGCGGTAAACCTCGGGATAGACCTTCACGTACTGGTAGACCTGCCCGTTGGACAGCTCCACCTCCAGCGTCTGGTTCTTCTCGTCATAGCCGACCGAGCGGATCTTGGACGCATTGACGCGCTTGCGTTCCATCACTTCACCAGTTGCGCGCTCCACGGCGCCTTCGCGCCGCCAGTATCCACTTCGCCCTCGATCACGCCGTTCTTCACTTTCCCGGTGAACGCAGCCTTGCCTCCGGCCAGGCCGAAGGAGAACTGCTCGCCGCGCAGCTTCAAGTCCTCCAGCGCCACTTCCTTGCCCTCGAGCCTGCCGCTGCCCGAGACGCGCGTCACCTGCTGCTTGAGGTTGAGCGTGAGCGGCCCCTTGCCCACCGACCCGGGCACCTGCGCGCTCCAGCGGCCCTGCACTTGGGCCGGCACCATGTAGAGGTAGATCAGGGTGGTGGTGACGCCGCTGATCTTCACCTTGTCCTCGAGGTCCATCTGCTCGTACTTCTCCGGCAGCCAGCCCGAGAGCGGGTAGTCGTGCGACAGGATCTTGGTGCCGGGCTTGAGCTCCGTGAGGAGCTTGTCCTTGAGCATGTTCACCGTGTGGGGCAAGAGATACATCGTGAGCACGGTGGCCCGCGAGATGTCGGTCTTGAAGAGGTCCGCCTTGATGAATTTCACGCGGTCGGCGACGCCTTCCTTCTTCGCCGCCTCGTTGGAGAGCTTCACCAGCTCGTCCTTGATCTCGACACCGAAGCCGCTCGCGCCGAACACCTTGGCCGCGGTGAGCACGATGCGGCCGTCGCCCGAGCCGAGGTCCACCACGAAGTCCTGCGGCCCGATGTCGGCGAGCTTGAGCATGTCGGCGACCACGCTCTGCGGCGACGGCACGTAGGGGCCGGCATCCACCGGAGGCTTGTCCGCGGCAAGGGCGGCGAGCGGCAGGGCGAGCAGGAAGGCAAGCGCGTTCATGGGGTTTCCACGTGCTCCACGTTGATCTGTACCGACTGCAGCCCGTTGTATTCGTTCACGCTCAGCCGGTAGGCGGCGCGAAAGCGCGCGGGCAGGGGCTCGAGCGAGTTGAAGCGCATGGCTTCCAGCCGCCTGCCGTCCTTCACCAGCTTGAGCTTCGTGTGCTTGTCGCCGACGACGCGCTGGCTTTCGAGCGCGAATGTATCGCAGAACAGGGGCTGCGGAAAGCCTTGGCCCCAGATGCGTTCCTGCAGCAGCTGCGCCAGCCCGAGCGAGAGCTGCGCCGGCTCGAGCGCGCCGTCGGTTTCCACCGTGCGCGTGAGCGCCTCGCGCGGCATGGTCTCCTCCGCCACCGCCGCGAAGACCTCCCTGAAGCGCCCGAAGTCCGCTTCGCGCAGCGTAAGTCCCGCGGCCTGCGCGTGGCCGCCGAAGCGCAGGATCAGCCCCGGCGCGCGCTTGGCGACGAGGTCCAGGCAGTCGCGCAGGTGGAATCCCGGGATCGAGCGCCCGGATCCGCGCAACTCGGCGCCATTGGCGCGCGCGAAGCAGATCACCGGCCGGTGCAGCCGCTCGCGCAGGCGCGAAGCGAGGATGCCGACCACGCCCTGGTGCCAGGCGGGGTCGAAGAAGGTGACGGCGGCGCCCGGCGCATCGGCGATCGCCTCCGCCGCCGCGCGCGCCTGCTCCAGCATCTCGCCCTCGATGCGGCGGCGCTCGCGGTTCAGGCGATCGAGCTCCTGCGCGCAGTTCGCGGCGCGCGCCTCGTCGTCGGTGACCAGGCATTCGATTCCCAGGCTCATGTCGGCCAGCCGCCCCGCGGCGTTGAGCCGCGGGCCGAGCACGAAGCCCAGATCGAACGCATTCGCCTGCGCGCCCGCCCGGCCTGCGCTGCGCAGCAGGGCCTCGAGCCCTGGCTTGCCCTGGCCGGCGCGCAGGCGCTTCAGGCCCTGCGCGACGAGGATGCGGTTGTTGGCGTCGAGCGGCACCACGTCGGCGACAGTGCCGAGCGCGACGAGATCGGTGAGCGAGGCGAGGTTGGGCTCAGCCTTGCCCTCGAAGGCGCCGCGCTTCCTCAACTCCGCGCGCAGCGCGAGCATCACGTAGAACATCACGCCGACGCCGGCGATCGCCTTGGAGGCGAAGCCGCAGCCGGGCTGGTTCGGGTTGACGATGCACTCGGCCCGCGGCAGGTCCGCGCCCGGCAGGTGGTGGTCGGTGATCAGCGTGGCGATGCCGAGCGCGAGGGCGCGCTCCACGCCCTCGACGCTGGCGATGCCGTTATCCACCGTGATGAGGAGATCGGGGCGGCGCTGCGCCGCGATGTCCACCAGCTCCGGCGTGAGGCCGTAGCCCAATTCGAAGCGGTTGGGCACCAGGTACTCGACCTGGGCGCCGAACTGGCGCAGGGCGCGCACCCCGACGGCGCAGGCGGTGGCGCCGTCGGCGTCGTAGTCGGCGACGATGAGCAGCTTCTTGCCTGCAGCGATGGCATCGGCGAGCAGGCTGGCGGCGCGCTCGCAGTGCGCGAGCGACGCGGGCGGCAGCAGCCGGCTGAAATCGTCGTCGAGCTCCGCGGGCGAGTGGATGCGGCGCGCGGCGTAGATGCGCGCCAGCACGGGATGCAGCCCCGCCGCGAGCAGCGCCCGCCGGTCGGCCTCCTCGAATTTGCGCTCAACGAGGTGCATGGCTCGCCAGCGCGCGCGGCCGGCGCCAGAAGCGGCGCAGGTCGGAGCGTGCGGTCTCGATGGCGAGGCCGGCCTCGGGCACGTGCACGCTCAACATGCCTACGCGCCCGCTCTTCAGAGCCTTGAGCAGCGGCGCAAACCAGCCCGCCTCGAGCGCCGCGGCGCCGCCTTCGAGCACCACGAGGTGGCGGCCGTCCTCCGGCGTTTCGGCGAGCCACGCGGACGCCGTGCGCGGCAGCGCGCGCTGGCGCATGCCGGCGGCGCGCGCGAGGCCCAGCGCCAGTGGATCGGCCGCGCTCACCGAGCGCCAGGGGCCGGCTGCGGATTGCGGCAATTCTCCCGCACCCCACAGCCAGACACTGTTTACCGGGAGCTCGCGCCCCTCGTTAACCGGGTGCTCGTGCAGCGTCATCTGGATTTCGTTCAGGAGCGCCGTCCACGGCGCGCCGGGCAGGTGCGTGTCGATGTCTTCGCCCGCGAGCTCCTGCGCCGGCCGCGTCGCGATGGCGGCGGGCGCGGTGCGCACCACCCAGCAGTCCGGGTGCGGGCAGCGGAACTCGTGCGTGCCCGCGAAGTGGCGGTTGAGCGTCGCCACCAGCTGCTCCGCCTCGGCGGGCTGCAGGCCAGCGACCGGGACGAGCACCATGCTGTCGCGCACCAGCCGCAGGTGCACCGGGTCGGCGCGCAGCCAGAAGCCTTCCGCGGACGCGGTGAGCGCACCGGCGGGCAGCGGCTCCACGCCGAAGGCCTCGCCCAGCCAGGACGCATAGCCCTGCGCATCGGCCGCGCTCGCGCGCCCGCGCGCGAGCAGGAGCTCCAGCGCCGGCAGCCGGTCTGCCTGCGGCGCGGAAAGCAACCCGGGGACGATCAGTTCGATGTGCACGGCAGTTCGACGATGCGCGCGCGCTTCGCAGTGAGGTGCCTGGCGAGGATCTTGTACTGGTCGAGGTCGAAGCGCAGCCGCCGCGCGCCTTCGAGCAGCTCCGGCACTTCGGCTT
>Ga0137455_1000541_pt1 | contig 10389 bp, 7 predicted proteins | sample EasRivERMGT600_2_FD_102334 | JGI IMG/M metagenome (GOLD analysis project Ga0137455, IMG submission 102334) | Soil microbial communities from meander-bound floodplain in the East River, Colorado, USA - East River MetaG ERMGT600_2 | ecosystem: Environmental > Terrestrial > Soil > Floodplain ... | reverse complement strand
TCGACGGCTTCAGCGCCCACGCCGACCGCGACGAGATCCTCACCTGGGTGAAGCGGCTCGAGCCGCAGCCGAAGCGGATCTTCCTCGTCCACGGCGAGCCGGCGCCGGCCGAGTCCCTGGCGTCGCTGTTGCGCGAGCAGCTCGGCGTCGAGGTCAACGTCCCGTCGAAGGGACAGGAGTTCGAGCTGTGGAACTGACCACCGGCCGCTATCAGGTGGGCCAGCGCCTGCGCCATCCCCAGTTCGGGGAGGGCCTGGTGGTCGAGGTCCACACCGACCGCGGTCGCGAGGTGCTCGAGGTCGTGTTCGACGGCCGGCTGCGCCGTCTCTCGGCGACCCGCGACTGGGACGTCGTCGACCCGGGCGGCGGCCCACCCGTACCCCGGCCCACCGCCGCCGATGGCGGTGCGGAGCCGGCCGCGTCCGGCGCCGGCGATGGCGGCGCGGAGCGGGTCCGCTCGGCGCGGACCTGGCACGCACAGGGCGACGCCCTGCTCGGCCAGTGGCAGGAGCGCCGTCACGTGCCGGCGAGTCACTTCGACCTGCGCATCGAGGCCGAGCGTTGGGCCGGCTGGGCCGAGCCGGAGCGGCTGGTGTCGCTGCACTCGCTGCGCGGCGTGCAACGGTTCCCGCACCAGCTCAAGGCCTGTCTCAAGGCCATGCGCGACCTCAACGGGCGCGCCATCCTGGCCGACGAGGTCGGGCTCGGCAAGACCATCGAGGCCGGGATCGTGGTCAAGGAGTACCTGTTGCGCGGCGCGGCCCGCACCGTGCTCGTGCTGGTGCCGGCCTCGCTGTGCGAGCAGTGGCGGGCCGAGCTGTGGGAGAAGTTCGAGCTCGACTTCACCGTGGTGCGCGGACCGGCGGGCCAGTGGGGGTGCCACCCGCTCGTCATCTCGTCGCTCGAGACCGCACGCCACGAGCGCCACCGCCGGCGGGTGCGCGGCGCCAACTACGACATGGTCGTGGTCGACGAGGCCCACCGGCTGCGCAACCACCTGACGCTGGGCTGGAAGTTCATCAACGATCTCAACCCGCGCTACATGCTGCTGCTCACCGCGACGCCGGTGCAGAACGACCTGCGCGAGCTCTACAACCTGGCGACGCTGGTGCGGCCCGGCACCGTCGGCACCTTCTCGCAGTTCCGCCGCGACTTCCTCACCGGTCACGACAAGCGCACGCCGCGCAACACACCCAAGCTGCGGGAGCTGCTGCGCAGCGTGATGATCCGCACCCGGCGGGTCGACACCGACATCACCTTCGCCCCACGCCGGGTCGAGACGCTGTGGGTGGGGCAGAGCGCCGTGGAGCGCAAGCTCTACCAGGACGTCAGTGACTTCGTCGCCGACGCGGTGCACGCCGAGGTCGGTGCGCCGGGGCGCCGCCACTACTTCACGCTGGTGGTGCTGCAGAAGGAGATGGGCTCGTCGTGGGCGGCCGCGCGCTCGACGCTCGAGAAGCTGGCGAAGAACCCCGACGGGCTCGACTCGCGCCGGCTCAAGGCCCTGGCCGCGCGCGCCGCCGAGGCGAGCGGGCCGCAGAGCAAGGTGCGCTCGCTGATGAAGCGCATCCGCGCGATGAACGGCCAGCAGTGCATCGTCTTCACCCAGTTCCGCTCGACCCAGGATTCGATCGTCGACGCGCTGCGCGCCGAGGGGATCGAGTCGGCGGTGTTTCACGGCGAGCTCGGCTGGCGCGAGAAAGAGGAGGCGCTCGATCACTTCCGCACCGCCGCGCAGGTTCTCGTGAGCACCGAGGCCGGTGGCGAAGGCCGGAATCTGCAGTTCTGCCAGGTGGTCATCAACTACGACCTGCCCTGGAACCCGATGCGGGTCGAGCAGCGCATCGGCCGCGTACACCGGCTCGGCCAGGAGCATCCGGTGCGGGTGATCAACCTGGTGGCCCGCGGGACGATCGAGTCCTACGTGCTCGAGATCCTCGACCGCAAGATCCGCATGTTCGAGCTGGTGGTCGGCGAGATCGAGGAGATCCTCGGCACCTGGCAGCCCCACGGCTCGTTCGAGGACGAGGTGTTCCGGCGCTGGACCGAGTCGACCAATCCTCGCGTGCGCAAGCGGCGCTTCGCCGAGTTGGCGCAGCACCTGGTCTACGCGCGCCGCCAGTATCAGGAGCAGAAGGATCGCCAGAATCTGCTCTTCCCTTCGACCACGCGGGAGGAGTCGTGAGCCCCGCCGCCACGGCCCGCCGCGGCCGCCGCACGGTCACGAACGCGCCCGTCGCGATGCCGGTGTCGCCCGAGGGCGCGCGCGAGGAGGCGGCGCTGCTGCCCGACGCCGGTGCCTGGCGCGCGTTCATCGGCCGCTGGCTGGAGAACACGGGCTGCCAGGTGGGGGAGGCGGCGCGCGGCGACTGGGAGGTGAGCCTGTCGCCCGCGCTCCAGCGCCGCTGGCGACGGCAGCGGGTGCGCCTGGTGTTCGACCCGCAGCGCGCGACGCTGCCGCGCGGCGCGTGGTTCATGGCCCCCGGCAGCGCGGCGGGACGCAAGGTGCTCGACGCGGCGCGCGAGGAGGCGTTGGTGACGCGTCGCACCGCCCTGCCGCGGGTGCCGGGCGCGCCCGCCGAGGGCATCGCCGCGGTGTGCCGGGTGCGGGGACTCTCGTGGGGACCGGCGCGGCTCGGGCCGGTCTCGTACGAGCGCCGGATCGCGTTCCACGCCGTGGTGACGCTGTGGGGCGGGCTGCCGGCGCAGGAGTCGTGGGTGTTGCTGCTCGGGTCGGAGGGGCCGATCGAGTCGGTGCGCGGCTCCGAGCTGCCGGAGATGCGCTCGCGCGAGGGCCTCTATCAGATCTCCGAGGAGCTCGAGCCCGAAGATCGCTCGCGCTGGGCCGATGCCGCCCGACACCACCTCGACGAGCTGCTGGCCGAGCGCGAGCGGGAGTGGGAGCACGCGATCGCCAAGCTGCGCGACGACGAGCTGGCGCGGCTCTCCGCATTCTTCGCCGCGCGCGTCGAGGAGGAGGAGGAACGCTCCCGGCGCCGCACCACGACCAACGGCGACGAGCACGAGATGGAGGGCGGCGACGCGACCTCGCTCAAGCTCGAGTGGGAGCGGCGCTCGGCGGAGGTCCGCCAGCGCTGGTCGTTGCGGACGGAGATCCGGATCTGGGGCATCGAGGAATGGGCCTGGCCGGTCGCCGAGCTGGAGCAGGAGCTGCGGGCCGGCGCGATGCACGTGCGGCTGACCTCGCGGGTCGACGTGGCGCGGGGCCTTCCGGCGCTGCCGGCCTGCCCGGGATGTGGCGCGCCCGCCGAGATGCTGGTGCGTGCCCGCGGCTCGGTCGGCTGCGTGCGCTGCGCGTAGCGGGGGACCCCGCTCGCTTGACCTCCCCAGGGGACCCGGCTAAGGTTCCGCCCCTCGGATGGTCATCGGCCGCCTGACTTCCCGCTTGAAACGATTGCTCTAACTGGAGGTATAGCTTGAGTTTGGAGAAGGCTACACGGCTCGAGGATCCGGGCGCGGAAATGCTCGATCGCATCACCACGACCTGGGATCGCCACGGACGGCTGATCCTCGGCGTGGCGCTGGCCGTGATCGCTGCCGGCGCGGTCACGTTCTTCCTGCTCCGCAGCCGGGCCGCCAGGGAGGAGCAGGCGGCCGCGGCCCTGGCCGAAGCCAACGTGCTCTACTGGCAGGGCGACTACGTCACCTCGCTCGAGCGCGCCAAGCAGGTGAGCGCCCAGTTCGGCTCGACCCCGAGCGGCATCGAGGCCCATCGTCTCGCCGGCGACAACGCGTTCTGGAACGGCGACTTCAAGACTGCGGTCGCCGAGTACCGCCGCTACCTCGACAAGGCCCCGGCCGGCTTGCTCGCCGATGCCGGGCGGCGGAGCCTCGCCTATTCGCTGGAGAGCGACAACCAGTTCGCCGAGGCGTCGAGGACCTACGAGAGCCTGGTCGGGCGCTTCGATCGCAGCTCCTCGGCCGAGTTCCTCGGTGGGGCCGCGCGCTGCTACCGCGCGCTGAATCAGCCGGACGAGGCGATGAAGCGGCTGCAGCGGATCGACCAGGAGTTCGGCGAGACGTCGTACGCCAACGCGGCTCGGGTCGAGATGGCCGAGCTGGCGGCGCGCGCGCGCTGATCGCGCCGCCCGGGCCGGCCGCCGGGTGGCGGAGATGAGCGGGCAGAGGGCGGTCGATCTCGTCTTCCTCTGGCACCATCACCAGCCCGACTACCGCCGTCCGTCCGACCGCCGCGCCCAGCTTCCCTGGGTGCGGCTCCACGCCGCCAAGGACTACCTCGACATGGCGCTCCATCTCGAGCGCCACCCCGGGATCCGCGCCGGCTTCAACTTCGTTCCCTCGCTGGTCGACCAGATCGAGGACGCCGTCGCCGGCGCCCCCGACGCGCTCTTCGACCTGCTGGCGCGGCCCACCGCGGAGCTCGACCCCGAGGAGCGCCGCGAGCTGGCGCGCCGTTGCCGCGCCGCGCCCCGGCACGCGCTCGAGCGCTGGAGCGCCTACCGCGCGCGGATCGAGCGGGTCGACCGCTGGATCGCCGGCGGCTTCAAGTCGCCCGGCCCGAGCGATCTCGAGCTGCTGGCGCTCTCGTGCTGGTTCCTGCTGGCCTGGATCGATCCGATCTTCCTCGCCGATCCCGAGGCCGCGCGCGCACTGGAGCACGCGGATGCCTTCGAGCCGGCGGATCGCGAGCGGCTGCTCGGCCTCCACGCCCGGCTCACCGCCGAGGTGCTGCCGGCCTATCGGCGACTCGCCGAGCGCGGCCAGATCGAGATCAGTGCGTCCCCCTACTGCCATCCGATCCTGCCGCTGCTGATCGATCTCCGGAGCGCGCGACGCGCGCGGTCCGGGCTGGTGCTGCCCGCCGAGTCGCTGGCGGCGCCGGAGGATGCGCGCCGCCAGATCGAGCGCGCGCTGGCGCGCCACGCCGAGGTCTTCGGGGCGCGGCCCGCGGGGATGTGGCCCTCCGAGGGGAGCGTGAGCCCCGAAGCTGCCGAGCTGGTCGCGGGCGCCGGTATGCGCTGGATCGCCAGCGACGAGGGCGTGCTGTGGGCCTCGCTGCCGGAGGGTGAGCGGCGCCGCGAGCGGCTCTATCGGCCCTGGCAGCTGGCGACCCCGGCCGGCGACGTCACGCTGTTCTTCCGCGATCGCGAGCTGTCCGACCGGATCGGGTTCGTCTACGCGCGCTGGGAGGCGCAGGCCGCCGCCGCCGACTTCATGGAGCGTCTGCGGCGCATCGGTCGCGAGCACGGCCGGGAGCGTCCGCCGCTGGTCGCGGTGATCCTGGACGGCGAGAACTGCTGGGAGCACTACCCGGACGACGGCGGCCCGTTTCTCGAGGCGCTCTACGGCGCCATCGAGTCGGCGGGCGACGTGCGCACGCTCACCCCGTCCGCCGCGCTCGCGGCCCATGCGCCGGAGCGACTCGCGCACCTGCACAGCGGCTCGTGGATCGACGCCGACTTCCACATCTGGATCGGACACCCGGAGAAGAACCGGGCCTGGGAACTGCTGGTGCGCACCCGGCGAGAGCTGGTCGCCGCCGGACCCGACGCCGCGCCGCGGGCGTGGGAGGCCCTCGACCGCGCCGAGGGATCGGACTGGTTCTGGTGGTTCGGCGAGGACCACTACACGGCCGACAAGGCCCTGTTCGACGAGCTGTTCCGCGACCACCTGCGAGCGGTCTACGAGGCGCTGGGACGCGCCGCACCGCGGACGCTGCTCGCGCCCATCGCGCGCCCGCCCGCGGAGCGCCATGCGCTGGCGCCGATCGGCTGGGTGCACCCGGTGATCGACGGCCGCCGCACCGACTTCTACGAATGGCACGCGGCGGGCCGCCACGGGCTCGCGGACGGCGGCGGCTCCATGCACCGCGAGCGGGGGCTGGTGCGCGATCTCTATCACGGCTTCGACGGCTCCGGGCTCTACCTCCGGCTCGATTTCTCCGCGCCGCCTCCGGCCGAGGCGGGCCTGGTCATCGAGCTGATCGAGCCGCGGCCGGCGCGTCTGCTCGTCCCCGGCCTGGCGAGGGGCGACCTCGACGTGCTGGCCGGCGGGGAGGAGGGGGCCCAACCCCTGCCGGGCGCACGCGCCCGGCTCGAGGAGGTGCTGGAGATCGCGCTGCCCTTCGCCGCCCTGAGGCTCCAGCCGTGCGAGGAGGTCGCCTTCGTCCTTCATGTGATACGTGAAGGGGAGATCCTGGAGGACGTCCCGCCCGGGGACGTCGTCCGCTTCGTCGTACCCGAGGCCTCGTTCGATTCCGAGCTGTGGAGCGTATGAGGGTCAGGCCGGAGGTTTGCCCGAGAGGTACCATGCTCGCGTTCATCGACGCCAGGGTCAGAGGAACCGCCACCCCTGTGGAGACATCATGACGATGCTGCAAGCCACCAAGCTCGACGAGTTCAAGCAAAGCTTCAAGGGAGAGGCGCTGCTGCCGAAGGATGCTGCCTACGACCAGGCGCGGCAGATCTGGAACGGCATGGTCGACAAGCGTCCCGCCCTGATCGCCCGTTGCGCCACCACGGCGGACGTCGTCCAGGCGGTGAACTTCGCGCGGGACCACGGGCTCGCGCTGGCCGTCCGCGGCGGCGGGCACAACATCGCCGGCCTGGCCCTGTGTGACGGCGGCCTCGTCGTCGACCTGTCGAAGATGCGGGCCGTGACGGTCGACGCCGGCGCGCGCCGCGCCACCGTCGAGGGCGGCGCCACGCTGGCGGACTTCGACGCCGCCACCCAGGCCCATGGTCTCGCCACCCCGATCGGAATCAACTCGACCACCGGCCTCGCCGGCCTGACCCTCGGCGGCGGATTCGGCTGGCTCAGCCGCAAGCACGGCATGACGGTCGACAACCTCCTGTCCGCCGAGTTGGTGACGGCGGCGGGCGAGGTGGTGCGGGCCAGCGCCGACGAGCATCCCGACCTGTTCTGGGCGCTGCGAGGCGGCGGCGGCAACTTCGGTGTCGTCACCCGCTTCGAGTTCCGGCTCCATCCGGTCGGCCCCGAGGTGCTGAGCGGCCTGATCGTCTACCCGATCTCCGCGCTGAAGCCGGTGCTCAGGCAGTACCGCGAGTTCGTCGCCAAGGCGCCGAACGAGCTCACCGTGTGGGTCGTGACTCGCCTGGCGCCGCCGCTGCCGTTCCTCCCCGAGGCGGTCCATGGCCAGGGGATCGTCGTGCTCGCGCTGATGTACGCCGGCGATCCGAAGCAGGGCGAACGGCTCATCGAGCCGCTGCGCCGGTTCGGCACGCCGGTCGGCGAGCACGTCGGGGTCCAGCCGTACACCGCCTGGCAGCAGGCCTTCGACCCGCTGCTCACCCCGGGAGCCCGCAACTACTGGAAGTCGCACAACCTGAAGACGCTCGACGACGGCCTGCTCGACGCCGTCGCCGACTGCCTCGACCGGTTGCCGTCGCCGCAGTGCGAGATCTTCTTCGGCGCGATCGGCGGCGCCACCACCCAGCCGGCGCCCGAGGCGATGGCGTACGCGAACCGTGATGCCCAGTTCGTGATGAACGTCCATGGCCGCTGGGAGGACGCGGCCGACGACGAGCGCGGCATTCGCTGGGCGCGCGACTTCTTCAAGGCCTCGGCCCCGTTCGCCAGCGGCGGCGTCTACGTCAATTTCCTCACCGCCGACGAAGGCGAGCGCATCCGCGCCGCCTACGGTCCGAACTACGAGCGCCTCGCGCAGGCGAAGCGCACCTACGATCCGGACAACCTGTTCCGCATCAACCAGAACATCAAGCCGGCCTGAGGGAGGGCCGTCAGCGGACCCAGACGGTCTTGAGGTTGACGAACGCGCGGATCCCGGCCTCGGCCAGCTCGCGGCCGTAGCCGGAGCGCTTGACGCCGCCGAAGGGAAGACGCGGGTCGGACTTCACGATGCCGTTGACGAAGACCGACCCCGCTTCCAACTCGGGCGCCAGCGCCTCGCCGCGGGCCGGATCGCCGGTCCAGACGCTGGCGCCGAGGCCGTAGCGCGAACGGTTCGCCAGCTCGACGGCGTGCGCCACGTCGCGGGCGCGGCTCACCGCGGCCACCGGTCCGAAGGTCTCCTCGTCGAACGCCGGCATGCCGGGCACGACCTCGGCCAGCACCGTCGGCGCGTACCAGAATCCCTCGCGCGCCGGTCGCGCGCCGCCGGTGACCAGCCGCGCACCGGCGGCGACCGACTCGCGGACCTGGCGCTCGAGCGTGTCGACCAGGTCGGCGCGGGCGAGGGGGCCGATCTCGGTCGCGCGATCGAGCGGATCGCCGAGTCGCAGGCGCCCCATGCGCTCCGCGAACGCGGCGACGAAACGGTCGTAGACCGCCGCCTCGACGATGAATCGCTTGGCGGCGATGCAGCTCTGGCCGCCGGCGATCGTGCGCGAGACCACCGCCTCGGCCGCGACCGCCAACGGATCGGCGTCGGCGAGCACGATGAACGCATCGGACCCGCCGAGCTCGAGCACGCTCGGGCGGATCGCGCGCCCCGCCCGCGCTGCCAGCGCCGCCCCGGCCGGCTCGCTGCCGGTGAACGTGACGCCGCGGATCGCCGGATGCTCGGCCAGGGCCTCGGCCGCCGGGCCGGGGATCAGCAGCGCGGCGAAGGCGCCCTCGGGCAGTCCGGCGTCACGCAGCAGCCGCTCGATCGCCAGCGCGCAGCCCGGCACGTTGGAGGCGTGCTTGAGCAGCATGACGTTGCCCGCCATGAGCGCCGGCGCCGCGGCGCGAAACACCTGCCAGAACGGGAAGTTCCACGGCATCACGGCGAGGATCGGGCCGAGCGGGTCGCAGCGCACCAGGCTCCGGGTGGCATCGGTGGCGATGGTCTCGCTCGCGAGGTAGCGCTCGGCGTGGGCGGCGAAGTGCTCGCAGGCCCAGGCGCTCTTCTCGACCTCGGCCTCCGACTGGGCGATCGGCTTGCCCATCTCCTCGGTGATCAGCCGCGCCAGGGCGTCGCGGTCGGCGCGCAGCGCGGCGGCCGCCGCCTGGAGCACCCGCGCGCGGGCGGCGAAGCCGGCGCGGCTCCAGGCGGGGAAGGCGCGGGCGGCGGCCTGCACGCGGCGCTCGACCTCGGCCGAGTCGTGCTCCGCGACTTCGGCGAGGAGCTGTCCGGTGACGGGAGAGACGAGGCGCATGGCAGACCGCGGGAGGGAGGTCGTTGGCGGTGAACGGCGGGCAGTATACAGTCGCCCGCATCCCGAGTGCGCCGCGCTCCGACACGGAGGACACCCATGCCGACGACCGCGACCGAAGTCCAACACATCGACGATCAGCTCGAGCGCGCCTACCGCAAGGGGGCGTGGAGCGGCCCGACCGTGCTCGAGACCCTGGAGGGGATCAGCGCGAAGACCGCCGCGGCGCGTCCGATCGATGACGCCCATTCGATCTGGGAGATCACGCTGCACATCGGGGTCTGGAAACACGTCGTCACGCGCCGCCTGAAGGGCGAGCCGATGTCGGATGTGCCGACCGAGATGGACTGGCCGACGGTCACCGACACGTCGGCGGCCGCGTGGCGACGCGCACTGGCCGAGCTCGAGGCGCGCCACCAGGAGCTGCGGAAGGCGCTGGCGGAGATCCGCGACGACCAGCTCGACCAGCCGCCGACCAAGCAGGGCTCCAGCCGCTACGTCCAACTCCACGGCGTGATCCAGCACGACCTGTACCACGCCGGCCAGATCGCGGTGCTGAGGAAGGGCTGACCACGGCTTGATCGGCTTCTCCACGGACCCCCGTGGAAAAACGGTGGAGAGCGGTGCGGGGAAGGACGCCGCGGCGCGGCGGTGTAAATCGTTGTGCGCCGCGGTCGGGTTCGAACGGCGCGAGGATTTCCTGCGGCGCGCGAGCGCGGGCGCCTACGATGTCCTGCGTCGTCGATGTCTGCTCGGTGCGAACGAGCTGCGCGAGTGAGCCCACGAGGCCTTTCAACGACGTGGGAGGCAGCAGGCGTCCGAGTCTGGGGGATCGATGCCCGCAGGGGGCCCTGCTCGTAACCCGGACCATCGCTCTTCGTGTGACGCCAGGCCGGTTCAAATCCGGTGCATCGATGTACGCGCGAGCGGCCGCCCGCCCAAGCGGGCGGCCTTCGCGTTTTCGTGTGCGCGGAGGACCGGAGTCCGGGCCGATCACCCCCAGGAAGCGATGAGCATCTCCAAGCTGTCGTGCCGTTTGGGGAGCGGGAGTCACATGCGGCTGAGCGGGCCAGTCCAGCAGCCTCAACATGGCCCGCCCACGTGTGTCGCATAACCACGATTATGTAAACCTGCGCCTGGGGGGGGGGGGCGGCGAAGGACCACGGCTTCTCTGCACGGGCAACCGGCTGGATCCGCGGCCGCCCCTCACCCTCATCATCTCGTGAATAGATCGGTCTGACTGGCGCCGTACTGAGAGTCCCTGGTTGTATTCGTTGCTTCCGACACCATC
>Ga0137455_1000540_pt1 | contig 10393 bp, 8 predicted proteins | sample EasRivERMGT600_2_FD_102334 | JGI IMG/M metagenome (GOLD analysis project Ga0137455, IMG submission 102334) | Soil microbial communities from meander-bound floodplain in the East River, Colorado, USA - East River MetaG ERMGT600_2 | ecosystem: Environmental > Terrestrial > Soil > Floodplain ... | reverse complement strand
TGTAGCTCCAATCGACCGCGGGGGTCCATTGCCCGCGGTCGGCAAACGCCACCGTGTCGAGCGCACAGGACGCAGCCAGCGAGAGGAGTAACAGGAAGAATGGGCGAGCGCGATCGCACCGGGCTCGGGGTGACATGGCGGCCTCCGAGGAAGGGGGCGATTTCGGCGTGCGGTCGCCGCAGACGGAGGCGAGCTGAGCAAGCACGTCAGGCGGCGATGCTTGACGACGCTACTCCCCGCCTCCAACGCCGTGTCAACATTATTATCGTCACGGCGGCAGTTACCTCACCGACAGAGGTACCTGGAGCACACGCGCCCCGACTCGCACAGCCGAGCGCACACTCGTTACTCGTGCCGCCGTACTGAAATAGGCCACGCGGCACAATCCGCCGCAGATGCCGATGGACGCGCGGGCGGTCAAACCCGCGCGCCCGGGGGAATCGGCAGTCCTATCGGTAACGGACTTTGAGCGCGCCGAAGGTGAGCGGCGTGATCGGCGTCACGCTGACCGCCGTGACCTCGAAGACGAAATCGTTGAAGTCGTTGTCCGTGGTCGAGCAGCAGGGGCCGGGCGTGGCGCCGGTGTCGAGATCGTCGAAGGCCACCAGCCAGGTGTTGGGCTCGGTCCAGCGCGAGACGTCGTAGATCAGCGCCTGCGCGTCGCCACCCGAGGGCTCGTGGAGCGCGCCGGCGCCACTCGGGCCGAGGTCGTTGAGGAGGCGGTTGGTGAAGAACAGCTCGCCCGGCGGCGCGTTGATCGACCCGCCGGGACCATTGGGGTCGAGATAGAAGCCGAAGCGGACCGCCGGCCGGTCGAAGCTCACGATCACCGTGGCGCCTTCGGAGGCGACGCCGTCGAACACGACGCCGTCGTCGACGCCGTCGATCACCGGGGACTGGCCGGCCTCGGGCTCCCGGTACCAGCCGAGCACGTTCATCCCCGCATAGCCGGCGACCTCGCGGATGATGAGTCCGGCGAAGCGGGCATCGATCCAGTAGAACGGATCCGGCTGCGACGCCAGGCGACCGATGTAGGCCGTGTGCACGTCGAACGCGCCGGGGCCATATCGGGAATCGACGATGTCCTGGAGCGAGTTGCCGGGACGGTCCCAGCTGTCGCCGAACAGCACCTGCATGGCCGCATGCGCGGGTCTTGGCGCGAATCCGGTCGCGATGAGGAGCAAGGCAATCGTTAGGATGCGCATGGACTCTCCTGTTCCGACACGGGGGGTGGGTGACTGACGACGCCTGGCCTCGCGCGGCCGGGCGCGCGAACCGCGCGCAGTCCCGATCGGACGCGTGGAAGGGCGTTCGTGTTCCGAGGAAACGGCCTGTCGTGAGAGCCCGCAGGGCGTCGTGACCCGCGGCCGCGCCCGAAGGGGGGTGGTATAGGCGAGCGCGAAAGCCGGATAAGACGGGCGAAATCGTAACATCGCGACGTCCCGTCCTGCCAGCCCTTATCCCCCGACGACCGCCGCCGGCTGCCGGATGCGGCAAGGGTTCTGCGAGTCCGGTCCGGGGCGCTTTCGGGGCGCTATAGATGTGGATATGGCGGCGGCCGGCCGACTGTTGCGGTCCCGCGGCCCCGCATAGGGCCTCGGGCTAGATATGAATGGCTCGGCGGCCGACCCCCAGTGCGGCCTCCTTCACCGCCTCGGGCAGGGTCGGATGGGCGTGGACCGACCGCGCCACGTCCTCGGCGCTGGCCCCCATCTCCATCGCGAATGCCAGCTCGGCGATCAGATCGCTGGCGCGCGGCCCGACGATGTGAGCGCCGACGATGCGGTCGGTGCGGGCGTCGGCCAGGATCTTCACCTGCCCCTCGCGCTCGTTCATCGCCTTGGCGCGGCCGTTGGCGAGGAACGGGAAGGTCCCGATCGCCACCTCGACCCCGCGGGCGGCGGCGTCCTCCTCGGAGAGCCCGACCCCGGCCAGCTCGGGCCAGGTGTAGACCACGTTTGGGACGCACTCGTAGGCCACGTGCCCGGGCAGCCCAGCCATGCGCTCGACGGCGGCGATGCCCTCCTCCTCCGCCTTGTGCGCCAGCATCGGCCCGGCGATCACGTCCCCGATGGCGAAGATCCCCGGCACCGCGGTCGCGTAGTGCTCGTCGACGGCGATCCGGCCCCTCTCGTCGATCCGGAGCCCGGCCTCGGCCGCACCCAGGCCCTCGGTGTACGGCCGCCGCCCGACCGCCACCAGCAGCACGTCGCAGGTGTGCTCGCGCTCGGCGCCGCCCTCGCTAACGGTGACGCGCACGCGGTCCCCCTCGACCCTCGCCGCCTTGGCCGAGGCGCCGAAGCGGAACTTCATCCCCTGCTTCTCGAGCGCGCGACGCAGCAGCGCGCCGCTCTTCTTGTCCATGCCGGGGACCGGGCGGTCCATGAACTCGAGCACCGTGACCTCGGCGCCGAGCCGCAGCCACACCGAGCCCAGCTCGAGCCCGATCGCGCCGGCGCCGATCACCAGCATCGACTTCGGCACTTCGGGCAGGGTGAGCGCGTCGGTCGAGTGGACGATGCGGCGGCCGTCGTAGGCGATGCCGGGCAGCGCCGAGGGCTTGCTGCCGGTGGCGACCAGGATGCGTTGCGTCTTCAGCGTGCGCGCGCCGCCCTCGCCGGTGACCGCGACCTCGGTGGCGGACGCGATGCGTCCGACGCCCTGCACGCGCTCGATCTTGTTCTTGCGGAACAGCCCCTCGACGCCGCGCGTCAGCTCGCTCACCACCGTGTCCTTGCGCTTCTGCATGGTGGCGAGGTCGAGCTCGACCGTGGCGCGGATGCCGTGGGCGGCGAAGCCGTGGCGCGCCTGCGCGAAGTGCTCGCTGGAATCGAGCAGCGCCTTGCTCGGGATGCAGCCGACGTTGAGGCAGGTGCCGCCGAGGATCGGGTACTTCTCGACGCAGGCCGTGCGCATGCCGAGCTGCGCCGCCCGGATCGCGGCGACGTAGCCGCCCGGCCCGGAGCCGATGACGACCAGGTCGAACGGGTCCGCCGTCACACGGGTGGGATCGCTCACACGTCGAGCAGCATGCGCTCGGGGTCTTCGAGCCGCTCCTTGACGCTGACCAGGAAGGTCACCGCCTGCTCGCCGTCGACGATGCGGTGGTCGTAGGAGAGCGCGAGGTACATCATCGGCCGGACCACGACCTGGTCGTCGATCGCCATCGGGCGCTTCTCGATCTTGTGCATGCCGAGGATCCCGCTCTGCGGCGGGTTGAGGATCGGGGTCGAGAACAGGCTGCCGTAGACGCCGCCGTTGGTGATGGTGAACGTGCCGCCCGACAGCTCATCGAGCTTGAGCTTGCTGTCGCGCGCCGCCCGCCCCAGCCGCGCGATTTCCTTCTCCAGCCCGGCGAACGACAACCGGTCGGCATCGCGCACCACCGGCACGACCAGGCCGCGCTCGGTGCCGACCGCGATGCCCATGTGGACGTGGCGGTGATAGACCAGGTCGGTGCCGCGGATCTCGGCGTTGATCTCGGGGATCTGCTGCAGCGCGAGCACGCAGGCGCGGCTGAAGAAGCTCATGTAGGAGAGCTTGACGCCGTGCTTCTTCTCGAACGACTCGCGGAAGCGCCCGCGCAGCTCCATCACCGCGGTCATGTCGACCTCGTTGAAGGTGGTGAGGATCGCCGCCGTCTGCTGCGCCTGCACCAGCCGCTCGGCGATGCGCAGCCGGATGCGGCTCATCGGTACCACGCGTTCCTCTTCGCCCTCCACCCACGGCGCATGGGTGGGTGAGGCGGTCGGCCCCGCGACCGGTGAGGGTTCCGCAACTCGCCCCGGGGCGAGTTGGGCACGGTCGGCCGGTGGCGCAACTGGCTCTGGAGCCAGTCGTGCGGGCTGCGGGCGCTCGGGAGCCCGCGGCTCGGGGGCAGGTCCCGGCGAGGGCCGCACCGCCGGAGGCGTGGGAGCCTGGGCTGCAGGTCGCGCCGACGTCCCCGACGGAGCACTCTCGAGGAATCGCTGCACGTCCTCCTTGAGCACGCGCCCGCCACGCCCCGACCCCGGGATCGCCCCCGGGTCGAGCCCGTGCTCCTCCGCCATCCGCCGAACGGCCGGTCCGTACGCCCCTTCCCCGTCGCCGCCGTGCTGGCGAGACGCCGGTACGGGCTGCTTCGGCGCCGCCGCGGAGGGGGCGGCGTCCCGGGGTGCGCCCGTAGACGGCGGGGCGGGGCGAGGGGAGGGCGCTCCCCGGGATGCCGCCCCCTCCGCGGCTTCAGGCCTCGCAGCCGGAGCCGCGCCTTCTTCGATCCGCGCCAGCACGTCGCCGACCTGCACGGTCTCCCCGGCACGCTTCGCATGCCGCAGCACGCCGGCGCGGTCGGCGGGGATCTCCACCGCCGCCTTGTCGGTCTCGAGCGTGACGATCGGCTCGTCGACCTGCACCGTCTCGCCGTCCTGCTTGAGCCAGGCTGCGAGCACGCCCTCGGAGATCGACTCGGCGAGCCGCGGGACGCGGATCTCGGCCACGCTCAGCCTCCCCGGCGCGCGCCCGCGCGTTCGTGCGGCCCGGAGGCGCGGCGCGCGGCCAGCGTCGAGCCCCCGACCTCGGCGAGCGCGCGGTCGAGCACCGCCTGCTCCTGCTCGACGTGCTTGGCGTAGTAGCCGGTCGCCGGCGTCGGTGACGCCTTGCGCGAGACCAGGCCGAGGGTGGCGCCCTCGGGCAGCAGCGCCTCGAAGCGGTGGCGCAGCGCGCGCCACGCCCCCATGTTGGCCGGCTCCTCCTGCACCCAGCGGATGTCGCGCGCGTGGGGGTAGCGGGCGAGGATCGCCGCCAGCTCGACCCGTGGGAACGGGTAGTACTGCTCGACACGAATCAGCGCGGCGTCCTCGACGCCGCGCTCCTCCCGCGCCTCGAGCAGCGTGTAGTAGAACTTGCCCGACGTCAGCAGCACCCGCCGCACCGTGCTGGGATCGGCCACCGCCGCGTCGTCGATCGCCGCGTGGAAGCTCCCCGCGGCCAGCTCGTCGAGCGTCGAGACCACGCGCTTGTGCCGCAGCAGGCTCTTCGGCGTCATCAGCACCAGCGGCTTGCGGAACCGGCGATGGAGCTGGCGGCGCAGCACGTGGAAGAGCTGCGCCGGCGTCGTCGGGTTGCAGACCTGCATGTTGCCGTTGGCGCACAGCTCGAGGAAGCGCTCGAGGCGCGCGCTGGAGTGCTCCGGCCCCTGCCCTTCGTAACCGTGGGGCAGCAGCAGCACCAGGCCCGACATGCGCTGCCATTTCGACTCGGCGCTGGCCAGGAACTGATCGACGTAGACCTGCGCCACGTTGACGAAGTCGCCGAACTGCGCCTCCCATAGCACGAGGGTGTGCGGATCGGCGGTCGTATAGCCGTATTCGAAGCCGAGGCAGGCCGACTCGTTGAGCGGCGTGTCGATGACCTCGAAGCGTCCCTGATCGTCGGCAAGATGCTGGAGCGGGATCCAGCGCGTCCCCTCACGATGGTCGCGCAGCACGGCGTGGCGGTGCGAGAAGGTGCCGCGCCCGGTGTCCTGCCCGCTCAACCGCACGTTGCGGCCCTCGAGCAGCAGGCTGCCGTAGGCCAGCGACTCGCCGAGGCCCCAGTCGATGCGATCCTTGCGGATCATCTCGGCGCGATCGGCGTGGAGGCGCGCGATCTTCGGGTGCGGCGTGAAACCTTCCGGCGTCGCGGCCAACCGCTCGGCGACGCGCAGCAGCCGCTCGCGCGGCGTGCGCGTGTCGGCCGACCAGTCGTCCCCCGCCCACTCCAGCCCCTTCCAGGCGCCGCCGAGCGGCGCCGGGCCGTCGGACGCGCTCTCGGCGCGCAGCCGCTGGTGGGCCGTCTGCAGCACCACATTGCCCTCGCGCTCGATCGCCTCGAGCCCGGGCGGATCGAGCGCGCCCTCGGCGATCAGCCGCTCCGCGTAGGTGCGCGCGGCCGGCGTGTGAGCCGCGATCTTCTGGTACATCGCCGGCTGGGTGAAGGTCGGGTCGTCCATCTCGTTGTGGCCGTGCTTGCGGTAGCAGATCAGGTCGATCAGCACGTCGCGCTTGAACTGCATGCGGTAGGCCATCGCCAGCGCGGCCACGTGCACGACCGCCTCGGGATCGTCGCCGTTGACGTGGAACACCGGCGCGTCGATCACCCGGGCGATGTCGGTGCAGTAGCGCGTCGCCCGCGCGTGCCACGGCGCAGTGGTGAAGCCGATCTGGTTGTTGATCACGACATGGACGGTGCCGCCGGTCTGGTAGGCCGGCAGCGGCGCCATTCCCAGGGTCTCGGGCACGATCCCCTCGCCCGAGAAGCTGGCGTCGCCGTGCAGCAGCACCGGCACGCCGCGATCCCCCCCGGCGTCCTTCATCACCATCTGGCGGGCGCGCATCGACCCCAGCACGACCGGGTTCACCATCTCGAGATGGCTGGGGTTGAAGTTGAGGTCGAGGTGCACGGTGCGGCCGTTGCGCGCCGCGCGCGCGTTGGAGTAGCCCATGTGGTACTTCACGTCGCCGTGCCCCGAGACGTTCTCGGGCGCGAAGTGCGACTCGAACTCGCCGAAGATCGCCTCCAGCGGCTTGCCCAGGATGTGCGCCAGCACGCTGAGGCGGCCGCGGTGCGGCATGCCGAGCACGAGCTGCTCGACGCCCGCCTCCGCCGCGACGTCGATCAGCGTGTCGAGCAGCGGGATCAGGCTGGCCGCGCCCTCGAGCGAGAAGCGCTTCTGCCCCACGTACTTGACGTGGAGGAACTGCTCGAAGCCGTCGGCCGCCAGCATGCGGCGCAGGATCGTCTGACGGGACTCGGCCGACAGCGCCGGGCGGTTGTGGCTCGATTCCATCATGCGCTCGAGCCACGCGCGCCGCTCGGGATCCGAGATGTGCATGTACTCGACCCCGATCGGGCCGCAGTAGGTCTCGCGCAGGACGGCGAGCAGGTCGCCCAGCGTCGCGCCGGCCTCGCCATGGAACGGCGCGCCGTCGGTCGGCACGCCGAGGTCGGCTTCCTTCAGGCCGAAGGCCGACAGCTCGAGCAGCGGATGCGCGTCCGCATCGCCGCCCAGCGGGTTGAGCTTCGCGATCAGGTGCCCCAGCTCGCGGTAGGCGTGGACCAGCCCGAAGGCCCCCCCGGCGCGGGCCGCGCGTCCCGGGCGGCCCGGGCGCCGATCCGGCTCCTCCGCCAGGTCGAAGCCGGCGAAGAACAGCGCCCACTCCTCCGGCACCGAGGCGGGGTCGTTCAGGTAGCGCCGGTACTGCTCCTCGATGTAGGCGGCGTTGGCGCGCTGGACGAAGTCGAGACGGTCGGGCATCGGTCCTTCGGATGACGGGTCGCGACGGGCGACCCCCGAAGGCACCGGAAGTCGCGCTAACCGGCTGAAGCCAGCAGGCTAACATGAACTTCGGCGGCGGGTGGAGACCGGCTGACCCGAGCGTCGGCGGGGCGTGGGCGCGCCGGAGGCCGGGACGGAAGACGGCCCGCATCGAATCCCGATGCGGGCCGTGATCGATTCTCGTCGGGCCCCGCGGGCTAACGCGCGGTGGCGATCCTCACGGCGCCGGCGGCGGGGGCGTCGGGCTGGACCTCGGCGACGGCCTGGAGGCGCGCCGGGTCGCCGGCGAAGTAGGGCGTGAGGGCTGCGACCACGCGGCGCCCCAGGCGGTCGGCCTGCTCGAACGAGCGCGCGCTGGCCGTGATCCTCACGGGTCGCGTGCCGCCCGTGGACTGATTGAGCCAGGTCGCGGCCTCGAGCACGATCGGCGGCGCCTCGGTGGCGCGCCGCCCCTCGGCGGCGGCGGCCTCGAGCTCCGCGCCGGTGAAGGCGAGCAGCGGGCCGTCCTCGCCGTCGAGTCGATAGGCCGAGACCTGGAAGCCCTGGCCGACGAAGTTGCGCTTGTTGCCGGCGCGGTCGACGGCCTCGAACACGTACGAGTAGGTGAGCCCGGGCAGCACCGGCGTACCGTTCTTGGAGCGGCCGTCCCAGGCGATCTCGGCCGGCGGGTCGCCCTTGCCCTCGAACGAGACCACGCTCTCGCCGCGCGAGTCGGCCACGGTCAGCTTCCAGCGCTCGACGCCCTCGAACTCGGGGCGGAAGCGGGCCACGGCGCCGGTCGCGAAGCGGACGAGCCAGGGCCGCGCCACCCACGGCGACGACTGCGACGCCGAGGAGCGCAGCAACGGGCCGGCGAGATCCGGGCTGGTGCGGTCGAGCACGTCGCCCGCGGTGCCCCATTCGAGCCCGGGCGCCTTCTCGGGCGCCAGGTCGAGCTTCAGCTCCGGCCGCTCGAGCTCGAGCCGGATGCGGTCCTCGCCGTGCACGGTCAGGCTGCGGAACACGGTGCCGTCGTCGCCGGACTTGAGCGTGTAGCCGGAATCCGTGTCCGCGCCCCGCGCGGACGCGGCCTTCGGCGTCGGGAGCTTGGCGTTGGCAACTCGCGGGGGCGCGGAATCTGCCGCCTTTGGCCGCGTGGCCGCCGGCGCGGCCGCGGGCTTCGCGGTCGCGGGCTTGGCGGCCGGGCTCGGGGGCGCGGCGCCCCACGCCGGCGCGGTGGCCAGCAGCAGCGCCGCGGCCAGCGTCGCGGCGGTGCGGAACCGATCGATGCGAAGCGTCGTCATGTGCGGCCTCCTAGCCCCCACCCTCGAGGCGGTAGCGGAACGTGATCGTGCCCCACTGCTCCCCGGTGCGGCCGCCGGGCAGCGGCTGGAACCTCCAGGCGCGGAGTGCGGTGCGGGCGTTCTCGTCGAACTCCTCGAATCCGGCAGTGCGCTGGACCAGCACGTTTTCCTTCACCGTGCCGTCGGGCCGCACCACGAAGTGCAGCGTGACGGTCCCCTCGACCGCGTCGCGCTTGGCCCACTCGGGGTAGACCGGCCGCGTGAAGCTCATGATCGGGCGGTCGGCGATCGGTCCCGCCAGCTGCGCGCCGGCGACCGTGCGCTTGGTCGCGACCATGCCCTCGTCCCGCGCCGGCGCCTCGGCCACCGCCGAGCGCTTGGGCTCCGCGACCGCGGCCGGCACGATCGCGCTGGTGGCCGGACCACCGCCGCGCGCCAGCTCGAGCGGCGGACCGGCGCCGGAGCCGGTGCCGCGCGTCATCGCCATCGGGGCCGCGCCCTCGCCCTTGCCGCGCCCGCTCACCATCGCGGGCACGCTCCAGGCGGCCGGCACCGGGCCGGCGCCGATGCCGGCGGCCTCGGGCGCCACGTCGGAGCGCAGGGTCGCGAGTCGGGAGGCGATCCGGTCCTGGCTGGCGAGCTCCGACTGGCCCTGCGGCCGGATCTCCCCTGCAGCGTTCGAGCGGCGGAAGCGTTCCTCGACCTCGCTCGTGGCGGCGACCGTCGCCGCGCGCGCCGGCGGCGCGGATCCGGGCTCGCCCGGCTCGAGCAGCGTGATCTCGAAGTAGGGCGCCTCCTCCGGGTCGTCGTAACGGACGAACGTGACCCAGGTGATCAGCAGCGCATGCGCCACCAGGCTGATGGCCATCATGCGCCGGGTGCGCACCCGGCTGTCGCGCACGTCGCGCGTGACGTCGAAGGCGTTCGGGGTCATCGGGCCTCCGTGCGTTGCCGGGTCGCGATCGCGAGCCGCTTGGCTCCCGCGCCCCGGGCCTCGTCGAGCAGCACGCGCACCGACGCGTAGGGCGAGTTGGAGTCGGCGCGCACGACCACCAGCACGTGCTCGTTGCCCGACTCCGCCAGCCGCGCCGCCAGCGCCGGCCGCAGATCGTGGCGGGAGACCCGCTGCTCGTCGACGGCGAGCGCGCCGTCGGCGCCCAGCGTGATGCTGACGTTGCGCTCGTCCTCGGCCTCGCGGGTGCGCGCCTCCGGCAGGTCGACCGGCAGGTCGGCCACCGAGAGCAGGGGGGCGGTGACGAGCAGGATGATGACCAGCACCAGCGCGACGTCGATGATCGGCGTCACGTTGACCTGGGTGATCGGCTCGGCGTGAGGAGTGACGCGGCGCACGCTCAACCCCCCGTCACCGCGATGCGCCCGGCGCCGAGCGCGCGGGCCTCGTCGAGCACGCCGACGAAGGCGCCGTGGCTCACACCGTCCTCGCAGCGCACCACCACCAGGCGGGTCGCGCTGGCCGCGACCAGCGGGCGCAGCGTCTCCCGCAGGGCCTCGCGGGCCACCCGGACGTCGTTGACCCGGACGGCTCCGTCGCCGAGCACCTCGATCTCGATGCGCTCGGTGAGACTCGCCGCCGCCGCCGCACGGCCGCTGGAGGCGGCGCGATGCACGGCGATGCTCGACTGGAACGCCATCGGTGTAGCCACCATGAGGATGACGACCAGCACCAGCGAGACGTCGATCAGCGGCGTCATGTTGGGGTCGACGATGCTCTTCGGACCCGCGTGCGGGCGCGACCGGCGGCGGAGACGCACGGCTCAGGCCGCCTTGGCGGCGCGGACGTCCCGGGCCTCTTCCA
>Ga0137455_1000536_pt1 | contig 10437 bp, 10 predicted proteins | sample EasRivERMGT600_2_FD_102334 | JGI IMG/M metagenome (GOLD analysis project Ga0137455, IMG submission 102334) | Soil microbial communities from meander-bound floodplain in the East River, Colorado, USA - East River MetaG ERMGT600_2 | ecosystem: Environmental > Terrestrial > Soil > Floodplain ... | reverse complement strand
CTTCTGCAGAACGCAGCGAATTGCTGTGAGGCAGTTCCCGAAAACTCGACAGCGGTTCCGTCGCGGCGTGCCGACAATCCTTCGCCGCCAGTCAACTCACCTTGTCGATAGTCCAGGTGACAAGGGGGATATTGGGCAACTCACGGCCGTCATCGACACCGATCTCCGCCCTGATCAAGGCTTCGAGCTTTGCGTTCATGGTTAGAATCAGGTCGCGATTTCTTGTGCCGTCCGCTCCCAAGTTGACCATTTCCCCGGGATCCGTGTTGAGATCGAACAACTCGACGTCATTCCACTTGTAGAGTTCGTCGATGGTCGTGGGCCGATTGTGATCGAGTGGCGAGAAATAGCGGGTGAACTTGTAGCGACCGTCAAAAACGGTGCGCAAGGTACCGCGCTTCTTCATGTCCGGCTTGTAGCCTTGCTTCACGATCGCCAGTGCGGGTTTCGCGCCAGCGGCTTTTGCTTGCCCAATGACCTTGAACAGGTCCCCGTCGTTCGTCACCAAGCCGCTATAGGTGAACAGCACGGCATCACGCACGGCGTGAAGACCGGCCGCCCCGGGGTTGGTCAGGATCGACGAGAAATCCTTTCCGGGAAGTTTTCGCTTGGCGATCTCGGCAGCACGCGTCGGCGCGACGCCCGCCATTGAAAGGAGGGTTGGCACGACATCGATGTGCCCCGTGAGGGCGCGGGTTTCTTGTCCGCCTCGCACGTCGGGGTGCACGACGTAGAAGGGGAGATGAATGCCCTCCTCGTAGGCAAACGGCCCTTTGCCGTGCAGCCCGTGACCTCCCGCCATCTCGCCGTGGTCCGAAGTGTAAATGAAGGCCGTGCGGTCCGTCAGCCGGAGCGCGTCGAGCTCCCGCAGGATGTTGTCGACTTGCATGTCGACGGATCGAAGAGAGTTGATGTAAAAGTCGTTGAACCGCCGCCACCGTTCTTGCTCAAGCGGGATGTGCCCGAGCAAATAGCTCCACATTTTCTCGAACTCGCCATGCGCTTCAGGTCTCCCCGGCGCGTCGAATGTCTGCGTAAGGCTCCCGGGAAGCGGCATGTCCCATGTCGCTTTGTAGAGTTCGTTATTGGGCGCCGGCGCAGCATGCTTGAGCAAGAAGCCCGTGTCCTGGACCTTCTGGCCTGGCGCATCGGTGTTGAAATACATGATGTCATGCGGATTGACCAGGCTGACGAAAAGACACCAGGGCTTGCCCTCGTCAGTGAGCCGCCGGCCCTCGCGGCGCAGCCAGGTGATCGCGCTGCCCGCGATCAAGTGGTCGAACTCATATCCCCCGAGCGTATGGGCCACGATGTCGCCCGGTGAATTGAAGTCCGCAAAACCATACTTCTCCATTTCCTTGGTGAGGAGCTGTTCGTTCCCTTCGACGTCGAATTTCCGGCTCAGGTGCCATTTGCCCTTGTAGACGGTGTAATAACCCGCCTGGCGCAGCATATGTCCGATCGTGGGGATGTTCGTCGAAAGATTCTTGACGTATGGCATGTCGGTGTTTTCGAACATGCGATTGACGGCGGTCGGCAATCCTGTCAGAAGCACCGACCGGGATGATGTGCACATCACGGCGGGGCAATAATGGTTATGGAATGTAACCCCGGTCCGCTGGAGTCGCTCGTGCGCGGGAAGCGCGAGGCGTGATGGCCACTTGGCAAAGTAACGCTCTTGGTCTGAAAAAACGAAAACGATATTGGGCCTGGATGGGGCGCCACCGGCGGAACGGGGCGGTGTGGCGGGTCGGGTTTGTGCGATCGCCGCCCCGGCGAAAAGGGAACCAGCGAGTGAAGCCGCTACTGTCCCGGAGGCTTGGGCGAGAAATTTGCGTCTGCTCGAGCGTTGTTTTCGGGTGATTGAATTCTTGTCCATGCCTTATCTCATCTCGTTGGTGCAGCAAGGAGTGGTCGTCGCGCCTGATTGCCGATAGGAATGAGTGACGCAAGAATTGTAGCATCGCCCACTACGCTGCTAGAATGCTCCGAGTCTCACCCTTCCGCGATTCGCCTTCGAGCGGAGAGTCCTATGCAAAATTTGGCTGGTCTAGTTGTCACGCTGCTCCTCTATTGTGCTGGTGCGCTCGCCGGCGGCTCGAACTATGGCGTCTCCCCGGGAGCAAAGCAGCTCACCGGAAAAATTTCAGAGTGGCCGGTGCCCACCCCGAAATTCGCTCGCGATCCCGCGCCCGGCCCCGACGGCAACATCTATATCGCGGTGATGCAGGGCGACCGCATCGCGCGTTTCGATACGAAGTCGCAGAAATTCAACGAATGGGATCTTCCCCCGGGCGCGCATCCGCACGGACTGCTGGTCGACAAGGAAGGCAAGGTCTGGTACACGGGCAACGGCAACGGCACCATCGGCGAGCTGGATCCCTCGACCGGCAAAGTGAAGGAGCACAAGGCGCCTTCGCGCGGCAGCCCGCATACGCTCATCATCGACGACTCAGGCGCGATCTGGTTTACCAGCCAGTCGGGTTACGTCGGCAAGCTCGATCGCTCGAGCGGGAAAATCGCGGAGTACCGCATGTCGGGCGGGCCGTACGGCCTCGCGATCGACAAGCGGGGCAGCGTCTGGGTGTGCCGCATGAACGCCGACAAGATGGGGATCATCGACTCGAAGACCGGAAAGATTTCCGAGCTCTACATGGGGCCGGGGTCCCGGCCGCGGCGGGTCGCCACCGCCCCCGACGGCACGCTCTGGATCGCCCTCTACGGCAACGGCAAGCTCGCGCACGTCGATCCGGCAGCGGGCAAGATCATGAAGGAATACGAAATGCCGGCAGGGGCGAACGGCGGGCCGTACGCGGTCACGGTCGACGCCACGGGGCGGGTGTTCGCGAACGAGATCCAGACCGACACGGTGGCGATGCTCGATCCGAAGACCGAGCAGTTCCAGGTGTTCAAGCTGCCGTCGAGAAACGTCGGCATCCGCAAGGCGATCGTCGACGCGCAAGGGCGCTACTGGTACATGGGCTCGCACAACGGCCGGCTCGGCGTCATCGAATAATTATCAACAGAGGAGCAAGTCGAATAGTCGAACGGAGGGAGGGGAAGGTTCCCCTCCCTCCGTTACCTCCCTACCCCTCGACCGCGATGAGCGCGGATCGAGCAACGCAGAAAAAAAGGGCGCCGAAAGGCGCCCTTCTCATTTGAGTAACGCTGTTGCGTTCAGGCCACGCCGTTCTTCTTGAACCACGCGAGCATGCGCTTCCAGCCGTCATCGGCCGCTTCCTTGCGGTAGCTCGGGCGGTAGTCGGCGTGGAAGGCGTGCGGCATGCCTTCGTACACGTGGATCATCGACTGCTTCTCCTTGCCGAAGGCCACGAGCGAGGCGCGCATGCGCTCGACATGATCCATCGGGATGCCCTGGTCGGCGCCGCCGTAGAGTCCCAGCACCGGCGCGTTCAGCTTGTCCGCAATGTCGATCGGCGTGAGCGGCTGCGCAGGCGGGTTCGGGTTGAGACCGCCGTACCAGGACACGCCCGCCTTGATCTTGTTGCTGTGCGCGGTGTACATCCACACGGTACGCCCGCCGCGACACATGCCCGTGATGCCGAGCTTCTTCGTGTTGGCCTTGGGCTGGTTCTCGAGGAAAGCGACCAGTGAATCCATGTCCGACAGCATCTGGTTGTCGTAAAGGGTGTTCGCCTTGCCGACCACTTCCTTGATATCGGCGATCTTGGAGAGGTCGCCGATGCGGAAGAACGGATCGAGGGTGATGGCGTAGTAGCCGGCCTTGGCGAGGCGCCGGCAGATGTCCCTCTGGTACTCGTGCATGCCGAAGACCTCCGGAACCACGATGACGGTGGCGTACTTGCCCGCCTTCTTCGGCGCTGCGAAATATACGGGCAGGTTGACGCCGCCGGAAACCGGGACCTGGGCGGCGCCCACATCCAGACCGTCGGCGGGCGTGATGATCGCGGTTTGCGCCGCGACCGGTCCGGCCGCCAGCGCGAAGCCGGTGGCGAGGCTGGACGCGATGAAGCCGCGCCGCGTGAACGGCACTTTCGGCAGCAGACTCTCGAGATGGGAATCGTCGAACTTGGCTCGGTCGTTCATTCTTCCTCCTTTTGAAGTGTTCAGGGTTTGGCAAAGCGCGGGTGTAAACAGGCATTCTCCAATGTTCATTCCTTCGTGGCTAGTCCCTGCGGACGGCGCCGGAATCAGCGGCGGCGCGAAAACGCGCGCACCAGCCAGAGCGCGAAGGCCGCCAGGATGGCGGCTGAAATGATCAATCCGTAACGCCGCATCTTCTTTTTTCTGCGCGCGGTTTCGGCGCGTTCCCCGGCCATGAGCTGCGCCAGCCGTTCGGCAGGGCCAGGCTTCGGCTTTTCCCGCGCGGCGGGCTGCTGCGCCGCCGCAGCGGCATGCGGGGCCGCCGAAGCGCCCCCCTTGAGCGCCCCGGCCTCGCGGCGCGCCTCGGCGATGAGGGCGGCTTCCCGGGCCGAGAGTTCTCGCTTTTCCATGGGCTACATCAGGATGATATCGAATTGCTCCTGCCCGTAGCTCGTCTCGACCTGCATCGACACGGGCTTGCCGATGAAATCCCCGAGCATCGCCAGGGACTGCGACTCTTCCTCCAGGAACAGGTCGATCACCGACTGGGAGGCGAGGATGCGGAACTCGCGCGCGTTGAACTGGCGCGCCTCGCGCAGGATCTCGCGCAGGACTTCGTAACAGACCGTCTGCGCGGTCTTGATCGCGCCTCGTCCGCCGCAGGTCGCGCAGGGCTCGCACAGCACGTGCTCGAGCGATTCCCGGATGCGCTTGCGCGTCATCTCGACGAGCCCCAGTCCGGTGAAGCCGTTCACGGTGATCCGGGTCTTGTCGCGCGCGAGCGCCTTGTTCAGCTCGGCGAGCACCGCGGCGCGGTGATCCGCCGATTCCATGTCGATGAAGTCGATGATGATGATGCCGCCGAGATTTCTCAGGCGCAGCTGGCGCGCGATCGCCTGAGCCGCTTCGAGATTGGTCTTGAAGATCGTATCGTCGAAACTGCGGGTGCCGACATAGCCGCCGGTGTTGACGTCGACCGTGGTCATCGCCTCGGTCTGCTCGAGGATGAGGTAGCCGCCGCTTTTCAATTCCACCCGCCGCGCGAGCGCCCGCTCGATCTCGTCCTCGACGTTGAAGAGATCGAACAGCGGCCGCTCGCCGGTGTAGTGCTCGAGCTTCGCGAGCACTTTGGGGGTGTACTCGGCGGCGAACTCCTGGAGCTTCTGGAAGTTCTCGCGCGAGTCGATGACGATTCGGCCCGTGCTTTCGCCCGCGATATCGCGCAGCACCCTCTGCGCGAGCGACAGGTCCTGGTAGAGCAGCGTCGGCGCAGGCGAGGTGAACGCGCGCCCGCGGATGCCGTGCCAGAGCTTCTTCAGGTACTCGATGTCCCCGCGCAGCTCCGCGTCGGTGGCGGTCTCTGCCACGGTGCGAATGATGAATCCCCCGGTCTCGCCGGCGGGTAGGAGTTGCTGGAGCTTGTCGCGCAGCAACTGGCGTTCGGTCTCGTCCTCGATCCGCTGCGAAATGCCGATGTGGGGGTCCTGCGGGAGATAGACCACCATCCGGCCGGCGATCGAGATCTGGGTCGAAAGGCGCGCGCCCTTGGTGCCGATGGGGTCCTTGATCACCTGGACGAGCCGCGACTGGCCTTCCGAAAGGATGCGCTCGATCGGCTTCGCCGGCGCGTCGCCCGGTTGCGTATTCTTGCGCTCCTCCCAGATGTCGGCGACGTGCAGGAACGCGGCGCGCTCCAGTCCGATCTCGATGAATGCCGATTGCATTCCCGGCAGGACGCGCGCGACTTTCCCGACGTAGATGTTGCCCACGTGGCCCCGGTTCGCCGAGCGCTCGATGTGCAGCTCCTGCGGCACGCCCGCCTGCATCACGCCGACGCGGGTTTCCTGCGGCGTGCAGTTGATCAGGATGTCCTCATTCATGGTGGAATTTCCGGATCAGCTGCGCGGTCTCGTAGAGCGGCAGCCCCATGATCCCGGAATAGCTGCCGTGCAGCTCGGTGACGAACGCCGCCGCGCGCCCCTGGATCGCATAGGCGCCCGCCTTGTCGGTCGGCTCGCCGCTCTCGACGTAGGCTTCGAGCTCGGCCTCCCCGAGGTTGCAGAAACGCACCCGGCTCTCGCTCACGACGAGCTCGGTGCGCTCCTCGAACTTGAGCGCGACCGCAGTGAGCACGCGGTGCTCGCGTCCGGAGAGGAGCCGCAGCATGCGCGCCGCGTCGGCGTGATCGGCGGGCTTGCCGAGAATTTTCTCGTCGACGCAGACGACGGTGTCCGCGGCGAGCACCGGGAACCTGCGCAGCCGGCGCTGCACGATCCGGTCCCAGCCCACGTCCGCTTTGGCGCGGCAGACCCGGCGGACGTAATCGTCGGGCAGCTCGCCCGCCAGCTGCGACTCGTCGACGTCGGGGCCGCGCGCCGGGTGCTCGCGCAGCACCAGCACTTCGAACGACACGCCGATCTGCTTCAGCAGCTCGCGCCGGCGCGGGCTGCGCGAGGCGAGGTAGATGATCGTCTTCGACCGGGTCGCCATCACTCGCGGTGGTACGGGTGATGGGTGAGAATGGCCACGGCGCGATAGAGCTGCTCTGCGAGGAGCACGCGCGCGAGGCCGTGCGGCAGCGTCATCGCGGAAAGGCGCAAGACCTGTTCGGCGTTCTTTGCCGCGGGCGCGAGGCCGTCCGCGCCGCCGATGAGAAAGGCGATATCGCGTCCTCCCTGGCGTTGCGCGGCCAGCCAGCGGGCAAGCTCGGCCGTGGTGAATTCGCGCCCGCGTTCGTCGAGCGCCACGCGAGCGGCTCCGCGCGGCACGGCACGCGAGAGGCGCCCGGCCTCCGCCTCGAGCAGCTGCACGGTCGATTTGCCGCTCGCGCGGGGCTCGGGGCGGACTTCGATCAGGTCGATCCTCAGGTCGCGGGGCATGCGCTTTGCATACTCCTCGAAAGCTTCGTTCACCCAGCGCGGCATCTTGTTTCCTACGGCTATGACGAGCAGCTTCATGGCGCAGGCCAATATTACCGCGCGAGTGGGCTGCGGTTGAGCCTTACTTCTTGGCTTTTGCGGGGCGCCTGGCGCGCGGCTTGCGGGGCTTCGGCTGGCCCCACAGCTCTTCGAGATTGTAGTGCGAGCGCACCGCCGGCTGCATGAGGTGCACGACGATGTCGCCCAGATCGATCAGCACCCAGTCGCCGCCGTCCTCCCCTTCCACGCCGTAGACGCGGCCGCCCGCCGCTTTCGCCTTTTCCTGGACGTGGCTCGCCAGCGCCTTCAACTGGCGGGCGGAGTCCGCGCTCGCGATGATCACGCGGTCGAACATCGAGGTGAGATGGGTCACGTCGAAGGCCTCGATCTCGCGCGCCTTCACGTCCTCGAGCGCCGCGAGCGCGGCCTTCTGGAGCTTGCGAACGTCCGTCATCCGGGGGCGCCGTTCGGCTGGGCGTACAGTCCGTGCGCCTCGATGTAGTCGAGGACTATCGAGGGCAGCAGGTAACGCGGGCTGCGCGCCTGGGCGAAGTGGGCGCGGATGGCGCTCGCGGAAATGTCGAGCGCCGTGGTGCCGTAGGTGACGACATTTCCCCCCGGCCGCTCGCGCAGGACATCGGGGGTGCCGGCGCGCTTGCGCCACTCCGCGGCGAGCGCGGCCGGCATTCCGCCCGGGGTGAGCGAATGCCCGGGACGCTGCGCGACAAAGACGTGCGCGAGGGGAAAAAGGTCGCGCCAGCGTTCCCAGGAGGTGAGGTTGCGGAAGGCGTCCGTCCCCAGGAGCAGCACCAGAGAACGCTGCGGGCCGAATTCGCTTCGCAGCCGCTCCAGCGTCTCGACGGTGTAGCCGGGCGCGGTCTGGCGGATCTCGGCGTCGTCCAGCTCGAACAGGTCGTTCTCCTGGATCGCGAGGCGCACCATCTCGAGACGGTGCGCCGCCGGCGCGAGCGGCGCGCCGCGGTGCCAGGGCTGGCCGGCGGGCACCCAGCGCACCTGTTCGAGGCCGAGGATTTCGGACGCTTCCTGGGCAAGGCGCAAGTGCCCGAAGTGCACCGGGTCGAAAGTGCCGCCCATGATGCCGATCGGCGCGCTTTTTCGCGGCGCAGCGGCCCGGCGGCGGTCAGGGGTTTTTTTCAGAAGGCTCTCAGGTGCGGATCTGGCCGCTGCCGAAGACCACGTACTTCTGCGAGGTAAGACCCTCCAGGCCCACCGGACCGCGCGCGTGCAGCTTGTCGGTCGAAATGCCGATCTCCGCGCCCAGGCCGTATTCGAAGCCGTCGGCGAAGCGCGTCGAAGCGTTCACCAATACCGAACTCGAATCGACCTCGCGCAGAAAACGCCGGGCGCTCGCCTGGTCTTCGGTGACGATCGCGTCGGTATGCTGCGATCCGTACTTGCCGATGTGCTCGATCGCCGCGTCCAGATCCTTCACCACGCGCACCGCGAGGATGGGCGCGAGATACTCGGCGTACCAGTCTTCCTCGGCGGCGGGCTTCATGCCGGAAACGAGCGCGCGGGATTTCTCGTCGCCGCGCAGTTCCACGCCCTTGTCCGAGTAAATCTTCGCGAGCCGGGGGAGCACCTTGGGCGCGATTTTTTCGTTGACCAGCAGCGTCTCCATCGCGTTGCACACGCCGTAGCGCTGCGTCTTGGCGTTGTCGGCGATGCGGATAGCTTTTTCGAGATCGGCGCGCTCGTCGATATAGACGTGGCACACCCCGTCCAGGTGCTTGATCATCGGGATGCGCGACTCGCGCATCACCCGCTCGATCAGGTCCTTGCCGCCCCGCGGCACGATGATGTCCACGTACTCGTTCATCGAGAGGAGCATCCCGACGGCGGTGCGGTCCGCGGTTTCGATTACCTGCACCGCGTCTTCGGGAAGGCCCGCGGCGCGCAATCCCTCGTGTACGCACGCGGCGATCGCCATGTTGGAGCGGACCGATTCCGAGCCGCCGCGCAGGATGCAGGCGTTGCCCGCTTTCAGGCACAGCGCCGCGGCGTCGGCGGTGACGTTGGGGCGCGATTCGTAGACAATGCCGATCACGCCCAGGGGCACGCGCATCCTGCCGACCTTGATCCCGGAAGGCTGCTCCTTCAATTCGCTGATCTCGCCGACCGGGTCGGGGAGCTTCGCGACCTGCTCGAGCCCCTCGGCCATCGCTTCGACGCTTTTTTCGGTCAATGTGAGGCGGTCGATGAAAGCTGCGTCCTTGCCGGCGGCCCGCGCCGTCTTCACGTCTTCGGTATTCGCGGCGAGAAGCTTCTTCGCATCGCGCCTTAGGGCCTTGGCGGCGGCGAGAAGCGCGCGGTTCTTGGTGTCGGTGCCGGCGCGCGCGATCTCGCGCGAAGCGGCGCGAGCGCGCCGGCCGACTTCGAGCATGTAGGACTTGATGTCCAGAGGAGCGTTCATGAGGCGAATCTTACCCTCCCTTACCCTCCCGCGCCGGAGGTTGCAGCCACGTGCCGGCGCGCACCACTACAATAGCCCGGCTCATGGACCCGCTCGAATATTCCCGCTACGCCCGGCAGCTCGTCGCGGCGAGGCCCGAGCTGCGCGAAGAGCTGGAGCGCTCGAATGACTCGGGCTGGACGCGCGAAGGGATGCGGAGCTTCCTGCGCGAGCAGGGTGCCGGGGACGAGGGCGCGCTGCATTCGGCGTTGCGGAGGCTGCGCCAGCGCGTGCTGCTGCGCACGATGGCGCGCGATCTCGCCGGGCACGCCGGGTTGGACGAAGTTTGCGGCGCGATGTCCGCGCTCGCCGAAGTCGCCATCGATGCGGCGCTTGCGTATCTCGGGCCGCGGCTCGCACAGATGACAGGCGCTCCGGTCCCGGGAGGCGGGCATCGAGACCTCATCGTGGTCGGCATGGGAAAGCTCGGCGGCGGCGAGCTCAACGTCTCCTCCGATGTCGATCTCGTTTTCCTTTATCCGGAAGAAGGGCAAGCCGACGGCGCTCGGGAGGGCAACCTCGAATTCTTCACGCGCCTGGGGCGCCGGCTCATCGCAGCGCTGGGCGAGCCCACCGAGGACGGCTTCGTTTTCCGGGTCGACATGCGCCTGCGCCCCTGGGGCGACTCCGGGGCGCTCGCGACGAGTTTCGATGCGCTCGAGGAGTATTTCGTCGCGCATGGCAGGGAATGGGAGCGCTACGCCTGGATCAAGGCGCGCGCGCTCGGGTCCGATGGCGAGAACGCCCCGCTCGCCGCGATCGTGCGCCCGTTCGTGTACCGCAAGTATCTGGACTACGGCGCGTTCGCGGCGATGCGCGAGCTGCACGCGCAGATCCGCGAGGAAGTGACGCGCAGGGAGCTGACCGATCAGATCAAGCTCGGGCCGGGAGGCATCCGCGAGATCGAGTTCATCGCGCAGGTGTTCCAGCTGATCCGCGGCGGGCGCGATCCGGCGCTGCAAGTCCGCCCGACGCTCGCGG
>Ga0137455_1000535_pt1 | contig 10439 bp, 11 predicted proteins | sample EasRivERMGT600_2_FD_102334 | JGI IMG/M metagenome (GOLD analysis project Ga0137455, IMG submission 102334) | Soil microbial communities from meander-bound floodplain in the East River, Colorado, USA - East River MetaG ERMGT600_2 | ecosystem: Environmental > Terrestrial > Soil > Floodplain ... | reverse complement strand
CGGGCCGGTTGCAGCCGGCGAGGAGCATGAGCAGGGACAGCGCGGCGACGGTGCGGCGTAGCATGGGCTTCATCGGGTCTCTCCGGTGGTCGTTCGTCATGCGGCCCCGCCGCGCTCGCGCAGCAGCCGCTCCCAGGATTGCATGCGACGGCGGACCTCGGCCTCGTGGCCCTGGTCGCCGGGTTCGTAGAATCGCCGGCCCTCCAGCTCGTCCGGCAGGTGTTGCTGATCGGCGATGCCGCCGGGCTCGTCGTGCGCGTAGCGATAGCCGCGCCCGTAGCCCAGCCCCTTCATCAACCCGGTCGGCGCGTTGAGGATCACCTTGGGCGGCGGCAGGCTGCCGCTCCGCTCGACCTCCTCCGTCGCTCGGCCGAAGCCGACGTAGACCGCGTTGCTCTTCGGCGCCGTCGCCAGGTAGACGCAGAGCTGCGCGATCGCCAGCTCGCCTTCCGGGCTGCCCAGCTGGTGGTAGGCCTGGAAGGCGGCGACGGCGAGCGTCAGCGCCTGGGGATCGGCATTGCCGACATCCTCGCTGGCGAAGCGCACCAGACGCCGCGCGACGTAGAGCGGATCCTCGCCGGCCGCGAGCATGCGCGCCAGCCAGTAGAGCCCGGCATGCGGGTCGGAGTCGCGCAGCGACTTGTGCAGAGCGGAGATCAGGTTGTAGTGCTCCTCGCCGGCGCGGTCGTAGCGCAGGTGCTTGCGCGCCAGCGCCCGCTGCACCGCCTCGAGGTCGATCGGCGCCTCGCTCGCCCCGGCGGCCGCGACCTCGAGCGCCGTGAGTGCGCGCCGCGCGTCGCCGTCGGCCCCGGCGGCCAGCAGCTCGAGGGCCTCCGCGTCGATGCGCACGCGGCCGCCCAGGCCACGGACGGGATCCGCGATCGCGCGCTCGATCAGCGCCTTCAGGGCCTCGGTCGTGAGCTCCTGCAGCACCAGGACGCGGGCGCGGGAGAGCAGCGCGGCGTTGACCTCGAACGACGGGTTCTCGGTGGTGGCGCCGATCAGGATGATGTCGCCGCGTTCGACGTGGGCGAGGAACGCGTCCTGCTGGGCGCGGTTGAAGCGGTGGATCTCATCGAGGAACAGCACGGTGGGCTTGCCGGTGCGCCGGCGTTCGAGCGCGGCCCGCGCCATCGTCTCCTTGATCTCCTTGACCCCGGTGAGCACCGCGCTGAAGGCGACGAACGGGACGCCGGCCGTGGTCGCCACCAGCCGCGCGATCGTGGTCTTGCCGCTGCCGGGCGGCCCCCAGAGGACGATCGAGCTCAGGTGCCGTCCGTCGCGCATGAGCGCGAGCGGCGCCCCCGGCGCGAGCAGCGGGTCCTGCCCGACCAGCTCGTCGAAGATGCGCGGGCGCATGCGGTCGGCGAGCGGCGCGGTGGCATCGATCGCGGCCTGCGCCGGCCGCGGCGACCCGAACAGGTCCTCGGTCACGGCGTCGTCACCTCGCGTCGCGCCAGCGCGGCCTCGATGGCCCGGGCGGCATCCTCCAGCGACGCCGGCCGGCCGAGCGGCAGGCCGCGCTGCTCGAGCCGCTGGAACAGCTCGGCGAGCACCGGCGGCTCGATCTGGCTCGCGCGCAGCCGGTCGGTGTCACGGAACACCTCGTCGGGCGTGCCGTGGGCGACGATCTCGCCGCCCCGCGCCAGCACGTAGACCACGTCGGCCATCGCGTGGACGACGTTGACATCGTGCGTCGCCATGACCAGCGAGACGCCGCGCTCGCGGTGGAACCGGTTGAGCAGCTCGACCAGGTCCGCGCGCGAGGTGGGGTCGAGCCCCTCGAACGGCTCGTCGAGCACGAGCAGGTCCGGCTCGAGCACCAGCGCCCCGGCGAGCGCGACCTTGCGGCGCTCCCCGCCCGAGAGGTAGTGGCAGACCTTGTGGCGCAGGTGCGCGATCCCCACCCGCTCGAGCGCGGCCTGGACGCGCGACTCGACCTCGGCCTCGGCGTGACCGTAGCTGCGCGGCGAGAACGAGACGTCGTCCCACACCGTGGGCGCGATGATCTGCTCCTCGACGTTCTGCAGCAGCACGCCGACCCGCTCGCGGATGCGCGCGAACTCGCGCGCCGGATTGACCCCCAGCACCGCGACTTCGCCCTCCTGCGGCTCGAGCAGTCCGAGGACGTGGAACAGCAGCGTGGACTTGCCGCAGCCGTTGGGGCCGAGCACGACGACGCGCTGGCCGCGCTCGACCACGAAATCGAGACCGCAGAGGTGGACCTCGGTGCGGTCGGGATAGGTGTGCCGTACGCAGGACACGCGGACGATCGGCTCCATCGGCGCGCCGCTCATGGCCACCTCCACAGCACCACGGCGGCGGCGATCAGCACCAGCCCGGCGCCGGCGACCCAGGCGTCGGCGGGCGAGACCTCGGTCCAGTGCCGGCAGCCGCAGATGCGTCCGGAGTGCCCGCGGAGCTGCATCGTGGCGTAGAGCCGCTCGCTGCGCTCGAAGCCGTGGACGACCAGCGTGCCCAGGCTCTCGCCGGCGAGCGCGAGCCGGCGCCGCGCCGGCCCCGCCAGCCCGCCGCGCAGGCGCAGCGCACGCCACAAGCGCTCGGCGCGACCGAGCAGCGTGAACAGCGCCCGATAGGTGAGGAACAGTCCGTCCCCGGTCGAGCGCGGCAGCACGCGCGAAAGCGGCGCGAAGACGTCGGGATAGGGCGTGGTGCCAACCAGCCAGACCGCGGCGAGGCTGGCGGTCAGGGGCCGCAGCACCAGCCTGAGCGGCGTGCCCGCCGTGCCGTCCCACAGCGTCACGACGAACAGGCCGGTGAACAGCAGCGGATAGCCCGCGGCGCCGGCGAGCACCCGCGCCGGCAGCCCGCTGGTGAGCGCCAGGGTCCAGGCCACCGCGTGGAGCGCCAGCAGCAGCGCGAGCCCCGGCGCCGCGACCGCGGCACCGACCAGCGCCACCGCCAGCGCCAGCTTGGTGAGGGCGCTCGCGCGATGCCACGGCGTGCCTCCGGCGGAGGCGTGGAAATCGAGCCGGGCGAGCAGGTGACTCATCGCACCGGTGTCCCCGCGGCCGTCTCGGCGCCGCGCGTGGATGGAGTGGGTCCGGACGCCGCCCTCGCGGCGCCGTCGGGCAGCAGCCCGGGATGGACGCGGGCGAGGAAGCGGCCGACGCCGAAGGCGACCAGCGCCTCGACGGCGATGCCGGCGGCCCACAGCGGCAATCCGATGCCCGCCAGGCGTCCGGCGTGCCGGCCGGCCTCGTGCCCGGCGTGACTCTCGATCCCGGCGAGCGCCAGCGCGAGCCAACCCACGCCGGCCAGCGCCTGGCCGATCGCCGTGGCCCACATCATCGCCGCGGCCGCGCCGGTGCGCGGCGCGAGCAGGGCGTAGAGCGGCCCCGCCGACCCCGCGGCGACGCCGAACACCAGAGCGTTGAGCCCGACGACGGTGAGCCCGCCGTGTCCCATCAGCGCCAGGATGGCGCTGACGATGAATCCCACCTCGAAGGCGGCCCGGGCACCGAGCAGGATGCCGACCAGACCGGCGAGCGTGACGTGGATGTCGAGCGGGCCGAGCGGCAACGTCATCGCCACCAGCACCACGGCGCCGAGCGCCCCCTTGGTGGCGATGGCCCGGCGCGTCCGCGGCGACGCCGGGTCGGCCGCGCCCGACCGCCAGGACAGCAGCAGCATCGCCAGCGCAAGCCCCGCGATCCAGAGCCAGGCCGGCAGCACGCCGTCGGGAACGTGGAGGTGGGACATCGCTACTGCGCCCAGGCCAGCGTTGCGGCGACGGCCGCGGCGCCGCACGCCGCGAGCGGCGCGAGGCACGCCTCGAGGGTGCTTCCGGTCGTCAGCACGTCGTCGACGATCAACACGCTCCTCCCCTCCAGCGCGCGCGGCTGGAGCACGACGAAGGCCGCGGCGGGATTCGCACGGCGCGCCGCCGGCCCGAGCCCGGCCTGCTCGCGCGTCGCCCGTGTGCGCGCCAGCGCGGACGCCAGCCGCGGCGCGCCGAGCGCGCCGGCTACGGCGTCGGCGAGCAGGGCGGCCTGATTGTACCCCCGCTCCCGCTGGCGGGCGGGATGGAGCGGAACCTCGAGCACCAGGTCGGGACGGGTGCCGGGCGGCAGCGCCGCGGCGATCCACCCGCCCAGGCCGGCGGCGAGACCGGGTCGCGCGCCGTACTTGAGCGCGCCGATCAGCCGCGCGACGCGCTCGTCGTAGACCCAGGTCGCCCACGCGGCGCGACCGCGATGCCGGAGGCAGCCCGCCGGCTCGCGCTCCTCGACCAGACACTGCACGCAAAGCGGCATCGCGAGCCGCGGGATCCGCGCCACGCAGTCGCCGCACAGCAGCTGGTCGTGCGACGCCTGGGCCCCGCAGCCCGGGCAGCGCTGCGGCAGCGCGAAAGCCGCGAGCCCGGCGAGCGAGCGCCGGCCGAGTTCGCGGGCGCTGCCGAGTACCGCGCCGATCATCGCGGCCATCCCACTGCCTGCGCCAGCGGCTCGAGCGGGACCTCGCGACCGAGCCAGAGCCGGAGCGCGCGCCGCGCCTGGAAGACGAGGAGCCCGAGCCCGTCCCAGGCCCGGCGGCCGTCGGCGCGCGCGGCCTGTACCCACGGCGTGGGCTCGGCGCCGTACACCAGGTCGATCAGGGCCGCCCCGCGCTCGATCGCCGCGAGCGGCGCCGGGCCGTCCGCGTCCGCCAGCGGCGTGCAGTGGACGACCAGGTCGGCGCGACCCAGCGCGTCCGCCTCGGCGGGTGAGCGCCACGGCACCAGCGTCGCGCCGGGGATCGCGCCCCAGGTGGTGGCCGCCTCGACCGGACGCCGCGAGGCGACGACGATGCGCGGTGCGGACGCGCGGGCCAGCGACAGCGCCAGGCTGCGCGCGGCGCCACCGGCGCCGAGCAGCACGACGCGCGTCGGCGCCAGCCCGAGGCTCTCGAGCAGATCGAGGAAACCCGGGCCGTCGGTGCTCTCGCCCCACATGCCTTCGCGATCGAAGCCCACCGTGTTGATCGAGCGCGCGGTGCGCGCGTCGGGGCTCGATCGGTCGACCGCGCCGAGCGCGGCCTCCTTGAGCGGATGGGTGAGGCTGGCGCCGAGGAATCCCGCCCGGGCGAGCGCCCGCAGCTCCATGGCCACGCCCGCGGCCGGCGTGCGACGGGCCTCGGAAACGCAGTCCAGGCCGAGGGCGGCGAGACCGGCGCGATGCAGCTCGGGCGAGCGGGTAAAGGCGAGCGGATCGCCCAGCACCGCGAGGCGGACGGGGGCCGCCGCGGCGTTCACGCCGTCCGCGGCGGGGCGTCGCGCTGCAGGCGGATGATCATCAGCAGCGCGAAGAGGGCGAGCACGAAGCTGGTGAGCTGGCTCTCGTAGATCTCGACGCCGCCCGCGGTCAGCACCGTCGCACCGGGCTCGTAGGCGCGAGTGAAGTCGAGCGGGATGCGGATCAACGCGAACAGCAGGATCACGCTCCAGAACAGCGTGCCGGGGACCGCCAGCCGCGTGCGCAGCGCCATCGCGATCACGAACACGACGACGCCGGCGAGGCCGAAGTAGAGCTGCGACGGATGCACCGACGCGTTGCCGAACTCCAGCCCGGCGAAGGAATCGGGCGGGAATTGGACGCCCCAGGGCAGGTTGGTCGTGCGTCCGTAGCAGCAGCCGTTGAGGAAGCAGCCGACCCGCCCCAGCGCGGTGCCGAGGGCGAAGGCCGGAGCCAGGGCGTCGGCCAGGGTCCACATCGGCAGGCCCCAGCGCCGGGCGGCGAACAGACCCGCGACCGTGCCGGCGACCACGCCGCCGTAGAGCGTAAGGCCGCCCTGCCACACCGCCAGCACGCTGCCCCACTGGCGGCGGAACTCGTCCACGTGCTCGAGCACGTAGAGGGCGCGGGCCCCCAGCACCGAGGAGACCAGCACCACCAGGATGACGCTGGTGACCTTGTCCTCGTCGAGGTGGAGCCGTCGCGCCTCGCGCAACGCCAGCCAGGTCCCGACCAGGAAGGCGGCGGCCAGCATGAGGCCGTAGGAGCGGATGTGGATCGGGCCCCAGTGTGCGATCTCGGGATGCATCAGCGTCCTTCCCGGAGCACCACTAATACTCGTGGCGCCGGAGGGCGACGTTCTGGAGCAGGCCGAGCTGCACGGCGTTGACGATCAGTGCGGTTCCCCCGTAGGACAGCAGCGGCAGCGGCAGCCCCGTCACTGGAGCCCAGCCGATGGTCATGAGCACGTTGACCATGACGTGATAGAAGAAGGCCGACACCAGCCCGACGGCCATCAGGCTCGCGAACCCGTTGCGCGCGACCGCGCCGAGCCCGAACCCACGGAGCACGACGACCGCGTACAGTACCACCACGGTCAACGCACCGATCAGGCCGAGTTCCTCGCCCACCACCGAGAACACGAAGTCGGTATGACGCATGGGGAGGAACGAGAGCCCCTTCTGCGTGCCCCGCAGCCAGCCCTTGCCGGTCACGCCGCCCGAGCCGATCGCGATCTTGGACTGGATGATCTGGTAGCCGGCGCCGTAGGGATCCTCGTCGGGACGGATGAAGGTCTCGATGCGCCGCTTCTGGTAGTCGTGGAGCTGGTTCCACATGTGCGGCACCGCGAGCGCGACGCCGGCGTTGAGGGTGAGCACGATCAGCAGCGCCGGCAGCCGCGGGCGCGCGAGCCCGAGCAACAGGGCGAACAGGCCGGCGAACCACCACAGCGACCCGGTCAGGAAGAACAGCGCGACGTTGAGCACCGGCGACAACCCGAGCAGCAGCTGCCCCAGCGGCATGCCCGCCCAGAAGTACATCGTGATCAGGATGACCGGGAACGACAGCGACGTGCCGAGGTCGGGCTCCTTGGCCACCAGCGCGAACGGCACCAGCGTGAAGAGCAGCGGTGGCAGCCAGTGTCGGGCCCGGGTCAGGTCGAGCTTGGGGCGGTCGAAGCGCCGGGCGAGGACGAACACGGTCGCGATCTTGGCGATCTCGGAGGGCTGGAACTTGAGCGGCCCGAGCTCGAGCCAGCGCTTGGCCCCCATCGCGCTGGTGCCGAACACCAGCACCGCGACCAGCAGCAGCAGCGAGATGGCGTAGAACGGATAGGCCAGCGACTCGTAGGCCCGGTAGTGGATGGCCGCGGCCATCCACGCCGCGGCGAGGGCGAGCAGGAACCAGAGCAGCTGGCGGATCCACAGCCCCTCGTGCGCGCCCGGCACCGTGGTCGCGCTGTACACGGTGAGCAGACCCACGGTCACCAGCCCGAGCGCGGCCAGCGCCATCGGCAGATCGACGAACGGAAGCCGGACCCTAGTCCCCATGGACCACCTCCGTGGTGTCGGGCCGCGGCGGCGAGATCCGGATCTTCAGGCGCAGCGAGTCCGGCAGGTAGAGCCGCTCGAGGACGTCGCCGGCCAGCGGCGCCGCGACGCTGCCGCCGTGCCCGCTGTTCTCGATGACGAAGGCCATGGCGATCTCGGGGCGGTCGACCGGGGCGTAGCAGACGAACAGGGCGTGGTCGTCGCCGTGCGGGTTCTGCGCCGTACCGGTCTTGCCGGCGACGCGGATGCCCTCGACCCGCGCCGCGGTCCCGGTCCCGTCGTCCACCACCCGCTCGAGCCCGCGCCGCACCGCCTGCCATACCGCGGGGGCCGCGGTCACCCCGGAGCGCAGCGAGCGGGCGGCGGGCTCGTCGGCGCCCAGCACGGTGTGGACGACGTGGGGCGCGATCGGGGCGCCGCCGACCGCGACCTCGGCGGCCATCAGCGCCATCTGGAGCGGCGTGGCGAGGATCTCGCCCTGGCCGATGGCGAGGTTGAGCAGCGTTCCCTTGCGCATGTTGCCCACGCCGAAGCGGCGCTCGTAGTACCCCAGGTCGGGCATCAGCCCGCGGCGCTCCTGCGGCAGGTCGATGCCGGTGCGCCCGCCGAAGCCGAACTCGCTCGCGGCGGCGTGCAGCGCGTCGATGCCCAGTCGTGGGCCGATCTGGTAGTAGTAGACGTCGCACGAGTGCTGGATCGCGCCGATGAAGTCGAGCGACCCGTGGCCCGCCCGCTTCCAGCAGCCGAAGCGGCGGCCTCCGAACTCCCACGAGCCGTCGCAGGGCACGAGTCGCGTGCCCGGCCAGGCGATGCCGGCGCGCAGCGCCGCCAGCATGGTCACGATCTTGAAGGTGGAGCCCGGCGGGTAGGCGCCCTGGATCGCCCGGTTGAGCAGCGGGTTGGCGCCGCCGCTCGAGAGCTCGGCCCAGCGACGGAACGACAGGCCCTGCGAGAACTCGTTGGGATCGAACGCGGGCCGGCTCACCATCGCCAGCACGCCGCCGTCGCGCGGATCGATCGCAACCGCGGCGCCGCGAGCGACGCCCTTCATCGCCTCCTCGAGCGCGAGCTGGACCTTGAGGTCCAGCGTGAGGCGCAGGTCGTGGCCGGGCGTCGGCGGCCGCGGCGGCCCCTCGATCAGCGTCGAGACCCGCTTGCCCATCGCGTTGACCACCACGAACTCGGCGCCGTCGTGTCCGCGCAGCACCTGCTCGTAGCTGCGCTCGACGCCGCTGCGGCCGATGAGATCGCCGCTGCGGTAGCCGGCGGAGCCGAGCGAATCGAGCTCGGTGTCGGTGATCTCGCCGGCGTAGCCGAGCAGGTGCGCCGCCAGCCGTCCGTACTTGTAGCGGCGCATCGGCTCGATGAGGACCTCGATTCCGGGCAGCTCCGCGCGCGTCTCTTCGACGGCCGCCAGCATGGGGAACGACGCGTTGCGGCGCAGGATCGCCGTCTGTCCGCTCCGGTTCGCGAAGCGGACCAGCTCGAGCACCTCGGCGGTGTCGGCCTCGACCAGCGTGGCGATGCGCCGCAGCCAGGTGGTGTCGATGGCCGCGGTCGCACGCGACAGGCTCTCGGCCGGCATCGGGCGGAACACGATGTTGAAGCTGGGATGGTTGTCGGCCAGCAGCTCGCCGTTGCGGTCGTAGATCGCGCCGCGCGGGGCGCGCAGCACTTCGAGCCGGACGCGGTTCTCCTGCGCCAGGCGCCGGTACTCGTCGTGGCTCACCACCTGGAGCTGGAGCAGCCCGGCGGCGATGAGCAGGAACCCGCCGAGGGCCACCCCGGCGAGCACCAGGTAGCGCTGCTCCTTAGTAGATCCGCCCGGGCTGAACCGAGGCATGGCCGAACAACGGCTGGCCGCTGAGACGGCGCGCCGCCCACAGGATGGCGGTTCCGAGCACGGCGCTCGAAATCGAGGCGAGCGCCACGCGCGCGAGCACGTGGGGCCACGCCGACCAGTTCGAGAACTCGAAGGCGACGGCCCAGGTCTGGTGCGCCGCAGTCGCGAAGAAGATGAGGACGAATTGGGTGCGCGAGCTCTCGCGCACCAGGATGCTGGCCAGGCGGCCGACGGCGTAGCCGAGCAGGGTCAGGGCGAGGGCGTGGCGCCCCAGCCAATGGGCGGCGTCGAGGTCGGCGAACAGGCCGAGTGCGAACCCGAAGCTCGAGCCCCAGCTGGCGCCGTGGCGCAACGCCCACAGCACCGTGGCGAAGGCGAGCGCGTCGAGCACGATCCCGCGCGCGGCGAACGCCGACAGCGCGGTCGAGCGCAGCAGCAGCACCACGACGATGGCCAGGATCAGCGCGGTCGTCCCCTTCATGGCCGGCCCTCGTCGCGTTCCGGGCCCGGGACCACGAACACATGGCGCAGGCGCGACAACCGCGCCGCCGGCTCGAGCTCGATCCTCTGCACCAGACCGCTGGGGTCCCGCCCCACCGCCCGCACCGTGCCGACCGGGATCCCGCGCGGGTAGCGCCGCGACAGGCCCGAGCTGATCACCCGCTGGCCCACCGCGACGGTGTCGGAGAACGGCACCGAGGTGAACAGCAGGGCCGGGCGCGGCGTGGTCGTGAACTTGGCCAGGCCGAGCACGCCGGTGCTCTCGACCTCGCACGCGACCGCGGAGTTGGGGTCGGTGAGCAGGACGACCCGGCTGCTCGAGCCGTACACCTCGCTGGTGCGCCCGACCAGCCCCGCGCTGGTCACCACCGCGTCACCGACCTCGATCCCGAGGTCGCGTCCCGCGCTGAGCGTCGCGGCGGCGGGAATCGGCTCCCCGGTCAGGGCCAGCACCTCGACCGGCGTGAGCGACAGCGACTGGTAGCGCGGCAGGTGCAGGCGATCGCGCAGCCGGTCGTTCTCCGAGCCCACGCCGCGCAGCCGGGCGTTCTCGAGCTCGAGCCGGGTGAGCCGGGTGTGGAGCTCACGATTCTCTCGCCAGGCGGCCGCCACCCGATCCGTCACCAGCACGACCCGATCGAGCGGCGCGAACAGCGTGGCCCCCACGCCCCGCAGCGTGGGCTGGGGAAGGCGGTCGCCGATCATGAGCAGAAGCATCGAGAGCGCCACATACAGCGCCAGGAGGGCGCTGCTGCGGCGCTCGGCGGGGGGGAGGAGTCCTCCCATCAGGTCTCAATCCTTGTGACCGGT
>Ga0137455_1000534_pt1 | contig 10451 bp, 9 predicted proteins | sample EasRivERMGT600_2_FD_102334 | JGI IMG/M metagenome (GOLD analysis project Ga0137455, IMG submission 102334) | Soil microbial communities from meander-bound floodplain in the East River, Colorado, USA - East River MetaG ERMGT600_2 | ecosystem: Environmental > Terrestrial > Soil > Floodplain ... | reverse complement strand
ATGCCGGATTTCCGCTACGGGCACGCAGCCGCGCAGGATTGGAAGGAAGCCGCGGAGGCGTGCATCACGCAACTGGGCCAGGGCCCGGCGAGCCTCGGGTTTCTCTACGTGACGGACCTGCTTGCCGACCATCTCGGCGACATTCTTGCGCATTTCAGGAGCAGGACCGGCATCCCCCACTGGGTCGGCACCGTCGGCATCGGCGTCTGCGCCTCCGGCCGCGAATACCTAGACGAGGCGGCGGTCGTGGCGATGGCCGGCGATTTCGAGCCGGACTCCTTTCGCGTGTTCTCGGGCGTTGCAAGCGCAGCCGATGTCGACAACGTCGCGCTCAAGTGCGGCGGGGCCGCGCCCAATTTCGCGATTGTCCACGCCGACCCTCAAATCCGGCACATCGCCGACCTCGTGAGCCGCCTTGCCGGGAGGGTGGAAAGCGGTTTTCTGGTGGGCGGACTCACCAGCTCGCGCCGGCAAAGCCTGCAGGTGGCGGACGGGGTGGTAGAGGGGGGGCTCTCCGGGGTGTCGTTTGCCGACAACGTCACCGTCGCGACCCGGCTCACGCAGGGCTGCTCGCCGCTCGGGCCCAAGCATGTGGTCACTGCCAGCCAGCACAACGTCATCATCAGCCTGGACGGCCGCGCCGCGCTCGACGTGTTCAAGGAGGACATCGGTGAGTCGCTCGCCCGCGATCTCAACCGCATCGGGGGCCACGTGTTCGCCGGGCTGCCGATCGCCGGCAGCGACACCGGCGATTACCTGGTGCGCAACCTGGTGGGCATCGACCCCGCCAACCGGTTGATCGCCATCGGCGAGCTGTTGCAGCCGGGGGCGAGCGTGATGTTCTGCCGGCGCGACACGAAGACCGCCAACGAGGACATGACCCGCATGCTGGAGAGCATCCGCAAGGGCATGTTCTCGCGCCCGCGCGGCGGCATTTATTATTCCTGCGTCGGGCGCGGGGCGAGCCTGTTCGGGCCCGAATCGGAAGAGCTCAAGATGATCCGCGACGCGCTCGGCGAGTTCCCGCTGGTCGGCTTCTTCTGCAACGGCGAGATCTCGCACAACCGGCTCTACGGCTACACCGGGGTGCTCACGCTATTCGTATGACGCTGCTCGATCGCATCCTCGCGATGCTGCCGCTCACCTGGCTCGACGCGGTCGCGCTGGTGCTGCTGCTGGCGGTATGGGCTGTCTATCAGTGGTATGCGGACCACAGCGCGACGCTGCGCCCCCGCCTCGGGTGGGAAATGGACCGGTTCGTGCGCGAGTGGCTCACGCGCATGGTCGAGCGCGACAACCGCATGGTGGATGTCAACGTGCTGCGCAACCTCACCCGCAGCTCGCAATTCTTCGCCTCGATCACCATGCTGATACTCGGCGCGCTGGTCGCGCTCATGGGCTACGCCGAAAAGGTGGCGAGCGTGGTCGCGGAGCTGCCGTTCGCGCTGCAGGTTTCGGAGCGCGCCTGGGAACTCAAGATCGTGCTCCTGCTGCTGATCTTCGTCTACGCGTTCTTCAAGTTTTCCTGGTCGATCCGCCAGTTCGGCTTCAGCGCGATCCTGGTCGGCGCGACGAAGAAGCCGACGCCGCACCCCGAGCAGTACGCGGTGCACATCGAGCGCACCGCGGTAATCGTTTCGTTCGCCAACCGCAACTTCAACCAGGGGCTGCGGGCCTATTACTTCGGGATCGCGGCGCTCACCTGGTTCCTGCATCCGGCGCTGATGATAGTCGTGACGCTGGGGGTCCTCTACGTGTTGCATCAGCGCGAATTCCGCTCGCGCACGCTCGATGTCCTGCTGCCCAAGGAGAACGAGTAGGGCTGGCAGTGGCGGCAGGCAACCACCCCGGCCGCTGCGCGTCCACCCTTCCTTGATCAAGAAGGGGGTGTATTGGCGAAAGTTTCCCCCCCGTGGTGAGAAGGGTGCCTCTGAAAGAGGCGGGGTGGTGAAGCGCCGGGTGCGTCGGCGTCAGGCTGCGCGCTTCTGCAGCCCGGCGGCGCGTGCCCTTGCGGGCAGGCCGGTTGCCTCGAGGTCGGCGCGCATCTGCTCTTTCGCTTCCCGGGTCATTTCGGCGCAGGGCACTCGCACCGGACCGCCCGTCATGCCGATGCACTCCATCCAGAACTTCTGCTCGGCGATGGCCATGCGGCCGCCGCCGCCATAGCCGGGAATCCACTTGGCGAGCACCGAGCGAAGAGAGTTGAGGCTCCGGCAGATCTCGGTCGCCTTGTTCAGGTCGCCCGCCAGCGCGGCGCGCGCGTAATCGTTGACCGGCAGGTAGCCGGGAACCTGATAGAGATGGGGGCAGTAGTTGAGCAGCCAGCGATCGCCGCACACGCTGATGTTGTAGAGAAAGGGCGCTTCGTCCGCGACGCTCACTTCCACGTCCTTGCCGATGGCGTCGCGCAAGGCGGTGGTGGGCTGAGGCTTGCTGACGCCCTGCTTGAAGCCGCAGATGTTCGGCAGCGCCGCGAGCCGCTTCGCGAGCTTCGGCGAGACCGGATAGGTCGCTTCCGTATTGAAGAGAACGATCCCGATGTCCACGCGCTCGCACACGAACTTGTAGTAGTCGTACACGGCGTCGTCCCCGCGGGCGGCGACATACGGCGTCAGGATGATCACGAAATCCATGCCCGCCGACTGCGCGTGCTGCGCCAGCTTTACCGCCTCGTACGGATTCTGGTGGTGGCAGCCCGCGATCAAGGGGATGCGGCCCTTCGCGACGCCCACGTTGATCTCGACGACGCGCATGCGTTCCTCGTTGGTCATCGCCCAGAACTCGCCGACGTTGCCGATGCAGTAGTGGCCTTCGAGCTCGAGCTTCGAGATGCAATGCTCCAGGTTCGCCGCATTCCCGGCCTCGTCGAGCCGGTCGTCCGGGGTGAAATTCGTGGGCAACGCGGTCCACACGCCCTTGAGGCCCGTTTTGGCGTATTCCTTGGCTTCGTGCTTGCGGTATTTCATGGATGGCCCCGCCTCATGGTTGGCTCCCTGTAAAGCATAGCAAATCACCTCCAGCGTCGCCATTTGGCCCGGGCACGATCCGAGAAGCGGGATGCGGGATGCGTGATGAATGACGAGTGTGGGGTGTCGAGGGTCGAATCACGAATCACGCCTTTCCTAGAGTAGGCGCTGCAGGAATACGACGTCGAGCCATCGCTCAAACTTGCGGCCGACCTCCCGGAAGTGGGCGACGCGGGAAAATCCCGATGCCTCGAGCAACGCGATGACGGCAGTCGACTCGCTACAGCATCCGCCGACGAGCGTGTGGTGCCCGAGCGCGCGGGCCCGCGTGATCAGGTCGGCCAGTAGGGCGCGGCCGAATCCGCGTCGATGCCGTTCGGGGTGGACGTAGATGGAAAACTCGGCGGTGTGCCGGTAAGCGGGGCGGCTCCGGAACACCTCGAGCGATCCCCAGCCCACGACTGAGCCTTCGGCCTCCGCGACGATGACCGGGTGGGCTTGCGAGCGGCTTTCGAGCCAGGCCAGGCGCTGCTCGAGCGTCAGCGGATCGGTGAGGAAGGTGGCCGTGGAATGCACGACGTAATGGTTCTGGATGCCGTTGATGTCCCCGGCATCAGCCCGGGTGGCGAGCCGGATCGAGCAGTGGCTCATAAACCGGATGCCGGAGGTCAGGCGGCCGCTGCTCAGACGGCGCTGGCACCCGCGATCACCGGAAGGTTCCGGCGTCGCAGGACCCAGTAGCCGACGAAGAGACCGACCGGGACGCAGGCGAGCACCGCGACCTGGCGATCCGGATGGAGCAGCACCACCAGCGCGGCGGCGGCGAGCGCGAGCCGCAGCGGCACGTCGATTACGCGGCGGTCCGAGAACCGCGCTTGGATACTGAACGTGATGCCGATCGTCGCGGTCAGGATCAGCAGCATCGCCCCGATCTGCGCCACGCCGGGCTCAAGCACGAGTTCCGGGCGGGTGAAGACTCCGGCCATCAGGACGAAAAGCGAGACGCAGATCGTTATCGCGTGGAACAGCGTCTGCATGAAGGACGCTTCCGCAATCTTCGATGTCACCGCGGCGGATATGGAAGTGGGCGGCGTCACCTCGCCCCAGACCGCGAGAAAGAAGGCAAAGAAGTGCACGACCCACGGGTCCACGCCAACCTTGATAATTGCCGGCGCGATCACGAGGGCGGTGATGATGTAGGTTGGCGCCGGCGGCAGCCCCGTGCCGAGCAGCGCGCCGAAGAAGAAAGCGACGATCACCAGGGCGGCGAGGTTGACCCCGGCGGCCGCGATCAGCAGGGCGCCGATCTTCGTCGGCACGCCGGTAATGACAAGCGCGCCGGTCATGATCGAAAGCGTCGCGAGCAGGAGCGTGAGATCGGCCGTCATAATCGCAAAATAATCCACGAAGCGCCCGAAAGGGCCGACGAGGTCGCGCCACGACCGGCCGGGCGCCCGCGCGATCACAACCAGATGCGCGGTAACCAGGGCCCCGCCGACCGCGAGGAAGACGTAGAGCGCGGCGAACATGGGTGCGAGATGCATCACGGCCATTACGGCGATCAGCCCGCCGACGACGCCGACGAAGGCCGCAATGTTCATCCAGTCCGTCCAGCGCATGGCATCTACGACGACGGTGCCGAGGCGCGCGCGGTAGCGCGTCGAGAGCAGGTAGACCGAAACGCTGACGCCGACGTAATAGATGATCGCAGGCGCGTAGCCGCGCGCGACCACGTCGAAATAGCTGCGCCCCAGAAACTCCGCCATCAGAAAGGCGGCAATGCCCATGACCGGCGGCATCAGCTGCCCCCCGAGCGAGGAGGCCGTCTCGATGGCGGCCGCGACCGACCGCGGCATGCCGGCGCCGATCATCGCCGGAATGGTCGCCGAGCCCACGGTAATGGCGTTGGCTGCGCCGCTTCCGCTCACGGTGCCGACGGCCATCGAGCCGAGCACGGCGGACTGCGGCAGGGCGTGCGGCGAGCGCACGGCGATCTGCTTGGAGGCCTTCAGGATCGAGTCCACGCAGCCGAAGGCGCGCAGCGCGGCGAGAACCAGGATGAACGAGCCGATCAGCGTGAGCGCGAGCTGCGGCAGATTGGAGAAGACGCCGGTGGACGTTTCGACGCTCATCGCGCTGGCAATGCGTTCCCAGGTGAGCCCCGGATGGAAGAACATGCCGGGCACGACCGAGCCGTACACCGCGTAGAGGATCAGAAGGACGTTCAGGACGAACAGGGGCATGTGGCGCTTGCGCGTGTATTCCATGATCAGCGCGGCCATCACCGCGCCCATGGTGAGATCGGTCCTGTTCCAGCTCCCGGCGCGCACCGTGCCGATTTCTTCGTATTCGACCTGCATGTACACCGCAACTGCGATCGAGATGACGACGTAGGCCGTGGCGATGACGTAGTTGGCGATGGCCGGAAGCCGCGGGTAAAACTCGTTCTTGCCCAGCTCGTCCAGCGTGAACAGAATGAACGTGACCGGAACCAGCGTAATCGCGAGCAGGGTCGGCCCCCCCTCGCTGGTCCAGTAATAAACTAAGAGATAGACGAAGAAGAAGACCGCGGTGAGGTAATAGAGACCCTCGATTATGGCGCGTGCCCGAGGGGGAGGCGCGGCGGCAGCAGTCATGGTTGGAATCGGGTCGACACGCACGGAGGGGGGTGAACGCAGGTGCGCGCGCTCCCCCCTTAATTCACAATGCCAGTCCTACTTCTTCGCGAGGCGGGCGTCCCACTTCGCGTCCCAGACGCCTTTCTCGCGCATGTACTTCGCGAGTCCCGGATGGATCGGTACGAAATCCACCGAAGAAGCAACGCCCTTGCGCTGAAAGCCAGGCATGTCCTTCGCGATCTGGGCATAACTCGCATCGTCCTTGGCCAATTGGGCGACGTTCTTCTCGATCGTCATGAGCATCCCGTAGAGGTCATCCTCGGGCACCTCGAGACCGACGTGGAAGCCGTAATAGAACGGCAGCAGGACCACCTTGTCGGCGTGAACGTCCTTTTTGAATACATCGGGTGTTACTTCGATGACTGCGAAACCGGCCTTTTTCAGGGCGGCGAGCTCAGCAGCGCTTGGATTGAGGGCGGCCCAATCAGCCGCCAGTGAAGCTTCGGTGATCCAGCTTGCCGGCGCTGATTCGCCGGCGGTATAGATGATGAACGCATCTAGCCCACCCGACTGAAGCAGCGAGCCGGCGGCTGACAGGTCGACCTGGCGATATTGGTGCTTTACGCCGAGCGCGCCGTAGGCCCGCTCCAGATGGGCGCGCACGTCCCAGGGCAGCAGCCCGGTAAACACCGGCTTTCCGGCCAGATCGGCCCACCCCTTGAATTTGCCCTTGTCGCGCGAATGGACCGCAGTGCCGACCTCGATGGTGAATGACCAGAAGGACTGCACCAGCGGGCGCTTGACGCTCGCCTTGAAGCCCTTGAAGCGGTTGATGTCGTTGGCGTACTCGTAGAAGCCGATATCGGCGCCGTAGTAGCCCTCGAATTGGCCAGTGGCGTAACCCTTCATGGTAATGATGGCGCCGGTCGCCGGCTGCACGGTGATCCGGTAGTTCTTCATCTCGCGGTTCAACATCTCGGCCAGGACGACGAGCGCCTTGTGCCCGGACGAACCGACCGCAGACGTGCCCCAGGGCAATTCCTTCACCTGCGACCACGTGGGGGCGCCCCAGACAGCCATCAGGCCCGCGACGAGTAATGCGAGCGTACGTTTGAACATGAGCATGCCCTCCTTTGTGGAAAAGGGAGGATTCTGTCGATCCTCCTTGACGCTCATTGTATTACAGCGCGAATCGCGGCTGGCGGGCGAGGGCCAGCGAGCGGATTGGAACGATTGAGGCCGGAGCGGGCTGTCCGAAGTCCAGAAAAGTCGTTCTGATTCCGCGTGTTCCGAGAATCGCGACTCGCGAATCACGCCTCTTAGAAAGAGGAGCCCGGCTGCTTCAGGAACTCCACCTCATCAGGCGTCGAAGCGCGCCCGAGAATCTTGTTGCGGTGAGGAAAGCGGCCGAAGCGCTCGATGATATCGCGGTGGTGCCCGGAGTAGTCCGCGAATCCGATGTATTCCTTGCGCCAGGCCGGCGCGACATCAGTCGCAAGCCGTTCGAACGAGCGCGTGCCAAGCCGCTGCAGCTTGATGTCCTCCGCGTGCTCGAACGGCAGGTAGAAGAACGCGCGCTGCGCGGGAATCAGAGCGCGGTCCGCGCCTTGCTCGACGCCGGCAAGCGCGAGCCGCTGCGCCGCCGGGTCCTGCGCGAATGCGGTTGCGGTGCCGCGGTGGATGTGGCGCGAGAACTGGTCGAGCACGACGATGAGCGCGATTTTGCCATGCGGCGTCGCGGCCCACTCCGCGTCCAGTTCGCCGCGCGCGGCTCGCCGGTGCAGCTTGCCGAATTGCTTGCGGATGTCGGCGTCGTGTTTGTGCCCGCTGCTGAACCACATCTTTTGCTTCGTTGGGTCGAGCGCGCCATCGGCGGCGCACTTGCCGAACCAGAAATCGAGCACGGACTCAATCTCTTTCATGCGAGCAAACTAACCGCCAAGAAAGACACGAACAACAATTGAACCGCCACGACGCCAAGAGAGGCAAGAAAAATGAACCGCCAAGGCGCCGAGAGAAACAATAATCAAACCGCTATGAACACCAAGAAATGCAGAAACAGAAGTGACAGTATAAAGAATTAGGGTCAGCTCAGCCTGACCCTAATTCTTAGGGCTTGCGCTTCAGCAGCGCGCCGAGATTCTCAAACGGCCGATAGGTAGCTTGCGATTCCTTCCCGCCCCCCGCCTGCTCCCCGTCGCGTCCGGCCCCGTCGAGGTAGCGCCGGTGCTCGGCCTCGTGGCAGTAGGTGCACAGCAGTTCCCAGTTGCTGCCGTCGGGCGGATTGTTGTCGTGATTGCCGTCCCGATGGTGGGCCTCGAGCAACTGCAGGTTCGCACGCGTGAATTGCCGCGCGCACCGGCCGCAGATCCACGGATAGAGCTTGAGCGCCTGCTCCCGGTAGCCCTTCTCGCGCTCCGCCTGCGCGCGCCGGGCCTCCGCGACGATGCGGTCCAGGCGGCCGGCATCGGGTGCTGATTTCCTGGTAGCCACGACCCCTTTTCCTCGATGGCGTCCATATTATTCCAAAAAAAAGCCCCGCCGTTGTGGCGGGGCCTCTTCGACCGGATGTTCAGCTGTCAGCAGCCGGATACGCACCTGCCGCTGCCGTCGAAAGTCATCGTCTTGCCGCTCAGCGGGACGTGCGCCGGCATCCCGACCCGCTTCATGAACTGCTCGGTCCGGCTGCCCGGCACGACCTTGCCGTCCTTGGTCGCCACCTCGTTGGCGTGGGAGGGGATGACCGAGTTGGGCTTGACCAGGTCGGTGATAACGAAGGCCGCTTCCGCCGGGCCGGTGGTGAACACGCCGCCGATGTTGATAACGGCGAGGTTCGCTTTGTAGTGGCGCCGGACGACGACATCCTGCTCCGCTGTGATGCCGGTGTCGCCAGACAGGTAGACCGCGAGCCCGTTGGTGAAGACCAGGACATAGCCGGTCGGCGGGCCGACGTTAGCCAGCAGGCCATTCGCCCGCAGGGTATCGGCGAGACCTTTATCGAGATACTCCGGGGGCACGCCGTTGGTGTGAGCGGCGGGGACGGTCGCGACGCTGACGCCGCCCACGTTCGCCTGGGCGCCGAAACGCACGAGCTGGACCTGCGCAGGGTCACCCCCTGCGGTCTTGACCTTTGCGGCGAAGAAAGTGTTCATGTCGCTGCCGACCAGAAATTTCGCCTTCTTGCCGACGACGATGTTCACCGTGTTGGAGTTGGGTGTCACCCGGACCGAGAAATCGGGCTTGGCGCAGACGCCGGCGTTGGCGGCCGGCTGGTGCGCTGGTCCAAGATGGTCGTGGTGGACGTGGCTGAGCAGCACGGCGTCAATTTTGCCGAGCCGCGGGTCGTCCGGACCGCGCACAGTGAACCCGGCGTCATAGAGGATCCGCGTGCCGTCGGGATCCTCCAGTACCAAGGCCCGGTCAACGGAGCAAAACTCACCATCGTGACTGCCCAGAGGCGTGATCTTTACGACGCCCGTACCGGTCGGTTGTGTCATGGTGCCGGCACACCCGGCGCACAGCGCTGCTACTGCCAGACAAACAGCAAATTTCGTCATCGCTTTCTCCTCCATTCAAGTGTGATTGTTACAGCCGCGCCTATTCTAGCGCACCCATTCCAAGCCGTGAGTCGTGACTCGCGGGTCGTGACTGGACACTTTGCCCTTCCACTGCGTTCTTCGGACCCCTTTCGCCTTTACGTCTTTGCGTCGAGGAGTTCACCTAAGCCGGGACGACACGCACATCCGTCGTCACGGAGTTGGCGATGAAGCACTCCTTGTGCGCTTTGTCGTGCAGCCACTCAAGGTCCGCTGGCGTCGGCTGCTTCGCCCCGCCGTACACAATCTTCGGATGCAGCTCCACGCGCGTGATCGCCATCTTGCCCTGCGCGTTTTTTTCGAGATGACCCACCGCGGCATCCTCGTAGCTTTCGACGACGAAGCCCTTGTTCGCGGCGAGCGCGAGGAAGGTCAGCATGTGGCAGCTCGACAGCGCTGCGACCAGGGCCGCTTCGGGATCGACGCGGTTCGGGTTTCCCAGGTACGTGGGCGTCGCGGAGGCCGGGATCTCGTTCCCGTTCGCGATCCAGACGTGGTCGCGGCTGTAGGTCTTGTAGGCAAAGTCCTTCCCGGCGCGGGACCAGCGGATGGTGGCGTTATGTGTTGACATGTCAGGGCTGAGGGATGAGGGATGAGGGATCTGACCCAGGATCAAGGATCAAGGATCAAGGATTCAGGATTCAGAGCACATCTTGACCTTTCCTTCGTGTTCTTTGTAGTCAGAAATCTGACTCGCTTGGCGTCCCTTCGACAGGCTCAGGACAGGCCCTGGCGGTTCAATTCCTGTTTTTGCTGTTTGTTCTTGTCCATGGCGGTGAGTGTCTTGCTCAAAAGCCGACGGCCTGGCCGTCGGTGCGGCGCTCGGATGCCGCCAGATACCCGTCTTCCATCCTGAAGATCAGTTGCGCGCGGCCGAAGTCGGTGCTCCAGCGGTCGGCCTGGACCATGTTATGGCCGCGGGCCTTCAGATCGTTGATGACTGCTTCGGGCACGCCGTGTTCAATATTGACATCGAAGTTTTCGCCCACGCGCCAGCGCGGCGCGTCGGCAGCAGCCTGGGGATTCTGCCGGTAGTCGGCGAGCCGGATCATCACCTGCGCATGGCCCTGCGCTTGCATCGAGCCGCCCATCACGCCGAAGCTCATCACGGGTCTTCCGTCCCGGGTGACGAAGGCGGGGATGATGGTGTGGAACGGGCGCTTGCGCGGGGCGACGACGTTGGCGTGTCCCGGCCGCAGGACGAAACCGTAGCCGCGGTTCTGCAGGCTGATGCCGTCCACCACGATGCCGGATCCGAAGCCCTGGTAGTT
>Ga0137455_1000533_pt1 | contig 10453 bp, 5 predicted proteins | sample EasRivERMGT600_2_FD_102334 | JGI IMG/M metagenome (GOLD analysis project Ga0137455, IMG submission 102334) | Soil microbial communities from meander-bound floodplain in the East River, Colorado, USA - East River MetaG ERMGT600_2 | ecosystem: Environmental > Terrestrial > Soil > Floodplain ... | reverse complement strand
GCCGTTGTCCTCCCACCAGCGCGCGACCCGCGTCAGGCACCGCAGCAGCTTCCCGCGGATCTGCTCGCGACACGCGATGAAGCTCGGCTGCTCGGATTCGTCCGGAAGGAAGGGGCCGCGGTAGAGCGTCAGCGCTTCCTCGGTGAGCGCGCTCAGGACCGGACCCGCGGCACGCGGGCGCGGATCGCGCAGCGCGCTGTCCAGTTCCGCCAGCAATTGATCGAGCGCCCACGTGTCCACCCAGACCAGCCTGGGGTCGAGGCTCAGGCGCGTATCGCGCAGGGTAAGCGCGTCCTCGTTGTCGAAAATCCGCCGCAGCCGGTGCAGCGTCGTCGTGAAGGATTTGTGCGCGTAATCCGCGTCAACGCGCGGCCACAACGCGTCGGCCAGCTGGTCGCTCCGGACGTTCTGCCCGCCGAGCGCGACCAGCACCTTGAGCAGTTCCATCGGCCGGCCCGGCCCCTTGCTCGAGAACTCGACCGGCGCGGATTCGCGCAACAGCGTGAAACCGCCCAGCGTGGAGATCTGGAACGGCCGGGGCCACTGCTTCACGCGCAGCGCGGAAGGCGGTGGCGGGAGGTTTCTGGCGCGCACCAGCGCCCGGACGAACTCGGGCTCGATGCCGCTGCGCAATGCAAGTGCGCAGGCTTCGGCGAGAAACTGCGGGCGCACGGCGGCGAAATAGCGCAACCCGAGCTCCCGGGCCGATGCGAGCCCCGCCTTGAGCGGGCCAAGCGCGGCATCCTCGTCACGGGCGTGAATTGCGGCGCCGGCCGCCGCGAGGTGCACCGGGACGCTGAGGAGCGGGCTCTTGACCCGCTCTGCGATCACTTCCGCGCCGCGAATCTGCGCTTCGGCCCCGCGACGGTCGCCATCGACAGCGAGCAGCTGCGCCGAAACAACGCGCGCGAGGCATTCCAGCCACGGTATTCCCAGTTCGACGGCAACCGCCAGCGCCATCTTTGCTTCCCGGCCGGCACCCGCGGCGTCACCTTCCAGGGCCGCGAGCCAGCACCGCAGGTAGTGGATGAATGCCTGATCCCCGCGGCGCAGGCGGGCGCCCGCGGTCTCGAGGGCCCGCAATTCGACGCGGGCGCCGTCGCGATCGCCGGCGCCAAGCGCGGCTGCGGCGGCGATCACGCGCAGCCATTCGTCGTACACATGTATACCTTCGGACGCGGCGGTCGCGAGACACTCCCGGGCGGTGCGCAATGCCGCCTCCTGCGACCCGTCCAGCAGGTGGCCCAGGGCGGACGCGATTTCAATGGCGATACGCGTGTCCAGGGAATGTTCTTCCGAGTGCGATCGCAATGTGCCGCTGATGGCCTCGGCCGTCGCGAAATCCCCGCGCAAGAGCGCTGACATCGCGCGTCCGAGCGCCAGTTCCGCCAGGACCACGGACACGGTCTGCGCATCCGGGCTCGCGCGGGCCGCGCGCTCGGCGCGGTCAAGCCAGCGCGCCAGCCCGTCGTTGCCCGGGTCGCGCAGCAGCATCGCGCGGATGAGCATCGCCGCCGCGGCGAGATCGACGGTGCCGTCGCCTCCGCGTTCACTCCCGGCAAGCAGCCCCTCGAGCGTTCCGATCCATTGATCGAGGGCGGTGAGGTCGTCGAATTCCAGTATGATTGCCCGCGCCACGCCGCAGCAGCTGCGCGTCATTCCGCCCGTGTCGCCGGCCCGGAGAAACCCTTCGTAGGCCTGCGCGAACAGGCGGCGCGCCGTTCGGGGGCTCGCGTGCACGCGGCTGGCGGCATGGGCGAGGAGCAGCCGCGGATCGGCTTCGATCATCCGTGCGGGCAGCAGCTCCAGCCAGCCGCCGAGGGTCTCGCTGCGGCCTTGTGCGAGCATGGCGTCCGCTTCGTCCGCGGCGATCCGGGCAACTTCCTCCCACTCGCGGCTTTCCGCTAGCAGCGAGATGGCATCCTCCAGATGCCCGGCGCCGCGCAACAGGGCCGCGGCGCGCTTCAACTCGGCGGCGCCCACCGCATCGGGAAGCACCTGCGCCGCGCGGTCGCGCAGAAAATCGCGCAGCAGGGGGTGCAGCTGGTAGAAGCGGCCTTCGTCCCCCGGAACCTCGCGCACGAAATAGTCGTTCTGCGACAGGTTGAGCAGGAGGCGGCCGGCGCGCTCCTCGCCGGTCAATGCCTCGGCGACTTCCGCGCTCATCCGCGGCAGGCAGGCGATCCTGAGCAGAAACTGCTGCGTCTTCGGCTCGAAGCGGTCGAAAATTTCGCCGGCGAGGTAGTCGAAAATCACCTTGGGCGTCGCGTCCCCCGGCAGTTCCGCGATGCGTCCGGAAACTTTCGCGTGCTCGAGCATCAGCACCAGCCCGGCCGCCCAGCCCTGAGTGCGCTCGTGGAGCTTCGCCACCGCCTCCGGAGAGAGGGGCTGGCCGCGCAGGTTCGCGATGGCGGCGATCTCGTTCGGGCCGATGCGCAGGTCCTCCCAGCCGAGGTGGACCATCCCGCCGCCCACGCGCAGCCGCGCCAGCGCAGCAGGCGGCTCGGCCCGGCTAATGATGATGACGCAGCAATGCCCCGGGACCTGGGTGAGGCCCGCCTCGAGCGCCGCGTGCAGCGGGCTGTTGGCGGGCACCTCGTGCAGATTGTCGAGCACCAGGACGATGGGCGCCTGGGTGTTCATGAACAGCTGGCGGAAGAAGCGGCGCGAAAATGCCGCGACGTCCCCGGAGTACTGGGGCGCGAACGCGGGGAGATCGCGCGATCGGCCGTCGTCGAGCCTGCGGGCCGCGTGGCCCAGGTAGTGAAAGAACGTGGCGACGTCGGCGTCGTCGGGGTCGAGCTGGTACCAGATGCACGAGTACTTGCGCGCATCAACGTAGCTTGCCGTCAGAGTACTCTTGCCGGCGCCGGGAGGACCCGAGATCCACACCACGGTGCGTCCGGAAGTCCCGTCGAGCCGGGCGAACAGCGCCTCGCGCCGCACGGCGCTGCCGATGACCGGCCGCGTCGTCTTCGCGAAAGCGACACCATGCTGTCGCACCTGTGCCATGCCGATCCTCCGCACCGCCTGGTTTGATCTTCGCACGCCCGCAAACGGACAGTCAAAAAAGACTCGGGGCGCGCGCGAGCCCGCAAAGTCATAATACGTCAAAGGGTTACGTGGCCAACGCGGTTGCCGCCTGTAATCCCGGCGTGTATGCTGGTATGAACCGGCGGCGCGGCGTGTCATGCCGTGCTGTCAGAGGAGTCGGGGCAATCATGTCCACCTTGCTGATCATCTTCGCCGCGATCACGGTTGCCTGGATCCTCGCCTATCACCGTCTTCCCGCCGTCGTCTGGACGATCGTGCTCGGTATCGGGCTGGGACTGATCACCGCCTATGCGCGATGGCAGCAGCCTGTGGTCGTGACGCTGTGGGTGATCTTTGTGACAGGCGCGCTCATCGGCAATCCGACCCCGATCCGCCGCGCGCTGGCGAGCCGCCCGCTGCTCGGACTGTTCCGCAAGATTCTTCCGCAGGTGTCGCAGACCGAGCAGGAAGCGCTGGAGGCCGGCACGGTATGGTGGGACGGCGAGCTCTTCAGCGGCAGGCCGGACTGGCGGAAGTTGCTCGGCTACCCGAAGCCGGCTTTGACGGCGGAAGAGCGCGCTTTCATCGACGGGCCGGTGGAAGAGCTGTGCAAGATGGTGCACGACTGGGAGATCTCGCACGAGCTTCTCGACCTGCCGCCCCATGTCTGGCAGTTCATCCGGGACAAGGGTTTCATCGGCATGATCATCCCCAAGGAGTACGGCGGGCTCGGTTTTTCCGCGCTTGCGCATTCCGAGGTGATCTTGAAGCTCACCACGCGCAGCAGCACGGCCGCGATCACGGTGATGGTGCCGAATTCCCTCGGGCCGGCGGAGCTGCTGCTCCACTACGGCACGCAGGCACAAAAGAATCATTACCTGCCCCGGCTCGCCAAGGGCCTCGACATTCCCTGCTTCGCGCTCACCAGTCCCGAGGCCGGCTCGGATGCCGGCGCGATACCCGATTTCGGCATCGTGTGCCGCGGCGAATGGGAGGGGAAAAAGAATGTCCTGGGCGTGCGGCTCACCTGGGAGAAGCGCTACATCACACTGGCACCGGTCGCGACGCTTCTCGGACTCGCGTTCCGGCTCTACGATCCGGAGCACATACTCGGCGAAAAGGACGATATCGGCATCACGCTCGCCCTGATCCCGACGCAAACCCCGGGCGTTCACATCGGGCGACGGCATTTCCCGCTCAACGCCGTGTTCATGAACGGCCCGACGTGGGGCAAGGACGTATTCGTCCCCCTGGATACCGTCATCGGCGGCGCCGAGTACGTCGGCCAGGGCTGGAAAATGCTGATGAACTGCCTCGCCGCCGGCCGCTCCATTTCGCTGCCCGCCAACGCCTGCGGCATCGCCAAGGGCTGCGCGCTCACCACCGGTGCCTACGGGCGCGTGCGCCAGCAGTTCCGGCTCTCCATCGGGCGCTTCGAGGGCGTGGAGGAGGCGCTCGCGCGCATCGGCGGCAACACTTACATCATGGATGCGGCGCGCGTGATGACCGCCGGCGCGGTAGACCTGGGCGAGAAACCCTCCGTCGTGTCGGCGATCGTCAAATACCACCTCACCGAGCGCGGCCGCCAGGTCATCAACGACGCGATGGACGTGCACGGCGGCAAGGGCATCTGCCTGGGGCCGAGCAACTACCTCGCGCGCGCCTACCAGCAGACGCCGATCGCGATCACCGTCGAGGGCGCGAACATCCTGACGCGCTCCATGATCATCTTCGGCCAGGGCGCGATCCGCGGGCATCCGTTCGTGCTGAAGGAAATCCAGGCGACGCAAGAGCGCGATCGGGAGCGGGCCGTGCGCAGCTTCGATGAGGCATTTTTCGGGCATCTCGCGTTCATCGCGTCGAACAAGGCGCGTGCGTTCTGGATGGGGCTGACTGGCGCGCGCTTCGTCGCCGCGCCGGGCGACCGGCACACGAGGCGCTACTACCAGCACCTGACTCGCATGTCGGCCGCGTTCGCGTGGACCGCGGACATGGCGATGTTCCTGCTCGGGGGCTCGCTTAAGCGCCGCGAGCGCCTTTCGGCTCGGCTGGGCGACATCCTGTCGAACCTCTACCTCGCCTCGGCCGCGCTCAAGCGCTACGAGGACGATGGGCGCCCGGCCGATGACCTGCCGCTCGTGCACTGGTCGGTGCGGGATGCCCTGGCGCGGACAGAGGAGGCATTTTATGGGCTGTTCGCGAACCTGCCCAATCGATTCCTGGCGGGGATACTGCGCGCCGTCATCTTTCCGTTCGCCTTTCCCCTGGGCCGGGAATTTTCGCCCCCCCGCGATCGGCTGGGAAGCCAGGTCGTGGCGCTGCTGCTTGAGCCGGGCCCAGCCCGCAGCCGCCTGACCGCCGGCGTCTTCATCCCGCAGGATCCGGAGGAGCCGGTTGCCGTGCTGGAAGCAGCGCTGCGCGCGGTGATCGCGGCGGAACCGATCGGCGCCAAGATCCGGCAGGCGCGGGAACGCGGTTTGATCACCAGTACTTTCGCCGACCAGATCGTGGACGAGGCGTGCGCCAAGGGCGTGATTACGCAGTCGGAAAAGGAGGCGATGGAGCGCGCCAAGCTGCTGCGCCGCCAAGTGATCATGGTGGACGATTTTCCGAAGGATCTCGGCAAGACCGAAATCCACCAGACTACACAGCCGGTCACGTTCGAGGCGCTGCGCGGCAGGACCTCGTGGCCTGAGTTGGAACAGCGCGACCACGAGCCGAGCCCGGCGCCCTGACGGCTTTGCCTGAAGGATGAAGGCGGAAGGATGAAGGCTGACCTGGTCTTGACTGCCGTGCCAAGGGGGCCATCCCTGGTGAGTGACCCCGGCCCGCCGCGTTGCACCGCGTCGAGCGTTCGCCGGCGCGAAAGTGCGCAGGCACGTTCTTCCCCGGCCCGAATCCCTGCATGGCTTCGGGCGTTCGCGGGCCCGGACGCACGCAGGTGCGTCCTTCGAATTCCCCGCTCACCCCCGCTCACCCCTCATCCCTCATCCTTCGGTTCGTCTGGTACTAGGCCATGAACGATACCGTTCTGTACTCGGCGGCGGATGGGATCGCGACGATCACGCTCAACCGCCCGCAGGTGATGAATGCGCTCAACGCGGCGATGATGGTCCAATTGCGCGCCGCGTGCGAGCGGGCCGATCGCGATGAGTCCGCGCGGGCGGTCGTGTTGCGCGGCGCCGGACCCGCGTTCCTCGCGGGCGGCGACGTGACTTTTTTCCACGCCAATCTCCCGCGCATGCCGGCCGTGGCGCGGGAGGGCGGTGCAGAGCTGCATCACGCGATTCTCGCGTTGCGGCGCGCGCCCAAGCCGGTGCTGGCGAGCGTACATGGCGCGGTTGCCGGCGCGGGGGTCAGCCTGATGGCGGCGGCCGATCTCGCGATCGCGGCCGAGGGAACGAGGTTCACGTTTGCCTACAGCAAGATCGGCACCAGCCCGGACGGGGGCGCAACCTATTTGCTGCCGCGCCTCGTGGGCGCCCGCAGGGCGCTCGAACTCATGCTGCTATCGGACGCGTTCGACGCGCAGACGGCGCTGCGCCTGGGGCTTGTTAACTGGGTGACCGGCGCGGAGCAGCTTGGCTCCGAGACGGAGGCCATCGCCCGGCGGATCGCGCTCGGCCCGACGCGGGCGTATTGGGAGATCAAGCGGCTGGTCAATGAGAGCTACGACCGGGCGCTCCCGGCGCAGCTCGATGCCGAGGTGGAGGCGTTCGCGCGCTGCGCGGCGACGCGCGATTTCGCCGAGGGCGTGACCGCGTTCGTCGAGAAACGCAAACCCAACTTTAAGGGGGAATGAACCGCCGAGAAGATCAAAGACCGGATTGAACCGCCAAGACGCCGAGAGAAGCAATGACGGAAATCGAATGCAAAGAACGGAAGTAATGCTGAGTCCTGTTTCAATCGTTGTTTTTGATTCTCTCCCTATCTCGGCGGTTCGATGGGGTTTGGTTCTGGGTTCTATTTTTGTTTCTCTTGGCGTGCTTGGCGGTTCGAATATGGTCTAGGTCCTTCTTGGCGGTTGAAGGGGGGGTAGGTGGCAGGGTTAAAGGGCAAAACGATCTTTATCACCGGCGCAACGCGCGGCATCGGGCGCGAGATCGCGCTCCGCTGCGCGCGCGACCGCGCGAACATCGTGGTGACCGGCAAGACGTCCGAGCCGCACCCAAGGCTTCCCGGAACGATCCATACTGTCGCCAGGGAAATCGAGGCCGCAGGCGGAGCGGCGCTCGCCATCCAGCTCGACATCAGGGACGCTGACGCGGTGGCCGATGCAGTGAGGCAGGCCGCGGAGACGTTCGGCGGCCTCGATTGCCTGGTCAATAACGCCAGCGCGATCTCGCTCACCGGCACGCTCGACACCCACGTCAAGCGCCTGGACCTCATGCTGGCGGTCAACCTGCGCGGCACCTTCGTCTGTTCGCAGGCCTGCATTCCCCATCTCAAGAAAGCAGCCAATCCTCACATACTTACACTTTCTCCGCCGCTCAACATGAGCCCGCGCTGGTTCAAGGACCACGTCGCCTATACCATGGCAAAATACGGGATGAGCATGTGCACGCTTGGGATGTCGGAGGAGCTCCGGGCGTACGGGATCGCGGTGAACTCGCTGTGGCCACGCACCACCATTGCGACCGCCGCGATCGAGGTGAACTTCCCCGAGGCGATCCTCAAGGCCAGCCGCAAGCCCGCGATCATGGCGGATGCCGCCTACGCGATCCTGAATCGCAACAGCCGCAGCGCCACGGGAAAGTTCTACGTCGACGAGACCGTGCTGCGCGAAGAAGGCGTGACCGATTTTGACCATTACGCCGTCACGCCGGGCGCGCGGCTGTATACGGATCTGTTTCTTGATTGAGAAATGAGGGTCGAGGAATGAGTGTCGAGGGAAAAAAGCGATAGATGAAGATTGAGAGTCGAGGGGGGGAGCACTCGCCACTCGACACCCGACACTCGTCACCGAGTGTAGCGAAAAGAAGGAGGTGAATAAAATGGCACAACTCGCGAGTCATCTGATCCCGGTCGAAGCGGCCGTCACGCTTGACGGCCTGTTCCGCGAGCGGGTCAAGCGCACGCCGGACCTTGTCGCCTACCGCGCCCACAACGAGAGCCACAACAACTGGCGTGACTACACATGGGCCCAGATCGATCACCAGGTGGCGCGCTGGCAGGCCGCGCTAGAACGGGACGGGATCAGGGCCGGTGACCGCGTGGCGGTGATGCTGCGCAACTGTCCCGAGTGGGTAACCTACGACCAGGCGGCGCTCGGCCTGGGGCTGGTGGTGGTGCCGCTCTACACGCAAGACCGGCCGGAAAACGTCGCCTATATCATCAACGATTCCGGCTGCAAGGCGCTGCTGATCGAAGGCGCCGAGCAGTGGCAGGCGCTGTCGGGAGTCAAAGGCCAGCTGGGCAGCCTCGTGCGCATCATTTCCGTCAATTCCGTACCGTCTTCCGGGGAGCCGCGGGTGCGGTCGCTCGGCGAATGGCTGCGGGACGAGGGCGGCGTGTCGCGCCACCTGCCGCGGGATCCGCACGCGCTCGCCACCATCGTTTACACGTCCGGCACCACGGGGCGACCCAAGGGCGTGATGCTTTCCCATCACAACATCCTAAGCAATGCGGCCGCGGCCGCCTGGGAGGTGCTGACGACCGGTTACGATGACATGTTTCTGTCGTTTCTGCCGCTTTCACATACTTTCGAGCGCACCTGCGGCTACTACCTTGCCATCATGACCGGGTCCCCGAATACCTACTCGCGCGGCATCCCGCAGCTCGCTGAAGATCTGCAGGCAGTCCGACCGACGATCCTCATATCCGTGCCGCGGATCTATGAGCGCGTCTACGGGCGGATCCGCGCCGCGCTGGATGAAGGGTCGCCGCTGAAGAAAAAGCTCTTCCTGCTGGCGGTCGAGGTGGGCTACGCGCGCTTCGAGCACCTGCAGGGGCGAGGCCCGTGGAAGGCGACGTTCCTGCTGTGGCCGGTGTTGAATGCGCTGGTGGCGAAGAAGATCCTGGCGCGGCTCGGCGGCCGCATGCGCGCCGCGATTTCCGGCGGAGCCGCGCTGCCGCCCGAAATATCGCGCGTGTTCGTCGGCCTGGGCCTGACCGTGCTGCAGGGCTACGGCATGACCGAGTCGAGCCCGATTGCGGCGGCCAACCGCCCGGACGACAACGTTCCCGCCAGCGTCGGCAAGGCCATCCCCGGCGTCCAGTTGAGGGTCGGCGAGAACAACGCGCTGATGATCAAGGGGCCCAATGTCATGCTGGGCTACTGGAACAACACTGAGGCGACGAAGGCAATCCTGGGCCCTGACGGCTGGCTCAACTCCGGCGACACTGCACGCATCGACGCGGGGGGCCATGTGTACATCACTGGGCGCCTGAAGGAGATCATCGTGCTCTCGAACGGCGAGAAGGTACCGCCGGTGGACATCGAAGCCGCCATCGCGCGCGACCCGCTGTTCGAGCAGGTGATGCTGCTCGGAGAGGGCAAGTCGTACCTCAGCGTGATGACGGTCCTGAACGCCGACCACTGGAAGAAACTCTGCGCCGAACGCGGGCTCGACGCCGGCATGCCGGATACGGCGCGCTCGAAGCAGGTCGAGGAAGTTCTGATTGCGCGCGTCGCCGCCCAAATGCGGGAATTCCCCGGCTACGCGCAGGTCCGGCGCGTGAGCGCGACGCTCGAGCCCTGGACGGTGGAGAACGGACTGCTCACGCCAACCCTGAAACTGAAGCGCACCAAGGTGATGGAGAAGTTCAACGCTGAGATCGACGGCATGTACGCCGGTCACTGACCGGCGTTGCCTGTTCCAAGTTCAAAGTTGTTGGTCGAACCTGGAACCTGGAACCTTGATGAGTGAGCAACGCCCGCCCACGACGCTCCCTGCTGGCAAGGATGTCACGCTTCGTGTGGTACCCATGCCGGCCAATGCGAACCAGAGCGGCGACATCTTCGGCGGCTGGATCATGGCGCAGGTGGACATCGCCGGCAGCATCGCCGCGGTGCGCGTTGCCCGGGGCAGGGTGGCGACGGTGGCGGTCAATTCCTTCCAGTTCAAGCAGCCGGTGCTGGTGGGCGATGTGGTGAGCTTTTATGCCGAGGTGGTGCGCGTCGGGCGGACCTCGATCACCGTCAACGTCGAGGTCTACGCGCAGCGCCGGCCGGAACGCGAGCAGGTGGTCAAAGTTACTGAGGCGACGCTGACTTACGTTGCGATCGACGATAACCGGCAGCCGCGTGTTGTATCGGTGCAACAATAGAATGCCGGCCGGGATATATTATTGTGGGGACAGCGCTCGAGAGTAGTATTACATTTAGTTCCGCTGGCTGATGAGGCAGCACGGCCGGCATTAACATAGGGGGAGTTCAAATGGCATCTACTGTACGTAAGTTGTTGATACCGCTCGCGGT
>Ga0137455_1000532_pt1 | contig 10463 bp, 9 predicted proteins | sample EasRivERMGT600_2_FD_102334 | JGI IMG/M metagenome (GOLD analysis project Ga0137455, IMG submission 102334) | Soil microbial communities from meander-bound floodplain in the East River, Colorado, USA - East River MetaG ERMGT600_2 | ecosystem: Environmental > Terrestrial > Soil > Floodplain ... | reverse complement strand
GAACCGTGCGAATCCGCTTCCGACGGCCCGGCGTCGTCGTGGCAGCGGGGGCCGCCTTTTCCTCGACGCCTTGCTCGGCGATGACTTCCGATTGGCACGCGATATTGACCCCATGATCGACGGCCGCATACCACTGGTCGATGGGATCGGCCGCAGGAGGCGTTGCCGGCAACCGCGGGGTCTCGCGGGACGGCGACGCCGAGTTCATCCCGGGGACCGCCGCCTCCACGATGTCACGATCAATGATGGCCGCCTGTCTCAGGTGCCCGTGGTGGAGCGCACGATCGCAGACACGATTGATCAGCCGCGGCACGCCGCCCGACGCCTGATACACCGCGGCGATCGCGTCTTCGGAGAAGCTGATACGGTCAGGGCGGCCGCCCGCCACGGTGAGACGATGCGTGACGTATCCCGCGACGCCATCCTGATCCAACGGTCCGAGGTCACAGCGTACCGAGACGCGTTGATCGACCTGCCGCATCTCTGGCAGCCCCAGCTTGTCTCTCAGCTCGATCTGTCCAACCAGCACAACCTGGAGTTGCCGCTCACGGCCGTCGGAATCGGACAGGATCCGTATCTCCTCCAGCAAGGACAGCGAGAGGTTCTGCGCTTCGTCGATGAACACCACGGCGAACGCATCGAGTGGAGTGAGCGTGGCGAGGAATTCGTAGAGCAGATAGCTCAACTCGGTGCGGGACGCGCCCTTGAGACGTCCGCTCGTGAAGTCGTCGGCAGACACCACGCCGAAGTCGATCAGCACCACCTTCAGAAGATCCTCACGCGAAGCGAATGGATCCGGGACAAACGCGCTGAACGTTTTCTGATCGAGTTTCTGGAGAACCGCGCGGCACAGCGTGGTCTTACCGGTGCCGATGTCGCCGCTCAGCACACTGAGGCTCTCGCGACGGCGGATGCCTGACTGCAGATCTTCGAATGCCTTCGCGTGCGAACGGCTGCCATAAAAGAACGCCGGGTCCGAAGACAGGCTGAATGGTTTCTCGGTGAGGCCGTAGAAAATCTCGTACGTCAGCCACGTCGCGCGGGCGTGACGCAATGTCGCCCCGGCGACGGCCTTCGGAGTCCACAGGGTTTCGATTGGCACAATCGGTTCGGCAGCGTGGATCGCACAGCCCATGCCAGAGTCGGGGCGCGCCGTCATGTGCAGTTGGTGCCTCCCAGGCACGAGGCTTGGTGCGGTCGTGCAAATGGGTACACCGATTTTGAAATCTGAGTCCGCAGCGATTCGGAGTCTCGAGTCACCCGCCGGGAGACATTAAATTGAAATAGCGTCAGGCGCGGGTGCGTCGATCCTGGCCGGTGCGTCGCTCCGTCTTGCGCCGCTCCACGCTGGCAACTTGGGGACCAAGGTTGACGCGCCGGCGATCCGTTCCCCGCCGCTCGCGCCCTGCGCGCTTCTCGCGCACCGTCACTGTCGAAAGCACCGTCTCGCTCAGCTCTCGCTGCTGACGAATGGCACGCCGCGCCGGTTCGAGCACTTCGAGCAGGCCCTGATACACGGCCTGCGCCTTGACGTCGTCAGGAGACCGCGACACGACATCGGCCAGGTATTGCGCTGCGGCAACCACATTGGACCGCTGCCAACCGGCCATCGGCGTGGGGGAACCGACACTCATCGCCCTAGCCCTCCTTCGGGCGGATTGCGAGGAATCCAACCTCAGCCGATTCTATCGGCTCGAAAGCGACTGGCATTTACAGGGGGCTTCTAACGGCTCCTTTTCGAGCTTTCCCGCAGCCTGGACATACGCTGCGCCGAATGCAACACAGGCGAGACCGAGGACTACGGCAGCGGCGCGCTGGCTGACGGATCCCTTCAGCGGCCTCGCTATACACCCGCGTCAATGGATGCGCTACATGCGTAAGGCGTTGTGCTACGGTACTCCCCGCGTTCGACCCGACGCGGTAGCGTCCGTGCTTCAGCCGGACCTAGTAACCTAATAGTCATGAAGGGCGTCAACGGACTTCATCACATCACCGCGATCGCCGGACCGGCGCAGGAGAACCTCGACTTCTACGCCGGCATTCTCGGCATGCGGCTCGTCAAGAAATCGGTCAACCAGGACGACCCGGGAACCTATCACCTCTTTTACGCCGACGCGGAAGGTCACCCCGGCGCCGACCTGACGTTCTTTCCGTGGGCGCAAATGTCGCCGCCGCGCATCGGTCATGGGCTCGCGGTCGAGGTCGCGCTCGAAGTCCCAACCGGGAGCCTCGAGTACTGGGGCTCGCGCCTCGACAGATACAAGGTGCCGCTCGGCGCCATCGAGTCGCGCTTCGGCGACCGCGTGCTGCCGGTTATCGATCCACACGGATTGAAAGTGACGCTCGTGGAACCCGCGACGCCGCCGCGGCGCCCGTTCACGCCATGGGACGGCAGCACCGTTTTTGCCGACCGCCAGGTGCGCGGATTGTACGGCGCGCAGATCTGGGAGCTCGGGGCCGAGAAGACCGAGACGTTTCTCACGACGGTCCTCGGCTTCGAGCGTCTCGGTCAGGAGAACGGTCTCACGCGATACGGCTTCCCGAGTTCCGCCGGCGTCGTCGACGTTCGTGAAACGCCGGAGGGCAGGCGTGGCGGCTGGGGCGTCGGATCCGTTCATCATCTCGCGTGGCGCGTGGACGATGATCGACACCAGGCAGAGATGCGCGCGCGCGTCGAGAGTGCGGGTGCGCATCCAACCCCGGTGATCGATCGCTTCTGGTTCAAGTCGGTCTACTTCAAGGAGCCCGGCGGAGTGCTCTTCGAGCTCGCCACTGATGGACCCGGGTTCTCGGTGGACGAGGATGTCGCGCACCTCGGGGAGACGCTCGTACTTCCTCCGTGGCTCGAGGCCGCGCGCCCGCGCATCGAGGAGGTGCTGCCGCCACTGAAAATGCATCCGGCATTTGCCGGCGATTAGCCAGTCGCAGGCCGCACCATCGCACGACTCACCTCATGGACCTGAATTTCATCCACGTCTTTCATCCTCCCTCGACTCCCGAGGCGCCGGTGCTGCTTCTCCTCCACGGCACGGGTGGCAACGAGCACGATTTGCTGCCGCTGGCGGAGGTGCTCGCGCCGGGCGCCGGGGTCCTCAGCCCCCGGGGCAAAGTGCTCGAGCGCGGCATGCCGCGCTTTTTCCGGCGTCTTGCCGAAGGCGTGTTCGACATCCCAGACCTGAAACAGCGGACCCAGGAGCTCGCCGATTTCATCACCGAGGCGGCGGCGACGTACGTATTCTCGACGAGCAAACTGATCGCCGTGGGTTTTTCCAATGGCGCGAACATCGCGGGAGCGTTGCTCCTGCTGCGCCCCGAGGTCCTCGGAGGCGCGATCCTGCTCCGCGCAATGGTGCCGCTCACGCCCGACACGCTGCCGCAGATTCCAGGAACGCCTGTGCTGATCTCGAATGGCAGGATGGACCCGCTCGTATCAGCGGAGGAGACTGAACATCTGGCCGCGCTGCTTCGATCGGCAGGCGCCGAGGTCACGGTCGCGTGGCAGGCTGCGGGTCACGAGCTGACCGAGAGCGATATCACGACCGCGCGGGAATGGCTGGCGAAGCCGCCACTCTTCGCGCGCTGATCGCCCCAAACCACCGCCGCCGCATCGGCTTCAACGCGACACCCGCGAGCAGCGCCGTCGCGAAGTTCATCGCAATGATGATCGCGAAGACAGGCATCCACGATCCGTATGCGTCATGGATGAGCGCGGCGACCGGTCCGCCGAGCACCGACCCGATCCCCTGCGCCATGTAGAGAAATCCGTAGTTGGTGGTCGCGTGCTTGGCGCCGTACGTGTCGGTGAGCGTCGAGGGGAAGAGCGAGAAGATTTCGCCCCAGGCAAAGAGCACGACACCGGACATCAGGACGAAGGCGGCGGGATTCGCGCGGGTGAACAGCCACAAGGTCATCGCGACGCCTTCGAGCGTGAACGCAATCACCATCGTGTTCTCCCGGCCGATCCGATCGGACAGCCAGCCGAAGAATGGACGCGTGAGGCCGTTGGTAATCCGGTCGATCGACAGCGCCAGCGGCAGCAGCGGCAGTCCGAACACGAGGGCGTTCGCGAGGCCGAAATCGCGCGTGAACGCCGACATCTGCGAGGTCACCATCAACCCCGCCGTCGACATCATCGTCATCATGACGAACATCAACCAGAAGATGGGCGTGCGCAGCATCTCGGCCGGCCGGAAGTTCCGGGATTCGGGACCCGGGATTCGGGAGTCGCCACGAACGGTTCGAAGTTCAGGCGGACGCCTCAGACCCTGAGCGGCGAGAATGCCCACCGCCATGAACACCAGGCCCCAGCGAAATAACGCCTGCTGATAGCTGGCCTCCTTCATCGACTCGGAGATCGGAAATGTCGTGAGGAGCGCGCCCATGCCGTAGCCGGCCGCAACGATGCCCGTGGCGAAGCCGCGGCGGTCGGGAAACCACTGCACCATGTGACCAATCACGCCGACGTAAACGATGCCCGTCCCGATTCCGCCAAGCAATCCGTACGTCAGGTACAACCCTGTCAGCGTCGTCACGCGCGCCGCGAGAATCCAGCTCAGGCCAGTCACGGCGCCACCGACCGACAGCAGCACCCGCGGCCCGAACCTGTCGACGAGGAACCCCTGGAACGGGGAGAGAAACGTCTGCACGACGATGAGGATCGAGAACGTGATCTGGAGTGCCGCGAGCTTTGTGTTGAGCGACGCCATGAGCGGCTGGGTGAACAGCGTCCACACGTACTGAGGGCTCGAGATGACGACCATGCACAGCAGGCCGAGAAGCAGCTGCACCCAGCGCGATTGGGTCATAGAATCGGCTCCGGAATCGCGGCCCCGTCCTTGCGCGGATCGGATGCGCCGTAGTTCACCTTCGCGCGCTCGTCGCGCATCACCGCCTGCCCGCCGCCAACCATGTTCGAGAACTCGCCTTGCAGGTCGATGTCGTGCCCGCGGCGGGTCAGGCCGTCGAGAACGCTCTCCGGGAATCGGGCTTCCAACATCACGTCGGTCCCCGCAAATGTCAGCTTCACGAACCGCGGCGCCTCGAGCGCCTGCTGGATGTTCAACCCGTGGTCGACGATGTTCGAGATGACCTGGACGTGCGCCTGCGGCTGATTCCATCCACCCATGACGCCGAAGCCGATCCGCAGGTGATCGCGCTTCATGAACGCGGGAATCACCGTCTGCAAGGGCCGCTTCCGCGGCAGGAGCGCATTCGGGTGCGAACGATCGAAGGTGAACAGGCCGCCACGGCTCTGCAGCACGAACCCCGCGCCGTCCGGGACGACGCCGGATCCAAAGTTGGCGAAGTTGCTCTGAATGAGCGAGACGACGTTCCCCGTGGCGTCGACCGCCGAGAGATACGTCGTGTCGCCGCCGTGCATCGGCAACGTCCCGGCCCCCACGTTCGTCGCGGCGCGTCGCGTGTCGATGAGGCCCGCACGCTCGCGCGCATAGGCCTTCGATAACATGGCCTCGATCGGCACCTTCGAGAAGCGCGGATCGCCGATATGACGCTGCATGTCGGCATAGGCCAGCTTCTTTGCTTCAATCAGCGTATGCAGCGTCTCAGCGGTGCCGCGGCCGTAGTCGCTGATCGGGAAACCCTCGAGGATGTTCAGCATGACGAGCGCCGCGATCCCCTGGCTGTTTGGCGGGATCTCGTAGACGTCCCACCCGCGGTAGTTCGTCGTCAGTGGCGTCACCCACTCGGCTTCGTATTCGGACAGATCCGCCGCGGTGAAGGCGCCGCCGCGATCCTCCGAGCACTCGAGGATCCGACTGGCCACGTCACCTCGATAGAAGGCGTCGCCTCCGTCGACGGCGATGGCCCGAAGCGTGCGCGCCAGGTCGGGGTTGCGGAACATCTCGCCGGCGGCCGGTGGCCGGCCGTCCGGAAGGTACGTCACGATCGCGTTCGCTTCGCTCTGCAGCAAGGGGACGCTGCCAAGCCATTCGAGCGATGTGATCTCCGAGACAGGAAATCCGTTTTCTGCGTGCGCAATCGCGGCGGACAGGATCGTGTCAAGCGTCGCCTTGCCGAACTTCTGGTGAAGCGCCATCCAGCCTGACACGGCGCCCGGGACCGTGACAGCGTGAATGCCCTGCTGCGGCATCATGCTCATGCCGCGGGCCGTCAGGAATTCGATCGACGTACCCGCCGGCGACCAGCCGCTGGCGTTGAGGCCGTGCGTCGTATTGCTGGCCGCGTCGTAGACGATGGCAAAGAGGTCGCCGCCGACACCATTCATCATCGGCGCGACGAGACCCATCACCGCGTTGGCGGCAATCGCCGCGTCGACGGCGTGCCCGCCGCGTGCGAGCACCACCGCGCCGGCCTGCGCGGCGAGCGGATTCTCGGCAGCCACGATCCCGCGCGTGGACATCGCCATCGATCGCGCCTGCCAGCGACTGATCTCGGTGCGAACGTAGTCGGCGTTCAGGCTCGCCTTCGCCAACATTCCTCCTGTACGCGCGTTAAGTGCACCGACGTACTGTAGATCGGTCCCGCGCGCCACTCGAAAGACAACAATGTCGATGCTGCGTCCGGGTCGACATCGATGTAGGACTACTCGTCGATCCGCCGTACTTTGATACGACCGTCCTTCGATCGTGTCGCGATCCCGCTGGCGAGCGAACGCTCGACCACGGCGTCCCAGTCTTTCGCAAACGGCGCACGCAGGTGCTCGGGGACCCGAAGAATCGCGGTGTCATTGGCAACTCGATACGCCGAACGGCGGCGCGACCGCTCGCTCTCGCCCATCCGTTCCCAATCGGCGGGCGAATCGGCCGCCTGCGCGAGCGCCAGGAACAGGTCGTCGCGTACGTTGCAGAAGATCACCTTGAAGCCGTTCGCCTCGAGCGCGCGGACCGCCGACGCCTGATTGAACGTCTGCAGATGAAACGGGTTGAGCGTGTTGAACATCGACTTGCCCCGCTCGAGGAACTCGCCTTCCAACGGCTCGTTGTACAGATAGAGATGTCCACCGGGCGTCAGGCGGTTCCGCACGGTCGCGAGGAATTCCTTCGGGCGCACCGAGTGCGTCAGCATGTGATTGCTGACGATCAGATCGAACGGCCCGTCGAACGGAATGTCAAAGGCGTCGAAATCGATGGGGCACACGGCGGGAAATCCGTAGACCTCCTCGACCAGGAAACGCTGATTCTCGAAGATCGTCATCGCGAAGCCGCTCGCGCCATAGAGCCGCTGGAGCATCGCGGAGATCGAGCCAAGCCTCGATCGGATCTCGAGAACCCGCGGCGCGGTCAACGGCAACAGCGACCCGAGGATCTCGACGTGCATGCTGCTCGCGAGCCGATCGTTCATCAGCGACGGCAGGAAGTCCTTGCTGGAGATGCCGCTGTGCCCCGACACGAAGACGCCGTTCGCCGCCATCCGTCGCAGTTGCGCCCGCACTTCGTCGGTCAGCGACGAGGAGCTCAGCGCGAACTTGCCGGGACGCGGCGCCCCTGCCTTGGTCCGGCCCAAGGTCTCCTCGAAACGCTCGAGAAGCCACTCGTAGCGCCCGGCTGCGGGACGACGCGCAGCGTAGACCACGCCGCAGGCATGACAGAGGGAGTAGTTGTAAATGGCCGAGGCCGCGTCTGGCGTGCGATCGAAGAGCACGAAACGGTTGTACCGGCTGACGCGCGTCGATTCGGCGCCTCCGCAGACGGGACACTGCTCGAGGGTAAGGATGGGCTTGGGCGGACACGGCGAATCGGTCGAGAGATCATGCGTGACCGCTTCCACCTCGCCCGATGGCCGTTCCGTGAGCGCGGGCTTTGGCGTCGGGTCGACGCTGGACGCATCGGCGCCCAGAAACGCGCGCACTCCCCTCTTGATTCTGGAAAGCATCGCTCTGGATCTGAGAATCTTATCAAGCAATAAAGATCCTTCGTGCGCTTCGTGGTCCGCCTTCAGGCGGACGTATAAAGCAAGAGATTCGTGTACCGCCGCCGGCCGGCTTCGACATACGCGAGCGCGTCGCGCAACTGCGCGGTAGGACGAACGCGCGCTCCGGAGTCTCCTCGCAGGTCGATGAAATGCGTGAAATGCGCTTCCATCGATTGATACGCCTCGGCCACCGATCCGCCTGCGCGCTGCAGCATTGGCGGGCTGAACTCGATCTGCCACGCAATGTGCTTGTGTCCGAGCACTCCAGGCGCGCCGGCGAGCACGCGGAGATCCCATCCCTGCGTATCAGACTTGATGAATCCGACCTCCGACAGGTCGATGCCGATGCGCTCGACCCATGTGTCAAGGGTCAGACACGGGACGGTCACGTGCTCGGTCTGCTCAACATCGGACGCGCGGGTCACAAGATGATGCGTTCCGCTCTGGAGCGTCCGCATCGTCATGTCGCGGTTCGAATCCCCGATCGCAACGCGATCCGGCAGCACGAGGCCACTGACACCGTTGGTGACGACGTTCCGCACGAGGCACGCGTAGTTCGCCGGGTCGGGTTCGGCGGCGTACACGGTGTTGAAGTCGCCAAGGAGTGCCCGCGTGATCGACGTCGTCCCGACGTTCGCGCCGATATCGATCATCACCCGTCCAACCGCCAGCTCGCGTGTCTCGAGGATCTCGCGCAGCGGGAGGCGTCCTTTTCCTTCGAGGCGTGCCGCGACGCCATCCTGATCGCCGGGGCGCTTGGGAATCCACCACGACAGGCCGGCCACGACGACGCAGGCCGACGAAGCTGGCGGGGCATCACCGGTGTTCGCGACGGCGTCACGATACGCAACACTGCGCCCGGCAAAGGCCGCCTCGCGTGAGGCACGCCCGTCGTGGTTGGACGCGAGCATCGCGGCATGCCGAAGCGGGAGCACGTGCTCGAGCACCGCTTCATCCGGCTGCGCCGCGATCGCGCGAAGGCGCCGCGTCTCCAACCGCCGGCGCAGCACCTCGCGCAGCCGCTCGGATCGATCGAGGCGCTGACGCAACAGATCGCGCTGCCGCCGGGTCTGCGCGAGTTCGGCGTTGAGACGCCGTCCCCCGGGCAGCCGGGCCATGATGTCGCGGAGGACGAGAGCGAACTTGCTCATTTTGAAGGAAGGCCGACCCAAAAATCGGCCTCTGTGGGCATAATAGCCTCGCTGTGCCAATCCCGCGCGAGGGTCGCATCGCCACGCTGTGGCAACTCACCTGGAACGACGATCGTGTGAAATGCGTGGTCTACCAGAGCGCCGAAGGGATGCAGCTGCGGCTCGAGTCTGCCACCGGCGTGATCATGAGCGAGCCGTTCGAGATGCAGCCGCGCGCGTTCGCACGGACGCGGGCGCTGCGGGAGTCGCTGAAAAGGCGGGGATGGCGGGAGGCGGAAAAGAAGCCGGTTTGATTTACCTGCGTTCGGACCGGTGCTCGTTGATGTGGTTGTGGATTGCCAGGTAGGCGCGGAATGCCGTCATGGTCCACAGCCCTGCCGCAGCCATTTTCGGATGCTTCGGGCCCATCGTCAGGTTCCACGCGCTGATACCCGCGACGTCAATCATTCCGCCCATCGTCACCAGGCGCCCCGGGTTCGACTGAAACGGTCTCAACACCGGATTCTGTTCCTGGACCTTGTAGAACTTGAGCGCGTGGTAGGTCGTTGCCCAATCGGCGGTCGCCGCCGCGCCGGCGGCGATTGTCGGCCATTTGAGGCTGGCCTGCTGTGCGGACGCCAAGGTCGGAATCAGGATGGCGACAAGTAGAGCTGCCGCAAGAACACGAAGCCTTCTGTCGAGGGGCATGGTCGGCCTATCGGTATATACCTAGCTGAGCTTTAGAGCAGGGATAATACACCAGCTATGCGTGTCCGCCTTGGGTCCGATGTGCTCCTTTCTTCAGGCCGGCTGAAAGGCTCTCGAATCGGCGTCGTCTGTAACCACGCTTCGTTAGACCGTGATTTTGGGCACCTGATCGGCAAATTGGCAGCGGCTGAGGGCGTGACGCTCGCCGCCATCTTCGGCCCCCAGCACGGGTTTCGTTCGGACGTGCAGGACAACATGGTGGAAACGCCGCACGGAGACGACCCCCGGCTGCGGGTACCCATCTACTCGCTCTACAGCGAGACGCGTGAGCCGACGGCGGAAATGCTCAGGGGCATCGACGCGCTGGTCATCGACCTGCAGGACATTGGCGCCCGGATTTACACCTACATCTACACGATGGCCAACTGCCTGCGGGCCGCGGCGCGGCATGGGGTCCGGGTGATCGTCTGCGACCGGCCGAATCCGATTGGGGGAACAAACGTCGAAGGGGCATCCCTCCAGCCGGGATGGGAATCGTTCGTCGGGCAGTTCCCGATTCCGATGCGCCACGGGATGACGATCGGCGAGCTGGCGGCGCTGTTCAACGAGGCGTTTGGCATCGGCGCACTCGTGGATGTTGTGCGGATGGAGGGATGGAGCCGCAACATGTATGCGGATGGCACCGGTCTGCCTTGGGTCATGCCTTCGCCCAATATACCTACCCTCGACACG
>Ga0137455_1000531_pt1 | contig 10478 bp, 7 predicted proteins | sample EasRivERMGT600_2_FD_102334 | JGI IMG/M metagenome (GOLD analysis project Ga0137455, IMG submission 102334) | Soil microbial communities from meander-bound floodplain in the East River, Colorado, USA - East River MetaG ERMGT600_2 | ecosystem: Environmental > Terrestrial > Soil > Floodplain ... | reverse complement strand
TTACCGATTGAAAGGGATGGAAACGAAGATCATCGGCCATCGGCGCGACGATCCTCCGCGCCACTTCGTCAGCTTCACGCTTCACTTCGCGCTCACCGGGGAGGTGCCGTCGCACGCGGTTGAGCGCGCCATTCAACTGTCGCGCGACAAGTACTGTTCCGTGTGGCACTCGCTGCGGCAGGACATCGATCTGCAGACCACCTTCGAGGTGGCCTCTGGAGCGTAAGGTCTATCTCGACTGGCTGCGCGGCATCGCGGTCGTCATCATGGTCGGCGCGCACGTCACCGACGCGTGGACGCGCCTCGAAGATCGCAACCGCACGCTCTACATGTACACGGTCTTCATCGCCGGTATGGCGGCGCCGTTGTTCCTGTTTCTGGCCGGCCTGACGATCGCGATGGCCGCCTCGTCGCGCGCCATCAAGGTTGGGCATTCCGACGCGGTGGCGCAGGCGCGCAAGCGCGGCCTGCAGGTCTTCGCGCTCGCCTTCTTGTTCCGGCTGCAGTCGCAGCTGCTTGGCTGGGGAGCGCTCATCAACTTTCTGAAGGTCGACATCCTCAACGTGATGGGCATCGCGATGTTCGCGGCCGCGATCATCTGGGGACTGTCCGCGAATCGCATCGTCCGCATCCTGCTCTTCGCGATCGCGACAGCCGCGGTCGCGATGACGACGCCGGCGGTGCGCGAAGCGGGTGTGCTGGCGGCGCTGCCCGACGCGATCGAGGCTTACATCCGCCCGTTGGCCGGCCGCACCACCTTCGCGCTGTTCCCCTGGGCGGCGTTCCTGCTGGCGGGCGCGATCGTCGGCGAGCTGGTGTTCGCCGCGAAGACCGAACCGCAGGAGCGGCGATTGCAGGCCGGGCTTCTGATCTCAGGTCTTGCCGGCGCTGTCGTCGCGCACCAGTTCTCGTTCAGGCCGTCGATCTATCCGGTCGCGAACTTCTGGACCAGCTCGCCGACATTCTTCTTCATCCGCCTCGGCTTCTGCACGGCGATGGTCCCGATCGCGAGAGCCGTCGATGCCTTTCACGGGCTCGTGCGATCCTGGCTGGGCGATCGTCTGCCGTCGGGCTCGCCCGGCATGGTGATCACCACGCTCGGCCGCTCATCGCTCTTCGTGTATTGGATTCACGTCGAGATGGCCTACGGCGGCCTGTCGCGGCCGCTGAAGCGCGCGCTGCCGCTCGAGTGGTCGCTCGTCGCCACCGTCGCGCTCTGCGCCGTGCTCTACAAGATCGTGAAGTGGAAAGATCGGAAGATGGCGGGCCGGGAGCTGACAGGCGCGTGGAGGATCTTCGCGCCTGTCCTGAAGTAACTAGAACGCGAACAGGTAGGTCATCTTGGCGATGACGGCCCGCGAGATCAACGCGCCGCTGCGCGAGTCGTGGCGCTCGTTGTAGACGAAATAGATGTCGCTGAGCGGGCGGTGGATGATGTCGAGCCGCACGTTCGAGCTCCACTGCTGCGTGTCGGTGTTGTACTGCACCAGCGCGTTCACGAACACCTTGGTATTGAAGTAATAGTTCACGCGCCCGGTCACCAGGTGCGTCACGAACGCGCCCGTCGGCAGCTCGATGTCGTTGATCTGATCGTTCAGCGACACGTTGAGGTGCTCGTTCATGCGGAACGTGCCGCCGATGGTGTAGTTGCGGCGGTAGCCGTCGTAGAACTCGCCGTTGCCGTAGCGCAGGTTCATCGAGAACGGCGCCGCGGCGTTGGTGTTCATCAACCCGAAGTATTCCTTGAACTCGTAGCGGCCGGGCGTGACGTAGATGCCGCGGCGGGCATTGATCGCAAACCGCTCGTCGATCACTTCCTCGTTCGGGTTGACGCCGAGCTCGATGAACGTGCTGTTCTGAAGGGTCACCGGCACGTGCCAGTCCATGTAGCGCGACTCGAGGCCGCCGCCGTCGCGCTTGGTGAAGTTCTCGATTTGGAAGTGCGGGAAGAATTCGCGCAACCAGCTCGAATACTTCTTGAAGCGGAAGTGCCCGCCGAGATATCCCTCGGCGTTATCGACGCCGACGCGCGGCACGAAGCCCATCTCGTCGTTGAAGCGCGAGCCGATTGTCTGGTACATCCCGCGCGTTTCCCAGACGACGCCGCGATAGCCGAAGCTGCTCTTCGAGTAGTAGTCGTCGCCTGTGCCGGGCAGCCGCTCTTCCGGCGTCGCGCTCTTGGCGCCGGCGAAATTCAGCGTCAGGTCGCGGAAGAAGCGGAAGTTGACGTCGGCGCCGAAGGCGCGGTTGTAGTGATCGCCCTGCGGATCCTTGTTCAACATCATCACGCCGATGTCGGAGTTGCGCAGGATGTCGCGCCGCAGCCGGAGCGCGGTGAAGTTCGTCGACGGGCTGACCGCTGCCTGGCCGAGCTCCTTCTCGCGCTGCTGGATGTTGAGCGCGCCGACCGACCAGCCGCCGACGCGCCCGGTGAGACGCGTGCCGGCGAGCAGCGGAATCGCATCGCCGGTCGGCGACAGGCCGATCTGACGGCTGAAGAAGAAGATCATGTCCTGCGACTGGTTCTGGCGGCCGCCGCCGGCGCCGCCGCCACCACCGCCGGTGTTGCCGGATCCGAACTGGAACACGCCGGAGTTCTCGAGGAAGAAGTCGCGCTTCTCGGGGAAGAACAGGTTGAAGCGCGTCAGGTTGACCTGCTGTTCGTCGGCCTCGACCTGCGAGAAGTCGGTGTTGACGGTGAAGTCCCACGTCAGTCCCGACGTCACGCCGTATTTCACGTCGAAGCCTGCGTCGTAATCCTTGTCGACCGCCGACGTTGCCACCTTGTTGAGATTGGCCAGTCCATACGGCTTGACGCGCACGTTCGCGCCGGGCTTCAGCCCCTGCAGGCCTTCATACGTGCCGGCCATCGACACCCGCGACAGCTGGTGAATGCGGCGCAGCGGCGACCAGTAGCTGTTCTCGTTCTTGCGCCGCAGCCGGCGCTGGAAGTTGATGCCCCAGGTCTGCATCGCCTCGGGGCCGAACTTCAGTGTCTTGAACGGAATCTCGATCTCGGCGTACCACCCGTCTTCGCCGATGCGCGTGCCGACGTCCCAGATGCCGTCCCAGTTCGCATTCTGATCGCGGCCCTCGTTCGACATCTGCGAATCCCACTTCGCGCCGCCCGGATTGATCGCGAACTGGTAGCCGTTGCGCTGATCGTGGAACGTGTCGATGACGACCTGGAAGCCGTCGGCGTTGCCGGTGTTGAAGTCCTTGCGCAGCTCGTTGACGATGATCTGGCCGGGCTCGGGATCTCTCGCGAACACGCCGATGTAAAGGGCGCGATCGTTGTAGAGCAGCTTGACCTCGGTCTCGAACGTAGCCGGCTCGCCCTCGCGCGGATCGTTCTGCACGAAGTGGGTCGCCAACGGCGCGGCCGCCCACGACGGCTCGTCGAGCTTGCCATCGAGCGCAATCGGCCCCTGCGCCTGCGTGGCCGTCAACCGGCGCTCCTCGCGCGCCGTGTCGTAATCGATGCCGCCATTCTGCGTGGTCTGAGCCGCGGCCAGACCCGCCGATCCCACAAACAGGGCGGCAACGGCCGCTCGTCCGAGTAGCATGTGCAAATTCATTCGTATGTCGCGAGCCAAGCGAGGCTTGGCAGCCGTTAATATTCGCCCGAAACTCAGCAGTGGATGTAACCGAATGTAAAAGTTGTATTGGGGACTGACCCCTCAACAAGGAAAAACGATGCGATTCCTGCTCACACTTGCAGTCGTCCTGTTGCAGATTCTGCCAGCGTACGCACAAGAAGCGAGAAGGCGTTGGGAAATGCAACGCCAGATCCGTCTCGACAAGTTCGAGCAGGTGCTGCCGCGCGCCATGCGCGACAACGGCATCGACATGTGGATCGTCGCCGTCAAGGAGAACCACTACGATCCGCTCTGGAACGATCTCGGGCGCGGCTACGTCTCCGGTATCGGCTATTACGTGTTCACCGATCGCGGCGGCGATCGCATCGAACGCGCCGCCCTCGGCCCGAGCGGCTACCTGCTCAACGAGTCGGGCGCCTACGACATCATCGCGTCCGCAGCGACGCTCGCGGATCACGTCAAGGCGCGCAATCCGAAACGCATCGGCCTCAATATGTCCGAACAGATCGGCCCGGCCGATGGCCTTTCGGTGACGATGCTCGCGCACCTGAAGACGACGCTCGGCGACGCGGCGGCGTCGCGGTTCGTGTCGGCCGAAAAACTCGTCGCCGATTTCCGATCGCATCGCGTCGCGTCGGAGATCGTGGCGTTCGGCGAAGCGGCGAACATCGCCATTCAACTGACCGAACGCGCGTTGTCCAACGAAGTCATTACGCCCGGCAAGACGACGCTCGAAGAGGTCGCGTGGTGGATGCAGGACCGCCTGCTCGATCGCGCCCTCGGCTCCGAGTTCGACATGCCGTCCGTCTACGTCACCGGCCCCACCGGCATCGTCGCGACCTCCAACTCCCGCATTATCCAGCCCGGCGACGTGATGATGATCGACTGGGGCGTGCAGTTGATGAACTTCGGCACGGATGTGAAGCGTGTGGCGTACGTGCTGAAGCCCGGGGAGACCGCGCCGCCAACGAGCATTCAGAACGCATTCGACAAGGCGCTCACCGTTCGCGACGTCGTCAAGAAGGCGATCAAGGTCGGCGTGCGCGCCGACGAAACGATGAAGAACATGGACGCGGCGCTTCGCGCGGCCGGCTTCGGCGTGATCGAATTCAATCGTCCGAACAAGGACAACAAGACCGACGTCGTCTACGGCTTCCATCCGGTCGGCAACACCGGCCACGACATCGGCCCGTCGCTCACGACATGGCAGCCGCTGCAGACGACCTTCGTCATGCATGCGCAACACATGTTCTCGTTCGAGTATTTCGCTTACACGCCGATCGCCGAGTGGGGCGGAGCCAAATTACGAGTGCCGATCGAAGACGATGGGATTCTGACGGATGCAGGCATTCAATTCCTGCACCCGGCGAACTATCGGCTGCTCGTGATCAAGTGATCAGGCTTCCTTGTAGAGATACCCGCCGACGGCCGAGGCGATGATCATCTCGACCGCGGACCACACGACGCCGAGCAGCACCAGTCCCATCGACTGCGTGCCGAGCATGTAGAAGAACACCGACGCATACAGGTACGACAGCGCCCACACGAGCAGGCCGGCGACCATCGCCGTCTTCGGTCCCGGTCCGAGCCGCGGGCGAATCGCCGCATACAGCCACACCGTCGCGATGCCGAGCAGCAGCGTCACGAACGTGAACGTGGCGATCGCGGCCGTGCTGACCGGTGGGAGATTGTGCGACGCGAGCTCCGCCTCCATCTGCGCGCCGGCGACCGGCAGGTTCAGGATGAACTCGCTGATGTTCATGATCACACCCGCCGCCAATCCGCCTTTGAGCACGCCACCGACGTTGATCTGGCTCATGTGTCCTCCCACGCGGTGAAGGATACACTTGGGCTGGATGATTTACCGCTTCGGCGTCTTTGAATTCGACGACGAAACGAAAGAGCTGCGCCGGAACGGCCGCGCCACGGCGCTCGAGCCGCAGCCGGCGAAGGCGCTGGCCCTTCTCCTGTCGCGCCCAGGCGGAATCGTCACCCGCGAAGAGCTGCGCGATGGCGTTTGGGGCAAGGACACGCACGTCGATTTCGATCGCGGCCTGGCCTATTGCCTCTCGCAGATTCGAACGGCGCTCGGCGACAGTGGCGACAATCCGCGATTCATTCAGACGATCCCGAAGAAAGGATTCAAATTCATTGCGCCCGTCGACCGTGTCGGCGCGCAAGCTCCAAGTCCCGAGCCCAAAGCCCGCCCCGAGTCCTGGAAGATTGGTCTGGCAGTCGCCGGTTTCGTGCTCTTCGTAATCTTTGCGTTTTCGCGGGTCTTTCTCGACGGAGAACGTTCGGGTGATCAGGTCCTGATCGCGGTGTCGGTCTTCGACAACGAGACCGGCAACATCCAATACGACCGGCCCGTTGCCGGCCTCTCCGATCTCGTGGTTGAGCGGTTGACGAAACTCGATCCGCGCATCGCCGTCATCGGCAACGCTGCGATCCTGCGTCAGCCGCGCAACATCCGCAACCTCAAGGCCGTGGCCGAAAACGTCAGGGCCGACTACGTCCTGCTGGGCCAGTTACAACAGGGCGAGAGCGGCCTGCGCTTCATCACGCATGTCATCCGCTTGAAGGACGAGACCCACTTGAAAGCGAACCGGCTGACGGTCGCGGACGCCAACCTTGGCGGGCTCGAAGCCGCGGTCGTCGAAGAATTCGAGCGCGCGGTCCGCGAACAGGTCCTGAACCGTCCGGCTAACTGACTGCGGCAACGCCACTTAGATCCTGAAGCCAATCTGCATTGCCCTAACGCGCTCGCTTTGCGATAACGCGAACCGGAGGTTATTTCATGCCGCTGTCTCGCCGTTCGTTCTTCTCGATCACCTCAGGACTCTCCGCGCTTGGCATCAGCGCATTCGCAACCAGGTCGTGGGGCCAGGCGCCGCCACTGCCGTACGCGATCTCGGGGGCCGATGCGTTCCCGCAACAGGATCCCGGTCTCGTCAAGGATGCCGTGGGCGCGTCGCACGGCAACTTCGCGCGCATCCGCGAGCTCGTTGAGAAGCAGCCCGCTATGGCGCGCGCCTCGATCGACTGGGGCTTCGGAGATTGGGAAACGTGCATTGACGCAGCCGCGCATGTCGGCAACAAGCCGATCGCCGACTTCCTGCTGACCCACGGCGCGAGGCCGACGATCTTTTCGGCGGCGATGATGGGTCAACTGGATGCGGTGAAGGCGTTCATCGCGGCGAGGCCCGGGATTCAGAAGACGCTCGGCCCGCACGGCATCACGTTGATGTCGCACGCCAAGGCCGGCGGCCCCGACGCTGCCGCGGTCGTGCAGTACCTCGCAACGCTTGGCGATGCGGACACGCCCACGCCGACGCAGCCGCTGGCGCCGGCGGATCGCGATGCGCTCGCCGGCAAATACGTCTACGGTCCCGGACCGCGCGACTACTTCACGGTCGACGTGCAGCCGGATCTCTTCGATAAAACGACTCTTCGTCTCGGCATCGATCGCCCGAACAGCCCGGCGCGTCGCGGCCTGGGGCACCTCGGCGACCTGGTGTTTTCTCCGACCGGAGTGCCCACCGCGAAGATCGCCTTTGCGAAAGAGGGCGGCAAGGTGACACAGCTGACCTTGGCGGATCCGAACGTGATGCTGACCGCCAGGCGGGTCTAACCACCTTCGCCAAGGCTACGGTGGTCCGCCGTAGCTTTAGCGGAGGCGGAAGGCCCGCCTCTACGTTCGAGATACAGCGATAATCGAGCGAGATGCTCGAATCCCTGCTCCTCTGGCTGACCGTCGCCTTCGTTGTCGTCACGGTCGGCGCCGTACTCGGCTACTTCGCGCTCCGGTGGGCGTTCATGCGCGCCTCCGAAAAGTTCGCGGCGATGGTCGATCGCAGCGTCGGCGGCGTTGCGGCGCGCGCCTTCACCGGCATCGCGCGCTACGCGCAGTCTCGCGGCATCGGCGTCGACGAGGCGCAACGAATTTTCGGCGTCCAGATCGATCGCCTGGCCCGCATCATGGACAGCGCGATCACATTGCCGATCGTCGGCCGCGTCGGCCTCGATGCGGTGCTCGACCTGATTCCGGTGTTCGGCAACTTCGCCGGCGCCACGATCTCGCTGACGCTGATCGCGCGCGCGCTTCAGTACGGTCCGCCGCCGTCGCTCGTGTCGAGGATGCTGTCAAACGTCCTCGTCGATGTCATCCTCGGCGCGATCCCGGTGGTCGGCCCGCTCGCGGATCTGTGGTGGAAGGCGAACGACAGGAATGCCGCCTTGATGCGTGAGTTTCTCGAGTCCAGATGATTTCGGATTTCGGATCGAGTGGATCTCGGAATATCTGAAGATCTACAAATAATCTGAAATCCACTCGATCCGAGATCCGAGATCTACTGCGCGGCCGTAGAGGTCTTCGTTGCCGCCGCGCCGCCCAAGTCGTTCCAGAACATCAACGCGTTGAACACCATCGCGTGCTCGCCGAAGGTCTGCCAGCGATAGATCGGGTTGTTCGCGAACATGATCACGCGGCCCTTGCCCGACGGCGCATCGACGACCATCGGCCGGTTGCGGATCTGATCGGGGGTGCGCATCAAGCCGCTCAGCACGCCCGCCTCACCGCCAGTGAAACGCGCAACGATCTGCGGACGATCCGGCGCCGTGCTGGCGGGCTGTTCGGAGCCGACCGGCGGCCCGGCTTGCAGGAGCGGTCCACCTGCGTAACGAACCGGCAGCGTCTTCTGCGCATACCCGAACATGGTCGGATGCGTCGGGATCAGGATCTCGCTGTTCACGTACGGTCCCGGCCCATAGAAGCCCTGCGCCGGACTCTGCGCATCGACACCCTTCGCGATGCCGAAGTCAGCGGGGAAGTAGCTCGCGACGCCGAGGGTCAGCAGCACGCCGCCGCCTTCGACGAACTTCTGGAATTCGGCTGCGCCCGCGAGTCCCATGCCACCACGGACGTCGTCGGTTTCCGCATACATGCCCAGCGACTTGAACTTGTCGTTCTTCTTGTATGCCACCGGCTTCGAGAGCTTGGGCTGCTCGTAGACGATCGACTTGCCGTTGTTGCCTTGATGCGGCATTACGATCACGTCGTACTTCGATCGCAGGTTGGCGCCCGCCTGCACGTGATCCTTGTGAATCAGATCGTACGGAATCTCCCAGCGATCGAACGCAAGCCGTACCCAGCCGGGCTTTTCGGTGCTCGACCACGTGGTGTACATCGCAACGCGCGGCAGATCGACATCGACCGTCTCGACACTCGGCGCCGCTGTGGCGGCGGTGGCGACGAGGCCCAACGCCGCGATCTCCTTGCGCACGCGATCGCTTGCTGCTTCGACGATCAGCGATCCGGCCGGGAACTCGACCTCGCCGACCTTGAACGGCGCTTTCGCACCCTTCATCGGCACATCCTTCAATCGATACCGCAGCGTGATCAGGTTGAGCGCGCCGTTGTGCGTCACGATTGTGACCGGACCGCTGCCGCTGGTCGCGCCCGCGGTGACGACGTCGGCGCTCAACAGCGCCGCCGCCGCATCGAGAATGGTCTTGTCCTCGATTGTCTTGATCTCGATGTTGCTCGCCATGCCCATCGACCACGCGCTGTCGTCGTAGGTGGTGAGCGCCGGATCGGGATAGGTTTGCTTCTCGAGCAGCGTCTTGGCGAGCGGACCGTACGGCTGGTTCAACTTCACGATGTACGAGCCGGCCGGGAACGTGCCCTCCTTGACCTTGATCTCCGTGTTGGCGCGATGCACTTCAATCGCCTGCCGCCGCAACAGGTTGGCGACGCGATCGACCTGTGACTGATCGCGCTGGCCCGCGGGAATCACGAACCCGTGAGGCGGTTTGTCGGCGCCGCGCTTCACTGCGTTCGCGGACTTCTTGTAAAAGTTCTCGACAACCATCGTCGGGAACTTCGAGGTCAGCTCGAGCGCGGTCAGCACGCCGGTCTCGGCGTAGTTGATCGAATTCCTGATCGACCAGTCGACCTCGCCGGCGGGCGCCGGATTCGGGCGGAACCACTGCCGCTGCGTCTGCGCGCCCGACAGGCGCGCCTTCTTCGTGTTCGCGCCGCCCTGGTTGAAGATCTCGTACATCCGCAGCATGCCGTTGTGATTCGCGGCCGCGAAGCCGAGATAGCCGGGCGACCACATGTCGACGAACCCGAAGTGCCACACGCCGGGCATGCCGTACGACGTCAGCTTGTTCACTTCGTAGGTCGCGAAGAACGGCAGCTCCGTGTAGAGAATCGGATCGAGGTTCGCGTTCTGCGGCGGCTGGCCGCTGAACGTATAGAGCAACGTCTGCGCTTCGTGGAGGTCGTGCCAGATCGGCGGTAGCCAGTTCAGATACCAGTTGAGATGCACGCGCAGCGAGTCGACGCCGTAGTTGATGTCGCGGTTGTTGTCGTGGAACACGTACTTGCCCCAGTAGGGCACGTCGTCGTAGTTCTCACCTCCGTCGTACTGTTCGTCGATCTTGTAGGCGTAATACCAGTCAACATAACGATCGCGTCCGTCGACATCCGTCACGCCGGTGATGCTGACGATGACGTTGTCGCGGATCTGTTTGATGTAAGGCTCTTCGCTGACGGCAAGCCGATAGGCGAGCTCGATCACGGCCTCGGGAGGATTGGTCTCCTGGCTGTGAAGGCCCGCGCTGACGTGATAGTGCGGCTTGGTGGTGGCGATCAGCTGCTGGACCTGCGCGTCGGTGAGGCCGCGCGGGTCCGCGATCTTCCTGGTGTTCTGACGATTGACTTCGAGGTTCTTGAGATTCGCTTCCGACGTGACGAAGAGGACCATGATGTCGCGGCCCTCTTCGGTCTTCCCCGTCACCTCGGTTTTGACGCGTCCCGGCAACGCTTTCTCGAGCGCGCGGAAATACCGCTGCTGATCGGCGACGTAGGTCAGT
>Ga0137455_1000529_pt1 | contig 10483 bp, 16 predicted proteins | sample EasRivERMGT600_2_FD_102334 | JGI IMG/M metagenome (GOLD analysis project Ga0137455, IMG submission 102334) | Soil microbial communities from meander-bound floodplain in the East River, Colorado, USA - East River MetaG ERMGT600_2 | ecosystem: Environmental > Terrestrial > Soil > Floodplain ... | reverse complement strand
CGCGGATAGCCTCATATACATCATCCAGATCCACGGCGATCCAATCCCTGCTGTAGCATATCGATAGTCAGGAGTAGATGGCCAATGAGGTCATAGCAGATCTCGGCCGGCTGCTCCCGTTCGAGCTCGACTCCGTCCCAGAGCGCGCGGCGTAACGGTCCAATCTTCCGCCAGATATCCGAGAATTGGCCCGCTGGCCCCAGAACATCGGCGGACTCCGGACCATAATGCAGGCTGGCCTCAACAAATCCGTCGACGAACTTCGGGATAAGGTTGAAGATGATGCGACGGGCTTGGGACCCGAGTTGCTCCCAGTCCTCCGGCTTGACGCCCAATTCGGTGACTAGCGCCGGCATATCCGGGATACTTGTCTTCGCCATCTCAGCGGCCTCCATTCACTGTGATAATGTCGCCGGTCCATGCAATGGAGTCCGACAAGAGGATGTCGCAAGCGGCTGCCGCGATCTCGGTCGTCCAAAGCTTGCGGCGGATCGGTGACGACTGGAGCTCGTACTCCTCCGCTCGCTCCTTGGTCCACCCCCGGATTTGAAGCACCCGCTCGTCAACGTACCGAGTCATGGCGGTTCCCTCCACCTTACCGGGAGCCAGCCCGTTGATCCGCCAACCCTCCATCGCGAGTTCGCGGGACGCTACGCGAATCACTTGGTCTAGCGCGGCCTTGCTTGCGCAGTAGGCCATGGAAGTCCTCATGGGGCGACGAGCCGCGTCCGAGGTAATCGCCAGAACAGAGTACGAATTGCCGGTAGTCTGGAGCGCTTTGAGGACGTTGATGAATCCCCAGACGTTGGTACTCATGATGCGGTCAAAGGACTCCCGCGTAAGCGCCCAGGACCACTCCAGCTCATTGACTCCAACGGAGTACACCACGGCATCCGGCTGGCAGTCGGTAATGGCTTCCAGCATATGCCCGGACTCCTCATCAAGCACATTCAGGTATTCCGCCGTGGGCGAGGATACGGAATGCCCCAAATAACCGAGACGGTAGCAAATGGCCTCGCCAATGCTACTTGGCGACGCGCCTCCCAGCACCAGGACGTTCTTGGATTCCATTGTTCCCTCTCTTCTCATCTTTCCATTGATGTACGGAGTCTAGCAGGACCTCTTGAGCATGGGCCAGGTCCTTGATTCCGAATACAATCGTGGTATCTCCTCCTGCAATACGATTATAAGGCTGGTCCCGTAGGAGGACGTAAGCATGAGGGAATAACCGATGCGCTTCCCTCCATAGCTCCGGGAGATCCTCAAGCACTCCCGCTACGCGCGGCCCAGCTTGGCGCTTGAGCTCACGGTACTTGTCGTCACCGTATAGGATGGCATCCCACTTGATCTCATTCCGCCGCAACCATTCCCTGGTGTCGGGATCGATAGAGTCCAGCCGGAGGTATGGGCGGGTAGTGCAGATCCAAACCTCCGCCCCGGCGCGCCGGATAGCAATTGTCAATTCTGCCGCTCCTTCATAGCACGGCATGAACCGCTTGAGCCCGCCTTGGCGATAGGCCAGCTTACACTCCCGGTAGGTACGGAGGCTCACCCCCATAAACTTATGGAGGCGGAGGCCTGGATTGATCTCCTCTGGGTCCGGCATAAGCTTGCCGATCCAGTCCTGGGCGAATCGCAGGAAGTGGCCATGGTAATCGCCTAGCGTCCCGTCAATGTCCAACGCCACAATCGGCTTAGTCCGCATGGCTACATCGCTTCCAGCGCGGAGCGCGTACGGAAGTACGCTTGGTGGGATAGCTCGCCCTTGATCCAGGTTCCGTACCTACCAACACGGAGTACCGGCGCCCCGCCCAACTCCGGCCAGCAAGTGCAATTGTTAGTTACCGGCTTGTGGACCTTCACCGCCCCGGCAACCGGAGGCTTGGGGAACTCCGGCCATTCCGCTGTACGATGCCCGAAGACATTGCTGGCCCGATACCAACGCGGGGAGTCCTCCCCATTATTGACAACAGTCCAGGGCTCCACAGCGACCGAGCAATACATATCCAACTCCGGCGCGTCGCCTTGCGCCCAGACCGCTTGCGACCAGAGACCGTGTCCGCCTATGCAGAATGGCGCGAGCGGAATGCTCCAGACCACTAGGTCAAACTCCTCCTTGAATAGAACAAGCCGCTCCAGCCAGCCGGTAGTGATCTCTACCTTATGCATGATAGGGCTGAACCGATCCCAGGCGTGGCCGTAGGCGGAGCGGATATCCCACGCGGCATGTCTTGGCGACAAGACCTCAGGGGAGACTGCGAACGTGGCCCCATCCCCGTATACCTTGCGCCGGTAGCCTTCGGGAGTCCCCTTGAGGATATAGTCCACGACCTGGCGTTCTCCGCAGTCTAATCCGGGGACCGGCTCGTGAAGGTACTGGGCGCCGTATAGCGCGGATCGTTCGCCACGCGCGTAGATCTCGACGATGTTCCCGGTATCGTACACCGCTTGCGCGGCAAAGAGTCCAGCCGGCCCGGAGCCCAAGACCGCAACAATCAATGGGCGCTGCCGCTTACGCTTGAACAGGCTCACGTTCCCTCTCCTCCCAGCGCTCCATAGCCTCCACCTTTATCTCGTTGATGTCAACCGGCCGTGGGCTCTGCGTAAGAACTCCGATGCACCATGATACACCCTCGGCTCGCCCCCGGAGGCGATGGAGATCCTGGTCGTTCATAGCGAGGCCTTGGCTCTCCATTAGCTGCGTTATGCAATCAAGGAGATCATCCCACATCAGATCCAATAGAGTCCGCCCCGGAGGCAGCGGGAATCCTTCACCATCCATCATTCGGATATCACCCCGGTCCAATCATGGGTCGTGCAAATGATCCTAACAGGATGGAGAGAGTCCCCGCTAAACAGGAACTCAAGCGCGCAGTCATTCGTTATGCACGTGCTCGACTCCGGCTCGTCCACTGTGCAGTCTCCGGTGAAGGACTCCCCATCCGTACCGAGTCGCAAGGGCGTATCCCGGTCGGATCTCAAAGGCGCGGGAGAGGATAGCGCCGGCAGGATTACCGTGTCGGAGTTCCAGGTGTCGGATGGCGTGCTCATCGCTCATCTCCTCGTACGGCAATACTAGCATTCCAGTCCTCTATTGACATAGGCTCGAGGTACCCTTTGCATTGCGGACCTCTATGGTGGGCGACCAGCTTGACTAGCTTCTGCTTGACGAACGTCGCATCCGGGTACGGCTCGCAGCACCCAGGATATGCACTGTTGAGAGGAGCCTCAACAATTGGTTTCCGTTTCCGAGTCTTGGCCGTCATGTTCCCTCTCTTACCTTGCTGATGTTACTCTCATTACGTTCCCGGGGAAAGGGGACGAGCAGGCCCAACCCCCGCTCGTCCCCGGCTCACCAGTAAAGGCTAGAACGGCGGTTCGTCGTCGTCCGCTTTGCTCTTGCCTTTACCCGCTTTTGCGGTTGCCTTCTTGGCAGCCGTCTTCGCCGGCTTGGAGGCCGGGCGCGCCTCCTCCTCGTCCCCGTCCTCGTCCGGCTCGTCATCGGTCTCAACGATTTGGTATCCGGTACCGGCGACCTCCAGGCGCTCCGTCCCGTTGTACTCTCCCGGCTTGACCGCTACGTATACGGTCTTGTCCTCAAGTACCTGGCGCCCGATCTTGGTGACAACTCCGTCCTCGTCCACGATGACCTTGCTGACGAGATCGCTTGCCGAGACACCAATCCCGGCCGCGAATGCCTTCACGAATGCGGCGGAGGCTTTGGTCATGACAACACGGTCCCAAAGCGGGCAGCCGTCGTACTTGCGGTGGGCGGACTTCCAAGAGCCATCCAGCAGCATGAGGACATTCAGCCCCTGATTGCCGGAATTGAACTCGGCGTACCTGGCGCGCCTGATCTTGAAGCGGTATACGCCACCGGGCGGAACGTCACCGGCATACGCCTGGTAGCCGTCCTCGGCTTCATCGATGTCTTCGGCCGTGATGAGCTCATCCTCATCCGCTCCGGCCCAATTGATCTTCGGCACTCTTGGTTCCCTCCTCAGGGGTTAGCCGCGCGCCTTGCGTGGCTTCTTGGTACCCGGCAACGGTTCCCCGTTCATCAACGCAATGAGCTCGGGCATCATTACACCATCGGGGTTGTCGGGGTCGCGTACGGTAGCGAAGCGCCCCAACGTATCGGTCTGGTCTTTGGCGAAGTAGCGGGTTTCGTTAATGGGGTCAACGTAATGCTGGAAGAGTAGGCGCCGCACCTGCCGCGCTTCCCCGCCCGCCTCTATGACCCGTGTCGCCATATACCAGACTCCGTGCATAAGACCAGACACGTAATTGCTAACCTCGTAACCCTTGCCTTGGATTCCGGGATAGACAAGGGTCTCGCCATTCTCGTCCTCCGGCCGCATAGCGTGGCTCGTGAACAAGACGTTACAGGGAAGGTCGATAAGCCGCGACACCCACGACTTGACGAAGTTTTGGGCATTGAAGTAGTCCGGCTTGTCGGGAAGGTTCCGGTGAGCGCGCTTAGCGGGATTAGCATCGAACGCCTCCGCTGCATACCCCAGCAGAAACTTATTCTGCATCGTACCAAGACCCTCTGGCACGATCCAATCGAACTGCTTAGCTCCGCCCGCCTCCAGCCAAGCTACCGCAGCCGCAGCCGTGGCGGTGTCCGGGACTAGCCTGACCTTGCCCGTGGCCCCACGCCGCGCGGCGCTGATATATCCAGGCTCGCCGGCTAGGTAGAGGACCCGCCCCGGCAGCGAGCCGGCCAGAACGGTCTTTCCGCAACCGGAGTCTCCATACAGCAAGATGTTCCAATACTCGCTGGAGCCGTCCAGATCGAACAGACCCGCCTCAAACTCCCGGGTGGTCATTCCCTTACGCTCGGTAGCCATTACGGCACCCACTTGCAAGGAACGTTCTTGCTCGCGAGGTAGTCATGGATTGCCTTCCGGCGCTTAGGCCCAAGACCGGCAATCTCGTGAATGGTCGGAGTAGAAGCCTGGCTCAATTGCCATACGTTCCCCAATCCAGGAACGCTCGCGACATACTTCATGTCCGGGCAATCCGCCAAGAGGCGGGTTACCCTGATCCGAGAGAGCGCCTTGCGCGCCTCCTCCTTGAATTGGTATTGGATCTGCGATGGACGCTTCCGCTCCGTAGCCTTGGCCCGCCCCAGGCGTCCATGGGCCGTCTTCTTGGGATCGGGGTTGGTCCCGTACCGGGCTAGCTGCCGGCGCTTCCACCGGTCCTCGTTAGGCTGAGGACCGTGCTTCGCCTTTCCTACCGGACCCTGGGATGGTTTTCCTTTCCCCTTACGGGCGAGATTGGCTAACACGCGCTCCATGAAGGTACGCGCTTGGCTCTTACCCTTCGCCTCCGCCTCCAGATCCGCGAGATCAGGGTCAATTTCCGGAGGCGCTGGTGGTGCAGTATGCTTTCCGTTGTAGTCTTCCATCGTTCCCTCTCTCGTAACGTGAAGCGTACGCGCTCCGAATAGATGGGGCTAGGTCACTCGTCCGTGGATTTCCTGTGGTCGGCGTACGGGTCCTCAATGCGGTACGCCATATCTCGTAGCGACTCCCAGTCTCCTCCGCGCTCCTGCAATTCGCACATATCGTAGAACTGGCACCAAGAGCATTCCCTAGTAGCGCTCTTGGTTGGGGTCAGGAGGCCATCCCGCAGCAATTCCATTTGGAGCGCGTCTTGCTGCGCGCGGAGTAGTTGTGACCTCCGCTCCGGGCGGGTCCGGTGAACCTCGTAGCGCTCAAACAAAGGCTTAGGCTGGATCTTGGAGCGCTCCCCTAAGACCTCCAACCCCAAGTCGGTGGCGTATCCCTCAAGTACCGCAAGACTTTCCTTGCCGGTGATCTTGGGGACTCCAACGGGTAGGTACTCCGCTCCTTCAAGCGCCGCGACATAATGCGCTTTGAGCGGCTTGTTGGTCCCGTAGCCTTCAGCGTCCTTGGGGCGGTCGTCCGGCATTCCCTTGCGCAGGAAATTGTAGATGATACCCGCCAAGAACTCTCCATCCGGGAGGAGTCCCTCGCGCTGGAGCTCGGTAGTGGCGGTGGCCCAATAGGTCCCGGCTTGGTTATCCATCGCCAGATGCCGGGTCATTACGGCCTTGGCGGTCTTGTGTTCTCCCAACCAGTACCGGCCGGTATTGGCGCTCTGCAGAACTAGGTCATAAGTCCCCACTAGCTCCGCCATAATCAAGCTAGGATCGACAGAGGCTGCATCCCAAAAGTTTTTTGCATTCTCCGGCCAAGGGATTGGTAGCGTGAATTGCCTCTCCGGCGCTACAACTAACCAATCCTCGTCCCTCCCGTAGAGCGCGCGGTATCCCTCCAGCATCGCAATTCCGAGCTCGCGCGCGTCCACATACTTGGCGACTGCATCGTCATCAAATCCGTCATCGGTCCGGACGAACGCCAATTCCATCTCCTTGGCGTACTTGTCCCATACCTCCGCTGGCTCCGGCCCGCGTCGTTTCTTAGGGCCACAGTACCAGAGCGCTAGCGCCAGGTGAATGCCGGTCCCGAACCACAAGGCATCTGTTGGCGTAGCCTTGCGAACTAGTCCTTCCCGGTGACGCCACCACCAAGCGGCTTGGCACCGTTGAAAGGCTACGCGCTCACTTGCCCTGATCTTGGGGATAGTCATGGACGGTTCCCTCTCTCAAACCGAGCGGGGGGAGGAGCAATCCGGCACGATTACTCCTCCCCCGAATGGCGCTATTTACCGTTCGTGAATGCAGGGCTTAGAACGGAGCAGCAGCGCCAGACCGCGCGGATGCCTTACGCGGCGCCGACTTCCGGGGCGCCGGAGCCACGGCAGTGTCTTCCTCGTCCTCGTCCGCGGCAGCCTTCGCAGCCTTGGCGGTACGCTTGGCCGGCTTGGCCTTCGCCGGAGGAGTCTCGTCCTCGTCGGCCTTTGCAGCCTTGCCCCGCGTCGCCTTTGCGGCCTTTGGCTTTTCGGCCTTGGCAGCTTCCGCCTCCGCGCGCTCCGCCCGCGACTCATCGCGCGCGTCCTGGTTTTCCGGGCTGGCCTGGAAGATTGACCGCAGCGCGGTTGTCACCCGAACGGCCTCGCGGAATGCGCCCTCGGCCTTGGTGGTCTGGAACTCGAGCTGAAGCTTCGAGATCAGCCAGTCAGCGTAGCGCTCCTGAACGGCGGTTGTAGCCTTGTCGTTGTACGCGAGGATTTCCTCGTCGCTGTACTGCTTAGCCATTGCTTTTTCCTTCCCAGGGGGATTGGTCTTCCTACTTTGTACTGGCCCGAACTGTTTTGGCGCTAGCGCACCACTCGAAGTTTCTTCAGGACTATCCCGCCCGCGCGGCGACGATCCTCCTTTACAGCCTCCTGGACAGCGGCCCAACGGGCGTGGCGTCCACGCTCCGTCCGGACTCCCATGAGGTATGCAAAGGTTAGCGCCGGAATCATCACGACCAGCGCCGCAATCCAGATCACGTCACAACTCCCGAGTCTTCTTGAGTACTGCTCGCGCATACTCTATACCTCGCCTACCGTCCAAGAGGCGTTTGCTGTTCCTTTCCCGTTCTGCATTGGTAATCGCGATCCCGAGATCTACCGACCCCAGACTCCGTAGGTAGTGATAGAACACCGGGCGGGGCCGGGATACCCGGTGGATACGATCCTCCGCCTGCTCTTGATCGTCCGGGATCCAAGTCTCATCCAGGAATACCATAACGTCCGCTTGGTCTAAAGTGATCGCTACTCCGCCCGTCTTGGTTTGGAGAAGCATCAGGTGAGATCCGCTACCTATCGGCTCGTTCATGGCCGCTATGGCGCTCTCACGCTTGCTACCTGTCTGGGCTCCGGTCAGGAGTACCGGACACTGATCGCGCCGGATCGGAGTCTTGGTGTGAGCGGAGAGCGCCTGCAGCCGGTCCGGTAACTCCCGCGCGAACAACTCCAGCATTTCCGTGAATTGGGAGACGACAACGACCTTAGTAGTAGGCTCATCCGGGAATCCCAATTCATCCAGCAATTGCACTAGGTACTCGAATTTGTTGCTGGGGAGGGACGGCTGGAAATGCATTATCGTCCGGTACTCCTCGGACTCCCAAGCCTGCCGCTTGATCATCTTCCCGGAGGCGCCCGCAAATTGCTTGAGGCGAGTTAACTCCGCCAGAATGCCAATAGCCTGAACGCGCGAACCGTCTTCCAGATCTGCAACGCTAGTCTCCAGCATATCCTCGTACGCCTTGGCTTGTACTCCCTCCATGGGAAGCCAAACGCCATGCGGGGAATCCTCGTCCCCCGGAATTGCTGGGGTCCCGACGTAAGTCTTGGGCGGGAGATCCGGCGCCACTTCGGCCTTAGTCCGCCGCAAGACGTAGCGGTCCAGGCTCCTCCACAGGTCCTCCTCCCGGAGTAGCTTGCCGATAACGTAGTTGGAGAATCCGTTGGAGGATAGTTCCCAGAATAGCTCCACCCAATTCCAGAAGGACGGGTGGGCCTTGGCGTCTAGCCAGTTAAGAGTCCCCCACAACAGATGCGGCCGTCCGCGCGTGGGCGTCCCGGTCATGGCGAGGCGTAGTCCGTCCGCCCGTAGCCGGATCATCTCCATCCCTTGACGCGTTTGGGTAGGAGTGCCGGATAGCCGGAGGAGCGACCGGTCGGACTCGTCCGCTATCACGGCGCCCCATTCGCGGGAGAACAGATGTGGGTACTCATGCACCACGAGGTCATTCTTGCGGAGTTCCGGGTCATGGCCACACTTGAGCTCTACCCGGCCATACTTCTTAGGTGTCTGGCTTCCACATACGCCGCAGATCCAGTACACCCTTGCACGAACGGCCTCAGGGTGGACTACCACCCACGTAGCGTCCAATCTAGGGCTGCTAGCGAGTGCATCCAGTACGGCGTCCCGGCGAGCCCGCTGCTTTGACCCGGCCTGGTCTCCGTCCGGGAGCGTCACGACCGTCTGGCCATCCATCCAGCGCGGGATCTCCGCACCCCATACCGTACGAGTAGCGGTCTTGGGAGTTACGACCAAGTACGGCCCAGCCGTCTGGGCCTCCACTACTCCGCCAATAGCCTCCAGGGTCTTGCCTAGTCCGGGCTGATCCGCCACTAGACAGCCGGCCCCATTGGCGCGCGCCTCCGCTATGAAGCGCGCGCCTACCCGCTGATACGTCCGGGACTCCATTGCACTGGCGAGCCGAGGCGCTACCGTAGGAACCAATTGAAGGTTAGTGTCGCGCGCGGCCGCCAAGGTAGACATGGCGACCGCCTTTGCCTGTTCCGCCTTGGCCCAATTCCAAAGCGCCGGACCTATCACCAATTCAGATCCGAACTCCTCCCGTAAGCGCCGACAGACCGGCATACTGAGTGGTAGGCTCCAATAGGGCTTGCCATATCGGCCTTGGTTGAACGCGGCTCCGGGAATCACCATCTTCAGACCCGCCAACGGGCGGCTGGTGCTGAGGTATATGCGCCTCCCACTCTTGGCTAGCTCCGCCCGGACGCTCATCGGTCTCTCCTCAGATGGGCCTCCGCCTTACGGGTCAAGCGGAAAGCGTTAATGCTCAGGACCGTCCCGACTGTAGCCGTCACAATAGAGAAGACCTGGAGCGCGATCAACACACACATCTTAGTCCCCTAGCTCTTGAGGTAGACTTCGCCGGCGATGTCATTCCACGCCTGCTCCAAAAGCTGCATGGAGGTCTCGGAGTAGTTTCCGGCGGCGAAGACCTCCTCTACGCTAGTAGCTTGCATGTACCCGCCCAATTGGCTCCATACCGTCTTGCGCGCCTCTCGGCACGCAGCGCGCGCCACCGGAGTAAGCGGGTGGCCGTGGGGTTCGTGATCGATTCTTGGCATGGTCCCTCTCCCTTATAAGAGGATGGGGCGGCGAATCCGCCCCCATCCGTTGAACATCTCAGGCGACCTTCGCCGCTCCTCCGCCGTAGCGCTCCCAGCATACCGGGCCCATACCGCGCGCGATGGAAACGGGATTGGTCAAGAAGTGACCGAAGACGCACCAGCCCGTCTTCTGGGTTAGCTCATTGGCCTCCGCCATTGGCACCAGGTGCTCCGGGCGTAGGCGGAAGATCGCGCCTTTGGCGTAGGTCAGGATGGGCCGCTTCTTGCCTTCCGGGAACGTCACCAGCTTGGCGTATAGCCGGCCGGAGTCCTTGGACCGCGTCACCTGGTAGAGGTTCCCGTCCAGCCGGTAGAGCCCCTCGGCCGTTACCTTGGGGGAATTGGACCAAGGCCTCTCCACCCGACCAGACGGGTAAGCGGGATCAATCTCCGCCATTGACCCGAACGCCTCCAGGCGCTCAATGGCGGACCGCATAGCGAACTCGGTGATCCTGACGTTCCCGTGGCCGGAGATCAACGCGCGGATGGCGCGACTCCAGCGGTGGTACTCCTCCGGGATCTGCTGGGTCACCAGCAGCCGATCCACCTTCCGGATCAACTCTTGGAGCTCGGCGGGGTCGTCCGTCAACGTCCAGGCGCGCGCCTCCGCGTTCCATTTGGCCGCCTTATT
>Ga0137455_1000528_pt1 | contig 10483 bp, 11 predicted proteins | sample EasRivERMGT600_2_FD_102334 | JGI IMG/M metagenome (GOLD analysis project Ga0137455, IMG submission 102334) | Soil microbial communities from meander-bound floodplain in the East River, Colorado, USA - East River MetaG ERMGT600_2 | ecosystem: Environmental > Terrestrial > Soil > Floodplain ... | reverse complement strand
CGGCGTGACGGATCGCCTGCTCGGCGTCGCGGCGCTCGCGGGATCCGGCGACGTCGAAGGCGCGCGAACCAGCCTGCAAGATCTTCGCGCGCGTCACATCAAAGTCTCGGAAGTCATCAAGGATCAATCGCTGCGCAAGCCCGTCGTCGATTCGCTCAACCGCGAGTTCGACGAGCTCGAGCGCGTCGTCTCCGCGCTCGCGGTGTTGCAGGAAGTGTCGCCTCGCTGGCTCGATGCGCTCGCCGCGACCGGCGAGATTCTCAGCAGCCAGATCGTCGCGGCCGCACTGACCTCACACAAACTGCTTGCGACATTCGTCGACGCGCGCAGGGCCGTCGTCACCGACGCCGAGCACACCGCGGCGGCGCCGCTCTTCGAGGAAACGACCGGCGCGTTGATGATGCACGCGGATCCGCCGCTGGCCGCCGGCCGCATCCCGGTGATGGGCGGTTTTGTCGGCGCGACTTCGAGCGGCGTGACTACGACGCTCGGCCGCGGCGGCTCCGATTTCTCGGCGGCGATCGTCGGCGCGTGCCTCGGCGCAGCGGAGATTCAGATCTGGACCGACGTCGACGGCATGCTCACCGCCGATCCTCGCATCGTCAAGAACCCGTCAGTTGTCCCGCACCTGTCGTTCGCGGAAGCGTCGGAGCTGGCGTACTTCGGCGCGAAGGTATTGCATCCCGCGACCATTCAACCGGCGGTCGCGCGCAACATCCCGGTGCGGATTCTCAACTCGCATCGCGCCACCGCGCGCGGCACGCTGATCACCGCCGAGCGGCCCAAGGCTGATCGACCGCTGACCGCGGTCGCATCGAAGAAGGGCGTGACCGTCGTCGACATCACGTCGACGCGCATGCTGATGGCGCACGGCTTCCTGCGCCGCCTGTTCGAAGTGTTCGAGCGCCACAAGACGGCGGTCGACGTCGTGACGACGTCGGAGGTCAGCGTGTCGGTGACGATCGACGATGCGCGGCGGCTGCCGGCGATCATCGAGGGGCTCTCGGGATTCGCGCACGCCGAGCGGGAAGATCACATGGCGATCGTGTGCGTGGTCGGCGACGGCCTGCACGACGATCCTGGCCTGGCCGCACAGGTGCTGGCCTCGGTCGGCGACGTGCCGCTGCGCATGGTGTCGCAGGCGGCGTCGCGGCGGAACATCACCTTCGTGATTCGCGAGGCGGATCTGCCGTCGGCGCTGGGACGCGTCCACGAGAAGTTCTTCGCTGCAGTTGCGACGAGGTGAAGGGCGACTGAATGACGAAGTATTCATCGCCCTTCACGAAGTCGCACCGCGCGGAGCGCGGCAAAGGTAATAGCTGATGAGAGTTCTGCTGCTGGGTCACGGCCGAATGGGGCAGCTGGTCGAATCGCTCGCGCCGGCGTACGGCGGGGCGATCGCGGGCGTGATCGACGAGCACTCCGGCGATCGCGCGATCGCCGACGGCAAGTACGGCGACATTGATGTGGCGATCGATTTCACGCTGGCCGATGCGGTCACCAGGAACTTTCCGCAGCTGGCGGCGCGGAAGATCAACGTGGTGATCGGGACCACCGGCTGGCAGGCGCAGGAAGCGAGGATGCGCGAGATCGCGAAGGACGCCGGCATCGGCGTGCTGGCGGCGGCGAATTTCTCGCTGGGCATGAACGTGTTTCAGCTCGCGGTGGAAGAAGCGAGCCGGCACTTCGCGAAGCATCCGGAATTCGGCGCGTGGATCCATGAGTCGCATCACATCGCCAAGAAGGACGCGCCGTCGGGCACCGCGTTGACCCTCAAGAAAGGGATGGAGCACACCGGCTATCAGCGTCCGATCGACATGTCGTCGACGCGCGTCGGCGCGGTGCCGGGCACGCACACCGTGGGCTTCGATGGGCCGTCGGAGACGATCGAATTCACGCACACGGTTCGCGACCGCGCGGTCTTCGCGCGTGGCGCGCTCGCCGGCGCCAAATGGCTCGTCGGCAAACAAGGCTGGTTTTCCATTCGGGATCTCTTAGGTGATAGTTGAGGAGCCGTAGGGGAGAACTTTAGTTCTCCCGCACCGAAAGAATTTTTATGAGAACTCCATTTACTGGTGTTGGCACCGCACTCATTACTCCATTCACGAAGTCGGGCGCGCTCGACGAATACGCCATCACCCAACTCGCCAAACGCCAGATCGAAAGGGGCGTCCACTTCCTCGTGCCGTGCGGGACGACGGGTGAAACGCCGACGCTGAGCGCCGCGGAGCGGCGACGGGTCGTCGAGCTCGTACTCAAGGCCGCCGATGGCCAGGTGCCGGTGATGGCGGGCGCGGGTGGTTATGACACGCAGGAAGTCGTGCACGTCGCGAAGGAGATGCAGAGCATCGGTGTGCAGGGCCTCTTGTCGGTGACTCCCTATTACAACAAGCCGACCCCGGAGGGACTGTTCGCGCACTTCTCGAAGATTGCCGACGCCACGCCGTTGCCGATCATGCTCTACAACGTGCCAGGCCGAACCGGCTGCAACATCGACGCCGCGACCTGCGCCAAACTGGCGACGATTCCGCACGTCATCGGCGTCAAGGAAGCGTCCGGCAACATCACGCAGATGGTCGAGATTTGCCGCGCCGTGCCGGCGAACTTCCTGGTGCTGTCGGGAGATGACGCGTTGACGTTGTCGCTGATGGCGATTGGCGGCCGCGGCCTGATCTCAGTGGCCTCGAACGTGGCGCCCGCCGCGATCGCGAACATGGTCGAAGCCGCGGAGCGTGGTGATTTCGCGGGCGCGCGCCAAATGCATCATTTCCTGGTGCCGCTGATGCTCGGCAACTTCATCGAGTCGAACCCGGGACCGGTGAAGTACGCGATGTCGGTGATGGGACTCTGCGAAGAGGTGTATCGATTGCCGGTGGTCTCGCCACGGCCCGCCTCCCAGGAAAAGATTCGCGCCTTCCTGAAGGAGCTCAAAATTGAGCCTGCAGTCCACCGTTGAGGCGCTCGCGGCCGCGGGCTCTGGCGCCGATCGCGCGAAAGCGCGCGCCGCATTCGACGAGCTGAAGGCGGCGCTGGAACAGGGCACGGTCCGATCGGCGGAGCCGGATTCATCGACTCCCACGGGCTGGCGCGTCAACACCTGGGTGAAGCAGGGGATCCTTCTTGGTTTCCACTTCGGCGACGTCGTCGATCAGTCAGCCGGTTTGCCGTTCTACGACAAGGACACGCAAACGGTGCAGCGGTTCAACCCGGCATCGAACATTCGCATCGTGCCCGGCGGATCGGCGGTGCGCGGCGGTGCGCATCTCGCCCGCGGCGTGATCTGCGTGCCGCCGATGTACATCAACATCGGCGCCTATGTCGGCGAAGGCTCGCTCGTCGATTCGCACGCGCTGATCGGATCGTGCGCGCAGATCGGCGCGCGCGTGCACGTCAGCGCCGCGGCGCAGATCGGCGGCGTGCTCGAGCCCGTCGGCGCCATGCCCGTGATCGTCGAAGACGATGTGCTCGTCGGCGGCAACACCGGCATCTACGAAGGCGCGGTGATCAAGCAGCGCGCGGTGATCGCGGCCGGCACGGTGCTGACCGGATCGACGCCCGTCTACGATCTCGTCAACAGCAGGATCATCAATGCAGCGGCCGGACAGCAGCTCGTGATTCCTGCGGGCGCCGTCGTGGTGCCGGGCGCGCGCGCCGTGACCAGCGGCGCCGGCAAGGAGTGGGGGATCTCGCTCGCCACGCCGGTGATCGTCAAGTATCGCGACGACAAGACGGATTCACGGACGGAGCTCGAAAAGTGGATCAGGTAGATCAGGGATCAGGGGTCAGGGATCAGGGATCAGGGGTTGATCCCGTTGACCCCGTCTCTCTGGCCCGACAGTTGATCGACCTCGAATCAACAACCGGTAATGAAGGAGCGGTTGCGAAATACCTTGCGGACTTCCTGCGCGGCCGCGGCTACTCGGTGCTTGAGCAACCTCTGGATCCCCTGATCCCTGCTCCCCGATCCCTGATCCCTGATCCGATCCCTCGAATCAATGTCATTGCGGCGGTTGGAGAGCCCGACGTGGTGTTCTCAACCCATTTCGATTGCGTCCCGCCGTTCTTCCCGAGCCGTGTCGAGAACGGCAAGCTGTATGGGCGAGGCTCGTGCGATGCAAAAGGCATCCTCGCCGCGCAGGTCGCGGCCGCTGAGCGTTTGCGAGCCAAAGGCGAGACACGCATCGGATTGGTCTTCGTCGGCGGCGAAGAGCGCGGCAGCGATGGCGCGAAGGCCGCCAATCGCATCGCCTCGAAGTCGCGCTTCCTGATCAACGGCGAGCCCACCGATCTTCGTCTCGGTGCGGCGACGCGCGGAGCCTTCCGCGTTCGATTGACCGCGACCGGCAAGGCCGCGCACTCCGGCTATCCCGAGCTTGGTGAATCGGCGATCGAGAAGTTGCTGGATTGCCTGATGGCGCTGCGCTCCGCGGACTGGCCGGCCGATCCGCTGCTCGGCAAGACGCATTACACGATCGGCTTGATCAACGGAGGCGTCGCGCCGAATGTGATTCCGCCGAACGCGGAGGCCGAAGTGTTCTTCCGCACCGTCGGGGAACACGCGCCGCTGCGCGAGATGTTGCGGAAGACACTGGCGGAACGCGTCGAGGTGACCGAGATCCTGGAATTGCCGGCGGCCCGCATGCACACCGTCCCGGGATTCGAGACCGAGGTGTTTTCGTATTTCAGCGACATCCCGTTCCTGACGAACTGGGGCACGCCGCTGCTCCTTGGGCCGGGATCTATCCACGTGGCCCACACCGATCAGGAGCATCTTGCGATCGACGAGCTCAATCGCGCCGTCGACATCTACGAAAACCTCGCCGCGTCGCTGCTTTCTTCGTAACAGTAAAGTGTGTCAAACTAGGGGTTCGGCCCGGAACCTCGGCAATCTCAGGGCGGCGAATCGCGTCAGGGCCGGAAGGCAGCAGCGCTAAGTCGTTTCCGTGATGTGCTGAGGGATTCCGGGCCGAGTTTCTAATGGCCTACCAAGTTCTAGCGCGGAAGTGGCGCCCTCAAAAATTCGAAGACGTCCTCGGACAGCAGGCTGTCACGCGCACGCTGAAGAATGCGCTGAAGAGCAAGCGCATCGCGCAGTCGTTCGTGTTCTCGGGCCCGCGCGGCTGCGGCAAGACGACGACGGCGCGCATCCTGGCGCGCGCGCTCAACTGTGCGAAGGGGCCGACGCCGGAGCCATGCGGCGTGTGCGAGGCGTGCGTCGAAATCGCCGAGGGCCGCGACATCGACGTGCTCGAAATCGACGCGGCGACGCACACCGGCGTCGAAAACGTCCGCGAAGTGATCGTCGAGGGGCTGTCGATCGCGCCGGTTCGCAACAAATACAAGGTCTTCATCATCGATGAAGTCCACATGCTGTCGGCGAACTCGTTCAACGCGCTCCTCAAGTCGATCGAAGAGCCGCCGCCGCACGTCATCTTCATGATGGCGACGACCGAGCAGCACAAGATTCCCGACACCGTGCTGTCGCGCTCGCAGGTCTACGAGTTCAAGACGATCTCCGGCAAGATCGTGGCGCAGCAACTGCGCTCGATCGCGGTCGAAGAGAAGATCGAGATCCCCGACGAAGGCCTGATGCTGCTGGCGCGCGCCGGCGAGGGCAGCATGCGCGACTCGCTGAGCGCCTTCGACCAGGTCCGCGCCTTCGCCGGCGACACCATCGTCACCGAAGACGTCGTCACGGTGCTGGGACTGGTCGGGCGCGATCTGGTGTTCGATCTGCTCGATGCGGTCGTGAACGAGGATGCGCCGGCGTCGTTTGCGCTGGTCGAGCGCGCGATCGAGCGCGGCTACGATTTGCGATTGCTCTGCCGCGAGCTGGCGCGGGCGACGCGCGATCTGCTGATCCTCTCCGTCGATCCCAAGCGGGCATCGGATCCCGACGTCGCCGCCGACGCCGAGCGCGAGCGCCTGAGCGGCATGGCCGGTCAATGGTCGCGCGAGGATCTGCTGCGCGCGTTCGATCTGCTGACGAAGGCGGAGCAGGAAGTTCGCGTTTCGGATCAGCCGAGATACAACCTGGAGATGGCGCTGCTGCGCCTGATGCACCTTCGGAAGCTGGTGCCGCTTAGTGAATTGCTCTCGGGCGGCGCAGCTTCACGCGTTCCAAACGTTCCACGGGTTCCAGAGGTTCCAAGGGGCAACGTTCTGAAGGCGGTTCCACAGGTTCCGCGTTCTGCGCCAGCACCTGCAACCGTGAACCCCGTTCAGAACGTTGCCTCTGGAACATCTGGAACCTCTGGAACTCCTGGAACCTTTGGATCTGGTGCCGCCGACGGGCTCAAGGAAAAATTCCTTAGCGAATTAAAGTCCTCGAAGTCGACGTTCTATAACTTAGTGGTGGCATCCGCCTTTCGAATCGACGTGAGCCCGTCGGGCATTGTCTTCACGTTCCTGCCGAATCAGAAGAACGCGAAGAGCCAGTGCGACGAGCAGAAGGCGTGGCTGCAGTCGATCGCCGAAAAAATTACGGGGCGGCCGGTGCCCGTTTCGATCGTCGTCGCGGATACGCCGTTGTCCGCCTCCGCTCGCGAACAATCCGGCGAGCTACGGCGGGACCCCGCCGTAGCGGCCTCCGGCCGCGAAGGCGGGCAAAAGGCCTCGCCCGAAGAGTTGAAGGCGGAAGCGATGGCGAATTCCACGGTGCAGGCCGTGCTCGAGATCTTCCCGGTCGATAAGACGACGATCGAGGAACGTTAATGGAGCGTATCAACGCCTTGCTCGTTAGCTGGAACCTCGCTCAAACAACGCTCTCGGGCCGTTCCTACGGAACGGCCCCGGGGCTCATCGATTCGGCGAGCCGTTAGATGGGTCTCGGGGACATGATGAAGCAGGCGCAGGAGATGCAGGAGCGCCTGCAGCGCGAGATGTCGGAGCTCTCGGTGCAGGCGACCGCCGGCGGCGGGATGGTCACCGTCACCGTCAACGGCCATAAGCACGTGCAGAAGATCGCGATCGATCCGGAAGTGGTTTCGAAGGACGACATCGGCATGCTGCAGGACCTGATCGTCGCCGCGATCAACGACGCGCATCGCAAGGTCGACGAGGCGATGAAGCAGAAGATGGGCGGGCTGCTAAGCGGCCTGCGCCTCCCCGGAATGTAATGTCGCTGCCCGGATCCCTCCAGGAGCTCGTCGAACAACTCAAGCAGCTTCCCGGCGTCGGCGCGAAGAGCGCGCAGCGGCTGGCCTTTCACATCCTGCGCACGCCGCGCGAGGACACCGATCGGCTGTGCCAGGCGATCCGCGACGTCAAGGATCGCGTCACCTACTGCTCGATCTGCAACAACATCACCGACGCCGATCCCTGCCAGATGTGCGGCGATGAGGGACGCGATCACCGCATCATCTGCGTCGTCGAAGAGCCGCAGAACGTGAGCGTCGTCGATCGCACCGGCGGGTTCCGCGGCAGGTATCACGTGCTGATGGGCACGATCTCGCCGCTGCAGGGCGTCGGCCCCGACGATCTGAAGATCAAGGGCCTGCTTGCGCGCATCGCCGGCGGCGGCGTCGAGGAAGTGATCCTCGCGACCAATCCGACCGTCGAAGGCGAGGCGACGGCGATCTACCTGGCGCGGCTGCTCAAGCCGCTCGGCCTCCGCGTCACGCGCATCGCGACCGGCATCCCGGTCGGCTCCGATCTGGATTACGCCGACGACCTCAGCGTCGGCAAGGCGATGGACGGCCGCAGAGAAGTGTAGAATCGGGCCACCCCCGATGTTGCCTGCGGCTTATCAGGTCCCAGCAGCGGTCGTCCTCCTTGCCGGAGGATTTCTCGCCTGCTTCCTCGGCTATCGCCTCTTCAAAGTCGTCCTCGCCGTGTTCGGCTTCATCATTGGCGCGCTGGCGGCCAGCTCGGTGTTCGGCGCGACCGACACGACACCGATGGTGATCGCGGCGATCGTCGGCGGCATCGCCGGCGGGGCGCTGTTGCTGGCGGCGTATTTCGTCGGCGTGGCGCTGGTCGGCGCCGGCATCGGCGCGCTGCTGGTGAACGTGGTCTGGACGCAGATCGAAGGCGATCCGCATCCGGCGGTCGTGATCCTGTTTTCAATCGCGGGCGCGGTGGTCGCGACGTGGCTGCAGCGCTACGTGATCATCCTCGGCACCGCGTTCGGCGGCGCGTGGACGCTGCTGGTCGGCGGCCTCGCGTTGATGGGCGACGCCGGTCCGTTGAAGGCGGCCGCGGCCGGGGATGTGTGGGTGGCGTATCCGCTCAATCCCGCGCCGGGCATGCGATGGCTGCCGTGGGCATGGTTCGGCATCGGCGTGCTCGGCACGCTCGTGCAGATGCGATGGACGGGCGGCGATCGCGGACGGATCGGCAAGGCCGCCAAGCCCAACCAGAAAAAACCACCGACGAAAGAATAAACGTTAAACAACTGCCGCTGCTATTCCACTCAGGTAGGCATCTTCAATTCTCGATCCCGCGCACCAATCACCACACAGCGTAATCCGAGATGCATCGTCGTGAATTGCGCCAACCGCCAGGGGCGGATCGGCCGTCGCGTGCCGCCAGCGATGCACGGTCGCGAAGAAGGCCTTCGGCAGTCCCGCAGGAATCAAATCATCGAACGCTTCCATCAGGAACGCACCGACGTCGTCCTGGCGATCGTCGGCGTGCGCCTGGCTCCAGGCGGTCGTCGCCTGCAGCACCCAGCAATCGATCTTCCAGTTGCGCTTGGGCTTCGAGGTATTGCGCGCGATCCAGCCGAGCGCGCTGCCGTTGACGAACGCGGCATCGAATCGCGCCGCGACGCGCTCTTCGAACGCCGCCAGGACGGTCCAGTTCGGTTTCATCGAGACGGCGCCGATCTTTGAAGCGAGCGACGGCCTGTCGCCGATCAATGCGCGCGCGCGATCGGCAGGCACAGCGACGATCACGCGATCGAAATCGGTGAGCAACAGATCGAGCGACTCAATCTTCGTTCCGAGCTCGATATCGAGCCCGGCGGCGAGAGCGTTGGCAATCGCGCTCATGCCGGGGATGCCGACATAACGCCGTGTGTCGTCCCTGTCCCCCGTAGCTTTAGCGGAGGGGGAGACGTCCTCCCATCCTTCGCCATCGAAACTGACGATGCGGGCGGTCCATTTCGCGATGACACGATCGCGCTCCCATTCGGCGGCGACTTCGGAGAAGCGTTGATCGCGGACGGTGAAGTACTGCGCGCCGTGATCGAAGGCGACCTCGCCGGAAAGGCCGCGTGGCAACTCGATCGCCTCGAGGACGCGCGTGGCGACGCGGCCACCGGCAACGCGCCCGCGCTCGAAGACCTTAACGGTGTGCCTGCGATCAGCCAGCGCGCGAGCTGCCGAGAGTCCCGCGATACCCGCTCCGACGATGGCGATGCGCAAATGAACTCCCCGCAAGCCCGTAGCCCGCAAGCCCGCAAGACCTCATGATCCAGTAAGCACGCGACCCAAGCTACTGTGATAGCCGGTCATCTCGAGATAACCTGACCCCCTGACAACCTGACCACCTGACCGACCTGTCACGTCAATCATTCCTTCCCAGTACGCGATGCCGGTCGATTCCACGAGCGACAATTCCTGATCGCTCAGCGGTGTGGTCACGGTCAGCTCGATCTTGTGAGAGGGAATCGAGACCGTCCATTCAGTCGGATAGACGGCGCCGTTCTTCGACTTGAACGTCGAGCGCCCCGGCGTCAGGGTGAAGTCGTCGTTCGACAGGTGCGTGGTCCGGCCGTTCGCGTCGATCAGCGTCCCGCTCGATCGCGGATCGTGCGATCCGTCGGCACGGCGCATCCGATACAACATCAGCTCGCGATTGTCGGAGAGCTGAATCGAGAACCAGTCCCAGCCGCGCTGCTCGGGTTCGAGGAAGCTCGTGCTGAATTCGTGATCCATCCAGGTCAGGCCAGTCACCTCGAAGCGCTCGCCGTCGATCGTCAGCGTGCCTTTGGTCGGCATCCGCGTCAGCGAGTAGTAATGCGACGCGTTGCCTTCGCGCGCGCCCTTCTGGTTGATCCCGTTGATGCCGTTGATCGCCGGCGCCTTGCCCTCATCGAGCACGAGATCGATGCCCGCCTGTGGGCTCTTCGCAGACAGAACATGCTGGGGTTTCTTCCCTGATCCCTGATCCCCGATCCCTGATCCCTGATCCCTGATCCCTGCTGTCCAATCGTCATTCCACGTGTAATACGTATCGACCTTCGCGCCTGCCAGCCCCGGCCCCCCTCTCGTCAGCTTTTCCGCATATCGATATCGCTGACCCTTCGCATCGCTGACCGCAAGGTGCGTCATGTAGAGATCGCGCACCGCCCACTTCGAGGGATTGGCCGGCGCGTAGTCGATGCCGACGCGGAAGAACGTGACCTGGTAGCCGAACCGGCGGCCGTCGGCCGTTGTGACGTTACCCGTGTAATACCACCACTCGATCTTGAAGTCGGGATGCGCGGCGTGATCGCGCGGGAACGAAAAAACGTAACCGGGCGCGGCTTGTTTTCAGG
>Ga0137455_1000526_pt1 | contig 10498 bp, 6 predicted proteins | sample EasRivERMGT600_2_FD_102334 | JGI IMG/M metagenome (GOLD analysis project Ga0137455, IMG submission 102334) | Soil microbial communities from meander-bound floodplain in the East River, Colorado, USA - East River MetaG ERMGT600_2 | ecosystem: Environmental > Terrestrial > Soil > Floodplain ... | reverse complement strand
TCGACCCCGACGTCGAGCGCAACCTCCTTGAGATCCCGCGCAAGCAGCGGGCCATGGTGCGCAAGGGGATCAAGGCGGGGCTGAAGAGCGAGATCGACGGGGGCGTCGAGCGCTTCTTCGCCGCCTACGCGGAGAGCGTCCACCGGCTCGGCACCCCGGTTTTTTCCCGGCGCTACTTCCAGGTCCTCCGGGAAGTCTTCGGCCCCGACTGCGAGGTGCTGACGGTGACCCAGGACGGTGGGCTCGTTGCGAGCGTGATCTCCTTTTACTTCCGCGACGAGGTGCTGCCTTATTACGGCGGCGGGACGGAGCGCGCGCGGGAGGTGGCGGGCAACGATTTCATGTACTGGGAGCTGATGCGGCGCGCCTGCGAGCGCGGGATACGCGTGTTCGACTACGGCCGCAGCAAGCGCGGCACCGGCTCCTTCGACTTCAAGAAGAACTGGGGCTTCGAGCCGCAGCCGCTGCACTACGAGTACCTGCTGGTCAGGGGCAAGCGCGTGCCCGAACACAACCCGCTCAACCCCCGCTACCGCTTGCTCATCAAGCTGTGGCAGCGACTGCCTTTGCCGCTCGCCAACCTGATCGGCCCGCACATAGTCAAGAGCCTGGGTTAGCGGCCTGCGCTCGACGTCGTTGACCTGGATCGCTACGTGAGTGGAGCGCAGTTAACCAACGCACCGGGCAGGCCGCTTAGGGAAGACACGGGATGCCTTTATGGAGCTTGAGCCGGTCGCGTTTTCCAGCATGGCAATGCGCGGGCAGGAGCCGGATGTCCTCAGGGAGCGGCGGATCGCGGCGGCCCTCGTATTGAGCACCGTTTTCTGGCTGCTCGCCTGGTACGGAGATACGGTGCAATCCATGGTCGCCATTTGGCAGCGCTCGGATACTTTCGCCCATGGCTTTCTGATCGCGCCGATCAGCGCGTGGATGATCTGGCAGAGGCGCCATGCCGTCGCGACACTCGACCTCCGGCCCGATTTTCGCGCGCTGCCGCTGCTGGCGCTGGTGGGATTTGGTTGGCTCCTGGGGCAGTTGGCGGGAGCCAGCGTCGCGCAGCAATTTGGCGTGGCCCTCATGATCCCGCTCGTGGTCTGGGCCATTCTCGGAACGGCGGTCGTCCGAACGCTTGCCTTTCCGCTTTTTTTCCTTTTGTTTGCAGTGCCGTTCGGCGAGTTCCTGGAATCGCCGCTGATGGAGTATACGGCCGACTTCACGGTGGCCACGCTCAGGCTGACCGGCATACCCGTGTACCGCGAGGGCCAGTTCTTCATGATCCCGAGCGGAAGCTGGTCGGTGGTCGAGGCGTGCAGCGGGCTGCGCTACTTGATCGCGTCGGTGACCGTCGGTTTCCTGTACGCCTACCTCACGTACCGGAGCCTCAGGCGGCGCGCGATCTTCGTCGCGTTGTCCGTGATCGTGCCGATCGTCGCCAACTGGCTGCGTGCCTACATGATCGTCATGATCGGCCATCTGAGCGAAATGAAATACGCGGTGGGGGTCGATCATCTGATTTACGGTTGGCTGTTCTTCGGCGTCGTGATACTGATCCTGTTCTGGATCGGTTCTTTCTGGCGCGAGGATCTCGACCCGCGCCCGGCGGCGTTGCGCTCCGTGCTGCTCGCGGCGCGGGACCATTCCTCCCTGGCGGCAATCATGGTCGCCACCATCGCGGTGGCCGGGTTGGTGGCGGTGTGGCCGGTGGCGGCCGCGCGGCTGGAGGCGGCGGGCGCCTACGGGCCGCCGGCTCTCCAGGCGCCGCTCGCCGCTGGAGACTGGCAGCCGGTCGCCGGGCGCCTGACGGATTGGACGCCGCGCTTCCTCAGCCCCTCGGCCCTGGTCAATCAGGGCTACGGCAATCAAGGCACGCACGCCGGGCTCTATGTCGGGTACTACCGGAACCAGCGGCCGGGCGCTCAGCTCATCTCCTCGCAGAATACGCTCGTCGCGAGCACCGACCGCGGCTGGAGAAACATCGGTGAAACCCGCCGCACCCTGGTTTTCGACCAGGGGGAGCTCTCGTTGACCGAGGCGAAATTGCGCGGCCGATCCAACAGCCTGTTCGTCTGGCGCTGGTATTGGGTGGACGGACGATACATCGTGAACCCGTATTGGGCGAAACTCCTGCAGGCGAAATCCAGGCTGCTCGGCCGCGGGGACGACGGGGCTGTCGTCATTGTTTACGCGCTCTACGATGACCGGCCGCAGGCCGCGGAACCGGCGCTGAAGGATTTTGTCGGCGCCATGCTGCCCGCCATCACCCAGAGTCTGGAGTATGCGCGCCATGCCCGGCCCTCCTTCTGAGCCCACCGCAGCGGTCGGAACCCAAGGCGCGCCTCTGGTCGCCCACGTCATCTATCGTCTCGACGTGGGTGGACTCGAGAACGGATTGGTAAACTTGATCAACCGTATTCCCGCGGAGCGCTTTCGCCACGCGATCATCTGCTTGACGGAATCCTCGGCGTTTCGCCAGCGCATACAGCGTGGCGACGTTCCCGTGTTCACCCTCAAAAAGCCTTCGGGCAACAGCCCGGTTACCCTCTACAAGCTGTGGCGGTTGTTGATGCAGCTGCGCCCCGATATCGTCCACACGCGCAACCTTGGCGCGCTCGAGGGAAATCTGCCGGCGGCGCTCGCCGGGGTCCCCGTGCGCATCCACGGTGAGCACGGCCGGGATATCGATGACCTGGACGGCCGCAATACCAGACGCCAGATCATGCGCCGACTCTTCAAGCCTTTCGTGGACCACTACATCGCGGTATCCCGAGACCTGGAATCCTATTTGCAGCAGAAGGTGGGGGTGCTTCCTTCGCGCGTTGCCCAGATCTATAACGGCGTGGACTCCGAGCGGTTTCATCCCGCAGGCGAGCGGCGCGAGGAAGTGCCGTGCACCGGTTTTGCCGGAACGGGGGATTTCGTAATCGGCACGGTGGGGCGGATGCAGGACGTAAAGGACCAGTTGACGCTCGCGCGTGCGTTCGTGCGGCTCGTGCAGGGGATTCCCCGAGCGGAGCAACGGCTGCGATTAGTCATGATCGGTGACGGGCCGTTGCGAGAGAAGGTTCGCGTGCTGCTCGCCAACGCGGGGGTCGAGCAGTTCGCCTGGTTGCCCGGCGAGCGCAATGACGTCCCGCGTATAATGCGCAGCTTCGACTTGTTTGTGCTGCCGTCGCTGGCGGAGGGGATATCCAACACGATCCTCGAGGCGATGGCAAGCGGACTTCCGGTGCTTGCGACCGCTGTGGGCGGCAATCCCGAACTGATCGAGCCGGGCGTGACGGGAACGCTCGTGCCGCGAGACGATGCAGAAAGTATGGCGCGTGCGATGCGCGCCTATGTGGAGAGCGCCGAACTGTGCAGGCGCCAGGGATCGGAGGCGCGGCGCACGGTTGAGCGCAGGTTTGGCATGCAAGCCATGGTGAATGCATATATGGCGGTCTATGACCGGTTGCTCGCCCGCAAGTCGGGCCGTGTCCGGATGTGAGTCGGCCCAGATTGGTTTTTGGATCGACTCACTGCGACAGTTTCATCCATCGATTCGAGGCGAACAATCGTGTGCGGCATCGCGGGTATGTTCGACAGCAGGGGACGGCGTGAGATCGATCGCAGTCTGATCGAGCGCATGAATTCCTCGTTAACTCATCGCGGCCCCGACGCCGGCGGGCTGCACCTGGAGCCGGGCTTGGCGCTGGCGCACCGGCGCCTTTCCATCATCGACCTCTCGACGGGACAGCAACCGCTCTACAACGAGGACGGCAGCGTGGCCGTCGTGTTCAACGGCGAGATCTACAATTTCCAGGAGCTCGCGAAGGAGCTTGCGGCCTGCGGGCACAGCTTCCGCACCCGCTCGGACACCGAGGTCATCGTACACGGCTGGGAGCAGTGGGGCGCATCCTGCGTGACGCGCTTCCGCGGCATGTTTGCCTTCGCGCTGTGGGACCGCAATCGGGAGACGCTTTTCCTCGCCCGCGACCGCCTGGGCGTGAAGCCCCTGTACTACGCCCAGTTGCCCGATGGCCCCTGGATCTTCGGCTCCGAGCTCAAAGCGCTGCTGGTTCATCCGGGGCTGCCGCGGGCGATCGATCCGATGGCGGTCGAAGACTACTTCGCCTACGGCTACGTGCCCGAACCGCGCACCATCTTCAAGGGCGTATACAAGCTTTCCCCCGGATACACGCTCAGCCTGAAGCGAGGCAGCCCGGCATCGGCGCCGGATAAGTACTGGGATGTGCCGTTCAAGACGGGTGCGTCGCCTACCGAGCACGAGGCGAGCGAGGAGTTGATCGGGCGCCTGCGCGAATCGGTGAAGCTCCGCCTGATATCGGACGTTCCATTGGGCGCATTTCTCTCCGGCGGCGTGGACTCCAGTGCAGTGGTGGCGATGATGTCGGGCCTTTCCGCGGAACCGGTCGTCACCTGCTCCATCTCCTTCGGGGACCCGGCGTTCAACGAGTCCGCCTACGCTCAAAAGGTGGCGGATCTCTACCGGACGCAACACCACGTGGAGCAGGTGGACCCGGACGATTTCAGCCTGGTGGACCGCCTGGCGACGATGTACGACGAGCCTTACGCCGACAGCTCGGCAATGCCCACCTACCGCGTGTGCGGACTCGCCAGGAAAACCGTGACGGTTGCGTTGTCGGGTGATGGGGGCGACGAGAATTTCGGTGGCTACCGCCGTTACCGCTGGCACGTAAACGAGGAAAGCGTGCGCTCGCTGCTGCCGCTGCAGCTGCGCCGGCCCCTATTCGGACTGCTCGGCTGGCTCTATCCCAAGGCAGACTGGGCGCCGCGGGTGTTCCGTGCCAAGTCCACACTCGAGGCGCTCGCGAGGGGCTCGGTGGAGGCCTATTTTCACAGCGTTTCCCTGCTGCACGACGGGATGCGCCGCAAGCTGTTCAGCGAGCGCTTTCGCACCGAGTTGCAAGGCTACGCGGCGGTCGAGGTGCTCAAGGGCCACGCGGAGCGCGCTCCGTCCGACCATCCCCTGTCGCTCGTCCAGTACCTGGACCTCAAGACTTACCTGGTGGGTGACATCAACACAAAGGTGGACCGCGCCAGCATGGCGCATTCGCTGGAGGTGCGCGAGCCGCTCATGGACCATCCCCTGGTGGAATGGCTGTCGAGCCTGCCGCCGGACTTCAAGCTGCGCAACGGGGAGGGCAAGGTCCTCCTGAAGAAGGCGCTCGAGCCTTACCTGCCTGCCGAAATCCTGTACCGGCCGAAGATGGGCTTTGGGGTCCCCCTCGCCCAGTGGTTCCGGGGTCCGTTGCGGGAGCCCGTTAGGAGGGCCGTGCTCGGGCCGGTGCTCGCCGAGACCGGCTGGTTCAACGCGAGTTACCTCCGCCGGCTGGTGGACGACCACCAATCGGGGCGGCGGGACTACAGTACGCCGCTGTGGACGCTGCTGATGTTCGAGTCGTTCCTGCGCAACGTGATGGGCGCGCAAGCCACCCGCGCCGCGCGCGCTGTAGGCGATTGAGCCGCAGATAGACACAGGTACGCACGGACAACACCAGAACCGAAACCGCATCGGCCATGGAATCACACGGACACACACGGAATTTGAAACAAGGACCTGGCGACGGAATGAACACGGAAAACATGGACGGAACGAATGGTCTGCAAATGAATTCAATTGTTGATCTATTGAGTCGCTTTCTGTCGCTTTCTGTCGCTTCCGTGTGCTTCCGTGGCTGGTTTTGATTTTGTGTTTCCAGATTCATGCGCATCATTCATATTCTCGATCACTCGATCCCGACGCAAAGCGGCTACGCTTTCCGCACGCAGGCGATCCTCAAGGAGCAGCGCGCGCTGGGCTGGGAGACGTTCCATCTCACCGGCCCGAAGCAGGGGCCGGCGGCGGCGACCGAAGAGCAGGTGAACGGCTGGCACTTTTATCGCACGCCTCCCCCGGGCGGGATCCTCGAAGGCGTCCCGGGGCTTTCGGAACTTGAATTGATGGGCGAAATCGCCTACCGCATCGAGCGAGTGGCGCGACGCGTGCGGCCCCATCTCCTGCACGTTCATTCCCCGGTTCTGAGCGCAATTCCCGCACTGCGGGTGGGGCGGCGACTCGGCATCCCGGTGGTCTACGAAGTCAGAGCGCTTTGGGAGGACGCGGCGGTGGGCTACGGCACCCGAAAGGGAGGTTTGCGTTACCGCCTGAGGCGGTGGATGGAAACGTGGGCGCTCAGGCGTGCTGACGCGATCACCACGATCTGCGACGGGCTGCGGGACGATATCGTCGGCCGCGGCATCCCGGCAGAAAAAGTGACGGTCGTCCCCAACGCAGTGGACGTCGAGGAATTTTCCATGGGCGGCGCGCCCGACCCCGGGCTGAAACAGCAGCTCGGGCTGGACGGCGTGCTGGTGCTGGGCTTCATCGGCTCGTTCTGCGCCTACGAGGGGCTCGCCGTGTTGTTGCGCGCGCTGCGGCAACTGCTCGCGCAGGGCGAACGCGTGCGCGTGCTGCTGGTGGGCGGCGGCCGCCAGGAGGCGGAATTGAAACGGCTTGCTTCCGAGCTCGGGATCGAGAAACAGGTTGTTTTCGCGGGGAGCGTTCCCCACGGCGAGGTGCGGCGCTACTACGACCTTATCGACGTGCTGGTCTATCCGCGCCTGTCGACGCGGTTCACCGAGCTGGTCACGCCAATGAAACCGCTGGAAGCGATGGCCCAGGGGCGCTTGCTGGTTGCATCGGACGTCGGCGGGCACCGTGAGATGATCCGTCCCGGCGAGACCGGCACGTTGTTCAAGCCCGGCGACCCGGAGGCGCTCGCGGCGGCGGTGCTGGCCCTGCTGCGGGAGCCCGCGCGCTGGCCGGGCCTCAAGGCAGCGGCAAGGCGCTACGTCGAGACCGAGCGCAATTGGAAGGCGGTCGTGGCGCGCTACGAAGATATTTATGGCCGCGCCATGCGGCGGCCGGATAGCCGATGAGGGAGCTGCTGTTTCTGGCGCATCGGATCCCGTATCCGCCCGACAAGGGCGACAAAATCCGCTCGTTCCACCTGCTCCAACATCTTGCGCGCGGATACAGGGTGCACGTCGGCGCGTTCATCGACGACGCGCGGGATTGGAGCCATGTCGAGCATGTGAAGAAAATGTGCGGCGAGACCTGTTTCGTCGCGCTGCACACCGCGTGCGCGAAGCTGCGCAGCCTCGCGGCGCTCGCCACCGGCGAGCCGCTGACGCTGCGCTACTACCGCAGTGCGCGCCTCTCGCACTGGGTGGATGACATGCTCGGCGCGCGCCGCATCGAGCGCGTGCTGGTATTCAGCTCGGCGATGGCGCAGTACGTCGAGGGGGCATCGGCGGATGGAATCCGGCGCGTTCTTGATTTCGTCGATCTGGATTCAGACAAGTGGCGCCAGTACAGCGAGCACAAGCACGGACCCATGCGCTGGTTGTATCGGCGCGAGGCCGAGACGCTATTCAAGCTCGAGCGCCGTTACGCGGCGGCCTTCGACGCGTGCTTTTTCGTGTCCGAAGCGGAAGCACGGCTCTTCACCGCGCAGGCTCCGGAGGCGGCCGCACGCGTGTCAGTCGTGGAGAACGGCGTCGACACGGAGTATTTCTCGCCGCAGCGCGTTTATCCGAGCCCGTACGCCGCGGATGAGGCGGTGCTGGTGTTTACCGGCGCCATGGATTATTGGGCGAACGTTGACGCCGTGGCATGGTTCGCGCGCGAGGTCTTTCCGCGCGTACGCTCGGATTTTCCGCAGGCACGCTTTTATATCGTCGGGGCCCGCCCCGCGCGCGCGGTGCTCGATCTGGCGCAGCTCCCGGGCGTACGGGTCACGGGCACTGTTCCGGACACTCGACCCTACCTGGCGCATGCGCGCGCGGCGGTAGCGCCGCTTCGTATCGCGCGGGGCGTTCAAAACAAGGTGCTGGAGGCGATGGCCATGGCGCGTCCGGTCGTCGCAAGTCCGCAGGCGGTCGATGGAATACGGCCGTGCGCGGAGCTGGCGGAATGGACCACCGATGCGCCCGAGGCGGCGGTGCGGCTGCTGCTGAAGTTGCTGCGCGAGCCTGCCCCGGCCGCGCTCGGTGATGCATTGCGCGCGCACGTGTCCCGGCACTACAGCTGGAACGAGAACCTCGCGCGGGTGGAAGCGATCCTAGAGGCGGACGTATCGGCGCGATTGTCCGCGCGCGCCGCGGTCTTGCCCTGACTCGATTCGATTGCTGGAACTCGTCGGTTCTGGCGCCAGACTCTGGGTCGGTTGACCTTATGACTTCCCGCCGAGGATCGCCGGACCAATCAGAAGTTGAGAGGGGTTCCCGGGTCTGTGGAATCGTAGCGTGTTCGAACCCGATCGGTGTGAGATCTTTCATGCTCGAATGTGGACGGCCGGGCGAGGCGACACCCTCACTTGAAATTTAACGGAGGCCCAAGTATCGTGCCAACGCTTTCATCGTAGAGCCAAGGAGAGACCAATCAAGAACTGGCTTCTGAGCGGAATATTGCTGAGCGCAAGCATGTGTATTGCGCTGGTCATTGGAGAGCTGTCCCTGAGACTCATCGACTTCAGTTACCCGGTTTTTTACACGTATGACGATATTGTCGGGAGTGCACTCCGACCCGGTGCGCAGGGATGGCACCGAACGGAGGGCGAGGCTTTCATCAGAATCAGCAACAATGGCTTGCGGGATCGGGAGCATTCCAAGACAAAACCGTCGAACACGTTCCGAATAGCCGTACTGGGCGATTCCATGGCGGAAGCCGTACAGGTCCCCATGAAGGCGACCTTTTGGTCGATCATGGAACGGCGGGTCAAGGAATGCAGCAAGTTTGGTGCGCGCGATGTCGAGGTTCTGAATTTCGGTGTGGCTGGGTACGGAACCGCACAAGAACTGCTGACACTGCGACATCGCGTCTCGGAGTATGCGCCGGATATGGTCGTGCTCGCCTTCTATCCGGGCAACGACGTGAGAAACAATTCGCGCGAACTCGAACCGATGAAATTGCGACCATTCTTTCGCCTCGAGAATCGCGCGCTAGTCCTGGACGATAGCTTTCTCACCGATCCCGAGTACCTCTCCTACAGGAGGAATTTCGGAATCAGAAAGATGTTGTTCGACTTGCGGACGTTTCAGCTGCTCCGCAGGGCCAAGACCGCGATTGAGCAATTGACCAGCAGGGAAGTCCGCTCCCCGCAAGTCGCGAATCTGGAACCCGGATTGAATGAGAGAAGTATCCTTCCTCCAATCTCGCCAGCCTGGAGGGACGCCTGGGAGGTTACCGAGCGCCTGATCGTGGAGATGCGTGATGAGGTCACCGGCATGGGGGCACGGTTTCTGCTCGTCTCGATACCGATCGCGATTCAGGCAAACCCTGATCCTAAGGTCCGCGACCGGTTCAAGCGGGATCTTGACGCAAGCGATCTCCTCTATCCAGAGAACCGCATACGCGCTCTCGCGGACAAGGAAAAGATCGACGCGGTACTGTTGGCCCTGTCGTTCCAGTCGTACGCGGAGAATAATCGGGTCTACCTACATGGCTTCAGCAACACAGCACTCGGTTCGGGGCACTTGAACGAGAACGGCCACCAATTGGCCGGGGATCTAGTTTCCGAACATATCTGCCGGTCGCGTTGACTCGAACGCTCGGGCGTCGGCTCAATTGGTTCTATCAACTCTTTGCGGGGGAGCTTTGGCGTTCGCTGGAGCGATTTGTTACGCATTTTCTGATTCGCTTTAACGCGAGATAATCAAACCAAGTATCCAGCCCTCTCCATTTCAATTTCAATAGTGGTACTGAACCGACATACGAATCATCAATACTCCGAGGTATCGCCCTTAACCCGTGTGTTTTGAGCGGTGCTTTCATGAGCATAGTTTGAAAATATCGCAGGCTGTATCTAATTTTCCTTCGATAATAAAGACGAACATCTGCGATCGAAAACAATGACAATCTGTCATACGAAAAACTGGCATCCCTGCAAATAACAATTCTTCTCGTATCCCATTCGGTCGTGGGATTCAAATCCCAATAAGCCAATGCACCGACAAGAGAGTCGTCTCCAATAAGACCGATTGGGAGGCGAACATTGCTATCCCTTATTCGTTCCATAAACGTTTGTGGCAGGGCATACAAATTTCCCGCCAACCCTCCGTCCCGCAGCATGTTTTCTCTATTCCTTCTTGAAGCACGTTCATCGGGAAGGGCTGCGGCGGCATTTGCATGGGGATTCTGCTTGAGGCATGATTCGAGTGCATCCAACGAACTCGGCGACACCGTACAATCACCATCCAGGAAAACAAACAAGTTCGCTTTTATGTCTAGCTCGTGACAGAAGACATTCCAGGCGTTTGCTTTGTCGCCAATCTCAATTGTGATAAGTTTGCAAAAGCTGTTCTCTCTTGAGAACGCACTGACCAAAGGTCCTGTATTGTCGCTACTGCCGTTATTTAGTACATAGCATTCATCGCCAATTCTTATGGCCTTCTTGATGCTTTCCAGACAGGGAATAATATTTCTTGCTTCGTTGTG
>Ga0137455_1000524_pt1 | contig 10530 bp, 10 predicted proteins | sample EasRivERMGT600_2_FD_102334 | JGI IMG/M metagenome (GOLD analysis project Ga0137455, IMG submission 102334) | Soil microbial communities from meander-bound floodplain in the East River, Colorado, USA - East River MetaG ERMGT600_2 | ecosystem: Environmental > Terrestrial > Soil > Floodplain ... | reverse complement strand
TCGCTGCCCAGGCCGTCGCCGTCCGGATTGACGTGGGTGACGAGGAGGAACACCCGCCCCGTCGAGACGAGCTCCCCGAAGGCGCGATGGCCACGCTCGTCGATCACTCGGCCCCCCGATAGCTCCGGGCGAGGGCGACGTAGCTCTCGACACCCCGGGCGAACCGCGCGCGGAGCGCCTCGCCGACCTCCCCGCGCACGGTGGCCGGCACGCCGGCCGCGATCCGTCCCGGCGGCACCGTGAAGCCCTCGGGGACGACCGCCCCCGCGGCCACGAGAGCTCCTCGTCCCACCGTGCATCCGGACAGGAGGACGGCCCCCATCCCGACGACCGCGTCGTCCTCGACGCGCGCGCCGTGCACGATCGCCCGGTGGCCGATCGTGACGCGATCGCCCACGACCGTCGGGTGGCCATGGTCGACGTGGACGACGGTGAGGTCCTGGACGTTGGTCTCCTCCCCGACCGTCACGGCCTCGAGATCGCCGCGAATCACGCAGCCGAACCACACCGACGACCGCGCCCCGATCGTGACCTTCCCGCGGACGATCGCGGTGGACGCGACCCAGCAGTCGGGGTGGAAGACGGCGTGCTCGGCGAGAACCGAGTTCATCGACGCGCTCTCCGGCGGGTGACGATCGAGCGAAGCCGGGGAGACTACGCCCGCGCGTTCGCGGGTGTCAAGGACGCGGCCGGGCGCGGTCGAGAAGGCTGACGAGGATGAGGGCCTGGTAGCTCGCGTCGTAGTCGGCGCGGTGGATCTTCGCGGGGTCCTGCGGCGGCAGTGCGAGCAGCCGCTCGAGGTTCTCCTTGGACGTGTCGTTCCAGGGGATGCCGAGCACGCCCATCGCCAAGCTCTTCGTGTCGAGCCCTTTGTAGCCGAACGGATTCTCGAGCCCGAAGTGGGCGTAGTAGTACGCGATGTAGGACCAGTCGAACACCGCGTTGTGCCCGACGAAGCACGGGCGCTCGCGGGTGCCCGCCGCCTGCTCGCGGACGAAGGTCGACAGCCGATCGAGCGCGACCCGGGGCGCCAGCCCCTCGCGCCTCAACCGCTCGGCGTCGAGACCGCACACCTCCATCGCGCGGCGGTCGAATCCCGGGAAGATCGGGGCGAGCTCCAGGTAGAGCGACGCTCCCAGCACATGGCGCCCGTCCTCCGGACGGACGATCGTCGCGCCGATCGAGAGAAGGTTGTACAGCGGCGGGATCGGCCCGGAGGCCTCGCAATCGAGACTGACGTAGATCATCTCCGGATCGTAGCATCGCGGTAGCATGGCCGGAGGGAGACGCTTCCGATGCGCGTGCGCACAGGCCTCGAGTCCTTCCTCGACCCGGCGGGCGGTGCGCTCGGCCTCGCGCGCGGGGCACGGCTCGGTGTCGTCGCCCACCCCGCCTCGATCGACGCCGGCGGGAGGCACATCGTCGATCGACTGGTGAGGGAAGGACGATTCCGGGTCGCACGGCTGTTCGCCCCGGAGCACGGCGTTCGCGGCGAGGCACAGGACATGGAGGCCGTTGCCGAGCCCGCCGATCGGACCACCGGCCTTCCCGTCGTGAGCCTGTACGGCACGAGCGAGGAGTCCCTGCGTCCGGAGTCCCGCCATCTGGAGGACCTCGACGCGATCGTCTACGACCTCCAGGACGTCGGCACGCGTTACTACACGTTCGTCACGACCCTGTCGTACCTCATGGAGGCCGCGCAGGAGGCGGCGGTCCCCGTCGTCGTCCTCGACCGGCCGAACCCGATCGGAGGCCGTGCGGTCGAAGGGCCGGTTCTCGACCCCGCATACGCTTCGTTCGTCGGCCGCTTCCCGATCCCGGTCCGCCATGGGATGACGACCGGGGAGCTCGCGCTGCTGTTTCGCGACGCGTTCGGGGTCGCGTGCGATCTGCGGATCGCGAAGATGGCGGGGTGGACGCGCCGTGCCCACTTCGAGGACACCGGGCTTCCGTGGGTGCTCCCCTCCCCGAACATGCCCACCCCCGACACGGCCCGCGTCTACCCGGGAGGCTGCCTGGTGGAGGGCACCAACCTCTCGGAGGGACGCGGAACGACGCGCCCGTTCGAGCTCGTCGGCGCGCCCTGGATCGAGCCGGCGGCCTTCGCGGAGACGCTCGGCCAGGCGGGAGACGCGGAGGGACTCGACGGCGTGCTGTTCCGCGCGGCGTGGCTGCGCCCGGCGTTCCAGAAGCACGCGGGACGCAGCTGCGGCGGGGTGCAGGTCCACCTCTTGGACCGCGAGCGCGCACGCCCGTTCGCCACGTATCTCGTGCTCCTGCGCGAGGCGCGCCGGTTGGCACCCGAGATGTTCGACTGGCGCCGCGAGACGTACGAGTTCGTCTCCGACCGGCTGGCGATCGACCTGCTCCTCGGGCGGGGCGATCTCCGCGCGATGATCGAGGCGGGAGCGCCGCTCGGGGACATGGAGTCCGCGTGGGCGCACGAGCTTGCGGCCTTCGACGCCCTCCGCTCGCGGTTCCTGCTCTACCCCGACTGAGGCGCCCCGGGCTCCGGGTCCTCGGGCGTGGGCGCCACGCGCCGCACGAACTCCCGGTCGAGGGGGCGCGTGCGCTCCCACAGCTTGGCGCTCTTCAGGAAGACGTAGTGCGCGTGGTCGACGGCCGCGACGAGACCCCGCACGCCCTCCGTGGCGCCCCCCTTGAGCACGTACATCTTGAGGAACGCCGCCGCCGGGCCGGCGAGGAGGCGCGCCGCGGAGAACCGGCGCCCCTCCTCTTGAGCCCGGCGCGCCGCGAGGTCGCTGTACCGGTTGAAGCGGTCCACCTGCTCGCGCACGCTGCGATGGGTGAGGTGGTAGAGCGGAACGGTGAGGCGTCCGACGGACCCGCCGGGATCGACCGCAACCGACTCGTGGACGTGAAGGCCCGCGAACCGCGCGCGGTCCTTGCGGTACAGGCGGACGGGCCGGTCGCCCGACCACGTGCGGGGGAGGAAGCCGCCCGAGAACGCGGACACGCGCCGGAGCGCGTAGGCATCGTGAGCCGGCGCGCGCAGCGTCTGCGCGATCTCGCCCTCCGCGTCCTCGCCGAGCCATTCGTCCGCGTCCAGGCTGAGCACCCACGGATGACGCGCACCGTCCGCGGCGGCGTTCTTCTGATCGGTGTACCCGGTCCAGGGACGCCTCGACACGCGCGCCCCGTGCCGCGCCGCCACCGCCTCCGTGCGGTCGGTGGAGCCCGAGTCGACGACGAGGATGTCGTCCGCGAAGCGGACGCTGGCGAGGCACCTCCCGAGGTTGCGCTCCTCGTTGAAGGTGATCACGGTGACGGAGACCGGAAGCCCCGCCCCCATCCGGCCGTCAGTCCGGCCGGCGGACCGGGGGCATCGAGAGGACCGACGGCGCCGCACCGATCAGGCCGGCCTCCCGCAGGGCCTTGATCGCCGGCGCCAGCTCCCGCGCGACGGCCACGGCCGCTCTCGCCCAGGCCTCGTTCTCGCTGTTCTCCGGCCGCTTCCGCCCGAGCGCCTCGAGGAGCGTGCGCTTGCGCGGGTACACGACGATCTCGACGTCGTCCCCCGCGGGGATCTTCGCCGCTTCCTTCGCGAGGCGCAGCGCGACGTCGAGGCCGCCGAGCTCGTCGACGAGGCCGAGGCTCTTGCCGTCCTCGCCCGACCAGATCCGCCCCTTCGCGATCGCGAGGACCTTCTCCTTCGGCAGCTTGCGTCCGTCCGCGACCTTGGACGTGAAATCGACGTAGACGCGATCGAGCCACTGTTGGAACTTGTCCCACTGCTTCGGCGTGTAGTCCTCGGTCCCGGTGAACATCGTCGAGGGCTCGCTCGTGTGCACCTCGTCCCACGACAGGCCGATCTTCTTCCACATCTCGCTCGTGAGGAGCTTGCCCCCGAGGACACCGATCGAGGCCGTGATCGTCCCGGGCTGCGCGACGATCTTGTCGGCGGCCATCGCAACGAAGTAGCCGCCCGAGCCCGCCACGTTCCCCATGCTCACGATGACCGGCTTCCCGGCCTTCTTGGTGAGCACGGTCTCGCGCCAGATCGTGTCCGAGGCGACGTAGGACCCGCCGGGGCTGTCCACCCGGAAGATGACCGCCCGGACGTCGTCGTCCTCCCGGGCCGCCCGCAAGGCGGCGGAGACCGCGTCGGACCCCATCGCCGATCCGGAGATCGGGCTGAACCCGCCCGAGCCGCGCTGGACCGCGCCGACGCCGTAGACGAGCGCGATCTTCTCGCCGGAGACGTTGGGCCGACCGGCGCGATCGAGGTACGCGTCGAGGTAGAGGAGCTTCGCGCCCGCGCCCGCCTTGGCCTTCGCCTTCGCGTAGACCTCGTCCCGGTAGGCGAGCCCGTCCACGAGCCCCGCGTCCTGCGCCTGCCGGCCCAGGTACGGTCCGTCGTCGAACACCTTGCGCACGTCGCCTTCGGACAGCTTCCGCGACGCGGCGATGCCGCGCACGAGCTGCCCGAACTGCGACTGCATCAACGCCTCCATCGCCTCGCGATGGGGCGCGTTGTACTTCGTTTCCGTGTAGCTGTTCATCGCGTTCTTGTACTCGTAGCGATGGTCCATGCGCGGGACGACACCGATCTTGTCGAAAAGGCCCTTCAGGAACGGGGACTCGTAGATCATCCCGGTGAGGCCCACGTCCCCCGACGGCTGGAGATAGATGGTGTCGAAGGCGGAGGCGAGGTAGTACGCGCCGTTTCCGGGGCCGAACTCTCCGAACGTCTCCGACCACGCGATCGCGAACTTGCCGGACGCACGGAAGCGGCCGATCGCGTCGCGGATCTCCTGGAGCTGGGCGAGGCCGATCGGTGCCGCGCCCACCCGCGCGACGAGCCCCGCGACGCGGGAGTCCTTCGCCGCACGATCGAGGGCGTCGACGATGTCGCGCGTCGTGGGCATCTCGGCGCCGAACGCGCGGGACACCGGATCGTCGGGCATCCACTCCTCGACCGGCTGCTCGAAGTTCGCCTCGAGCAGCACCCGGGACGGCACGGTGCCCATCGTCCCGCCCGACATGAAGCCGATCGCGAAGGTGATGCCGAGCGCGACCAGCCCCAAGGCGGCGATGATCGCGAGGAACCCGATCAGCTTCCGGCTCATGGACAACCTCCCGTGGGCGGCGCGGCTTCTCCGGCCGGCGCCTACGTGTCCGGGATCAGACGGTGGTGGTGGAGCTGAGGGGGATCGAACCCCTGACCTCATGACTGCCAGTCATGCGCTCTCCCAGCTGAGCTACAGCCCCGGCGCGAGCGCGGCATTCTCGCATCGCGCCCGTGAGCGCGTCAACGACGGTGCTACGCTACGCCGCTTTATGCGAGGAAGCGAACGGGGCCCGGTGGCCCTCGCGGTCTTCAAAACCGTTGTCGGGCGGCTTTGCCGTCCGAGGTGGGTTCGACTCCCATCCGCTTCCGCCGCGGGCCCGCGATGACCGTCGCGCTCGCGGTCCACGGCGGCGCGTGGAACATCCCCGACGAGATGGTCGAGCCGTCGCGCGCCGGGCTCGACGGGCCGCTGCGCGAGGGATTTCGCGCGCTGGGCCGCGGGGCCTCGGCCCTCGACGTCGTGGAGCTCGTCGTGCGACGGCTCGAGGACGATCCGACCTTCAACGCCGGCACGGGCTCGCACCTCAATCGCGAAGGCCGCCTCGAGCTCGACGCCTCGATCATGGAGGGCACGCGGCTGCGCGCGGGGGCGGTCGCCGCCGTCTCCGGCCTCAAGCACCCGGTCTCGGTCGCGCGCCGCGTCCTCGAGGACTCGCCCCACGTCTTCCTCGTCGGCCTAGGCGCGAAACGGTTCGCGCGCGAGGCGGGTGCCGAGATCGTCCCCACCCCCACGCTCCTGGTGGGGCGCGAGCTCGAGCGGTTCCGGAGGATCCGCGCCGGGGCGCGCGATCTCGTGATGCGGGAGTTCTCGCCTCGCGGCCGGCCTCACGGCACGGTCGGTGCCGTGGCGCGGGACCGGCGCGGCCGCGTCGCCGCCGCGACGTCGACCGGCGGCACGCAGGACAAGGCGCCGGGGCGCGTCGGCGACACGCCCGTCGTCGGCGCGGGGACCTACGCGGACGACCGCCGCGGGGCCGCATCGTGCACGGGCTGGGGCGAATCGATCCTGCGCGTCGTGCTCGCGAAGAGCGCCGTCGACGCGCTCGCGGCCGGAACCCGCCCCGAGCGGGCCGGGCGCGTGGCGCTCGCGGCGCTCGCGCGCGTGGACGGCTTCGGCGGCGTCATCCTCGTGGACCCGAAGGGGCGGGTGGCGGCGTCGTTCAACACGCCGCGCATGGCGCGGGGATTCGCCGATGCGCGCGGCATCGACGTGCTCGTCTTGCGCCGCGAGCGCCGCCGTTGAGGATTCCCCTTGCGCTCGCGTGGCTCCTGCTCGCCATGGCCCTGTTCACGGCGGCGCTCCTGCGCCAGTTCCACGATCTCACCCCGACCTCGCCGTTTCTCAACCCGGCGATCGGAAGCCTCCTCTTCGCGTGCGTCGTGTTCCTCGTCCTGGTCGCGGTCCGCGAGCATCAGATCGGCGCCGCTCCCGGCCCCGGGGTGCGCCTGGGCAGCCTGACCCCCTTCCTGCTGATGCTGCTCGTGGAGAAATGGGTCTCGGCGACGTTCTACGGACCGCTGTTCGTCTGGACCTCTCCCGCGGGTTTAGGACCGGCGGAGGCCGACGCGCGATTCCGCGCGCTCTGCGGGATCGGCCTTCTCGCGATCGTCGTCGGCACCGCCCGGTTCTCGCGCCCGGCCCGGGCCTTCCTCGCTGCGCGGATCGCCCCCGCGAGGATCGTGCCCGGCGTGGGAACCGCGCTGTCGGCGGTCGTCGCGTCCGGTCTCGTCCTGGGAGGCCTGGCGCTGGCCTTCGGGTCGCGCCCCACGCTGATTCCGCCTCACACGGAAGCTTCGTGGCCGCTCGTCGTGCTCGGACAGTCCGTGCTGTCGCTCGGCGAGGAGGTGTGGTTTCGCGGATTGCTCTTGGGCGAGCTCCTGCGCCTGGCCCCGCGGCTGGGGATTCCGGGCCCACAGGCGCGCCGCTGGTTCGCGATCGCCACCACGGCCCTGCTGTTCGGATGCGAGCACTTCACGCTCGCGGCGGGTTGGGAGGAAGGCGTCCGCCAGCTCGTCTTCGCGCTCGCGCTGGGGACGCTGTTCGGCATGCTCGTTCTCCTGACGTCGAACCTGTGGTTCGTGGCGACCCTGCACGCCTGGATCAACCTGATGCTCTTGACCGCGCTGCCGCGGCTCGCGTACGGCGCGCCGGCCGCGGCGCTCCCTCCCGGCGTGACGATCAGCCTCGCGCTCATCGGCGCGTTCGTCGCCGCCTTCATCGCCGAAAGGCGCGGCTACGCGCGCACCGCGTCCTCCCAGTCCTCGTAGATCTCGAAAATCTGATCGAGGCGGATGATCTCGAGAACGGCGCGCACGCCGGCGGACACCCGGCAGAACCGCGCGCGGCCTCCGTTGCGCCGCGCCGTCTTGAACAGCGCCACGAGGACGCCGACGCCCGCCGAGTCGACGAACTCGACCCCCGAGAGGTCCACGACGAACTCCGCGGCGTCCCCCACGCGCGCGAGCGCCTCGTCCTTGAGCGCCTCGGCGTTGACGGCGTCCAGCGCTTCGATCCCGGAGAACCCGAGCCGCAAGACCCCCTCCATCCGCACCGTGGTGACGCTCATGACGCACGCTCCGCATCCGCCGGCGCCGCGTTCATGTCCAGCAGGTCGTCGAGCGCCCCGTGCCGCCCCTCCTTGACCACGCGCGCGAGCTCCCGGATCAGCTCGGCGATGCGAAGCGACGACTCCTCGATGACCGCCGCCGCCTTCGCGACGTTCGGGTCGGTCCCGCGCAGCCCCTGGAGGATCTGCGCGCGCCCGAGCAGCGCGGTCAAAGGGTTGTTGATCTTGTGGCTCAGCACCGAAAGCGTGCGCAGGACCTCGGCGAGCTTCTCCAAGCGCACGCGCTCCTCCAGGTCCCGCGCGCGCTGGGTGACGTCCGTGACGAGCGCGACCTCCCCGGCGAGCTCGGGGCCGAGGGGACGCCGGCTGACGACGAGGGTGCGGCGCGAGCCGTCCCGCGCGGGGAGGTCGATCTCGGCCTCCCCACCCGCGGGCACGCCGTCCGCGATGAGGCGCCCGAGGACCGCCTCGTCCTCACCGCCGATCAGCGCACGCGCGGCGGCGTTGGCCTTGAGCATCTCCCCGCCCCGCCCGAGGATCATCACGCCCGACCCGAGCGCGCCGAGCACGCCGTCGAGCCGCGCGCGGGCGCTCTCCGCTTCGCGCAGCGCCGACGCGAGGCGCGCGTTGGCGTCCTCGAGCATCGCGGCGCGGCGCTTGAGCTCCGAGGCGGCCTGGGCCTTCTCCTTGAGCGCGGCGGCCTGCGTCGCGAACATGACCAGCGCGCGGAGCTTGCGCACGCTCTCCGGGCTCGGCTTTCCGGCCCTCCCGTCGAGCGCGTCCCCCGGCAGCTCGCGCAGGCGCCGCTCGTACTCCTCGAGCACCCGCGTGAGCAGCTCGTCGACGTCGTGGCTGCGCTCGATGAGGTCGAGCCCTACCTCGTGGATCCGGCACAGCTCGGCGAGGTCGGGAATGACCTCCCGTCCGCCCCGCCACAACGCCGCTCTGCTCTCTCCTGTCGACATGGTGCCTCCTAAGCGGTTCTCAAGTGCGCGCGGCGCTTGACGAGCACGATCCGCGCGCCGCCCGGCTCGTGTTCGTAGCGCACCTCGTCCACGAAGCGCGACATCAAGTAGATTCCGTAGCCGCCCTCCGCGGGGCGGCTCAGATCCGGCGGCGTGTAGTCCCGTGTCGGGTCGAAGGATCGCCCGTCGTGCTCCAGTCGCAGCACGACCTGGTCGTCCTCGATCGTGAGCCCGAGATCGAGCCGGCCGTCGCGGCGGCCGCCGTAGGCGTGCCGGTGCACGTTGGCGCAGGCCTCTGCGAGCGCGACCGAAAGCTCGTGGGTCTCCCGCAGCGTCAGCCCCGCCGGGCGGGCCACGCCCACGAGCCAGCGCCGGGCGTCGCGGAAGCGCGTGGGGTCGCTCGCCAGCCTGAGCTCGTGGAGCGTCCGGGTCTCAGGCATGGCGCGCCTCGACGGCTCGGACCGCTGCCTCGCCTGCGGGAACCGAGATGCGGAACTCGCTGCCGCCCCCGGTCCGCGGCAGGTGGATGAGCGTGCCCCCGTGGCGCTTCGCGATCTCGCGCGCCTCGTAGAGGCCGAGCCCCATCCCGGAGGGCTTGCCGGTGAGACCGTGGCCCCCCTGCTCGAAGGGAGCGAAGGCGCGCCCGACCTCGTCCTCGGCGAGCCCCGGCCCGCGGTCGAGCACGGCGAGCGCAATCCCGCGAGCGCTCCCGCCTCCCCGGGCGAGCACGCAGGGCGTGAGGCGAACCTCGACCTCCTCGTCCGCGGGGCCGAATTTGAGCGCGTTGTCGACGAGGTTCGCGAGCGCGCGGGAGAGCCGCTCGAAATCCGCCGGGACCGACTCGATCCGCGGATCGATGAGGACGCTGACGGCTCCTGTGGCGCGGGAGAGCCGCAAGGCCTCGGCGACGAGGTCCTCGGGGGGCGTCTCGGCGATCGGCGCGTCCCCGCCCGCGTCGAGCGTCGCGACGCGGAGCAGGCCGTCGATCAACCGCGAGAGCGTCCCGGCGGACTCCCGGATCGTGCGCGCCATCTCCGCGCGCTGAGCGCGCTCCCCGTCGTAGTCCTCCAGGAAGCTCGCCGCGCCTATGATCGCGGTGAGCGGCGTGCGCATCTCGTGCGACACGTTGGCGAGGAGCCGGTCCTTCGCCGCGTCGAGCGCCCGCAGATCCTCGAAGGCTTGCTTGAGCGCCCGCGTTCTCTGCCGGACGGTCTCCTCGAGGCCGTCCCGCTCCGCCCGCATGCCGGCGTGCGCTCGCGCTTTCTCCAACCCGACTCCGAGATGCCCCGCGAGGGTCGCGAGAAAACGCACGTCGCCTTCGCGCAGGCCGCGATCGGGCGCGGGGAGCGCGACGACGAGCGCGCGCCGGGAATCCGGCTCGACCGGCACCGAGGCCATCGCGCACCAGAGGGAGGCCGGCGAGTCGATCCCAGGCGGCAGCTCGTCCGCGAGATCGTCGAGGACGCACGGGCCGTCGGACTCCAGCATCCGCGTGAGGAGCTCGGCACCCTCGGGCGCCGACCGGAGCGGCGCGAGCCGGCCTTCGAAGTCGCTCTCCAGGCGCGGCCTGCGCTCGCGATCGAGAGCGACGAGGGCGACGGCATCCGCCGCGAGGACCGTCATCGCGGAGCTCAGCGCCGCGTCGACGATGACGCCGCGGTCGAACGTCGCGCCGGTCGTGCGGAGGACGTCGGAGAGGCGGCGCAGCGCGTCCGCCTCCCGCTCGAGCCGCACGACGCGCGCGTGGGCGTCCGCCGTCTCGGCCCCCAGAGCGAGGCTCGTCGCGAGGGCGCTCTCCAAGAGGTTCTCTCCCCCGGCGACGATCGCGTCCGGCGCACCGGAGAGGCCCACGGGGGCGGACGACCGCTGGCGCGCGAGGTGCGGCGCGAACGCGCGCTCGAGCTGG
>Ga0137455_1000523_pt1 | contig 10532 bp, 9 predicted proteins | sample EasRivERMGT600_2_FD_102334 | JGI IMG/M metagenome (GOLD analysis project Ga0137455, IMG submission 102334) | Soil microbial communities from meander-bound floodplain in the East River, Colorado, USA - East River MetaG ERMGT600_2 | ecosystem: Environmental > Terrestrial > Soil > Floodplain ... | reverse complement strand
GCGCGTCGGCAACAACCTCTGGAACTACCTCCCGAAAATCGCGCGCACCATCCGTGTCCCGCCCGCGGCGATGCTCGGATCCTGGATGGGAACCGACTTCACGAATGACGATCTGGTTAAGGAGTCGTCCCTGCGCAAGGACTTCGCCGCGCGGATTGACCGGCGATCAGACGCGCCGCCGGGATGGTGGCTCACGCTCGACGTCAAGCCAGGCGTCGTCGGCCGGTGGGCCCGCATGGAACTCCTCGTCTCCGACGACCGCCTGCCCGTCGAAGAACGTCACTACGATCGCAAAGGCCGTCTCGCGCGCACCATGCACTTCGATGATGTGAAGGTGCTCGGCGGCCGAAGACTGCCGGCCCGCATCGCGCTGGTGCCCGTTGACTCGCCCGGTCAGCGCACCGAGATGCGCTATCTCGATGTCGCGTTCGATGTTCCACTCTCCGATGACACGTTCAGTCTCTCGAGACTCGAACGTACTCGCCAATGAGGCCGCGATGAACTGGACCGGCAGCACGATGCGCATGGCGTGGCGGAACCTCTGGCGCAATCCGCGTCGAACCGTATTGGCGCTGGCGGCGATCGGCTTGTCGGTAACGCTGGTCCTCGCCTACACCTCGATCCTGCGAGCTTACGGAGAGTGGATCGTCGAAACGATTACCGGCCCGATGCTCGGCCACGTCCAGGCGCACGCGCCGCTGTGGCGGAAGGACCGCCTCATGGAGCGGACGCTGCGAGGCGTCGACGCGACACTCGCCGAGCTCCGGCGCGATCCCGATGTCGCTTCAGCGACCGCTCGTATCTACGCTCCCGCGTTGGCGGCCCGGGAGGAAGAGGGTTTCGCTGTCGTCGTCATCGGCGTTGACAGCAGCGCAGAATCCGGCCCGGCGCGACTGCTCACAGAGGTTATCGAGCCACTCCGCGAGCGTGAGGCGTTGATCGGGCGTCAGCTCGCCGAGCTGATGAACGTTCGTGTCGGCGACGAAGTGGCGGTGGTGGGGCAAGGCGTCGATGGCTCGCTCGCGAACGATCTGTTCACGGTGAAAGCCGTTGTGACGACATCGGTCGATCTGGTCAATCGTCAAGGCATCCTCATCGAGCTGTCGGATGCCCAGACGCTCTTCGCGATGCCCGATGAGGCGCACGAGATCGTGATCCATGCGCGGCGTCCCGAGATGGCCTCAGCCTTGTCGCGGCGTCTGGCTGGCGCGAGCCGTTTTGGTGGCGCTGAAGTGCTCGACTGGAAAACGCTGGCGCCAGAAATGGTGACGCTCGTGCGCATTACCGACTTGGCCGGACTGCTCGTGCTTCTGCTGGTCTTCATCGCCGCTGCCGCAGGCGTTGCGAACACCATGGTGATGGCCACGTTCGAACGGACACGCGAGTTCGGGATGCTGCTCGCGCTGGGCACGCACCCGAGCCGGCTGGTGAGGCTTGTGATCGCCGAATCCATAGCGCTCGGGGTGGTCGGTGCGCTGACCGGGTCGTTGATTGGCATTGTGCTGGTCGCGATCACGCACCGGACGGGGATCGATTACAGCTGGCTGGCCGGTGGAGGGCCCAGCGAGCTGTCCTTCGCCGGGCTGCGGTTTTCGCTTCGCTTCTACCCGGCACTCAGCGTCGTGGATGTCGCCCGGGCGATTGGCGCTGTCTGCCTCACCTCGCTGCTAGCCGCGACATGGCCGGCGCTCCGCGCGAGCCGGCTGCAGCCAGTCCAGGCGTTGAGGGGCACGTGATGGGCACCGCGTGGACGTATGCACTTCGGAGTCTTCGGCGCAATGCCCGTCGAACCGCGCTGTCGATCGTCGGCATCGGCATCGGCTGCGCGCTGGCGCTCTTTATGGAGAGCCTCAACAGAGGGCGCGACGAGCTGTTCGCGCGCATGGGCGCGTACGGCGGCGCCGGGCACGTCCGCATCGTGCCCAACGGATGGCGCGAGCGTCGCGACCCGCGGTTGCGTCTGGCCAATCTGGCGGCTGACGTGGAGGCGGTTCGACAGCTCCCGGGCGTCGCGGCGGTCACCATACGAGCACGCGCGCAGTCTTTGGTCGCCATGGGAACCCACGTCGTCCCCGTCGAGATCGTGGGCGTCGATCCACAGACTGAGCCGAGTACAAACCGATTCGCGCGCAACGTAAGCCAGGGCCGTTATTTGCAGTCGTCCGACACCGGCACGGTCGTCATCGGGCAGGCCATCGCCGATCGCCTGGTGGCTGGACTCGACGATGAGATCCTCGCAACCGCCGTCGGCAGGAGCGGAGATATCGAGAGCACCCTGCTCAGGATCGTGGGCATCGTGCGCACGGGCAGCGATGAAATCGACGCGACGATCTGCCATGTCGTGCTCGCTGACGTGGAACGACTCACCGGGCTGGGCGGTGCCGGTGAGGTCACCCTGATTCTGGAGGATTGGGAACGCGCGGACCTGGCCAAGGCGAGCCTGAGTCAGGCAGTGCGCGCTGGCGACGAAGTCTTGACGTGGGGCGAGATCAGCCCGGAGTTCAAGGGACACCTCGAGCAGGACAACGCCGTCTCACGACTTGTGAGCGGCATCATCTTGCTCATCGTCGTGCTCGGGGTCGCGAGCGCGCAGCTCGCCGCCGTGCTCGAACGTCGACGGGAGTTCGCCGTGCTCTCCGCGTTGGGCATGCGCAGCCGCACGATCGTCGCGGTGCTTTTGCAGGAGGCGCTGGCGATCGGGGTCGCGAGCGCCGCTCTCGGCCTGACAATCGGCCTGCCGTTCGTCTGGTGGCTGACGACGAGAGGGATCGACTTGAGTCGGTACATGGGCGCGAGCTACAGCTTCCAGGGCGTCCTGATCGAACCGATCATCTACGGCGACGCTGGTGCGTGGACGGCTTGGTACGTCCTCACGGTGGCAATTCTCGTGACCGTCGCCGCCTCACTGTATCCGGCATGGTTTGCGTCGAGGACCAATCCCGCCGACGCGTTACGGGTGGCATGATGAGCGAACCGATTCTAGTTGCACGCGGTGTGACCAAGGTCTTTGAACTCGGCCGACAGCAGGTGCGAGCGCTGAGAGGAGTCGACCTCGAAGTGCGCGAGGGCGAATTCCTCGCGCTCGTCGGTCCGTCTGGGAGCGGGAAGACCACGCTCTTGAACCTCGTGGGCGCACTGGACTTGCCCACATCCGGCGAGTTGCGAGTACTCGGTCAGTCGATCGCGGTACTCTCTCGACGCCAGCGCGCCGACCTGCGCCTGCGGTCGATCGGCTTCGTGTTCCAGGCGTTCAATCTCGTGCCGGTGCTGACCGCACTCGAAAACGTCGAATTCGTACTGGAACTTCAAGGCTTGGAGCATCGCCGCGAGCGCGCTCGGGCTGTGCTGCAGGAACTCGGACTCGCGGAGCTGGCCGACCGACGGCCCAGTGAGCTGTCGGGCGGTCAACAGCAGCGCGTCGCGGTGGCGCGGGCGGTCGCCGCACGCCCGGCGTTGGTGCTGGCCGACGAACCGACTGCGAATCTCGACGGCGAGAACGCCGAGATCCTGATGCACATGATGCGCGACCTCAGGGAGCGGCACGGCATGACCTTCATCTTCTCGACGCACGATCCTCGCGTGATCGCGCATGCCGTTCGCGTCGTCACGCTCGTTGACGGCCGCGTCGCTCGCGACGAAGTCACGCCGGGAGAGGCGCCGCACGAGATCATCCCCGGAATCGGCAAAGCACCGGTAAGTGCAATTGCGTGAGCCATGCCTACGCGCCCACTTCTCGTCGTGACCGGGTTCGCCCTTGTGGCGATGATGGCAGCTCCAGCCGCAGCGCAGGAGCCAACGACAGAATCACCGTCGCTGACGATTCGCACGTCCATCAAGGCGACCGGTCTCGTCTCGCGATCGCCGGACGCGCCGGATCTCCTTCCTGAACGGGCGGCCGGCCAATCCATGCTGCGACTGCGGGTCGAACCGGAGATCCGCGCCGGCGGCAATACGACGTTCAACGTCGCGTACGAGCAACGCCTGCACTACGCTTCGGCGCCGGCTGTGGGAATCGGCGTGATCGGCATACTGCCGTCAGAACTGGCGACGCCGTTTCGGATTGAGCCGCTCGTCTGGCGTGTGAACCAATCCGCCAAGGGGACATGGCGCCACGAGATCGATCGTGCGAATGCACAGGTGCATCTACGACGCGCCGAGCTGACCCTTGGTCGACAGGCGATCGGCTGGGGTCGGAGCGTGATGTTTACATCGGTCGACCTGTTCGCGCCGTTCTCGCCGCTGGAAGTCGACCGTGAATGGCGCTCAGGAGTGGATGCGGCCCGGGCCGATATCAAGCTCACTGACCGCTCCTCAATAGATCTCGTCGCGGCGTTCGGCGACACGTTGGATCGATCGGCATTTGCGGCCCGCGGTCGAGGATATGCCGGCAATGTAGACCTGGAAGTCGCAGGCGGTCGCCGCGGGCAGGATGTCTTCGGCGGTGTGACCTCGTCCGCGGCCATCGGCGACGCCGAAGTGCACGGCGAGGCGGCGGCATTTCGCGTCCCCTCGGGTCTCGACCACGATGTCGTGTGGAAAGTCGTGGTCGGCGGATCCTATCGCTTTCCGATTGGCGCGGGCATCCTCGCGTACGCGGAATACCACTATTCCGGCTTCGGTGCGGAACAGCCCGAGGAGATTCTGGCACTGCTCACGACGCCGTCGTTCGTCGGACGCTTCGTTCGCGGCGACATGCAGATTCTGTCGAGACACGCCGTCGGAGTGACCGGCTCGTACGAAGCATCGCCGGAGATCGCATATTCAGGGCAATGGCTGCACAACCCAGGAGATCAATCCGGCATCGTCGCGCCGGCGATGACCTACACGTTCAACGACGCCGTGTCGTTGCTCGGCGCCGTATACCTTCCGTATGGCCGGCCGCCAGAGGGCGGCGTGCTGCGCAGCGAATACGGTGCCGCGCCCCTTTCCGGATTGCTCCAACTGCGTTGGTACTTTTAAGGAAGGTTGGGAGTCCGGCACGATCGTTGCGAAGGCATCGTCTGAGCGAGTATCTCGCTCAACTTGAGGTGAGAACCATGGCCCGTGTCAAAGAGTTTCGGATTCTGGTCGCGTCAGATGGATCGTTGGCGGCGACGGCCGCGACGGTCACGGCAGCGCATTTCCCGTGGCCGGCTGGCACACGCGCGTATGGCGTGGTTTCACGCGAACCGGGGACCAACAAGGAATGGAACTCCCTCAAGAGTGCGCTGGAGCAGGCGGCCAGATCGACCGCCGAGACCACCACTAAGGCTCTCGTCCGTCGCTGGTCCGGCGTGCGAGTCCGCGTCGTCGATGGCCCTCCAACCGCTGCGATCATTCGCGCGGCCAAGCGCGCTCGCGCGGACGTGATCGTAGTTGGTTGGCGCGGGCATGGCGTAATTCGTCGCCTGCTCGCTGGCAGCGTGTCTCGAAACGTCGTGCGCGCTGCGCCGTGCTCAGTGCTCGTCGTGAGGCGAGCGGTCCGAAACGTCCGCACTCTTGTTATCGGAGTCGATGGGTCTGAGCAGTCCGCCCGCGCCGTCGAATTCGCGACGCGTCTACAACCACCGGAAGATGGGCGGATCCTGCTCCTGACGGCGGCGCCACTGATGTCTGACCCGTCAAATCCACTGCTGCCTTCTGACATCCGAAAGACCGCAGCATCAGGAGTGGCCAGCATCAACCGAAAACGGATAGCCGAGGCTCGTGACAACCTGCAGCGCCTGGCTAAAGGACCTCGAGCGGCAGGGTGGCGCGTGGACGTCGCGATCACGAACGCCGCTCCATTGGAATCCCTGTTGTCGGCGATGACTAAAGCCCGCGCGGACCTGCTGATTGTGGGCGCGACCGGCACGACCCAGCTCCAACGGCTACTTCTTGGCAGCGTCGCGCAGGGCGCCTTGGACCGCAGCCCTGTGCCTGTAATGGTCGTTCGATAATCGGCGTCATTGGATGGCAATGCTGAACGTCACCTGGCACAAGAAGCACCCGATGCCGGCGGAATTCCCTCGTTCGGGTCCGGTCTACGGGGTAGCAGCGCGGTGAGTTCCCACGCTTCTTGATCGAATTGGGCGCCAGTGCGGTCTGAGTCCGCGCGGGTGGCGCCTCAGGCCAACGACCCATCGCTGCCCAGCGAGCGTCCATACCGCCCACGCGGCCGCTCTCTCCCAGACAGAGCGATGCCAGGACGGTTGCACTTCAACGCTGTGTGTCAGATCGGCGTCATGCTGAAGCTGCGCGTCTTGCGCGAACGCCTCATCCCTCACCGCGAGGTTAATCTCATCCAGATACTCGAAGGACAGCATGTCGAGGTTGGTCGTGCCCACGACCGTCCACTGGCGATCGACGATCATCAGCTTCTGGTGAATCATCGACGGCTGATACTCGAAGAGCCTGATCCCGGCATCGAGTAGCGGCCGAAACAGGCGGCGGCTGCTCAACCGCACCCACGGATGATCCATGTGTTTGCCGGGAAGCAAAATGGTGATCGATACGCCCTGGCGCGCGCGTTCAACGAGGGCGGCGATAAACGACGGGTCGGGCACGAAGTACGGCGTGGTCAGCCGAATCTCGTGTTTCGCGCATTCGATGAGAGCCTGGAACAATGCGCGCGACCCAGCGAAGGACAAGGAATTCCTCACGACGGCTGCACCGGTCGTGCCGCGCGGCTCAATCGCGGGAAACCATCTGTCGCCGGCGATGATGTCGCCGCGGCACTCGAGCCAGTTTTCGGCGAAGACCGCCTGACACGATTTCACCACCGGACCTTCGACTCGAACCATGGTGTCGCGCCACGGTGGCCGTCCACGGTAGTTGGTGACCCACCAGTCTGAAATGCCGGCACCGCCGGTAAACGCCACCTGGCCATCGACCACGAGGAGTTCACGGTGCGTGCTGTTGGTCAATCGATGGGCGCGTCGCCAGCGCGCGCGAGGATGCCACACGACTTCGCATCCCGCTCGAACGAGGCGCCCCGCGTCACGGCGTAGCAGCAGTCGGCTTCCAAACGCGTCGAGGATGATTCGCACGTGCACGCCCGCCATGGCGCGCTCGACGAGCGCCGCGGTAAAGCCGTCCCCGATTTGCCCGGGATGGAAGATGTAGCACTCCAGTGCGATCGACTGCTGGGCGCCGGCAATCGCCGCCAGCATCTCCGGATAGAACCGCGCGCCGTTGTCGAGTCGCGTGATGCGGTTGCCTCCGACGATGTTGGTGGCAAGCGCGGACGCGATCGCGTCCTCAAACTCGTGTGAGCCAAGGTCAAAACGACGGTCAAGTCGGTAGGCAACGGTCGGTGTAGCCAGTGCCACGATTCCTGACCAGACGATCACGACGACCGCCAGCGCGACTAACGCAGCAAGGGCCAGCGCCACGAGTCTCCCTTCGTCACGGCGTCGCTCTGGGTACCGATCCTCGTAAGAACCAACGATCGAGGACGACCCGTCGGGAAAATGCCGGTGACTGGAGCAAGAATCGACCGGCCATCGCGGCCACGGCGCGAATGGGGGCCGGCGTTCTCGACGCGGCCGGATGCGCAGCGCGAATCGCCTCGGCATATGGCTGCAGATCATCGATGTCGTGGCGGCCCCGCGCCGCGATCAGCGTCGCCGCCGCGAGCTTTCCCGATTGAATCGACGGACGGATGCCTTCGCCGCTTTCCGGGTACGCGAGCCCCGCGGCGTCTCCGATCATCACCACGCCCTGATCCACCAGAGGGCGCGGCCCGATACCGGATGCGAAGTAGGCGTGTCCGTGCCACCGCACGTCCGCACTGCCGGCATGAATGCCGCTCGCTTCAAGAAACGCGACAAAGTCCGTGACATGCGTCGAGAATTCGTGACGGTGACGCCGGCCAATACCGACGTTGAGGTAATCGCCCTTCGGGACGCACCACCCATAGCCTTCGAGGTCGCGGCAGAAGTACAACGATGGCGTGCGTGCGGCCGGTCCGGACGCATGGTCGCGGCGCGGAAACTCCGCTTCCTTGGCGACGATGGGCTGGGCGCTGTCGGCACCGCCACGCAGTTGGCGTGCGACCGGGCAGAAATGCCCGCCGGCGCCGATAACGATTGGTGTCTCGATGTTCTCGTTAATGACCCACGTGGACGGTGTGCGACGCAGTGTTTCCACCGGTGTGCCTTGGCTGACGCGCGCGCCGGAGCGCTGCAACAGGAAATGATCGAATTCGCGCCGGAGAATGCCGTAGCTGACGATTCGCGGATATGTGGTCTCGATCATCGTGCGGCCAATCACGCCGGTCCGGAACCCGGAGATGCGCTGGAGTGTCAATCCATTACTGGCGTAATCCTCGGGAAGCAGATCGAGCTCGGTGAAGACGTCAGGCGTCAGCCATCCGGCGCACACCTTGTCACGAGGGAAGAGCGCGCGATCCACCACTAGGACGTCCCAGCCCGCGCGCCGCAACGCCCCTGCACACGTGGACCCCGCTGGCCCCCCACCGACGATCACGGCGTCGGCGCGGATCATGGGCCCCCCGGCGGAGCTGGGCGCGTCCACGATGGCGGCGCGGATTCGCGAGGCGCAAACACGACTTGGAACAACTGCATCCATCCGGACGCAAACGCCGCCTGCGAGCCGGCGAGATACAGCTCCCACGCGCGCGCAAAGTCATCACCGTACTGCGAGCGCACATCGTTTCTGACGGAAGCGAACCGCTCGCTCCAGCACGACAGGGTTCGCGCGTAGTGCAGGCGGAGGTTCTCGACATCGACGACCGACATGTCGGCGGGCGCCAGCACCCGGGTGGTGACTTCCGCAAGAGTGGGCGGGTACGCACCGGGGAAAATGCGCCGGCGAATCCAGGGATTCAGCGGGCGTGGGGCATCGCGACCGATGAAATGGAGCAACCCGCGGCCGCCACCACGGCGGAGGACACGCCGCAGGACGTCGGCCAGCGACTGAAAATGCCGGAGGCCGACGTGCTCGAGCATGCCAACCGACACAAACCCATCGAAGGTGCCGGTCACGTTGCGATAGTCGTCCTCGATGAAGTCGATGCGCCCGCCCAGGCCTTCTCGATCGGCGCGGGCCCGCGCATACACGATCTGCTCGTGCGAGATATTGAAGGCTTTGACGTCGACGCCGTAATGGCGCGCCATGTGCACAGCGAGCGCGCCCCACCCGCAGCCTGCTTCAACCACGACGTCACCCGGTCGCAACTGGAGCTTTCGGCAGATCAGATCGAGCTTGGCGGACTGAGCCTGCTCGAGCGTCATGGCGGGAGACGCGAAATACGCACAGGTGTAGACCATTTCCGGATCGAGCCACCGCGCGTAGAAGTCGTTGCCCAGGTCGTAATGCAGGTGCACGTTACGGCGCGCGCTGGTCAACGAGTTCGGCCACGCCAGGCGCGACGAGAGGCGATGATGCCAGGTGGTCGTCGGTGCCGGCAGCCGGGACAGCGCTTCGACGACGAGCTCGAGCGAACCGCGCACGTCAAGGCGCTTCGCCGTATATGCTTCGCCGAAGTAGAGCTCCGGGTTGACGATTAAGCCAAAGAGCGTACGACGGTCTCGGATCACGAGGTCCCCGATCGCAGGACCATGACCGAACGCCGAAGTGCCGTCCCATAACTCGACTCGCACATCCGCCGAGCGGATCGCGCGCTGCAAACTGGCCGCGGCCCAGCGATCCAATCTGCCGGCGCGGCCAACGCCGGGTCCCGGCACTGCCTGTGCGCGTGACTGATCGATCAACGTGGTGCGCATAACTGTCCCGTCAGCGACAAGGGCAAGTGCACCGCGAATCGGCTGCCGCGACCCTGTCCGCTACTGGTCACGTCGACCGTGCCTCCATGGAGTTCTGTCAAGCGGCGAACGAGTGACAACCCCAGACCCATGCCGCCGCGTGCGCCGTTGCGCGATTCCGACAACTGAACGAACGGCTCGAAGATGCGGTCCACGCGCTCGGACGGAATCCCGGCGCCGTCGTCCTGAACGACAATGACGGCCTCACGCTCGTTCGCGGTCAAGGTCACCTTAATGTGCCCCCCGATGGGCGTGTACTTGACCGCGTTGTCAACCAGATTGGACACCACTTGAACGAGACGGACAGCGTCCGCTTCGACGAAGACTGGATCCGGCGTCAACTGACTCGTCAGTGACTGCTTTCGTACTTCCGCATCGGCGCGACGTGACTCCAGCGTGTTAATCAGGACATCACGAAGATCAACGGTGCGCAGGTCGAGTTGCAGCTTGCCGCTGTCGATGCGTGAAATGTCCAGCAGATCGTTGATGAGACGGGTGACGTGTTGCACCTGGCGGCCGATGATTTCCGCGGCGCCTTTCATGTCGGCTGCGGTCGCGCCGTCCATTTTGAAGATCTGCGACGCCGTAGTCAGGACCGACAACGGGTTGCGGAGCTCATGTCCCAACGTCGCGATGAATTCGTCCTTTCGTCGCAGTTCACGTCTGAGGGCGATCATTTCCGACTGCATCGTGAGCTCCAGCCAATGGCTTCCACGTAAGGATGTGCGGCGTCCGTCGAGGCGATTCGACTGCGTCAGACGCGGGAACACCGACGATGATCGGTGC
>Ga0137455_1000522_pt1 | contig 10534 bp, 7 predicted proteins | sample EasRivERMGT600_2_FD_102334 | JGI IMG/M metagenome (GOLD analysis project Ga0137455, IMG submission 102334) | Soil microbial communities from meander-bound floodplain in the East River, Colorado, USA - East River MetaG ERMGT600_2 | ecosystem: Environmental > Terrestrial > Soil > Floodplain ... | reverse complement strand
GCCACCGCCGCGCCGCCGACGCCGGGCGTCGTTGCGCCAATTCCGCCACCCGCGCCCGCCGCTCCGCCCGCCGCGCCTCCGCTGGAGGTACCACCACCGCCGCCGGCCGCGCTTCCGCCTGTGGCACCGCCGGTGCTGCCGGCCGCCGCTGCCGCTTGTGCCGCGGTCGCGAAGTTCGTCTGTGTGATCGCGGCTGTCGCCATCTGTCCCTGAAACGCCGCGCTGACGTTGACCTGCACCACGCCTGCCGCGGTCGGCGTCAGTCCCGCGGCCGTCGCCTGTCCGGCCGCATTCGTGATCGCTGTCAACGTCGATCCGCTTCCGAAGGTGGCGCCCGATCCGCTCACGGAGAACGTTACGCTCACACCGGAGACGGGCAGGTTATTGCGATCGCGCACTTCGATGATCGGCGCGACCGCCGTCTTCTGCTGGATGATGTTCACCGCGCCTTCGCCGGCGATCACGACGATCTTCAGATCGCCCGGCGCGCGTTGTTGCCCGTGCGCGATGGCCGACGCGAGGGACGCAATGAACGCCGCGGTCAGGACTCGCTTGAGCATGCCGAATCCTAACCTAGCGTTTGAGGCGCGGCACAAACTTCGTTAGCCCCTGAACCGGTCCGACCTCGCCGCCATAGACATTGCCCGCCGCGTCGACGGCGACGCCTTCGCCCATCGATCCGTATCCGCCCATGCCCGATGGATTTCGCGACACGTGCTCGGGCACGAAGTACCACACCTCGCCGGTGCGCGCGCTGCCGACGCGCAGGCCCTTGCGCCAACCCGGGTTGTAGTTGTCGTCGCTCTCGGAGTCGATCGCGTAGAGCGTGTCGTTGCGATCGATGTAGAGTCCGCTGATGCGGCTGAACTGGTACCACGTGTCGAGATGCTTGCCCTCCTGATCGAAGATCTGGATGCGGCGATTGCCGCGATCGGCGACGAACAGACGGCCGCGTGAATCCATTGCGAGCGAATGCGGACCGCGGAACTGCGACGGGCCATATCCGTACGACCCGAACGTCTTGATGAATTTGCCGTCGGGCGAGAACTTCGAGATGCGGCCGATGCCGTTCGGCGGATTCTGATCGAGGAATTGCGCGTTGTGCGATTCGCCGACGAAGATGCTGCCGTCTGGCGCGACGAGCACGTCATTCGGCTCGGTGAATTTCGACGGCGGATCCCCGGCTTCACCAGGCGTGCCGAGCGTCATCAGCAATTTGCCTTGCGGGGAAAACTTCAGGACCGTGTGGCCCTTGGCCTTCCACTCGGGAAACTTCGCGAGCTCCTGCGGCGTCGCCGATCGCGCGTCGGCGACCCAGATGTTGCCTTGCTTGTCGACGTCCATGCCGTGCGGCCAGAGGATCTGTCCCGCGCCGAAGCTCGCCACGACCTTGCCGTTCGGATCGAGCTTCACCATCGGATCGACATTCGATCCGACGCAGGCGTTGGCGCCGCAGCGATCGCCGGCCCAGATGTGCTTGCCGTCGGCGTCGACGTGTACGGCGCTTACCGATCCCCACTTGCGGTTGTCGGGTAAGGTGCCAAAGTTGCGAATCGTCTCGTAGGGATTCGGCAGGTTGTTGATCGGCGTCACCTTGGCGTGCTCGGGCGGGCCCGACGATCCGCGGGGCGGCCCCGCAGGTGCTTGCGGCGGAGCAGGCGCCTGGGCATGCAACAGGGCGCTCAGTGCGAGCGCGGTGAGGGCAACAAGGGTAGTGCGCGATGTCATGAACGGCCTCCGGTCGGGTAGCTTACCCCGCCAGCCGATCCTCCGGCATCCAGTAGTAGAATCCAGCCAACCCGTGCAGCCACCACCTTTCGACTCGACAACGCTCCTGGTTGCGCCAACTGAGTTCGACATGCTGTTCGTGCGGCTTCCCCTCGCGGCGGTGCTGGGGACGGCGCTCGCCCTGCGGCCGCGGCGCCGCAGTCAGGGTGCCCGAAAAGTCGTCGTCATTCAGACGCAGATCATGCTCGCCGTCGTCGGCGCGGTGATCATGCTGGTGGTCGGCAACAGCGTCGCACGCGCCTTTGGCATCGTCGGCGCGGCCGGCCTGATCCGCTACCGATCGAACATTGCCGACCCGAAGGATGCGGTCGTCATGCTGTCGGCGCTGGCCGCCGGTCTCGCGGCCGGCGTCGGCCTGTATCGGTTCGCCGGCGGGGCCACCCTGTTCATGATGATCGTGCTGTGGGTGGTTGAATACTTCGAGCCCCCGGCGCGAAAGCTTTTTGAACTGAAGATCAAGATTAACGCCGCCGCCGACTTCCGGTCCCAAGCCGAAGACGTCATGAAGGGGTTGGGCCTCGAGCACGAACTGCTGGTCGAAGACGAGGATGAAATCCGCTACAGCGTTTCTGCGCCGGTCCCCGTCAGGACGAAAGATGTCTCGGACACGCTGCGCCTGATCGCCGGCAGTAGCCAGGTCGTCGTCAGGTGGGAAGAGAAGAAATCCCGGTAGGCCTACTCCTTCAGTTCCACGATCGTCGCGCCACCGCCGCCCTGGTTATCGGGGGCGGCGTAATATTTTTCAACCTGCGGATGCGTTTTCAGGAACGCGTGAAGGCCTTTGCGTAACTGGCCCGTGCCGTGGCCGTGCACGATGCGCACTTCCTGAAGATCGGTGACCATCGTGTCGTCGAGAAACCGCGACACCCGATCGATCGCCTGGTCGACGGTCATGCCGATCACGTTCAACTCGCTGAGCATGCCCTCGCGCGGCTTGAGATCGACGTTGACGCGTACTTTCGAGGGCGCCTGTTGTGAAGAGCCGCTGATGACGCGCAATTCCTTCAACTTTGCCTGGATCCGCTTGCCGCGCACGTCAATTTCTGCGCGGTTCCCATCGATCGAGATCACAATTCCTTCCAGCCCCAGCCCTCCGACCGTCACCTTCGAGCCAATTTCGGGGTCTGACCCCTTTCCGGTTTCTCCGCTCTTCGAAAAGGGGTCAGACCCCTCTGAGCGCGGCTGGCGCAGATCTCCGACGATGCGATCGATCTCGGCGCGCGCTTCGGCACGCGCGGATCCGGTTTCGCCGGTGTTGATCGCGCGGAGCGAGACCTTCTCGGCGATCGCTTCGGATTTTTCCTTCAGCTGATCGATCACCGCATCGACATCGCGCTTCGCCTGCCGCAAACGTTCGTCGAGACGTTCGTTGAGCCGCTTCTTGAACACCTCTTCGCGCTCGGCGAGCGACTTCTCGCGCTTCGACAGCTCCGCATTGGTCTCGTTGAAGGCGCGGCGCTCCCGCTCGAGCTTCGTCCGATCGCTCTCCAGGGCGCGCGCCTGCGCGTCGAGGCGCGACAGATGCGCCTGCAGGCGCTTCTGATCGTCGCTGAGATACCCGCGCGCGGCGGTGATCACCGACTGGGGCATGCCGAGGCGCTGCGCCATTTCGATCGCGAGGCTGCGTCCGGGCGCGCCGTAGAGCAGGCGATACGTCGGTGCGAAGTTCTGCGGATCGAACGCAAACGCCGCCACAGCCACGCCCTCGGTACCGATGCCCCACGTCTTCACCGCATCGAAGTGCGTCGTCGCGATGATCAGCGCGCCGCGCTGCCGGAAATGCTGGACGATCGCGGTCGCGAGCGCGCCGCCCTCGTTGGGATCGGTGCCGGTGCCGACCTCGTCGAGCAGGACGAGCGCCGGCAGCTGCAGATCGCGATCCATCGAGACCAGGTTGGTGATGTGCGACGAGAACGTGCTGAGGCTCGCTTCGATCGACTGTTCGTCGCCGATGTCGGCGAATACCGAGCGGAACACCGGCAGCTTCGCCACGGTCGCGGGTACATGCAGACCGGCTTGCGCCATCATCGCGAACAAGCCCGCCGTTTTCAGCGCGACCGTCTTGCCGCCCGTGTTCGGGCCGGTGATCAACAGGACGCGGTTCGGAGGATCGAGCAGCACGTCGACCGGCACGGCGCGCTCGAGCATCGGGTGACGCGCCGCCTTCAGCTGCAGGCTGGTGTCGATGGTGAATTCCGGCTCGATGCCGTTGACCTTCGCGCTGTAGCGCGCTTTCGCCTGGAGCACGTCGAGCGCGCGCGCGACTTCGCGGCTGACGATCATGTCCGCCGGGCGGGCGCGGAAGCGATCCGTCAGCTCGAGCAGGATGCGAAAGATTTCCTCGCGCTCGCGATCCTCGAGCTCGACGATGTCGTTGTTGATCTCGACGGTGACGGCCGGCTCCATGAACAACGTCGCGCCCGTCGTCGACGAGCCGTGGACGATGCCCGGCACGTTGCCGCGATGCTCGGCGCGCACCATCAGCACGAAGCGCCCGTTGCGTTCGGTGATGACCTCGTCTTGCAGGTATTTCGACGAAGAGCCGCGCGTGTACTGCTCGAGCGTGCCGCGAAGCTTCTGGCGCTTCTGGCGCAGCTCGTTGCGGATGCGTTTCAACTCCGGGCTGGCGCCGTCGAGCACTTCGCCGCCCGGATCGATCGCGTCGCGCACCGCGGCGACTTCGCTCTTGAACGCGGTGACCTTCGACACCAGCTCGCGCAGGATGGGGAAGTCGTCGCCGGCGCGGCCGATGCCGGCGCGCGTCTGATCGACCGAATCCACGAAGTCGGCAAGCATCCGCAGCTGCAACGGCTCGAGCGGCCGCCCGGTGATGTCGAGCGCATCGAGCGCCTGCGGTAGCGCCTCGCCGGCGCGCAATGGAAAAAGGGGATGACGCTCGAGGAACGTGACCGTCTCGGTCGTCGCCGTCTGAGCGGCCACGACGACCTTCGGATCGGCCGACGGCTCGAGCTCCGACAGCGATGCCGACCCGAGCGGCGTCAGCGCCAGCGCGGTGACGGCGTCAACGATGCGATCGAATTCGAGCGTGCGGGTGGATTGCATCAGTGGCTTCAGACCGGCGTCGACACCTCCATTCTAAGCGCCCGCCTTTGATCAAGGTTGAAATCTCCCTAACGAAAACGTCGCTGAAGCAGCGGGAAAGGACGATTGCGCTCAGAAATCAAAGCCAATTCCGGCAGACCCATCGGCATCTCGATTGCTGGTTCGGTGGCGGGTGAGTTATGGATCAACTCAAGTTTTTGCTAGCTGCCCTCATGCTGATCGGGGCGGCGTTCGTCGGGCGTCAAGCTTTCGAGGATGCGATCGCCCGTAATCCCCTGCCGACGAACGTGCCGACAACTTCGGCGAGCGCACCTCCGGCGGCTCCGACAGACAAGAAGCAGGACGCGACGGTTGCACTACCTCCGAACAAGACCGCGCGCGCAAAGAACGCCGGGAACGCGGTGCGCATCAAGACGGCGTCGCGCGAGGTGCGCCGTGCGGAAGAGCCACGCCGCGTGGCTTTGGCGGAGTCGCCGGCGACGCTCACGCCGCCACGCGTCAAGGCGGTTGTCACGGCGAGCGCGCCTCCCCGCCGCCCTACGTCGTCAGTTGCGACGCCGGACTACGCGCGTCGTGTGGCCGATGCGGCGTCGATCGGTGCCGATGAGCCCAATCGCGCAATCTTCAGACTCGAGCACATCGCCGCAGCCGAGCCCGGTCGTCCAGAGGCGTACGAGACGCTGGCGGCAATCTATCTTCGACAGGGCGACTTCTACCAGGCGTACGAGATGTTTGACTCGGCGATTCGAAACGGCGGCAAGGCGACGTTTTCCATGATGCACGATCACACCAGGGGCAATTTCGACGCAGGCGCCGGAGCCACGTGCGTGGGCGAGTTGACCATGCAGCCTGGGGAACTGACGTTCGAGAGTGCGGACGGCCACCGTTTCGCGACGAGCTGGGCGGAGTTGCGAGAGGCGGGCTCCAACCGATTCTTCGGATCGAGCATCGGCGGCTTTCACGTGAAAGTCACGGCCGATGGGAAGTCACGGAACTTCAATCTTGCACCGCGTTCGAGAGACAAGAGGGAAGCCAACATCATTCTCGATCTCCTGATCGAAAACGCTCAGCGACAAGACTCCGGCAAGTAACGCCACCATCCTAGGGCACGCGAGCCACCTTGACGATCTTGATGGGTGGCGTCAGCCGTTGCGCCTCGGTGTTGGTCGCGCGAGTCGTCGAAGACGGCGCGGCCTGGATCTTCCGCACCACGTCCATCCCGGCCACGACGCGTCCAAAGGCGCCGAAGGCCTGCCCGTCCGGATTGCGGTTGCCGGCGAAATCGAGCGACGGCTGGTCGCTGATGCATATGAACCAGCCCGACGTGGCGCTGTCGGGCGCGCCGCGCGCCATCGACACCACCCCGTCCTTGTGCAGGATGCCGGTGACGCTCGTGCGCTCGAGCGCGATCGCCGGGAATCCCGACTTCGCGCGATCCGGATTCACTCCTGCCTGAATCACCTCGATCTTCACGGTGCTCTCGGGCTGGTTATCCATCTTGACCGTGCGATGGAACACGCCGCCGTCGTAGTGGCCGCCGTCTACGTACTTCAGGAAGTTGGCGGTGGTGATCGGCGCCTTGATCGGATCGACTTCGAGCACGATGTCGCCGAGCTCCGTCTGTACACGCACGCGGACGGTCTTCGACTGCGTCGAGACGAGCGCGGTGGCCGAGACCACCGCGCTCAGAACTAGAGCAAGACAGGTTCTCATTGCAGCCTCTAGAGGTGGTTGATCATCGAAGCTATGCAACCGGCCCCGTACCCATTGTCGATGTTGACCACTGACACGCCATTCGCGCACGAATTCAGCATGCCGAGCAGCGCGGCGACGCCGCCGAAGCTCGCGCCGTAGCCGATGCTCGTCGGGACTCCGATCACCGGCACACCGACCATGCCGGCGACGACGCTCGGCAGCGCGCCTTCCATGCCGGCGACGACGATCACGACGCGCGCTGAGGCGAGGCGCTCGCGCTGCGCCAGCACGCGATGAATGCCGGCGACGCCGACGTCGTACATGCGTTCGACGGTGTTGCCCAGGATCTCGGCGGTCACCGCGGCTTCTTCCGCGACCGGTTGATCGGACGTGCCCGCCGTGCACAATGCGATCGTGCCCTTGCCGGGCAGGCTGTCGCCCTTCACAGTTATGCACCGCGCCTGCTCGTGATACTCGGCCTTCGGCACTACCGTCCTGACGGTATTCCAGGCCGCCTCATCCGCGCGGGTGACGAGCAGCGGATGTCCGCGGCCGACAATCTGTGAGGCGATCTTCGCGATCTGATCGGGTGTCTTGCCGAGACCCAGCACAACCTCTGGAAAACCCTGTCGAACCGATCGATGGTGATCGACCTTGGCAAACCCAAGGTCCTCAAAGGGTTGCTCACGCAGCGCCGCCATGATGCGCGACTGGACGGCATCCACGGTCGTCCGTCCCTCGCGAAGATCTTGCAAAAGCGTCAGCAGGTCCACTTGGTTGGTGAGCAACATACAGTATTATGATGGACTGGCTGGGGCGAGGAACCCCGTGACATAGATGACCGCCGTCGAAACGCTCATACTCGCCTCGTATTTTTTCGTTCTCCTGATCCTCGCCGTGTATGGATGGCACCGGTACTACCTGGTGTACGTCTACATGAAGCACAAACACGAACAGCCGCAACCCAAGGCCTCGTTCGATGCGCTTCCTGTCGTCACCATCCAGCTCCCGCTCTACAACGAGATGTATGTCGTCGATCGCCTGGTCGACGCGGTCTGCAAGATCGAATATCCGCGCGAGCTGCTGGAGATTCAAATCCTCGACGACTCGACGGACGAGACCACGCAGATCGCGGAGCTCGCCGTGCGCCGCCACGCGATGCAGGGCATCGACATCAAGTACATCCATCGCGAGGATCGCACCGGCTATAAGGCCGGCGCGCTCGACGAGGGCCTGAAGGTCGCGCGCGGCAACTTCGTCGCGATCTTCGACGCGGATTTCATTCCGAAGCCCGACTTCCTGCTGCGCACGATCAATTACTTCACCGACGACAAGGTCGCGCTGGTGCAGGCGCGCTGGGGCCACGTCAACGAGGACTATTCGCTGCTGACGAAGATCCAGGCCGTGCTGCTCGACGCGCACTTCGTGCTCGAGCACGGCAGCCGCAACCGCGGCGGGTGCTTCTTCAATTTCAACGGCACCGCGGGCATCTGGCGCCGCGCCGCGATCTATGACGGCGGCGGCTGGCAGCACGACACGCTGACCGAGGATCTCGATCTCAGCTACCGCACGCAGCTCAAGGGCTGGCAGTTCGTGTTCGTGCAGGATCACGTGTCGCCCGCGGAGCTGCCCGTCGAGATGAACGCGTTCAAGTCGCAGCAGCATCGCTGGGCCAAGGGATCGATCCAGACCTTCCTCAAGCTGATGCCGCGCATCCTGCAGTCGGATCAGCCGTTCCGCGTCAAGGCCGAAGCCTTCTTCCACCTGTCGGCGAATTTCAATTACCCGCTGATGTGCGTGTTGTCGATCCTGATGGCCCCGTCGATGGTCATCCGCTACAACATGGGCTGGTACGAAATGATGCTGATCGACATCCCGCTGTTCTTCGCGGCGACGGCGTCGGTGGCGAACTTCTACATGGTCTGCCAGCGCGAGCTCTATCCGCAGACCTGGACCGAGCGGCTCAAGTACCTGCCGCTGCTGATGTCGATCGGCATCGGCCTCGCGGTCAACAACACCAAGGCCGTGTTCGAGGCGCTGTTCCACAAGCCAAGCGAGTTCGTGCGCACGCCGAAGTACGCGGTCGAAGGCCTCGCCGACGAGTGGAGCCAGAAGAAGTACCGCCAGTCGGTGTCGGTGCAGCCGATGATCGAAGTGGCGCTCGGCCTCTATTTCACGGCCACCTTGTTCTACGCGCTCGTCAACGGCATCTACGGCACCGTGCCGTTCCTGATGCTGTTCCAGGTCGGGTTCCTCTACACCGGCATGCTGTCGCTGTTGCAGCAGTACGGTCCCGAGACCGTGGAAGTCGTTCAGGGCAAAGAAGCGTAAGTTACCGACGGTAGACGAGCCGGCCGCGCACGAACGTCATTTCGCAGCGTAGGTCTTTGAGCGCCGCGGTTGACACTTCATATGGGCTGCGATCCCAGACCGCGAGATCGGCGTCCTTACCCGTCTCGATCGTTCCCAGGCGATCGTCGAGAAATATCCTTGCCGCCGCCCACGCTGTGTACGAACGCAGCGCCGTTCGAACGTCGACGGCTTCAGCAGTGCCGAACGGCCTGGCTCCGTGCGTGCCGTTCAACGTCTCCCGGGCGACGGACGCCCAGATGCCGTAACGCGCCGGAAACGGCGTCACCGAATAATCGGATCCGCCGCCCCACTGCACGCCCTTCTTGACGAAAGTCTGGAAAGGTTTGAGCCGCACGTTGCGCTGCGGACCGAGATTGGCCGCATAGTTGTCGCCGATCCACCACATGAAACCGGCAGAGGCTTCGGGATAACCCGCGTCGTAGTCACGCTGCAGCCGCGCCATCGTGTCGATGGCGCGATCGGTCGGTGTGTTGGCGTGAATGATGCCGTGGCGCAATCCGCGAGTCGGCTTGGCGCGCAACGCCTGATCGTAGGTGTCGACCACCCAATCGATGGCGCGATCGCCGATCGCATGCGTGCTCACATGCACGCCGGCATCGTGAAGTTCGGTCACGATCCGGCGATACGCGTCGGGATCGGTCGATGGATAACCTTTGTTGCCGGTGTCGATGCCGTTGAGATCCTTGTTCCAGTCCTGATACATCCACGCGGTGCGGGCGCCGCCGCTGCCGTCCATGTACATCTTGACGCCGCCGGAGATCAGCATGCCGTCGGCAAGCCCGATCCGCCGAGGGTTCGCCTCGACGCGCGCGAGCACGGCCGCGCGATCCTCGAGGCGCCGCGCGCCAGACCACAACGCGAATACGCGCACCGTGAGATTGCCTTCGCCCTGAATCTCGCGATAGAGATCCCACTTGGCCTGACCGATGCCGGGATCTTTCGCGCCGGTCATCCCTTCGCGATTGAACTCGCGAATGATGTGCAGGATGCCCTGCTTCTGTTGATCGCGCGATAGCGGCGGCACCAATCGGCTCACCAGTGCCATCGCCGATTCCTTCATCACGCCCGTTGGCGCGCCTTGGGCATCGCGATCGATCGTGCCCGCGGGCGGGTCCGGCGTCTTCGCCGTGACCTCCGCCATCTTCAGCGCATAAGTATTGCCAACGCCATAATGACCGGTGGTGTGCGTCAGCCACACCGGATTGTTCGGCGCGACCGCATCGAGATCGGCGGCAGTGATGTAGCGGCGTTCGACGTACTTGCCCTCGTCCCATCCACCCCCGCGCACCCACTCGCCAGGCTTAAGTGTCGCGACCTTGGCGGCGACGCGCTTCTTCACCTCTTCGATCGAATTCACCGACGCCTCGCCAAGAGCGACGGTGAACAGCGCGTCGGCGCCGGACAAATGGACGTGCGTGTCGATCAGGCCGGGAGTGACAGCCCGGCCGCGAAGATCGATCACCTCGGTCGTCTCTCCGGCCATTGTCTTGATTTGCGCGGTGGTGCCGACCGCCGAAATGCGCCCCGCTGTGACCGCGACGGCCTCCGCGACGGAATCATTGCGATCGACGGTGAGGACGCGGCCGTTGACCAGGATCACGTCCGCGCGCCCCTG